>VOFH01003079.1_pt1 | contig 19637 bp, 32 predicted proteins | sample 5384091 | NCBI WGS metagenome assembly VOFH01 (sample SAMN12384727, study PRJNA508395) | human gut metagenome | isolation source: healthy gut G | host: Homo sapiens
CTATCCTCTGAAAAATCTGCCCAAAATTATTATTTCTTACAATGTTCCGCAATGGCTGCGATCGCTTTCTCCATCTGGAACGGTTCCGCCAGATGTGCATTCATTCCGGCGGTCAGACATTTCTTCGCATCTTCTTCATACGTCAGCGCATTTTCCCTATTCCTCACATTACAAATCCATTTTTGCATTTGAATGCATATTTAATTTATTTTACCATATTGACTGCTGGACGGCAACCTTATTGCTCAGCATATTCTCAATAAAATCCCATATCCTCTGGTACTGTCCTGCACGAGAACATGGTGACGGCCCCTACGAATTTACCGTTCTGGATGATAGGTGCACCGCTCATTCCCTGGACGATTCCTCCGGTCAGGGCGATCAGGTCAGAATCTGTGACTTTCAGTTCGATTCCCCGGTTCACGTTGTCATGATCGAGATGAATGTCGGTGATCTCGATATCATAGTATCTGGTGGTGCCGTCTACGGTACACAAAATCTGCGCCGGTCCCTTTCGGATCTCCTGTTTTAATCCAATGGGCATCGCCTCTTCCGTTCCCAGTGCCAGTGCTTTGTCATTGCACTTGCCGAAGATTCCCCGGACACTGTTGCTGGTAATATCCCCCAGAATCCTGTCATCAGAATAGACGATCATTCCTGTCATTTCCCCGGATGACCGGCCGTTCCTTCTGAATGGAGATGATCTCCGTCTGGTACAGGGTTCCGTCATTCATTTTCATCAGGTTGCTGGTGTCCACATCATTGATTCCATGCCCCAGTGCTCCGAAATTTCCCTGACTGTCAATGTAGGTCATGGTTCCCACACCCTGGGCATTGTCCCCTGACCCAGACACCGATCTTATATTTTTTCGTCTGATCCTGTACCGGATCGATTTTAACATCAAAATATTCTTCGCCCCGCCGGATCGTCAAAATCGCTGCTTCTCCACTACCGTTTTCGATCCGGGTGATCAGATCATCCTTGTCCGCCACTTCCGTGCCGTTCAGTTTCACCACATAATCGCCGCTTTTCAAAATATGTTCCGCCGGAGCCACCTTCTCCCCGTTGACAGAACGGAACTCTCCGGTACCTATGACCATTACCCCCTTCGGTCTTGACATAGATTCCGATGGGAACACCTACCGCGATCAGCTGCTGATCCTCGATCACCGGATCCCCACCTGCTTAAAAGGCAGGATCCCGAACAGCTTCACCTGCATCTCAAGGCTGTCCGTCATTCCGGTCTTCATAGTCACCGGCTGACTCAGATCCAGTGTCACGGCACCTTGGGGAATATTACTGGTTCCCTGTTCACTGACACTTAAAATCTCACCTTTTGCGGGAATATCCAGTGCCAGTGATTCCTCCGATTCCGCCCGCATATAAATAACAGAAGGAATACTGCTGTCCACCAGATAATAGCTGTAGCCAAAGAGTCCCATACCGGTCAGGATAAAGGGCAGCACAAAGGCAGGCCCGGTAAATCCGCAGTCTGCGCACCTTCTGTTTCCAGAGCTGCAAAATGATGACTGCATCTTCTCCTGCCTGCCTTTTCACTTTTTCCGTCTCTGTGATCCATAGCTTCATACACATTCCCCACTACATTTCTGTCATCTCTGTATAGGGTATAGTGTACGTCGCATTCCTATTTTTAGTCTGTGATCACCGGGAATTGCGGTTTACAGTTTTCTCCAGTTTAACCACAAATGACCACATTCCCGCTGCTTTTATATTCCTCCGGGCAGCCGTCCGTCAGAATCGTTCCACTCTGAAACGCCCCGAAGGTCACAGAGCTGACATTTCCGAACTTAGAATGATCTGCCAGAATAAAACATTCTCTGCATTGTCCCATGGCAGTCTTTTCACCATGGCCTCATTCATATCCGGTGTGGTCAGGCCACTCTGCCTGCTGATCCCATTGGTCCCGAAAAAGCCTTTGGTAAAATGATAACTCTGCAGATTCATCAATGCCTGATTACCTACCACGGCCTCTGTGGAACCCTTCAATTCTCCGCCGACCAGATACACACGGAATCCTCCTGCTGCAGGGTTTTGGCCTGGGGCACTCCATTTGGCACGAAAGGGGGAACTTTTCTCTGTCAGATAAGAAAGCATACTTGCTGTGGTCGTACCTGCATCCAGATAGACAAAATCCTCTGGCTGGATGAGAGCTGCTGCCCTCGCCGCCACCAGCTGTTTGGCTTCCACATTCACCGTTGCCTTCTGTTCTACCGTAGGCTCATGGGTTGCCACCGTACGGTCTAATGCCACTGCTCCGCCGAAGACCTTCCCCAGCTTCCCGGCATTATGCAATGCTGTGATGTCCCGGCGTACCGTGGATTCCGACGTATTTAACAGATCTTTTACCTCGGCCACCGTAATGCTGTTTTTTCTTCCAATAATTTCAGAATGATCTCATAACGTTGTTCTGTCAGCATAAATTGTTATTTTCTCTTTCCTTTGTCACATCTGTCTCCAGTATGATCTTACGCACGGGAAGAATACTTCCGGGAGACATGGATAATTCATCTACACCCATAGCCAGAAAACGTCTGGTCAACGATGTATCTGCACCCAGTTCTCCGCAGATACCTGCCCAGATACCGGCCTTGTGCGCATTCTCCACGACCATCTGTATCATGCGAAGCACTGCCGGATGGTGCGGATCGTAAAATGCATCCAGCTTCGGATTCTGCCTGTCGATGGCCAGTGTGTACTGGGTCAGATCGTTAGTACCGATACTGAAGAAATCCACTTCCTTCGCCAGCTCTGCGCTCATCATGACAGCAGCCGGTGTCTCGATCATAATACCCTGCTTCGGTTCTCCGAAAGCCACACCCTGTTCTGTCAGTTCCTGCTTTACCTCTGCCACGATTTCCTTGATCTGATGTACTTCCTCCACACTTATAATCATAGGATACATAATGGAGATATTACCAAATGCGCTGGCGCGGAACAGTGCACGGAGCTGTGTCTTGAAGATCTCCGGTCTGGTCAGACAGATACGGATGGCACGGCATCCCATGGCCGGATTTTCCTCCGGCTCCATTTCGAAGTAATCACACTTCTTGTCTGCACCGATGTCCAGTGTACGGATGATCACAGGCTTTCCCGCCATGGTCTCCGCCACAGTGCGGTAGATCTGAAACTGTTCTTCCTCGGTAGGGAAGGTTTCTCTCTCCAGATATAAAAACTCACTGCGGAACAGGCCGATGCCGCCGGCATCGTTCTGCAATACGGCCGCCAGATCCTTTGCTGTTACCTATATTAGCATAGAGCATGATCTTCTTACCGTCAATAGTGATATTTTCACGTCCCTTTAAGGTCTGGAGCAGTTCTTTCTTCTCCTGCTCCTCCTGCTTTAGCTGCTGCATTTTCGACAGAGTATCTTCATCGGGATCCACATAGATGCAGCCGTTTCGTCCGTCCACGATACCAAGTTTTCCGTCTATGGCATCGGTCAGAGGGATATCGGTGCCGATCAGTGCTGGAATGCTCATGGTGCTGGCCAGGATCGCCGTATGGGAATTCACAGATCCATGTACCGTTACAAAGGATAATACCAGATCCTTGTTCAACTGTACCGTCTCGGAGGGTGCCAGGTCGTCTGCCACAATGATCACGGGTTCTTCCGATGCTGCCATGCCTGCCGTTCTGCCACCCAGCACGCTTAACACGCGCTCGGAAATGTCTTTGACATCCGCAGATCTGGCTCTCATGTAGTCATCCTCCATGGAGGCAAACATCTGTGCAAAATTGTCTCCGGTGGAAGCCACCGCATACTCTGCATTCACCTGCTGCATATGAATGATGTTCTCAATGGATTCATTGTAATCATCATCCTCCAGCATCATCTGATGAATCTCGAAAATAGCTGCATTGGCTTCTCCCACTTCTTTCAAGGCTTTCTGGTACAGATTCTGCAGCTGCTCCATGGCGGTTTGTCTGGCCTGTCTGTAACGGGCGATCTCCCGGTCGGGATTCTCGATCTTCACACGCTTTACCTGCTGCTCATCCTTCTTATGAACACTGATCCTGCCAATGGCAATTCCGCCGAATACACTTTTTCCCTGGTAGACTTCCATGACTTTTTCTCCTCTCCCGACAATAATATTATGATTACTTAGAGGTTTGCTTTCACAAATTCCGTAACAGCTGCATAAGCTGCTTCCTCATCCTCACCGTCGAAGGTCAGGGTGATCTCGTTGCCGGCCTTAACAGCCAGACCCATGATGCCGAAGATTCTCTTGCAGTCTCCGGTCTTGCCGTCCTTGGTCAGAGTGATGGCACTCTGGAATTCCTTTGTTGCCTTTACCAGTTCTCCTGCTCGGCGAGCATGGATACCTTCGGGATCTGTGATAACATATTTAAATTCTTTCATTTTCTTATCTCCTTTTCTGATTTTTTATATTACGGTAACTATTCAGCACCCACATTCGTAAAACCGCTCTTTCAGAGCTTTCCTTTTGCTCATGTGGTTACTTTTTTCTTCAATACACCCAACAGCAGTGCGGACACTACCGTACCTGCCACCAGTGCCACCAGATACATCACTGCGTTACCTACTACAGGGAATACGAAAATTCCACCGTGAGGTGCCATCAGTGTACAGTGGAATGCCATGGACAGGGCGCCTGCCAGTGCCGAACCGATGATGCAGGAAGGAAGCACATGCAGAGGATCGGATGCTGCAAAGGAATGGCACCTTCGGTGATGAACGCCAGGCCCATGATGAAGTTGGTGGGACCTGCGACTCTCTCTCTTCCTTGGTGAATTTATTCTTGAATAACAGGGTTGCCAGTGCAATGGCACAGGGAGGAGTCATACCTCCGATCATAACAGCTGCCATGATGTCATAATTGCCTGCAGCGATCGCTGCCGTTCCGAATACATAAGCTGCCTTGTTGAAAGGGACCACCCATGTCAATCGCCATCATGCCGCCCAGGATCAACCCCAGTACAACTCGGCTGGAATCACCCATTCCGCTTAAGAAATTGTTCAATCCGGTATTGATACCGCCCATGACCGGCTCCACCACGAAGTTCATTGCCAGTCCCATGATCAGGATACCCACTACCGGGTAGATCAATACAGGAGCCAGTTTTTTTTCAATAGCCTCCGGGAGTTTGTCACAGATCTTACGGAGTCCTACGATCAGGTAGCCTGCCAGGAAGCCAGCCACCAGTGCTCCTAAAAATCCGGACTTGCCGTTTGCTGCCAGCATACCGCCTACAAAGCCAAGCGCCAGCGCCGGTCTGTCGCCGATTGCCATACCGATGAAGCCCGCCAGTACCGGAAGCATCAGACCGAATGCCACGCCGCCGATATTCTTGAACATTGCGGCTATGGGGTAATCGTACCAAAGTTACTTCTCTGATCTGCGGGAAGTGCATTGATATCAACGTTCAGTCCGTCGATCAGGAATGCAATTGCGATCAGAATACCACCGCCGACTACAAAAGGAAGCATATGGGATACGCCGTGCATCAGCTGGGTATAGATCTTATGAGCTGCGCTTTCCTTACCGGTTACGGCTGTAGTTGTTTCACTGCTTTCCCCGTGGAAAACTTCCACGTTTCCACTCATTGCCTGTTTTACCAGCTGGTCTGCCTTTGCCAATACCGTCGGATACCTGACAGCTGATGACTTTCTTGCCGTTAAAGCGGTCCATGGGTACTTTGGCATCAGCCGCCACGATGATGCAGTCCGCCGCTTCAATCTCTTCTGCAGTCAATACATTTTTTTGCGCCTGCGGAGCCTCTGGTCTCAATCTTAATCTGACAGTCTGCTGCTCTGGCTGCCTTTTCCAATGCTTCTGCTGCCATATAGGTATGAGCGATTCCGGTCGGACAGGAGGTCACTGCCAACAGCTTAAAGCCTTTCTTCTCCTCGGTGGTAATACCGGTATCACTTAATCTGTCATCAATGCTCTTGGCACTTTCATCTGCTGCATCAATGATCTGTAAAAACTCATCTACGCTTTTTGCGTTTCTCAGGGAAGTGGTAAAATTTTCATCCATCAGCATCACGGACAGTTTGCTCAGCACATCCAGATGTACATTATCCTTTGTATTCGGTGCTGCAATCAGGAACAGTAAGGTCACCGGTTCCCCGTCCAGAGATTCATACTCCACACCGTTTTTGATCACCATGGCTGCCAGTCCGGGGTTTTACCGCATCACATTTTCCGTGAGGGATCGCAATTCCCTCTCCGATTCCCGTGGTACTCTCTTCCTCTCTTGCATAGACCTGTTCACGATACTTCTCCACATCAGACAGCTTTCCGCTTTTTGCCATCAGTTCCACTGCCAGATCCAGTGTTTCCTTTTTGTCAGCCGGTGCCGCATTTAGGGAAATACTATTTTTGTCCAAAAGATCTGTAATTCTCATGTTGTGACCCATCCTCTCTTTTTATATTTATCATTGTTATTGTTCTACCTGCTGTAATACCTGCAAAACTTCTTCTCTGGTGGCCAGATTCTCGGAAAATGCACTGGCGCTTCCTGCAGCAATTCCCATATGGAACGCATGTACATAATCTTTCTTTTCCATCCATCCTGTCAGGAAACCTGCCACCATGGAATCGCCTGCACCCACACCATTGACCAGTGTTCCCTTCGGTGCCGGAGCTCCCATGCTCTGTCCATCCGCTGCGATCAATACTGCTCCTTCGCCTGCCATGGAAATCAGTACATTCTGTGCTCCCATCTCCTGCAGTTTCCTGCCGTATGGAACCACCTCTTCCCTTGTGGAGAGCTTCACACCGAAGATATCCCCAATTCATGGTTGTTGGGTTTTACCAGAAAAGGATGATACGGCAATACCTTTACCAGCAGGTCTCTGGTGGCATCCACTACGGTGAGAACACCTCTTCCCTGAATTCTCTCCAGAATTCTCTGATAAATGTCATCCGGCATGGTATAAGGAATACTTCCTGCCAATACCAGGACATCTCCGTCTCCCAGTCTGTCAATCTTTTCCATCAGCTGTTCCAAAGCTTTTGCATCAATATCCGGGCCACAGCCATTGATCTCTGTTCCGTCAATACTTTTCAGCTTCAGATTGATTCTGGTCATTCCGTGATCGATTTTGATGAAATCAGCATTTACGCCAAACTCGTTCAATCTCCGGATCAGTTCCTCTCCGGTGAATCCCGCCGCATATCCCAGGGCTGTGGAATCCAGTCCCAGATTCTTCAGTACGATAGAGACATTGATTCCCTTTCCTCCCGGAAGAATCAGCTCTGATGAGGTTCTGTTCGTCATTCCCAGCTGAAAGTCATCCACGGATACGATGTAATCCAGTGACGGATTGAAAGTCACGGTACAAATCATTTCTATCCCTCCTGTCTGTCATCTTTCTTGTTCTTATGATGTTATTATATCTTCACATTCAGTCAAATTCAATCAATTTAATTCACAAATATGGTGCTTTATTTTGGTTGAATTTGCACAAAATAAAAAGGATGAAATACTTCTTCATCCTTTTTCAATGTTTCTTTCACTATAGCATTTCCCTTATCTGGCTTCTTTAAACCCGTTTGCCTGTTCTTTCATTTCCTTTGCATTGGAAAGCGCCGCTTCCGTCAGTGCATCACTGCCTAACAGTCTTGCCAGCTCCGCCAGACTTTCTTCTTCTGCCACCTTGTGAATGTCCGTAATGGTCATATCATCGGTACTGCTCTTTTCAATAATGAAATGCACATCCGCCATGGCTGCGATCTGAGGCAGATGAGTGATACAGATGACCTGATGGGCTCCTGCCAGAATACTCAGCTGCTCCGCTACTTTCCATGCGGTTCTGCCGCTGATACCGGTATCGATCTCATCAAAGATCAATGTATCAATGGCATCTTTCCCTGCCAGCACCGTTTTGATCGCCAGCATCACCCGGGACAGTTCACCGCCACTGGCTACCTGGTTCAAAGGTTTCAGACTTTCTCCGGGATTGGTGGAAATCAGGAATTCCACATCATCATAGCCTTTTGTTGTAATGGCCTGACCGGGTCTGACTGCGATGTCAAATTCCACCGTCAGGAAATTGAGACCTATCAGCGCATCTTTCAATTTCTGCGTCAGTACCGCTGCGTTTTTTCTGCGGATCTCAGACAGTTCTTCACAGGCTTTCTTCAGTAACGCCCGCTTTTTCCTCCCACTCGGCGTTCAATTTCTGCATATAGGCATCATAATCCACCAGTTTTTCCAGATAAGCTTCTTTTTCCTCTTTGTACCGCAGGATCTCTTCGATCGTGTTGCCGTATTTTCCCTTGAGGTGATTGATGGTATTCAGACGATCCTCTGTACTGCGAAAATCCTCTTCATCAAATTCCAGATCCGACATATATTCGGAGACATCATGATTGTAATCTGACAAAAGATTTTCCACCTCTGCCAACTGTTCCTCCATCTGTTCCAGTGCAGGATCATACATGGTCACACTACGCAATGCCCGCAGTGCCCTGCTCAAAGAATTCCCGGCACCGTCTTCCGCGTCATTGCCACTGAGTTGATAGCTCTCCGCCAGGCTTTCCGCAATTTTTCGGCTGTTGGACATTTTGCGGTACGCCTGTTCCAGTTCCTCATCTTCTCCGGGCTGCAGGGAAGCATCCGCGATCTCCTTTTGTTCAAATTCCGCCAGAGACTGTTCTCTGCTTCTGGAGGTATCATCCAGAGTTTCCTCTGTGATCTTTTTCTCCAGGGCAGTACACTCATGATAAAGTGCAGCCACCCGCCCTGCGCATTCTGCAAATTCCGCTCCCGCATAGGCATCCAGGATCTCCATATGTTTTTTCTTGTTTAGCAGAGACTGGTGCTCATGTTGTCCGTGAATATCGATCAGCAGCTCCGAAAGTTCCTTCACCTGCTTTGCCGTCACGGTCTCTCCATTGATGCGGCAGATGCTTTTCCCGGAGGAAAGTTTTCGGCTCAGGATCACGGTTCCGTCTTCCGAAGGTTCCAGATCCATGCTCTTTAATTTTTCCGCCAGCCTTTCTTCCTCGCAGTCGAAGACCAGTTCCACCAGACCGTTATCTTCTCCCCGTCTGAGCATGTCTTTCTCGAACTTTCCTCCCAGTGCCAGATTCACTGATCCAATGAGTAATGATTTACCGGCACCGGTCTCACCGGTCAGTATATTCAGTCCTTCTCCGAACTCTACCTCTGTCTCCCGGATAAGAGCCAGATTTTTCACGCGTAAACTATGAAGCATGTATTTCCCCCTGTTTTACCTTTCTATCATCAGATGGATCTTGTCCATAAGGATCTGGGTATCTTCCACGGTCCGCACTGCCACCATGATCGTATCATCTCCGGCGATACATCCCACCACTTCGGAGAATTTCAGGGCATCCAGTGCCGCCGCCACTGCCATCGCCATACCGGATACGGTCTTTACCACCAGAATATTCTGTGCCATGTCCATGGAGATAAAACCGTCTCTGAGGACGCGGATGTATTTATCTCCCATATGACTGTCATCCTGTTTTAAAATGACGTATTTCTGTTTGCCGCCACCGGTGGGTACTTTGGACAGCTTCAGTTCTCTGATATCTCTGGATACGGTAGCCTGTGTCACAGCAAAACCGGCTTCCTTCAGATAGCCCGCCAGTTCCTCCTGGGTCTCCACATCTCTTTTTTCTATAATCTCCACGATCTTGCGATGTCTTGTTTTCTTCATCTTGACCTCATGCCTTTCTCACAACAATTCGTCAGGAATCTCTCATTTTCCGATGCAATACATCCAGGAAGCTTACCTGATTCAGCTGAATAAACTCGGTGATCTTCTCCGACTGCACAATACGGATCCGGTCTCCGGTACACATGGTCACTTTGTGGCTGCCGTCATAATTGGCTTCCACGGTCTGGCTTTTGCCCTCTCTGCCACCGGGAATCTCTATAACGATCTCATCTTCCGGGGACAGGATAATGCTTCTCTGGTTCAGGCTGTGGGGGCAGATCGGTGTCAGGGTGATCAGTTTCGCCTTGGGCTCCACCAGCGGCCCGCCCGCCGACAGATTATATCCCGTGGATCCTGTCGGTGTAGTCACGATCATTCCATCTGCCTTGTAATGATTCAGAAGCTGTCCGTTGACATAGATGTTGAATTCTATGATCTGCAGGGATCCGCTTCGGGAAATGACGATGTCATTCAAAGCCCAGCCTTCCGACACGGTTCCATCCACACAGCAGACTTTACCGTTTAACATCATTCTGCGTTCTTTCTTAAAATCATCCCGGATCAGGCGGTCCAGGGATTCCTCTAATCCAGACAGTTCGATCTCCGTCATATAACCTACGGTTCCCAGATTCACTCCGATGATGGGGACAAGGATCTTCTTCGTCTCTCTGGCTGCCTGCAGCACCGTGCCGTCGCCGCCCAATACGATCATGCAGTCCACATCTAACGGAATGTCCGTTGCTTCCTCTTCCGCCACGGAATCCGCTTCTTCCTTCCAGTCGGATTCCTTGACCTTTACTTTCACCGTACAGCCTTTGGTTTCCAGATAATTCTGGATCCGTTTCGTGGTCGCAAGCTCCTGATCCTTATGCTTGTTGGTATATATCAGAAAATGCTTCATAGCTTCGCACTCCTTGTCTGTTACAGGGTATGAGAATTGTCTACGATACCTTTGATTACGGCATCCCATTCAGGGGTATAGGACAGTCCGGTCTTTTCCTCTATAATAGTCTGTAAGGCGCTCTCCGCTTCATGCTCGGTCAGCGCCAGCTTTTCTTCGGAGATCTCCTCCGGCTTACGGATATGCAGCAGATATTCGATATTGCCCTCCGGTCCCTTGATGGGGGAATATTCCAGATGCAGTACTTCGAAACCAATGCTGTCCGCATAGTCGATGATCTTGCGGATCACTTCCTCGTGGATCTGAGGCTCTCTCACCACACCGTTCTTGCCCACCTTGCCTCTGCCAGCCTCGAACTGGGGCTTGATCAGACACACCATCTGTCCGCCGGTCTTTAACAGATTTCTCGCCGGGATCAAAATCTTGGTCAGGGAAATAAAGGACACATCCACGCTGGCGAAATCCAGGGCATCCGGAATATCCTCCGGGGTCACATAACGGAAATTGGTCTGCTCCATGCACACCACACGTTCGTCATTCCGGAGTTTCCAGGCTAACTGTCCCTGTCCCACATCCACGGAATACACCTTCGTGGCTCCGTTCTGGAGCATGCAGTCCGTGAAGCCTCCGGTAGATGCACCGATATCCATGCAGATCATGCCATCCAGTAAAAAGCCCCACTGCTCCATTGCCTTTTCCAGCTTCAGGCCACCGCGGCTGACATATTTCATGGTATGATCCCGGACTTCCAGTTTGATCTTACTGACATCGAATCCGGTGCCGGCCTTGTCTTCCTTCTGTCCGTTGACATAGACATTGCCGGACATTATGATGGCTTTTGCCTTTTCTCTGGAAGGAGCATACCCCTGCTCTACCAGAATCACATCCAGTCGTTCTTTCATCTTCGTCTCCTAATTATTTATAATCTTTCCAGAATTTTCTCCGTGATGCTTTCCGCATCCAATCCGATCTCCTTTTTCAAAAGCTCTACATTTCCATGTTCCACATAAGCATCGGGAATAGCTGCCATGACACATTTGATCCGTTTCTCGTGGTCATTCAGACAATCCAACACCTTTTCTCCGAATCCTCCGCTTTGGACATTTTCTTCCATGGTCACGATCATCTCATGATCTTCACAGGCCGAAAGTACTGCCTCTTCGTCAATGGGCTTGATAAATCTGGCATTGATGATACTTGCCTTGTAACCCTTTTCATGCAGAAGCTTCTGGACTTCCTCCGCTGTCTTTACCATACTGCCTACGGCAAACAATGCGATACCGCCCTCTCTTGCGATCCAGCTCCGCCTTGCCCAGTTCAATGGGGGCACGGTGTTCGGCAAGTCCGGCATAAGCCGTTCCTCTGGGATATCGCACCGCAATGGGCGCATCCAGTGCCACGGCAAACTTCATCATATCCGATAATTCCCATTTGTTCTTCGGCGCACAGATATGCATATTGGGAATTCCCGACAGATAGGTATAATCAAAAATACCCTGATGGGTCTCACCGTCACTCCCCACCAGCCCTGCACGATCTATAGCAAACACTACCGGCAGATTCTGAATACACACATCATGCAGGATCTGATCGTAGGCTCTCTGTAAAAATGAAGAATACACCGCAACAATAGGCCTCATGCCTCCTGCTGCCAGTCCTGCTGCGAAGGTCACCGCATGTTCCTCCGCAATTCCCACATCAAAGAACCGGTCCGGGTACATATTCCGGAAGCGCTTTAAGCCGGTGCCGTCCGGCATGGCTGCCGTAATTGCCACTACCCGTTCGTCCCGCTGGCCCAGCTTGCACGTAACAGTGGAAAACACATCCGTATAATTGGCCACGGTGCGGGGATGGGAAGGAATTCCCGTCTCGATGTCAAAAGGCTCTGCCCCGTGGAATCTGGCGGGATGTTTCTCTGCCGGAGCATAGCCCTTGCCCTTCTGGGTAATCACATGCACCAGCACAGCTCCCTTGACTCTCTTGGCTTCCTCAATGACCTTGATCAGGCCTTCGATATCATGTCCGTCTACCGGGCCTAAATAAGTCACTCCCATATCCTCAAAAAACATCCCGGGGATCACCAGCTGTTTGAAGCTGCTCTTTGGCCCGGCGGATACTGTTGACAATACCGTCGCCACCGGGTTTTCTCTTGAGAGCGTTGTATATGCCCTCTTTCAGATCCAGATAGCCGGTCGCCGTACGGATATTGTTCAGATATTTGGAAACACCGCCCACATTTTCGGAGATGGACATATTGTTGTCGTTTAATACCACAATAAAGTTCGTCTCCAGTTTGGCTGCATTGTTCAAGGCCTCGTAAGCCATGCCTCCTGTCAGAGAGCCGTCTCCGATCACGGATACAATGGTGGTCTTCTCCCCTTTGAGATCTCTTGCCTCACCAGTCCCAGTCCTGCGGATATGGAGGTAGAACTGTGTCCGGTATCAAATGCGTCATAATCACTTTCTTTTCTCTTGGGAACCCACTCATGCCATGGAACTGGCGTAAGACATCGAAACCGTCCTTGCGGCCCGTTAATATTTTGTGGGTATAAGACTGATGACCTACATCCCAGATGATCTTGTCCTCCGGGAGATTCAGAGCAAGATGAAGTGCCATGGTCAGTTCCACCGCTCCCAGGTTCGAACCCAGATGTCCCCCGGTCACACTGATCTTTTCGATCAGGAACTGCCGAATCTCCTCCGCCAGTTCCCCATAGTCTGATTTATCTATTTTTTTGATATCGTTTGCTTTCTCGATCTTATCCAGTAACATTGGCTTTTCCTCTGCTATTTCGTTCTATGAACCAGGTGCAGCAACAGCTCCTTCAGGAATTCATGTTCTCCCGAAAAGCTGTCCAGAATCGCTACCGCTTCCCCGGTCAGCCGTTCCACTTCTCTGCCGGATTCTTCCAGTCCGTGTAAAGTCACATAGGTCTGCTTATGATTCTGTGCATCACTTCCGGTAGCTTTTCCCAGCTCCTTGCTGTCCCCTATCACATCCAGAATGTCATCCTGGATCTGGAATGCAATGCCGACATTGTAGGCACACAGTTCCAATGCCGCAATCTCTTCATCGGTTGCCCCTGCCAGCGTAGCTCCGATAGTCATGGCCGACTGGATCAGGGCTGCCGTCTTGTTGGCATGGATGAACAGGATCTGTTCTGTGGTCAGAGGTTCTGCCTGTTCCTCCGCTTCAATATCTGCGTTCTGGCCGCCGATCATCCCATAGATTCCTGCCTTGCGGGCTAAAATATTCAGTGCCGCCGCCACTCTCGGGTAATTCGGATCTACCGGTTCTCCCGAGGTGCATGCCGGAAAAGCACGAAATGCAGTCTCAAAGGCATAATTGAGCAGTCCGTCTCCTGCCAGAACTCCCATTCCGTCTCCGTACACAGACCAGGTGGTCTTGCGGCCTCTGCGGTACTCGTCATTATCCATGGCCGGCAGATCATCGTGTACCAGAGAATATGTATGGATCATCTCGATCGCCACCATAAAAGGCTCTATAATATCACCGTCGCCACCGAACATTTTATAGGTCTCCTGCATCAGCATGGGACGCAGACGCTTTCCGCCTGCCATAAGGCTGTAATTCATAGCTTCAATAACCGTCTTCTGATATCCTTCCTCCGCCGGAAGATATTCCTTAAGCAATTCTTCGATTGCTGCCGTTCTCTTCTGCAATTCCTGTCTGAATAATGTTTCTTCCATGTCTGATGCCAACCTTCCTCTACCTGCCGGTATACTTGTATGCTTACTGCGGATCCAGAGGTTCCAGTCCGCCTTCTTCGTTCAGTTTCATGACCTGTTTTTCCACCCGGTCGATCTGTTCGCTGCACTGTTTCAGCAGCTTCATGCCCTTGCTGTACGCCGTAAAGCTTCCTCCAGAGAAATATCCTCTGCTTCCAGCTGTCCGATCAGTTCTTCCACTGCGGAAAAATTCTCTTCCAGGCTCTGTGGTTCCTGTGCTTCCGTTTTCTTTTTCCTGCCAAAATAGCACCTCCGTCTGCTGCCCGCATCTATCTGCATCCCCCGGATACCGGTAAATGCTATCCGGAAAGTCTTTCTTCCTTCTGTATCTGTTCCACCCGGGTATCGATCACGCCGTCACTCACCCGGATCCGCAGGCGCTCCCCCTGCTTCCACCTGGGTCACGGAACGGATATTTTTCCCATCGGTATCCTCCACATAGGAAAAACCACTGTTTAACTTTTCCAAAGGAGAGACCGCTTTCATTCTCTCAATATACAATGCCAGATTATGTCTGCGTTCCCGCAGGATCGCCTGCAGCCGGTTCTGCAGCCGGGCTTCCAGCTGTATGCTGTAAGTCCTCTTCTCCCGTATCCGGCTGGCGGGGCTTAAATATTTCAGGCGCATTTCCATCTGATCCGCCTGCTGCCTCTTATGCTGAAGCACTCGTCCCATCCGCTGATACAGCCTGTCCTGTCTGTCCAGAATCTCATTCTCAATATCACTGACCTGTGTCACTGCCAGTTCTGCCGCTGCCGACGGGGTCGGTGCCCGCAGATCCGCCACATAATCAATGATCGTGGTATCCGTCTCGTGTCCAACCGCCGAAATAATGGGAACAGAGCAGTCGAATACTGCCTGTGCCACCATTCTCTCGTTGAACGCCCACAGATCCTCAATGGAGCCGCCCCCACGTCCCACGATCATGACATCCACGCCCTGTCTCCAGTGCATGGATTCCGTTCACAATGGAAGGAGCCGCCGAAGCCCCCTGTACCAGCGCCGGATACAAAATAATCTGCACATAAGGATTCCGTCTGGAGGCGATCTGTATGATATCCCGGACTGCCGCGCCGGTATCTGCTGTGACTACCCCAAGAGTATGGATATACTTCGGAATCTGTTGCTTATACTCCGGAGCAAACATGCCCTCTTCCGCCAGTTCCCGTTTTAGCTGTTCGTATTTTTCATAGAGGGCTCCGGCGCCGTCCTGCGTCACTTCCTTCACATACAGCTGATATCTGCCGTCACGCTCAAATACACTCACACTGCCCTTCGCAATTACCTGCTGCCCTTCCGTCAGACGGAAAGCAAGACCTCTGCGGTCTCCCGCGAACATAATACAGTTCAGGGCACTTGCAGAATCCTTTAACGTAAAATAAATATGTCCAGAGGGATGGTATTTACAGTTGCTTACCTCACCCTTTACAGATACCATCTGTAAAAAGTAATCCTGCGTGAACATATTTTTGATATAAGTATTCAGTTGTCGTACGCTGATTACGTTCTGTATCCTACTCACCGGATTTCATGATCTTGGCAAGGATCGCATTGACGAATCCGCCGGAGCTCTCCTGACCGTATTTTTGGCAATCTCGATTGCCTCGTTAATAGCAACGCCATTCGGGATATCGTCATCATAGCGCAGCTCATATGCACCAAGACGCAGTACTGCAAGCTCCACCTTTCCCATACGGGTGGTATCCCAGCCTTCGGTATTCTCATTCAACAGCCTGTCAAGCTCGGGGATTTTCTCCCTGATCTTCTCAAACGGGCCGCAATGGCATCTGCATCCTGCCAGGAAGGAACTTCCTCAATATTCTCGCGGAACAATGCAATCTGTTCCGGCATATCCTCCGGTGCATGAAACTCCACGCGGTATAAAAGTTTGAAAACCTGTTCTCTGCTCGTGTCTTCCCATAATATCTTCCTGTAATTCCTCTTATTTATCCTTCTTCATGTTCACACCGGCAATACGGATGTTCACATCAGAGCAGGTCAGGCCTGTCATATTCTCAATGGCATTTTTCACCTTCTGCTGTACTGCCTGACAGGTAGCGGGAATATTGTAACCGTACTCCATGGTTACAGTCAGATCCACAGTCACATTCTTGTCCAGCACCTCTACTTTGACACCCTTGGTCAGGCTCTTAACGCCTACCTTGCTCATGAGTTCGTTGGTAACATTACCAGCCATGGCGCTGACACCGTCTACCTCGGTAGCTGCTAAAGATGCGATCATAGCCACTACATCATCGGCGATCTGTACGGTACCGATGCTCTCGTCTTCCCTTTAATACCAGGTTCTTCTTATCTATTTCTTTTTCCATGATAGCTGATCCTCCTAATAATAACTAATTAGTTACAGTATACCAAATCCTTATTCATTTGTCACCCAAAAAGTCAAGGATAATTGTTTCCCGTTCTGGGCATAAGTGACGGTATTGCTGTTCCCCTGTATCTGCATATAGGAAAAAATCTCCTGCTCATCGATCAATGTATGACAGATTTCCTGATAACAGAGTTCATCTGCACATTTTATCGTCACTTCCGTTCTGCCGCCCTCTATGGCTCTGTCGAAGACCGCCTGCATCTGTTCATGGTCATAGGAAGTAAAGTAGGAACCTTCCCGCACATAATAATTTGCTTCCGTCGCCGTACATTCCGGCATGGGGATCACCGCTTCGATACGATGCGTCCGTAGCAGATCCTCTGTAGTCACGCACAGATAATCATAATTGATCTCCGGCAGGCTCCTCTGCTCGCTGCCATTCTCCATGCGGTAAGAGGCATCTCCCCAGGTGGTATCTACATAATAATAGTCCCCGTCCACCTGTACCAGATTCCAGGCATGAGCTTCTCCGGTATCCACCGTTCCCTGCACCAGGGTGCACATCACCCCAGATGATTCAACAGATACTGGGTGGCTTTGGCATATCCCTGGCAGACAGAGGCTCCTCCTAAGAATACCGAGGCAATGTTCTGATTATCCGCCGCACTCAGATCATAATTTGTGGAAAAGATGACCGCCTCATACACCGCTTTTACCTTATCGTACTCAGAAGCCGCCTCTTCCATACTGGACAGCCATTCCGCCGTCACACTGCGAATGGCCTCCGCCCGCGCTACGGCCTCTTCCTTCGTCTGATCGTAAGTGCCTGCGAAGTCGATTCCTACGGTTTTCTCCCCTCTGAATATTTGGTATAAGTATAGCCTGTGGTGTAAAAAATCTCCGGATGATCTATCAGCACGCACTGAAATACTTTGTCAATGTCCTGTTCATCCATTCCCTGTTCCAACGGTTCCGTGGACAGTTTGATTGTGTCATCCATAGACCCAATCGCCTGCTCGATCTCCTGATACCAGATCTGTTCCTGCTCATCCAGACTCTCATATGCAAAACGAGAGCCTCCCTCCTCTAAAAGGGAAAAGCTCTCTGTATTGTCATTTTCCGCAGCCGCCGTCTCCTGCACAGGCATGGTATCTATCTGTGACTCGGGCAGCACGATGGTCTGGGGTACTTCCTGCAGAACCTCCTGTGAGGAGCATCCTGTCAAAAGCAGTAACATCAGAATTCCGGCACATAACTTTTTCTTATTCCGCATTCTATCCCCCTACACACTTTTTGTTTCCCCCGTCCGAACACACCAGTTTTTATTACGGTCCAGAGTCATATGCTCCAGGAATTCACAAACAGCAATAAAGGATTACCCTTCATGTCCTTGAGCACCAGTATCGGAAGTCATGCCGATGACAGGCTTGGCCAGCAATCGATCTTCATGTCCTTCCTTATTCTCGATCCAGCGGATGTGCTCATACGGCAGGATTCTCCAGACGGATATCCGGACGTTGTACTCGTTCTCCAGACGGTATTTCAAGTACATCGAACTGCAGCACACCTACCACACCGACGATGATCTCTTCCAGACCGGTATTGAACTCCTGAAAGATCTGGATGGCACCTTCCTGAGCGATCTGCTCTACGCCCTTGACGAACTGTTTTCTCTTCATGGTATCCACCTGGCGCACTCTCGCAAAATGTTCCGGTGCAAAGGTCGGAATACCTTCATACTGGAACTTCTCCCTGGGCATGCACAGTGTATCTCCGATGGAGAAAATGCCGGGATCAAAGACACCGATAATATCACCCGGCATAAGCCTCATTTAAGATCTTACGTTCATCCGCCATGATCTGCTGGGGCTGGGATAATCTCATGACCTTATTGCCCTGCACATGACGCACTTCCATGTTGGCATCGAATTTACCGGAGCAGATACGCATGAATGCGATACGGTCTCTGTGAGCCTTGTTCATGTTAGCCTGGATTTTGAAAACAAAGGCACTGAACTCATGCTCCGTCGGGTTGATCATGCCGATGTCTGCTTTTCTTGGCAGCGGCGTGGTAGTCATATTCAGGAAATGCTTTAAGAAGATCTCCACACCGAAGTTGGTGAAAGCAGATCCGAAGCATACCGGGGTCAGGTTACCCTTCTGCACTTCCTCCAGATCAAACTCTGCGCTGGCACCGTCCAACAGTTCCACCTCGCCAAGCAGCTTGTCCGCTGCATCCTCTCCGATCAGTTCCTTCAGATGTTCTTCGTCCTGAATGGGAATCTCGGTGGAAGTTCCTTCCTTCGTTCCCTTCTCCGTATCGGAATATGCGATCACACACTTTTTTCTCACGGTCGTAAGACACCCTGGAATTCCTTACCGGAACCGATCGGCCAGTTGATCGGGCAGGTCGCAATGCCAAGCTCCTTCTCGATCTCATCCAGCAGTTCAAAGGTATCTCTTGCCTCACGGTCCATCTTGTTGATGAATGTAAAAATCGGAATATGGCGCATCACACAGACTTTAAACAGCTTTCTGGTCTGCGCCTCGACACCCTTCGAGCATCGATAACCATGACGGCGGAATCGGCTGCCATCAAGGTACGGTACGTATCCTCCGAGAAGTCCTGGTGTCCCGGTGTATCCAGAATATTGATGCAGTAGCCGTCGTAATTGAACTGCAGAACGGAAGAGGTAACGGAAATACCTCTGTCTTTCTCAATCTGCATCCAGTCGGATACCGCATGTCTGGCCGTTGCCTTACCCTTTACGCTTCCTGCCAGGTTGATGGCTCCTCCGTAGAGCAGGAACTTCTCAGTCAGTGTCGTCTTACCGGCATCCGGGTGGGAAATAATGGCAAACGTCCGGCGGCGGTTGATCTCTTCTGTATAATTATTACTCACTACTATAGTCCTCCAAATATCTCTTATATCTCTAAAATCTATTTTCGCAGTTCTTCGGGATCTGCTATCTATGAT
>VOFH01003809.1_pt1 | contig 19549 bp, 14 predicted proteins | sample 5384091 | NCBI WGS metagenome assembly VOFH01 (sample SAMN12384727, study PRJNA508395) | human gut metagenome | isolation source: healthy gut G | host: Homo sapiens
AGCGGCCTCGCGCCCCTGGCGCTCCCGGAGCTGCTGCTTCTTCTTGCTGGTGTTCTCCGTGATGCCCTCGGGGTTGGCGGCACGGCGGGCGGCGCGGATGCGCTCCTTCTCCGCTTCCTCAGCGGCGCGCTGCGCAGCCTTCTCGCGGCGGACGACGTCCTCTGCGTCATAGATCTTGCGGTAGTGCTTCGTGAGGAACATATCCTGCACGATGCCAAACAGCGACTGCGTCAGCCAGTAGATCGACAGGCCGAGCGGGACGATAAAGCCGAACCAGATGGACATGAGCGGCATGAGGAGGTTCATCATCTTGTTGGTCTGGGCAGACTTGGCGGCGGCTTCGTCCTTTTCGCCGTTGGCGTTGGAGATAACGGAGCCGTTCATCTTCTGGCTGATGAACATCGACAGATAGTTCAGACCGCCGGAGAGCAGCGGGACGATAAAGCCGCCGATATCGCTCCAGCCCTTGGCCTGCCAGACCTTCCAGCTCGGGATCTGGCGCCAGTAGTAGCCGAGCTTGCTGACCTCGACACCCTGCTCCGTGGCCACGATGGCCTTGAGGGCATCGACGGTCTCCGTATTCAGGTGCATCAGGTAGTGCAGCGGTTCACGGATGACGGTGTACAGCGGCAGAAGGAACAGCAGCGGCAGGAACGACCACAGGCAGCCGCCGTACATGCTGACACCCTCGGACTTATAGAGGGCCATGACCTCCTGCTGATATTTCTGCTTGTCGTCTCCGCAGGCAAGCTCCAGCTGCTTGAGCTGCGGCTGCAGGCGGGACATCTTCATCATGCTCTTCTTGCTCTTGGCGCTGAACGGAAGCAAAATCAGGTTCACGACGACGCCGAGAACAGACCGACCCAACCGTAGCTAGTTATTCAGATCGTAGAAGCTTTCCAGCAGCCAGGCAAAGGGAACGCGGATAAAATCCAGGACATAAGACGACTCCAATTCTTAAATTCTTAGGATTTCCCCGGTCATGGCACCGGGTCGTAAAATTCGTGCTCGCCCGTATGGAACGGGTGGCAGCGGCATATGCGCTTGACGGCGAGCCACGAGCCCTTGAGCGCTCCGTATTTCTGCAGAGCCTCGAGCCATACTCCGAGCAGGTCGGAATGAACCGGCAGCAGGGCGGCTTGAGCGGCGAAATGTACCGGCGGTAAAACTTCACGAGGGCGATGAGCAGACGCTTCATGCGCCGCCATCCCCTTCCGTCAGCAGGCCAAGCTTGGCGCAGGCCGACAAAACGCCCGCGTCTCTGCTGATGAAATCCGCCTCCATCGCGCGGCTGCGCGACGACGACCAGATCATATCCGCGCACGATCTCCCGCTCATGCAGGCGATAGATCTCCCGCAGGCGGCGGCGGATGCGATTGCGCACAACGGCATGGCCGACCTTGTTGGACACGGTGTAGCCGATGCGGCTGCGGCCAGAATGGTTTTTCCGGCAGTAGACCACCAGATAGGCGTTGGCGCAGCTTTTCCCCTTCGAGTACAGACGCCGGAATTCATAGTTCTTTTTGAGTGTGCTGGTAAATTCCAAAAGTCTCCCCCGATTCTCTCCGATGCAGCTTCCGGACAAATGCCTTTAGGGCGGAAAGTTCCCGCCCTGAAAAACATCATTAAGAAGTCTGCCTGCTCACGCGCAACAACTCAGTAGGTGAGCTGCTTTCTGCCCTTCGCTCTGCGGCGGGACAGAACCTTGCGGCCGTTGGCGGTCGCCATTCTCTTGCGGAAGCAATTGATATTATATCGCAGCACCCGGTAGAAAGTCAACCGGAAGTTTTGAATTTTGTGCGAAAATTCCGGGCTTTTCTGTGATTCCGTTGCGGAACGACCTGCTCCGGTTACTCAGCAGTCTCTGCAAAGCGGCATGCTCATGCAGCGCGGGCCGCCGCGGCCGCGGGAGAGCTCTCCGCTCGGGATGCGCAGCACCTCGATGCCGTGCTCCTCGAGCAGACCGTTGGTGACATAGTTGCGGTCATAGGCCACGACGCGGCCGGGGCTGACGCACAGTGTGTTCGAGCCGTCGTTCCACTGCTCGCGCTGGGCCGCGATCTGGTCGCCGCCGCCGCAGCGCAGCAGCGTGACGCGCTCGACGCCGAGTGCAGAGGCCAGTGCCTCCTCGAGCGGCATGTCCAGCCGCCGCGCAACGGGCGCGCCGCCGCGGCCGGGCGTCAGCTCGAACATCTCCAGCTCGTCGAGAATGGAGGGATGGATGAGAAACTTGTCCGTGTCGATCTGCGTCAGCACGGTGTCCAGATGCATGAAGGCGCGGGTACTGGGGATATCCAGCGCCAGCACGCGGCGCACCTCGCCCGCCTCGTCCTGGAAAATATTATAGGCCAGCCGCTCAACGGCCTCCGGCATGGTGCGCTGGGAGATGCCGACGGCGATCGTGTCGGCGCTGAGGTTCAGGATATCGCCGCCCTCGAGGGTGTACGGCTCGTCCGGCGTGTAGTAAAACGGCACCTTGCCCGCGTAGTCGGGGTGATAGTGCAGGATATAGTTTCCGTAGATCGTCTCGCGGTTGCGCGTGACGGAGTACATGTGGTGCAGGGCAACGCCGCGGCCGATGGACGCGAACGGATCGCGCGTGAAATAGAGGTTCGGGATCGGCTCAAGCACGAAGTGCGTGCGGTCGTTGCGCAGGGAGGCCAGCGAGTGGTTCTGGTGCAGGGGCAGCTCGTCGAAGCGGACGCCCGTCATGGTCTTGCGGATGAGCTCGCGCGTGTTGGGGCAGGCCAGCAGAAGCTCCGTGAGGGCCTCGCGGTAGCTGGCGGCCACGCAGCCGCTGCTGCGGATAAAGTCCTCAACGAAGCGGCGGCGCAGGCTGTCGCTCAGGGCCAGCGTCTCCGCGGCCAGATCGGTAAGATAGACGACCTCCACGCCGCTGTCGCGCAGCACCTGCGCAAAGCGGTCATGCTCCGTCTGCGCGCCGCGCAGGTAGGGAATGTCGTCAAACAGAAGGCGCTCCATCGAATTGGGGACGAGCTGCTCCAGCTCCCGGCCGGGGCGCTGCAGCAGGACTTTCTTCAGCGGGCGGACTTCGCTTCTCACATCAATGGCCATGCGGATCGCTCCTCTTATCAAAAATTTTTGAGTTTGCCTTTGATTTTGCTTAGTGTATCACGATTTTTTTCGAAACGCAATTCTTTTTCTGCCGCAATTCTTTCCGTTCTCCGGATTTCCATGCAAGAAATCCAACAAAATGCGGATAAATTTTTGCAGCTCCCGGCACCGTGTTTTTCCACTGTTTTCCAAAGCCCGGTTTTTCCGAAAAAATGCCCCTCCCGCAGAATCTGGGAGAGGCATAAATATTCTCAAAAATTATTTTCAGAACGAAGGCGTGTTCTGACCGTTTCCTGATCAGCAATATCCGCGAAATCGGAGTTCACAAAAATTGTGCCATCGACTGCGGCTCCAATTCTCTCTCGTATTTGCTTTGAGAATCCGTTTGCCACGATGCTCGCCTCCTTTTTGTCCCGAATATTATATATTATTCGGGACATTTTCGCAACAGGCAGACAATGATGCTTTCAGTTTTCCCAATTACAAAAGCGGCTATACCGGGCGATCGGCCTGCACTTTATACGAGCCCGCACAGGAGCGCTTCTCCCCTGTCCAGAATTTCCTCCGGGAAGGTGAACGTCGGTGCATGCAGCTCGATGCCGCCGGTGCCGAGGAAGAAGAACACGCCGGGCGCATGGCGCTGATATTCCGAAAAGTCCTCCGTGATGCACGTCGTCTCCGCCTCGGCGATCGGGAAGCGCTCCCGCACCTCGGCCAGCAGGGCCGCGTCGTTCGTCACGGGCGGATAGCCGGAGCTGCACGTCATGGTCACGGTGCAGCCCGTCTCCTCGCCGACGGCCCGGCCGATGGCCTGCGCCTGCTCCCAGAGCGCGGCATACAGCCCGTCGTCCAGGCAGCGCAGCGAGCCCTCAAGATGCGTGTGGTCGCTCACGGCGTTGCGGGCGCTGCCGCTTTCCATTTTGCCGAAGCGCAGCAGGCAGGGCTTGCCCTCGGCCAGTGCATACAGCCGTGTCAGCAGACGGGCGGCGGCGTCCAGCGCGTCGCAGCCCTCGGCAAAGCGGGCCAGATGGACGGACCGGCCCGTGATCTCCACCGTCAGCTCACACGAGCGCGACATCATCGCTCCGGCGCGCGAGGCGATGACGCCCGCGGGCAGCTCCGGCCAGAGATGCATGCCGAACACGCGCGTTACATGATACCGCTCCAGCAGGCCCGTCGCGCAGATGGGCGCAGCGCCGCCCGTCGTCTCCTCGGCGGGCTCAAAGATCAGAAGGACGTTCCGCTGAGGCCGGACCTCTCCTGCCGCCAGACGGCGCGCCAGCCCGAGCACCATAGCCATGTGGCCGTCATGCCCGCAGGCGTGCATACGGCCCGGATGGGCGGATGCAAACGGTAGGCCGGTCCGTTCCGTCACGGGCAGAGCATCCATGTCGCTGCGGACGGCGACGGTCTCGTCCTTTCCAAGGTCAAAATAGGCGCACACGGCGTCCTCCCACGGGGCCAGCAGCGTGCAGGGCATTTCGGCCAGCGCCCCGCGCAGATAGGCCGCCGTCTCCGGCAGGCGGCAGCCTGTCTCCGGGATGCGGTGCAGTGCGCGGCGGTCCTCCGATAAGGTCTTCATGGATATTCCCCCTTTTGCCGCATTATATCACGCCCGCCGGACAATTGCAATGCGCGCCCGCCTGTGGTACAATATACAATATCGATAATCACGCCAGAGCGTATAATAAACAGAAAATAAACAGGCAGTCCCGCGCGGGACTGCCGTACCAAATGGAGGAATGAGCATGATCTCGGGACAGGTCTGCCTGCGGCGCGGCGAGACGCTTGCCGCCGGCTGCTGCTGGATCTATGACAATGAAATCGACTGGGCGGACGACACCTGCGAGGACGGCGGCCTTGTCGAGGTGCTCGACAGCCGTATGCGCTATCAGGGCACGGGCTTTTTCAACCGCCGCTCCAAGATCACGGTGCGGCTCGTCTCGCGCGAGCGCGGCGAGACCATCGACCGCGCCTTCTGGGAGCGCCGCATTCGTGCGGCATGGGAAAACCGGCAGGCACTGGGTTTTTCGAACGCATGCCGCGTCATTTTCGGCGAGCCGGATGGCCTGCCCGGCCTGACGGTGGACAAATTCGGCGACTGTCTGTCGTTCCAGATCGTCTCGCTCGGTATGGAGCGCATGCGGGATGATATTCTCGCCATTCTGGCCGAGGTGTTCCGGCCGCAGTGCATTTATGAGCGCGACGACCTTGCCGTGCGCGAAAAGGAGGGCATGGAGCAGCGCAAGGGCTGCGTCTACGGCGCGGTCCCACCGGAGCTCATCATCCGTGAGCACGACGCCCTCATGGCCGTAGACATCGAAAACGGCCAGAAGACAGGCCACTTCCTCGACCAGCAGGAAAACCGCGGCCATCTGCGGCCATATTCCGCCGGGCGGACGGTGCTGGACCTGTGCTGCCATACGGGCGGCTTCTCCATCCACGCGGCACTGTACGGCGCGGCGCGGGTGCAGGCCGTGGACGTTTCGGAGACGGCCCTTGCCATGGTGCGCGGGAACGCTGCGCGCAACGGCGTGGCCGACCGTGTCGAGACCGTCTGCGCCAATGTGTTCGATCTCGTGCGGCAGGACTGCGAGGAGGGCAGACAGTTCGGCCTTGTCATCTGCGACCCGCCCGCCTTTGCCAAGAGCCGCAGCGCCCTCGACGGCGCCTATCGGGGGCTATCGCGAGCTGAACCGCCGCTGCATGCAGCTGACGGAGCCGGGCGGCTTCCTTGTGACGTGCTCGTGCAGCCAGTTCATGACGCAGCCGCTGTTTGAGCAGATGCTCACGGAGGCCGCGAAGGGCGCGGGGCGGCAGGTCCGCCTGCTCGAGCGCCTCCTGCAGTCGCGCGACCATCCGGCCACGCTGGGCGAGGAGCACTCCATGTATCTCAAGGGCTGTATCCTGCAGGTGCTGTGATGATGAAAATTCTTGTGGTAGAAGACGAGCGCCTGCTGGCTGATTCGCTGCAGACGCTGCTGACGGGCCGGGGCTTTTCCGTCGATACGGCGAACGACGGCCTGACCGGCCTGGAATATGCAAAAACGGACGTCTATGATCTCGTGATCCTCGACGTCATGATGCCGGGGCTCGACGGCTATACCGTCGCCAGCCGCCTGCGCGCGGAGCACCATGCCGTGCCCATCCTGATGCTGACGGCAAAGTCCGATCTCATGGACCGCGTGGCCGGGCTGAACGCCGGGGCGGATTATTATCTGACAAAGCCGTTTGATTCCCGCGAGCTGCTGGCCTGCGTCGGCGCGCTGCTGCGCAGACAGGGCGAGCAGGTCGACGAGCTGACGTTCGGCAACACGGCCCTCGACCTCTCGGCCGGGATGCTGCGCTGCGGCAGCAAAAGCGTGCGCCTGTCCGCACGGGAATTTGACGTCATGCGCATCCTGCTGCAGGCGAAGGGCGGCAACGTCTCGAAGGAGACGCTGCTCGAGCGCGTCTGGGGCTTTGACTCCAACGCCGTGGAGAATCATGTGGAGGTCTACGCCGGCTTCCTGCGGAAAAAGCTCGCGAGCATTGGCTCGAACGTCCGCATCGAGGCCATCCGGCGGCTGGGCTATCATCTGGAGGTGGCGGAAGGTATGATCCGGAAGCTCCGCGTCAAGCTCGTGTGCATCCTCATGGCCCTGCTGACCGTGATGCTGGGCGTCACGTTCGGCCTTGTGCTGCATTTTACGCAGCAGAGCCTTGAGGCCGAGAGCCTGCGCACGCTCGAGGCGCTGGCAAACAACTGGCAGACGGCCTCCAGCCCCGGTTTGGACGACGGCACGCGCGTGCCGTATTTCGCGCTGGAGATCAACGCGCGCGGCGACATCATCACGACGCGCGGCGGCTATTTTGACCTGAGCGACCGCGAAAAGCTGCAGAAGCTCATCGACATCGCCGTGAATTCCGAGGACGACATCGGTGAGGTGCCGGATTACGGCCTGCGGTTCTACCGCGTCGTCACGCGCACGAGCTGGCGCGTCGTTTTTGCCGACACCTCGGCCGAGACGACGACGCTGCACAGCCTCATCCGCACGCTTGCCATTGCGAGCGCGGCGGCGCTGGCGGTGTTCTTCGTCATGAGCCTGCTGCTGGCGCGCTGGCTGGTGCGGCCCGTTGCCAGGGCGTGGGACCAGCAGCGGCAGTTCGTGGCGGACGCCTCGCACGAGCTGAAAACGCCCCTGACCGTCATCCTGACGAATGCGGAGCTGCTGCAGGCGCCGGGCTACGACGCCCCGGCCCGCTCCCGCTTTGCCGGGAGCATCCTCACGATGTCGCAGCAGATGCGCGGCCTTGTGGAGAGCCTGCTGGAGCTGGCCCGCGTGGATGCCGGGCGCGCGCAGGATGCGCAGACGGAGCTGGACCTGAGCGCTCTCGTGAACGACGCCCTGCTGCCGTTCGAGCCGGTGCTGTTCGAGGCCGGGCACACGCTGACGGCCCGCGTGGAGGACGGTATCCGTGTGCGCGGCAATGCCACACAGCTGCGGCAGGTCGTGGAGATCCTGCTGGACAACGCCCGCAAATACGCCCAGCCGGGCGGCTGGGTGCTGCTGACGCTTGCGCGGCAGGGCGGGCGGCACTGCGTGCTGTCTGTTGCCGATCCCGGCGCGCCGCTGACCCCGCAGGAGTGCCGCGATATTTTCAAGCGCTTTTACCGCGTCGACCACGTCCGTGCCATGAACCACAGCTACGGGCTGGGCCTTGCCATCGCCGCCCGTATCGCCGAAGCGCACCACGGCCGCATCTGGGCCGAGAGCAGCGGCGGCATCAACACGTTCTATTTTACAATGCCGATATAATGCTTTGGTGATAGCCCCCGATTTGTCATTGCGAGGCTCCGCAGGAGCCGTGGCAATCTCGCAGTACCTGGCCGGAGCATAGGAAAGCCCCGGCGAACTCGTTGCTGCCAACTTGAGATTGCCGCGTCGCTTCGCTCCTCGCAATGACACGGGAAGGAGGCGCTGCCAAGTTTGTCATTGCGAGGCTCCGCAGGAGCCGTGGCAATCTCGCAGCACCCGGCCGGAATTGCAGGAAAGCCTCCGGCGAACTCGTTGCTGCCAACTTGAGATTGCCGCGTCGCTTCGCTCCTCGCAATGACACGGGAGGGAAGCGCTGCCAAGTTTGTCATTGCGAGGCTCCGCAGGAGCCGTGGCAATCTCGCAGTATCCGGCGGAACACGGGTAAGCCCTCGGCGAATTCGCAGGTGCCTACTTGAGATTGCCGCGTCGGGCTTGCGCCCTCCTCGCAATGACATGGGAGGGAAGCGCTGCCAAGTTTGTCATTGCGAGGCTCCGCAGGAGCCGTGGCAATCTCGCAGTATCCGGCGGAACACGGGTAAGCCCTCGGCGAATTCGCAGGTACCTACTTGAGATTGCCGCGTCGCTTCGCTCCTCGCAATGACACGGGAGGGAAGCGCTGCCAAGTTTGTCATTGCGAGGCTCCGCAGGAGCCGTGGCAATCTCGCAGCAACCGGCCGGAGCATAGGAAAGCCCCGGCGAACTCGTTGCTGCCAACTTGAGATTGCCGCGTCGCTTCGCTCCTAGCAATGACACGGGAAGGAGGCGCTGCCGAGGTTGTCATTGCGAGGCTCCGCAGGAGCCGTGGCAATCTCGCAGTATCCGGCGGAACACGGGAAAGCCTTCGGCGAATTCGCAGGTGCCTACTTGAGATTGCCGCGTCGGGCTTGCGCCCTCCTCGCAATGACACGGGAGGGAAGCGCTGCCGAGGTTGTCATTGCGAGGCTCCGCAGGAGCAAGGCGCGGCAATCTCGCAGTACCCGGCCGGAGTATAGGAAAGCCTCCGGCGAACTCGTTGCTGCCTTCCCAAGATTGCACCCCAAGGACGCTTCCTCTGCGTGCGCATTTCATGCGAATGCCCGCAAATACAGCAAGCTCCCCGGCGGACACCGGGGAGCTGTTTTTGCGCTATGTTACTTTTCCTTCGGCGCCTCGGTGGCGATCTCGATGAGGCTGTCGTCCGCCTTATTGAGGACGGCCGTGCCCTTCTCGCCGACGGTGAGGATGCCCTCGTACTTCTCGCCCTTGGCGACGGAGTTTTTGAGCGTCCACAGCACGGCGGGGTCGTCGACCTCGCCCGTGATGGTGTAGGTCGTGAACGTGACGGTCTCTTCGTCGTGGAAAGCCGTCTTCGTGACCACGTTCACAAGGACAAGCGTGTTGTCGTCCACGCCGAGATAGTCGGCCAGCCTGTGGTTCAGCGCGGCGCGCTCGTCGCTTTCGAGCGAGGTGGCGTGATTGCGCGTGTTGTAGTCATACCATGCATAGCCCGCCGTGGCGCACGAGCCGACGATCAGCAGCGCCAGCAGGAAGGCGACGAGGCGGCCGGTGATCTTCAGCTTCTTCGGCGGCTCATACGTCAGCTTCATGCGGTAGGTCAGCGGGGTGATAACGTTCAGGAACAGGATGAGAAGCAGCGACTCGAGCGGGAAGAGCACGAGGTTCTTGCAGATGCGCGGCAGGTCAAAGATCGCATAGGACTTGCCAAGGACCATCTGGTAATACAGCAGCATGATCGGCGTCTGGATGACGATGTTCACGAAGAAGCTCACGCAGAAGCGGGAGAGCGTCACGCGAAGGTTCGTCAGCGGCGCACGGTACAGGAACAGAGCAAAGATAAGGGAACCGGCGATCTCCGTGAAGATGAACGGAAAGAAGTATACGCCGGTCGGGAACAGGATACAGCCAAGCGTATCACTGATGGCCGCCGCAAGGATGGCAACGACCGGGCCGAAGATCATCGCGCCGAGCGCATTGACGAAAAAGCCGAGGTTGATCATCAGCGTCGGGGGTGCGACCGGGATGGCGACGGACTTCAGTGCCACGCGGACGGCGATGAGGATGGCCGCGACGGCGAGCATGCGGACCTTGCCGAGCTCACGGGCAGCGTCACGCCAGTAGGCCTTGGAAAACGGCGAGGCATACAGGCCGGGAGCGAGCACTTTCTTTTCAGCAGCCATGCCCGATCCCTCCTCTCCGGAATGACGGACGGGCGGCCGCGCGCAGGCCGAGGGTGAACAGCTTGGTTGACATAAAAAATTCCTCCTTATGGAATGAGAGCGTGCGGACGCACCCCATTGCGCAGGGGGGTAAAAAAAGATCCGCCACTCTCCGGAGCGTGGCGAATGCACCCCCCGATAAAATGGAGGAGGTTCAATATGCGATGCTATCCCCGGAATGCACGGGGATCTTGCTCAGGCGGTTGCGGTAACCGTATCGCGGAGCCGAAGCTCCTTCGCCCGGCGGCAACCTCCCATCCGACCGGTACTTAACGCACAGTTCCTACTCCCTGCAGCATCGTTTTATGGATATTATTGTATCGATTTTTTTTTGAAAAAGCAAGCCCCAATTTTGCAAAAGGCGGAAAATTTTTCCGGAATGGACGGACTGCCGATAAAACGTACAGACCGATCGCGTTCTGCACCTGTAGCGGCGCTCATGGAGCGCCTTGTACGGGGTAATTAAATTGCGTGAGGGAACTGATGTACCACAGCACTACCTGACGTGTCATTCCGAGGAGCGAAGCGACGTGGGAATCTCGCAGTACACGGCAGGATAACAGGGCGATGGCGAAAACGTAACTGCCTTCCCGAGATTGCCACGTCGGCCTACGGCCTCCTCGCAATGACAAACTTGGTGGCCGCATGCCACAGAATCCATGCGGCACATGCTACCAGCCTGCATGGCGCTCACTACCCGTAAAGGGCACGCCGCATCCGTAAGGCGGCAAAGCCGCCAACGGCTGCGCAGTGAGTGCCGCTACAGACGCAATTGGTTGGTGCATTTTTGCCGGAAGCCGGTACGGATCGGCAGCATTGCGCCGGGAGGGGCATGCCGCTCCCCTACAACGCACGACTGGAACCCTACAGCCTTTCTCCGATGGCATTGGACAGGGCGGCGAAGCCCTCGAGGCCGAGCGTTTCGCCGCGGACATTGGCAGGCAGACCGCATGCGGCCAGCACGTCGGTCAGCTCCGCCTTTGTCAGCTGCGGAAAGCCGGAGGCCAGCCCGTTGACGAGCGTCTTGCGGCGCTGGGCAAAGCTGGCGCGCACCGTGCGGAAGAACAGCACCTCGTCGCGGATGTCCGCGGGCGCGGGCCGCGTGCGCAGGCAGACGACGGCGCTCGTCACCTTCGGCTGCGGGATGAAGCACGAGGCCGGGACGTCAAACAGCAGCTCCGGCGCGGCGTGGTACTGGCAGAGGATGGAGAACGCGGAGTAGTCCGCCGTTCCGGGCGCGGCGCAGATGCGGCGCGCGACCTCCTTCTGCACCATGACGGTCACGGCGGAGAAGCAGCGGCTCTCCAGCAGGCGCGTCAGGACCGGAGACGTGATATAATACGGCAGGTTGGCACAGGCGGCGGGCGTCAGGCCGGGGAATTCCGCCTGCACAAGGGCTGGAAGGTCCATTTTCATGGCGTCGGCAAAGTGGATGGTGAGGTTGTCGAACTCGCCCACGGTCTCCGCCAGCACGGGGCGGAGCGTCGTGTCCAGCTCGATGGCCGTCACACGCCCGGCACGGAGACACAGCTCCTGCGTCAGCGGGCCGAAGCCGGGGCCGATCTCCAGCACGCCGGTGGAACGGTCAATGCCGGCCTCCTGCGCGATGCGCTGCGGCACCCACCGCTGCGTCAGGAAATTCTGCCCCTTCGCTTTGGAAAAATGAAATCCGTATTTCTCAAGCAGCGCGCGGATCACGCGCGGATCGCACACATCCAGCATGGCAAACGCCCCCTTTTCCTGCCCATTGTAGCAGAACCGCCGCCGGTTTGCAACTGCGAATCGGCGGCCTCCTCGCAATGACAAATCTGGGGGCCTTGCGCCAGAAGCGATGCAGCGCATGCTGCAAGCCTCCATGGCGCTCTCCGAGCGCCCCTAAAAATACGGAAGCCGCCTCGCTGTTGAGGCGGCTCCCGACGATCTCGGGTGAGATAAACAAAGGGCAGAGCTCCGCATGGAAGTTCTGCCCTTTGCATGCTGCGTTCCCACAACGTTCCGGATGCCCACTTCCGTTCGGCCGTGTCGCGCATGGCAGGAATAAATAAAGTGCATAACACTTTATGACAGACTCCACCACTTATTTCCTGCAAGCGTATTATATGATGGGCGGCCTGTCCTGTCAATGCGCAGATTGCATAGAAAATTCTGTGCAAACCAACCAGCTTTCTCTGCAAAATTTTACAAAATCATGGATGTTTTCCACAAAATTAACCAATGCTACATGAAGAAGGAATGCAAAATACGCTCTAAATTGCAATAGCTCTGTAGCAAACTTGACGAAGACGGTACGTCAAATCGAATAAAAAATGCGCCGCCGAAGCAGCGCATTTTTTAGGGAAGCTCTGATCAGAAGCCCTGCAGGGCCTGACGGACCTTTTGGGTCAGCCGAACAGATCGCCGAGACCGGACAGAACGTCGTTGATGTCGTAGGAATAGCAGGCGTGCAGGAACCAGTCGCGCAGGCCGCTCACAACATAGTAGCCGGCGATGCAGAACGCAACGCACAGCAAAATGGTTACAAGGTTCAGCTTTACCCCGTAGACCTGCAGCAGTGTGCCGACGGTGACGACGGCCCACACGGCAAACGACGCGACACCGAGCAGGGAGATGAGGCCGGGGTACACGAGCAGCAGCACGATGGAGCCGGCGGCCAGCGTAGCGGGGAACGTCATGCCGAGGCCGGAGGAGGCGAGCATTCCCTTAAAATCGGACGGGACCTTCGTCACCTTCGTCAGAACGAGCGTGGCCAGCAGCGTGAGACCGAAGCCGGCGACGGGCATGAGCAGACTCGCGCCGAGCCATGCAACGGCCGGAAAATGGGAGTCCAGGCGCAGCGCATACACGAGCGTGGCAAAGAACACAGCGATGTACGTCACGGCGGCCATCAGGATGCCGCTGAGGAAGTCGTGCTTTTCCACGGCCTTGCGCGTCGTGCCGATGGGGTCCTTGCAGTAGCTCAGCCACAGCTGGGGAAGTCCCTTGATCGCAAGGCCGAAAGCGCTCGGCTCCTTCGGAGCCTGCGGCTGCTGCGGCTGTTGGTGCTGGGGCTGCTGATACTGCGGCTGCTGGGCCTGCTGCGTGCAGGGGCAGATGCCGCTCTCCGGCAGAGGGCGGCCGCAGCGTGTGCAAAATCCTGCCATAATGGATGATCCTCCTTCAATTCTGCGGTTCTCTGCCCGCAGTGATTCGCTTTTATTATACGCATAAGGCACGGGACTGTCAACCTGCCTTTGGGGGACTTCGGCACAAGCTGCAAAAATTGCATCAAAATTCGCGAAAATTGTCACACTGCCGTGATGAATTCCTTGCAAAGCCTAGCTTCGTATGGTATAATAGCAATCGGTGAAAAATCTTTCACACAGACTTCATCATATCTTGATTTGGAGGTTATCCCATGCCCACGAAGAAACCCCTGATCGGTGCAGCGATCGTCGGTCAGTCCGGCGGTCCCTCTTCCGTGATCAACGCCAGTGCCTACGGCGTGATCAAAACCGCCCTCGAGGATGAGAACATCACCAAGGTCTATGGTGCCGAGCACGGCATCGTCGGCGTTCTGGAAGATCGGCTCATGATTATGGACGAAGAGGATCCCGCAGAGCTCGAGCGCCTGCTCTATACGCCGTCCTCCGCCCTCGGCTCCTGCCGCTACAAGATCGCCGATCCGTCCGACAACGACAAGGACTATAAGCGCATCCTTGAGATCTTTGAAAAGTACAACGTCCGCTACTTCTTCTACATCGGCGGCAACGACTCCATGGACACCTGCGCCAAGATCAGCCGTTATATGGCCAAGGTCGGCTATGAGTGCCGTGTCATCGGCGTGCCGAAGACCATCGACAACGACCTCTTCGGCACCGACCACTGCCCGGGCTTTGCCTCGGCTGCAAAATATATCGCGACCTCCGTCATGGAAGTTGCCCGTGACTGCCGCGTTTACAACAAGGGCATGATCACGATCATCGAGTGCATGGGCCGCCATGCAGGCTGGCTGACCGCCGCCACCGTCCTGCCCGCCGCCAAGGGCGACGGCCCGGACCTCATCTATCTCCCCGAGGTCGATTTTGACATGGCCGACTTCCTCGACGACGTCATCCGCGTCTACGAGGGCCAGGGCCAGTGCCTTGTCGCCGTCTCCGAGGGCATCCACTACTCCGACGGCGCGTTCGTCTCCGAGGCCAAGACCTCCTCGACCGACGGCTTCGGCCATGCCCAGCTCGGCGGTCTGGCCCATCGTCTGGCCGGCATCGTCTCCGCTGCCACCGGCGCGAAGGTTCGCGGCATCGAGCTGTCCCTGCTGCAGCGCTGCGCCGCCCACTGCGCCTCCGCGACGGATATCGAGGAAGCCTTCCAGTGCGGCAAGGTCGCCGTCGAGTCTGCGCTCCGCGGCGAGACCGGTAAGATGGTCGGCATGGTCTGCAAGCGCGACGGCGGCTACAGCGTCTCCTATGAGCTGTTCGACCTGCGCCGTGTTGCCAACGCCGAGAAGAAGATCCCGCTCGAGTGGATCACCAGCGACAACGCCTATGTTACCGACGCCTTCATCGATTACTGCACGCCGCTGCTCGAGGGTCAGACGGCTCTGGGCTATGAGGACGGCCTGCCCCGCTTCGCCCGCCTGAAGAAGGTCTTCGCGAAGTAAATAATTGATTGTGATTGATTGTGATTGATTGTGATTGATTGTGTTTGAAAAACTACCGGAAGCCTGTGCTTCCGGTATTTTTTTGCGTATTTCGATAGAAAATTGTAGGGGAGCGGCATGCCGCTCCCGGCGGCGCACTGGCGATACGAACAGTCTGGCGATAAAACGATAGGAACCAATTGCGTCTGTAGCGGCGCTCCCTGAGCGCCTGAGGCAGTTGCAGGCTTTGAAGTGTTAATTCAGTGGCACAGGACCTTCAGGTTTGTCATTCCGAGGAGCGAAGCGACGTGGCAATCTCGCAGAACACGGCCGGACAACTGGGAAGCCATCGGCGAAATCGCAACTGCCTTCCCGAGATTGCCACGTCGGCCTGCGGCCTCCTCGCAATGACAAATCTGGGAGCCGGTGCGGTCGGCGGGAGTACCGCAAAACCTCCAGCCTGCATGGCACTCAGGGAACGCCGCTGCAGACACCGGCCCGGCGGGGACGCCGCCGGGCCGGGAACTGTTTTTGATTATTGGACGATGATCTTTCCGTCGGCGAAGTCCGTGATCACGCAGCCGCCTGCCGGGAACTGGTAGGTATCCTTCAGGTCTCTTAAATGCAGCGTAACTTCACCGGGACTTTCGGAGACGATCCGGAGCGTATTGTCCTGCCAGTACACCTGCAGGTCGCTCTCCTGCCCGCCGGCCAAGTCGTAATAGAACTCGTCTATGCTCGGAAAGACCGCTTGCTTAAAATATCCTCTTGCATTGTATGAGGTTACTTTGCCCTTCAGACGGAAGCCGGTCGTTGTCAGCTCCAGCCACTGATCATCGGTCTCGCTTTTCAGCTCGAGCCAGACAAAAACCTCATTGGACTCCACCCGCATCGAGGCGTTTTCCACCGTGACTTCAAAACGCAGCTTTCCCGTATCAGGGATCTGATAGCTCGGTGTCGTTGCCGAAACACCTGCCAGCCATGTGCTCTCTTCCAGGATCTCCATTGTGGAATCTGCCGTTACCGGCGAAGCATCCTTTGTATGATATGCATCATCATATACAACATGCAGGTATTCCCCTGCCTCATTGTATAGCCAGCCGGGAATGTAGCAAGGCGATACCCAAATATTTGTCATTGGTTCCAATTTCTGCTTTGTGCAGCCGAATAAGAGCGAGGAAATGGCGATGACTGCATTCGTGAAAGCCAGTAATTTCCAATATCTCGGGTTTTTCATGGGCATTTTCTCCTTCCGTTCCAATTGAACGTTTGACAAGTATTCCCTTCCGATAAGTCCAGCATATCACCCCTTAACTTTTTTGTCAATATTTTTACAGAAAATATCCCGTAATTTTCAATAATATGCAATGCGGTAAATGGAAAAAGTCCCGGCGGGGATGCCGCCGGGACGATGTGCGAAGGAATTTCGAATTTGCTGTGGGCAGCCTGTGATCCGGCCGGGCGCTGCGAGCTTGCCACGGCCCCTTTGGGGCCCCGCAATGACAAATCCGGGGACTTCATTCCCGCAGGGTGCCGCCGTTGTTCCACACGGCTGTCGAGCAGAGATAGAGCACGTCCGTCGCGTCGGACAGGTCTGCATAGTCCGCCAGCCGGGCGGCGGAAACATAGCGCAGGTCCACGAGCGTGATGCGCTCGAATGAGCCGAGCAGCAGCGGCGCGAGCGACGAGCCGAACGAGTCGCGGAACAGCACGAGGTGCCGCCCGTTGTGCACGTTGGGCGACGTGACGGTCAGGACCGCCTGCGCGCCGGAGAGGAAGACGTCGTAGCCGTCCGTCCCGTCCAGCAGCTCCGGCCGGTAGACCGGCTGCGCGCCGTCCAGCTCCGGGCCGGTGACCTCGGCAGCCTTCGTGTCGGCGCTTTCGAGGTACGTCAGCGTATCCGGGGCCATTGGCAGGGCCGCCTGCCCGTAATACGCGCCGTAAAACGGAGAGAGCGCTTTTTCCGTGAAGGTCCCCGGCGCGTCCGCGCCCAGCGCTTCGCAGATGGCCGCTGCGACGGGGAGCAGCCGCTCCTGCCGCCAGTGGGGGTCCGTTTTGTAATAGTCGTCTGCGGACAGCAGGTCCCAGATGTCGATCTCCGTCATACCGGGAAGGGCCTCGCGCACGATGCCGCGCAGCGCCTCCGTGTCCAGCCGGGGGCGGCCGGTCTCTGCCTTTGCATTTTTATCCGGCACGATGACATAGTGCGCCGGAAGCGACGGGAAATACTTCTCCTGCACGGCGGAAAAGACCGCTGCGGCATGGCGCACCTGCTTTTCCTGCAGCGGGCCGTCCATGCGGAAGGCCCCGCCGCCCTGCAGATAGATGCCGTGGATATCCGCCTGCCCGAGACCGTAGAGCCGCACGAGGCTGTTGACCGTGCGCAGCTGCTCACGCAGCGGGAACTGGTCAAGCATATATTCCTCAAGCTTGTCCGAAAAGCCGGAAGACAGGGGAGGAAGCTGCGCCAGCCGCCGCCGCTCACTGCGGGATACTTCCCGGTCCGGCAGGGCGAGATGCAGCAGGGAAAAGCCGAACAGCACCGCGAGGAACACGGCCGCCGTGGCGATGGATGCTTTGCGTTTCATGGCTCACCTCAGAAGCGGAAATAGAGGAAGGGATTGAACGAGCCGTCCACGAGCGCGGCCGTCGCGGCAAGGAGCAGCAGGCCCGTCAGCACCGGTCCGAGCGCAGCTGAGACGGGGTGCGGCTCCAGCCTCTGCCACAGGCGCTTCGGCAGACGGGTTGCACCGACGGCCCCAAGGAGGAGCACGCCTGCAAAGCTGCGCAGGGCATACAGCGCGTCCGCGTCCCACAGCGGCGCGCCGCCGAACATGGCCCGGAGCGTCTGCCCACAGGCCTGCAGGCTCTCGGCGCGGAACAGAACGAAGCCGAGCGTCACGAGCAGGAGCAGCAGCGCATGCTGCACGGCAGCGGGCGCACGGGCCAGCCGTTTTCCGAGCCAGAGCCGTTCTGTCAGTAGGAGCAGACCGAAATAGCCGCCCCACAGCACAAAATTCCACGCCGCGCCGTGCCACAGGCCCGTCAGCAGCCAGACGACGGCAACATTGCGGATCCATTTGGCGCGGGTCGTGCGGCTGCCGCCCAGCGGGATATAGACATAGTCCCGGAACCACTGCCCGAGCGTCTGATGCCAGCGCCGCCAGAAGTCCGTCACGGAGCGGGCAAGATACGGATAGTCGAAATTCTCCGGGAACGTGAAGCCGAACATCCGCCCGAGGCCGATGGCCATGTCGCTGTAGCCAGAAAAGTCAAAATAAATCTGCAGCAGATAACCCACGGCCCCGAGCCACGCACCGAGCACCGTTGCGTTCCCGGCGGAGGACACCAGCTCGCCCAGCACATTGGCAAGCAGGACCTTTTTGCCCAGACCGACGGTAAAGCGCCGCGCGCCTGTACCGATGTCCTCGAGGCAGAAGCGCCGCGTGTGCAGCTCGGCCTCGATATCGGAATAGCGGACGATCGGCCCGGCGATGAGCTGCGGGAACAGGCAGACGAACGTGGCGAACGTCGCGAGGTTCCGCTGCGGCCGGACGTGCCCGCGGTAGACGTCGATGGTGTAGCTCATGGTCTGGAACGTATAAAAGCTGATGCCAAGCGGCAGGCGCACGCCTGTCAGCGGCAGGGAAAGGCCGAACAGGCCGTTCACCGTCGTCAGGAAGAAGTCGGCGTATTTGAAAAAGCCGAGCAGCCCGAGATTCAGAAGGACGGAGACCGCCAGCGCCAGCTTTGCTGTCCGCGTGCCGCGCCGCCGCTCGATGCACAGGCTGAGCGCCCAGTCCGAAACGGACGAGAGCAGCAGCAGGAATACATACACAGGCTCGCCGAACGCATAGAACAGCAGGCTTGCGATCAGCAGAACGGCATTCCGCCCACGCTGCGGCGCGAGAGCGTAGACCGCGAGCGTGAGCGGAAGAAAGGCATAGAGGAATACCGCGCCGGAGAATACCATCTCAGCTCCAGAGCGCGTTGAAGTTGGCGGTGAGGGCGTCGGTCACGTCGCTCCAGGACATGACGAGCAGCACGGTGCAGTTGTGCACGAGCACGGCCGTCTTTTCGGCCTCGACGCATACCCACTTGGCCGGGTTCAGGTTGGCTTCCACGTCAGCGGCGAGCTGCTTGGCCGTCTCGGCATCCTGCGCGCGCATGAGCACGACGGAGTGCGGCACGGCGTTGATGAGCGCGTCGGCATCAATGGCCTCGACGCCGTCGGGCATTGCGGTGAAGGCGAAGTATTCGAAGTTGTCCTTCGTCAGCTCCGTGGTCTCAGTGTCCGGCAGGTCGGCGACGTCCTTCGTGATGGAGGTGAGGATGTCCTGCAGCGTCATTGTGTCGCCCGGCTTCGTGTTCGACTCGGGGGGGAGCCTGCGCAGGCGGCAAGGCCGAAAACAAGCAGGACGGCAAGGAGCAGTGCGGTCAGTTTTTTTTCATGTTCATGATTTCCTTTCGAAAATGGAATACGGCTATTAGACGGCGCAATTCTCTGCGGGTTCCATAAAAATTTCCCGGGAAATCAGCTTGTCAAAAAGTCCCTTTGGGCTTTTTCGCCGCTGCTTCCGAAACTGCAAAAATAGAATTTTGTATTATTATTTTTACCAATTCTGCCGTTATGGCGGGTTATGGAACGCGAAAGGACACCCTGACGGTTTTCTTTTCACACTTTTCTTCCTCCGGGGAAACTTTTCGGCTTGGCAGGTTTTTTTGACAGTCTGAGAGAATAGCCTCCCCACCGGGACCGAAAATTTTATGCGCGCCCGGGAATAGACGCGATCGGCCATCAGGGCGACCTCCTCGCGCGTGGCGTAGTCGCCGGGCGCGTG
>VOFH01004352.1_pt1 | contig 19528 bp, 28 predicted proteins | sample 5384091 | NCBI WGS metagenome assembly VOFH01 (sample SAMN12384727, study PRJNA508395) | human gut metagenome | isolation source: healthy gut G | host: Homo sapiens
CTCATGATCTGGTGAAGTTCGGTCTGATCCCCGAGTTCGTAGGACGTGTGCCTATCTGTGTCTCCTTAAGAGGACTGGACAGAGAAGCACTGATCCGTATTCTTCAAGAGCCGAAGAACGCTCTGGTAAAACAGTACCAGAAGCTGTTCCAGATGGATAACGTAGAATTGAGTTTTGAGCAGGATGCCATCGAGGCTATTGCTGACAAGGCACTGGAACGCAAGACCGGAGCCAGAGGCTTACGCTCCATTATGGAATCCGTAATGATGGATACCATGTATGAAATTCCTTCCGATGATACCATCGAGGAATGCGTAGTCACTAAGGCTGCTGTGGATGGAGAGAGCGAGCCCTCACCATACACGAAGATTCTCTGAAAAAGGCAAAATAATCCGGGCGCTGCCTTGTGGTCACACAGGGCAGCGTTTTGTGCAAAAAGTACAAACCTAAGATGCGCAAAAGCAGCGCAGGAATGGAGTTTTATGATCATAAAGAATGTAAGTCTGGAAACGGTCTGTGGTATTACCAGCAAGCTTCCGGAAAATATACATCCCGAAGTGGCATTCGCCGGGAAAAGTAATGTCGGCAAATCCTCTCTGATCAACGGATTGATGAACCGTAAGTCTCTGGCCAGGACCAGTTCCCAGCCGGGCAAGACACAGACCATCAATTACTATAACGTGAACGATGAAATCTACTTCGTGGATCTGCCTGGCTACGGCTATGCACAGGCAAATGAGCATGTGAAAGCCCAGTGGGGTAAGATGATCGAAGATTATCTGCATAAATCAAACAGCTGAAGCTGGTATTTCTGCTGATCGATATCCGGCATGCACCCTCAGAGAACGACCGGATCATGTATGACTGGATCCGTCGTAACGGCTACGATCCTATTATCATTGCCACGAAACTGGACAAGATCAACCGCAGCCAGATCCAAAAGCAGATAAAACTGATCCGCACCACCTTACAGGCGGGGGCGGATACACAGATCGTACCTTATTCCGCACAGACGAAACAGGGAAGGGAAGAAATCTACGAGATCCTGGACGGTATCTTGGCTGCAGAGGATCCTGCACAGGAATAGACAGTAGGAATGGTGAATGAGTGTAGAGACATAATGCGTGAGAGTGAGAGTATATGAAGAAATATTGTAAAGCCTTAGTGAATCTGGGTATGGCATTTATTATATTACTATTGATTGTTTTCCTGGTGCCGAAGCTGTTAGTATTCTTTGCACCGTTTGTAGCAGGCTGGATCATAGCGTTGATCGCCAGTCCCCTGGTGCGTTTTTTTGAGGAAAAGGTAAAGATCAAGCGAAAAGCGGGAAGTGCATTTGTCATTGTGGCGGTCATCGCACTGGTGATATTGATCCTCTATCTGGTAGGGGCGAAGTTAACCGATGAGATCATGGGACTGATCGGTGCACTGCCGGATATCTGGGACAGTGCGGAGAATGATTTTGCCGATATCGGGCAGAACCTGAGCGTTATCTATAACCGTTTTCCCGTGGATGTACAGCAGAGCATCATGGATGTCATCAATCAGATCGGAAGCTATGTGGGAGATCTGCTGGGGAAGATCGGCACCCCTACGATCAATGCCGTGGGCAATTTTGCCAAGCAGGTTCCTTCGATCCTGATCGGACTGATCATGGCACTGCTTTCTTCCTATTTCTTCGTAGCAGAGAGAGATCAGCTGGCAGCCTGGTTCCGTAAGCACACACCGGCGGAAGTACTGTCCTGGTATTATATGCTGAAGCGTGGACTGGTCAAAGCAGTAGGCGGATATCTTAAGGCACAGCTTAAGATCGAAGTGTGGATGTATCTGTTATTAGTCATCGGATTTGCTATTCTGCAGGTAGATTATGCGTTGTTGATCGCACTTGGGATCGCATTTCTGGATTTCCTGCCTTTTTTTGGAACCGGAACTGTTATGGTCCCCTGGGCAATTATCAAAATCTTAAGCTCTGATTATAAATGGCCATAGGGCTGCTAATCATCTGGGGCATCGGACAGCTGGCACGTCAGCTGATCCAGCCGAAGATCGTGGGAGATTCCGTGGGAATGCCGCCTCTGCCGACCCTGTTCCTTCTGTACATAGGATATAAGCTGGGCGGTGTCGTAGGAATGATCGTGGCAGTGCCCATTGGTCTGATCGCTCTGACCATGTATCAGGAGGGCGCTTTACAGACGACCAAGGACAGCGTGAAGATCCTGACAGCCGGGATCAATCATTTCCGTAGACTGAAGCCGGAGGATATGGACGAAGTGCGGCAGATGCAGGAGAGAGACCGGAGGCTGAGCGAGGAACTGGCCAGACAGGCAGCAGAGGAAGAGGCTCAAAAAGAAGCCCAAAAGAAGCTCGAAAAGAAGCTTTTGCGAAAAAACAGAAAGAAAAGAAATCATGAGAAATATCAGACTGCGACTGCAATATGAAGGAACCAGATATCAGGGGTGGCAGAAACAGACATCCACAGACAATACGATTCAGGGAAAAATGGAAGTTCTTTTGACGAAAATGTGCGGGGAGCCTGTGGAGATCGCAGCCAGCGGCAGAACGGATGCAGGAGTGCATGCGTTGGGACAGGTGGCGAATTTCCATACGGAATCTGACATGAGTACAGAAGAGATCATGGCCTATTGTAACCGGTATCTGCCAGAGGATATTGCCGTGGTGGAGGTGTCGGAGGCGGCACCCAGGTTCCACAGCAGACTCAATGCCACCGGGAAGCGTTACCGTTACCGCATCATCAACAGCCAGATCCCGGATGTATTCTGGAGACGCTATGCACTGGAAGAACCGGAAACCTGAATCTGGATGCCATGCGGGAAGCAGCGGAACTTTGCTGGGGAACATGATTTCAAGGCATTTACTTCTGCCAAAAAGAGTAAGAAATCCACAATCCGCAGAATCGATGAAATCAGGATCGAACAGATTGAAGACCGGATAGAATTTGTATTTACGGGTAACGGATTTTGCATCACATGATCCGTATTCTCATGGGAACCCTCCTCGAGGTCGGAAAGGGAATCCGGACACCGGAGAGTGTGACGGATGTACTGAAGTCCGGAGACAGAGCGAAGGCGGGAGCGCTGGTGCCGGCCAAAGGCCTGGTACTGGAAGAAGTTTTTACACCTGAAAAATAAAAATACTGCAACTTTTTGCCCTACAATTGCGTCTATGTAGTTGTAGGGTTTCGTTTTCATGAAATCGTAAATAAGCTGCGTGAGTCCTTGCACGCAAAGCAGTGTATTTACGATTCCATGAGCGAAGCGTCTTATTCATGAAATAAAAGATGAGCCGCGGTAGCGGCGTCGGCTGCGAAGCAGACGCTTTTATGAATGGATAAGAGCAAAACGAAATGTTTATAGAATTTTAATAATTATGTTGCAGAAAATATGCATTGACAGGATACGATAAACGTAGATAAGGCGGAGGGTCTTTTCCGATACGAAAGGTGTAAGGTGTGGAGCATGGAAAAAAGGGTTGCAGTATACAATAATAATACGGGTGTGATAGAGACAATGAGTTCCCTTCTCGCAGGAGAAGGCTTAAAAATGGTGGCAGTGACGGGGAGAGCACAGTTACAAGAATTACTGCGTGCACAGGAGATCCAGCTTCTGCTGCTGGATGTGGAACTGGATGGCAGAGGCTGGGGAGACGGCATTGAGATGATCCATGACATCCGTAATATGACTACGATCCCCATTATTATCATTTCCGCACAGGATGCGGAGACCGCCAAGATCATGGCACTGAATGCCGGTGCGGATGATTATGTGACAGTGGGATATAATCCGCTGGAGCTGTTAGCCAGAGTGAAATCCCAGCTTCGCAGGTATACACAGCTGGTCAATCTGTGCGAAAGTATTGATAGTATTTACCGCGTGGATGGACTGGAGATCAACGACAGGAACCGCACAGTGACGGTAGAGGGACGGGAAGTGAAGATGACTCCCATCGAGTATAAGATTTTAAGGCTCCTAGTGCAGGAGCGTGGCAAGGTACTGTCCATCAGCCAGATCTACGAATCCATCTGGCATATGCAGGCTATCGGAGCGGATAATACTATTGCGGTGCATATCCGCCACATCCGTGAGAAGATCGAGAGCAATCCCAAGGAGCCCAGATACCTGAAAGGTGGTATGGGGAACCGGATATAAGGTAGGATGAAAAAAGATTGTCCATAAGTGTGTCCTCTGCGTCAGCAGGGACATTTTTGTAGGAGTCTGACAAATGGGTTGCTTGACAAAGCAGAACAAATACATTATTGTACTAATTAAATAATACAAAAACCGAGGATGGAATATAAGGATGCAGACAGAAGTAATATCGGAAGGGAAAATACAGGAAAAACGTGGAATCAGCAGTGCAGTGCTGAAAAATATCGCGGTAGTGACTATGTTGATCGATCACATCGGGGCTGTGATCGTGACAAGGCTGTTGATCCGGAACGGGCTGTATGAAGCTATGGCGAATCAGGAGGCCTATACTGCCTGGATGGGGCAGAACGGCCGAATGTACGGCATCTACATGGCAATGCGTATCATCGGCAGATTTGCGTTCCCCATTTACTGTTTTTTACTGGTAGAGGGATTTCAAAAGACCCACAATGTGAAAAAGTATCTGGGCAGGATGTTTTTATTTGCACTGATTTCGGAGGTGCCATTTGATCTGGCATTCAGCGGCAAGGCATGGTATCCGGCATATCAAAATGTATTTTTTACATTGTTATTGGGGCTGCTGGTGATCGCGGGACTTCATCTGGTGGAACAGCATTTTGTGGGTACAACGGTTGGAAAAACGATTCTGCGCGTGGGACTGAATGCCGTTATTATTCTGACAGGATGTGTACTGGGCTTGGTTCTTAAGACGGATTATGATTTTAAGGGATTTTGGCAATCACTGTACTTTATCTGTTCCGTAACCGAAAGAAAGCACAGATGTGGGCCGGTGTCATCATTTTTTTATTGATGGACAGCCTGGAGATGTTTGCAGCACTTTCCTTTATTCTGATCTGGTTCTACAACGGAACGAGAGGGCGGCAGAATAAATATTTCTTTTACTTATTCTATCCTGCGCATCTGCTGCTCTTGTGGCTGGTATGTGGCAATGGGAATTGCGGGAATACCTGCAATCTGACGAACCGCAGGATGCTCTGTAAATAGTAAAGTGGAAGACAGGGGGGAAGACAGTGACATGGAGGATATGGCGTATATGGAAGAGAAAAAATGGGAGACAGGGGACAGCGAAGAGTTGATCCGTGTACAGGAGATCAGCAAGACATTTCATCTGTCTGCAAAACAACGAAAAATGGAGCACAGTGCATCGAAGACCAAAACAGCGGTGGATCAAGTGAGCTTTTTTGCGTAAAAAGGGGGAAGTGTTCGGACTTTTGGGACCTAACGGTGCCGGTAAGACCACAACGCTGCGGATGCTGGCAACGCTGATCCGGCCAGACAGCGGGGATGCGGTGTTATCCGGCAGCAGCGTAGTGACACAGCCGGAGGAGGTACGGCGTAAGATCGGCTTCCTTACCAGTGAACTGAAGCTGGAGGATTTTTTAGCCCGGATTATCTGTATGACTTTTTCTCTGGATTGTACGGTATTCCGACAGACAGACGGGACGCCAGAAAACGCATGCTGTTTGCACGGTTCGGCATTCAGGAGTTTGCACAGGTGCGCGTCAGGGATCTGTCTACGGAATGAAGCAGAAGGTATCCCTGGTGATCTCACTGGTGCAGGATCCGGAGATCATAATTTTTGATGAGCCCACCAATGGGCTGGATATCCTGACGGCGAAGGTGGTGACGGATTTCCTTCTGGATCTGAAGGAACAGGGTAAGACCATCATTGTATCCACCCATATCTTTAGTCTGGTGGGAAGATCTGTGACCGTGTGGGGATCATTATTAATGGGCAGATGACGGTTTGTGAAAATCTGCAGACACTCTGTGGAGAGAAGAGTCTGGAGGATCGTTTTTTTTGGGATCTATGAAGAGGTAAGTGGGGAGGAAACGGACCATGACAAATAATACGATCACAGTAATGAAAAAAGAGCTGGCCAGATTTTTCGGAGACAGAAGACTGGTGATCACCACACTGCTGCTTCCCGGAATTATGATCTATGTGGTGTACAGCTTTTTGGGCAGTGTCATGATGAAGACCATGCTTCCGGAAGATACTTATGTGGCGAAGGCTTATGTGGTGGACATGCCGGATTCCGTAAGGGAAGAGATGCGGGAACTGCGGGTGGACTGGCAGCAGGCGGACAGAGAGCAGCTGACGGAGATACGGCAGGAGATCCAGGAGAAACAGGTGGATGGTCTGGTGGTATTTCCGGCGGATTTTGATACAGTGGTGGAAAACTACCAGGTCAGTAGTGGGGAACCTGCGCCCAATGTAGAAATTTATTACAATTCCGCGGAACCGGAATCCGCTCATTTTACAATGAGGTATCGGAGGTGCTGGAGCAGTATGAGACTTCCTTAGCTAATAAACTGGATATCAATGCCGGAGATTCGGTATACTATGACTGTGCCACCAGCAAAGATACTACGGGGCAGATGTTTTCCATGATGATGCCGTTGTTGCTTATGATGTTTTTTTGTACAGCGGATGTATGTCTGTGGCACCGGAGTCCATTGCTGGGGAAAAGGAGCGGGGTACCATAGCGACATTACTGGTGACACCCATGAAGAGAAGTTCCCTGGCTCTGGGAAAAGTGTTTTCCTTAAGTATCATAGCGCTTCTGGCAGGTTGCTCCAGCTTTATCAGAACCTTTGCGGCATTGCCGAAAATGATGGGCGGAGAACTGACCGGCGTGGATTCCTCGGTGTACGTACCTATGGATTATGCGATGCTGCTTCTGATCATTCTGTCAACGGTAATGGTGCTGGTATCCATGATCGCACTGGTCTCCGCTTTTGCCAAAAGTGTGAAAGAGGCAGCTACAACAGTGTCTCCGTTTACCATTGTGGTGACATTTATCGGATTGAGCCCCATGCTCAGTCAGGGAAAGGAGATCCCGCTATACCGATGTCTGATCCCGGTATACAACAGTGTGCAGTGTATGAACGGTATTTTTTCCTTTAGTTATCAGCCGGCAGAAATTCTTTTGACCGTGATCGTGAATCTGTGTGTGGCGGGAGTGCTGGTATTCGGACTGACCAGAGCGTTCCAGAGTGAGAAAATTATATATTCATGATGACAATGCAGCAAATGCGTAATATAATGTACGTGTTTGCTGTTTTTTTGCAGATAAGTACATTTTATGTTCGAAAGTCCGGATATTTTTGGACCATGAGAAAAATGAGGAGCATAACCATACGAATGACACGACAGAAATTAAAACGTTTTCATGTGAAGAGAATATACTCTACATTGCTGCTTTCTTATGGTGCGCTGTTGGCTGCACCGTTTATAGCAGTATTTTTGCTACTTTCATTTTGGCAAAATAGTACAGAGAACTATTACAGTGAAATTATGAAAAATGACTTAACGGAAGGCAGCATGGCATTTGAAAAGCAACTGGATATTATGTGTGCAGGAGCTTTTTCTGTATCAAACGACAGTGATTTAAAGTGGGTCTATTTTCTGGACGGATTGAAGGATGGGGACAATAATATCGCAGCATTAATCAGATGCAATGACATGCTTCGCCAGACCTTTGCGGATTCAGAGCACTATCAGAATTACAGTGTGATTATGAAAAATGAATTGATATTTCGAAAAAGCGGGATGGTAGTTGGGGATAAGTTTTTTATGACAATTATTGTACCTATCAAAATACGGATTTTCGAGACCTGGAGAAAACAGAGTTTTCGAGGCGGATACATGGCAGCTGTTTCCTCTGGAAGAGATAGATACAGGGAGAGAACTTTGCAGGCAATGACATTTTCCTACCCTGTGCGGAATTATATTCAACAGGAGCAGGAAGCAAATGCTGTAGTACAATTTTGCTTTCAAAAGAAAATCTGGAGCAAATGTTTGGACAACTGTTGAGCCGCCAGGGAGGAATTCTGATTTATGATGCAGAGGACAGACTGCTTGCAAGTCTGGGGAAAATCAATGCGGATGGTGATGATCCGGAGAACACGGATCTGTTTCTAAGTGAAGCAACAGGGGAAGATATCCGGCAGATAAAATGGAATGGAACAGATTGTCTGGTGGTAAATCAGACATCGGAAGAAAATGGAATGCATTTTGCGGCCGTTCTTCCGATGGCGGTAGTAATGCAGGATTTTCAAAGAATTCGTAGAGCAGCATGGTTGATTCTTTTCACAGGGGCAGTACTGGAAATTGGCCTTGGGTGTTGTTTTGCATTAAGGTACAGCAAACCGATTCATAACCTGATTGACAATATGCAGGGATTTTTTATGCTGGAAGACAGAGAAATTCATAAAACGGAAAATATTTCAGAGTATGAATATCTGGAGAAGGGAGTTCATGCCCTGTTGGATGATTATCAGTCTTTGAATGCGATGCTACAGGAAAAGACCGTGAAAGAGAGAAGAAATTTTCTGACATTACTAATGAACGGAGAATTTGACACAGAACTTAATATTATAGAGGAAGCTGCCCATGCCGGAATCCGGTTAGTGCAGAAGGATTACTATGTACTGGTGTTTGGCAGTGAGGAGGGAGAAAAACTGTTGTCAGCGGCAAAAAAATGTGCGGAGACGGAAACAGAACAGATATGGTATCCGGTAGATCCGACCCATGTAGCATTGCTGCAATATTGTACAGAGGAAAATCCTATGGAACCTCTGCTTGTAGGAGAGCAGACAGCAGAGAAACTGAAACAGCTTGGAGCGGAGGAGGTTTATGTCGGAATCGGCAGCTGTTATACAGAAAAGCGAGAAATTGTATTTTCTTATCAACAGGCGTTATATTGCTCTGATAAGGGAAAAATAGAAAAAAACAGAATGTAGTGGAATACAGCAGAGAGCTGTGGAAAAGGAATATGCCTTGGTATCCGCTGGAAATGGAAGAAAAATTACAGGTTGCTACAAAAACGGTAATTCAGAGCAGGTAAAAAGAAATTTTTATAAAAATAAGAGAAGAAAATCTGGGAAAAATACATCTGTCGGCCAATGGAGGGAAAGTCGTTATATCGGGAATCACCTCTACTTTGATAAGAATGTGTAATAATATGGCAGAAAGTATGGAAACGGAGCAGCTGCTGGAAAAAGTACAGACGGAACAGTCGTTTCCCAAAGCATTGGAAGTATTGGAAACACAGTTCCTGCGTCTATGCGAAGAAAATTATCACAGCAGGAGCAGAAAGAGCGAGATATACTATCAGAAACTGGAAGAATATCTGGAGAAAAATTATGGCAATCCATCTCTGGGCGTCCCCATGGTGGCAGAAGAGTTTGGACTATCAGAAAACTATTTTTCTATCTTTTTCAAGGAGACGATGGGGAAATCTTTTAGCAGCTATTTGGAAAAATTAAGACTGGAAAAGGCAAAAAATTAATTGCCGAAGGAAAATGGGATATGGAGACCATTGCTCAGATGGTGGGTTACGGAAGCAGCGCAACCTTCCGACGGGCCTTTAAACGTGCCTACGGGATAGCACCTTCGGCGTGGAAAGAATAAAATCTAAGAAAATGCGCAGTACCTAAGAAAGTGTACGGCGCATTTTCTTAGATTTTGTACGTTGCATCAGGAATTTCAAGTTGTTGTTTCAGTGCTCGGCCTGTATTGTGAAATGCGTAAGGCAGCCACAGTACAAATACAAAAAATCAAATCGGTAAGCTGTGGGCTGAGCAAAAAAGAAGGCGAGGGCACAAAATGAAGAAGAAAAAAATTGTAGCACTTTTAACAGCATGCATGCTTATGACAGGAATGTTTACCGGGTGCGGATCATCCCAACAGGCAGCAGGATCATCAGGAGCAGAAGCAGGTCAGACACAAACAGGGGATAATTCATTGTTTAATGAACCGGGACAACTTCCCATTGTAAATGAGCCCGTGACTCTGACGGTGTTTGCACCTGCAAATCCGGATGGCAGCTGGGAAGATAATGAAATGGTAAAAGAACTTGAAGAGACAACGGGAATCCATTTGGAGTGGCAGACCTGTGCGGCTTCAGATAATGTACAGGAAAAGCTGAGCACCATGTTCGCTTCGGGAGATCTTCCGGATATTATTTTAACTGGTGTAGGCAGTAGTAACCGCTATGACAAAGCAACAGAACAGGCGCTGGGAGAGCAGGGACTGATTTTACCTTTAAACGATTATCTGGACACTGTTTCAGTAGGTTATAAGCAGGCACTGGATGAAATAGAGGGGCTGAGAGACTATATAACAACTCCGAACGGTAATATTTATTCTTTACCGAATGTAGATGGATCCCTGCATGTACAATACAATATGAAATTGTGGATCAATACGCAGTGGCTGGATAATCTGGGATTAGAGATGCCGACAACTACGGAAGAGTTTTATCAGGTCATGAAAGCTTTTAAGGAGCAGGATGCCAATGGCAATGGAGATCTCAATGACGAAATTCCTTTGTCAACAGTGACTTCCGGAGCGGGTACACAGATTGATGGATTTCTAATGAATCCGTTTCAACTGACTTCTGAGACAAATAAATTGTATTTAGATAACGGAAAAGTGACGTTTGCGCCGGTTCAGGAAGGCTACAAAGAAGGCCTGAAATATTTAAAACAGCTGTATAGTGAAGGATTATTAAACCCAGAATCTTTTACGCAGGATAAGAATAATCAGGTAAACATAAATGAAGCAGGGGATGAATGTGTCATCGGAGCATTTCTGGCCCAGAGACCGGGATATGCATGTGATTTGACAACAGAACCCGTATTCCGATAAATGGAAGCAGTACCAGTCACTTGCACCTTTGACAGGACCGGACGGTCAATGTGTGGCATCCTGGAATCCTTATGTTATGTTCCAGACAGGTATGACATTTATTTCGAGCAGCTGCAGTAATCCCGAAGCAGCATTCCGTCTGCTGGATTATATTGAGACGCAGACATACAGAGCTATTCTTGGAAAAGAAGGTGTGAATTATGTCATGCTGGATGATGATACGACAGAAGTAGGCATGGATGGTGTGACAAAAGCACTCTATAAGAAACTGGATGCTTCCACAGCCAATGTAACTTTGAATCAGGTTACGGCATTGGTGCGTACACCGGATTTCCTGCTTGCAGATGCTACGAACCCGGATCCGTATGCGGAGGATGTTAAGCCGGTCAATGGTCGAAATGTGGTTATTTACAGAGCGTCTCTTGAACATGAAAAGGTGCGACAGTCCAGAGAGTCGGTAATGCCGGATTTATATATGAGCCAGGAAGACTCCAGCGAAATGTCTTTGCTTAAGACCAATGTTATGGATGTTCAGAAAGAATATATGGTGCAGTTTATTACCGGAGCAAAGGATATTGATGCAGAATGGGATGGCTATATCAGTGCCCTGAATAATGTAGGACTGGAGATTTGGAGTTATTACAGAAGGCATATGATGAATCTTCTTTTGCAAAATAGGAGATCGGGAAAGCCTTTTGAAACATTTGCAAGGGGGACTGCATTAAGGCAGCCCTCCTTTTTATAGAAAGAAGGAAGAAAATGAAGCCTAAGAAAACAATTCGTCCGGAACATAAAAAACAGCATGCAAAAAATACAATACGCAGCATAAAAAGGCATTGGCAGTTATATCTGATCGTAGCACTGCCTCTGGTTTATCTGATCGTTTTTAAATATATGCCTATTATTGGATCGCAGATCGCATTCCGGGATTACAATTTCAAAGGAGGTATCTGGCACAGCCCGTTTGTAGGACTTAAGTATTTCAAGATGTTTTTCCAGTCACCACAGTTCTGGAGACTGATGGGTAATACATTGGGCTTGTCTGTGTACGGTATTGTATTGGGAGTTTTTCCACCGATCATTCTTGCGATTGCATTGAACTATGTCAGAGTGCGATGGTTCGGAAAGACGGTACAGATGGTAACGTATATGCCTTATTTTATTTCTACCGTTTTGATCGTAGGTATTCTGTCACAGATGTTATCTCTGACGGGTCCGGTGAATCACCTGATCGAGAATCTGGGAGGACAGGCCATTCATTTTATGGGAGAGCCTAAATTGTTCAAAACATTATATGTTTTCTCTGATGTATGGCAGAAAACGGGTTACAATGCCGTAATTTATATCTCTGCGCTTGCTGCGGTAGACCAGGAATTACATGAGGCAGCAACCGTGGACGGTGCGAATATCTGGCAAAGAATCAGATATATTGACATTCCCAGTATCATGCCGACAGCAGTAATTCTGTTGATCATGTCCTGTGGGCATATTTTGACAATAGGATATGAAAAAGTACTGCTCTTGCAAAATGATTTAAACATGGCAGCTTCAGACATTATCTCAACGTATGTTTATCGTATCGGTCTGAGCGGAATGCAGTATAGCTATTCGACAGCAATTGGTATATTCCAGTCAGTGGTATCTCTGATATTATTGCTGGTTGTAAACAAAATAGCGGATAAGGTTGCCGATACCAGTCTGATATAGGGAGGAACATAAGATGAAAAAGAAAAGTTATGAGCAAAAGTAATCGTATATTTTATATAGTAAATACTGTGCTCCTGATGATATGTCTTCTGTTGGTAGCGATGCCAATTCTCAATGTGGTAGCTTCGTCTTTGTCTTCGCCAAGCGCTGTCATAAGAGGACAGGTATCTTTCTGGCCGAAGGGATGGAATATTGATGCATATAAGGAGATATTTTCCAACAGGTCTCTTCTGACCGGTTATAAAAATTCCATTATATATACTATAGTGGGAACATGCGTAAATATTGTATTGACAATTATGGCGGCATATCCATTGTCCGTAAAGGATTTTATTGGAAGAAAGGTGATCAGCGCTCTGTTTATTTTCGTTATGATCTTCACAGCACCGTTGATTCCTACTTATCTGAATGTCAAAAACCTCGGACTGCTGGATAGTATGTGGGCATTGATCTTACCGGGAGCAATTTCGGTATATAACATGATCATTGCAAGAACCTATTTCCAGAACAGCATTCCGGGAGAAATGTTGGAATCTGCAAGACTGGATGGATGCGATGATATCCGGGTTCTGGTTAATATGGTATTACCGTTGTCAAAATCTATTTTGGCAGTATTGGTACTTTATTATGCCATTGCTCATTGGAATTCCTATTTTGATGCATTTATTTATTTGTCTTCAGAGAATAAATTTACACTGCAGGTAGTCCTGCGTAATATCATGAATTCGGTAGCAGCTTTGGAGGAAATGGCAACTACGGCAGAACAAAGTATGCGTGCAGCGAACATTGAAGTATTAAAATATGCTATTATTGTATTTGGTAGTATTCCACTGATTATTTTATATCCTTTTGTACAGAAACATTTTGTAAAGGGCGTTATGATCGGTTCAGTAAAAGGATAAGGAGCATTTGTATGGTCGCAGAACATAAAATAGACAGGCAGAAACTGATATCGGGACATAATCCGGTGCTGACGGAGATAGCAACGGACGCCCCGCTTACGGTAGGAAACGGAGAACTTGCTTTTACGGCGGATATCACCGGAATGCAGACGCTATACGAGGAATATCAGGAACTCCCGTTGTGTACAATGTCACAATGGGGATGGCACACGAAACCGGTAAGCAGGGAAAAGTACAATTATACACTGGATGATCTGGTGATGACGGAATATGTAAACAGAGAAGGACGTCTGTTAAAATATCCGCAGGATAAAAAGGTGGGCAATGAAGATGTCTATAACTGGCTGCGGGAAAATCCCCACAGACTGAATCTGGTAAGGGTCCGCCTGCAGTGGGGAAGAGGAGAGCATTTCTGCAGAAGATATCACCGGGGTGCGGCAGGAACTGGTTCTGTATGAAGGGATTCTGTACAGTGAATTCCAGATACGGAACAATGCCTGCAGAGTGCGGACCGCCTGTCACAATGAAGGGAGAGACATCCTGGCCTTTTCTCTGGAGAGCGAGGCACTGAAGGAGAAAAAGATTAGTATAGTGCTGGATTTCCCCTATGGAGCTTCGGATATTACCGCACCGGATTGGACACAGAACGACAGACACCGTACCACGATACTGCAGACGAGTGATGAAAAAATGCTTCTGTGGAGACAACTGGACAGGGATGAGTATTATGCAGGTATCTATGCGCAGGGAGGAAAGATCCGAAAGGAAGGCAGCCATACCCTTCGTATTTTCGCCAATGGAGAAAAACTGGACATCTCCATAGCGTTAGGAAAACAAAAAGAGCAGGCAGAATGTTTATCTGCACAGGAAGTAATGAACGCATCCAAAAGAGGGGTAGGCGTTTCTGGGAGCGGGCGGTATCATTCAGCTGAATAAAAAGCGCTGACCCCAGAGCAAGGGAACTGGAACGGCGGATTATTTTGTCACAGTATCTTATGGCAATCAATTCCAGTGGTTCGACACCTCCGCAGGAGACAGGACTGACATGTAACAGCTGGTACGGTAAAATGCATCTGGAGATGTATCTGTGGCATTGTGCATGGCTTCCGCTGTGGCATCAGGAGGAGCTGCTGGACAGAAGCCTGGCATGGTATAGGGAACATCTGCAGCAGGCAAGAGAAAATGCGGCAAGAAACGGCTACAAAGGAGCAAGATGGCCGAAAATGATCGCCACGGAAGGAGTGGACTGCCCTTCCAATATTGCGCCCTTGCTGGTGTGGCAGCAGCCGCACATTATCTATATGCTGGAAATGGCATATCGCAGAAAAAGAAATCGCAGATTCTTAGAGGAGAACTGGGAACTGGTGAAGGAAACCGCTGATTTCATGGTAGATTTTGTGGGATGGGATCCGGTGAAAAAAGTCTACAGTATCTGTGCTCCGGTAATACCGGTACAGGAATGTCATAAGGCAATGGATGTGTGCAATCCGGCTTTTGAAGTGGAGTATTTCCGGGATACCTTGCGGATCGCCGGATGGTGGGCAGAACGACTCGGCAGGGAAAAGGAAGAACTCTGGGAACAGGTAGCGGAGCATATGGCAGAATTAACGGAAAAAGACGGCGTGTACCTGGCACATGAAAATTGTCCGACGACATTTACGGAGTATAACAGAGATCACCCCTCTATGCTGGGAGCTTTTGGTCTGATCGACAGTGACCGGATAGACAGGACGGTTATGGACAACACATTGCAGTTGGTAGAGGAATGCTGGAAATATCCTACCCTGTGGGGATGGGATTTTGCCATGATGGCGATGACAGCGGTAAGATTAGGAAAGCCGGAGAAAGCAATAGAGTTACTATTGAAGGAATCTCCAAAGAACTGTTATGTCACAAGCGGCAATAACCGGCAGACAGGACGAAAGGATCTGCCGTTGTATCTGCCGGGAAATGGATCACTGTTATTGGCAGCAGCAATTATGGCGGCAGGATATGATGGTTGTGACAGGCAGACACCGGGGTTCCCGGATGACGGACAATGGATCGTGGAATTTGAAAATATTGATCCATTGCCGGGTACGAGCCCTGTCAGTCCCATTGACTAGGCAGAAAATAAAGTGTAAAATAAAGCTATATGCCGTAAAATAGAAATTTGGAGGAAAATAATACATGCAACTGCCTATTTTTGAGAAATACATTGATGAACTGATCGAGAAGAGTACTTTGGATGTTCCCGCATGGAACATAGAGAAGGCGAGAGGGGAAAGCTGCCGGCTGGAATTACATTGACGGTTGCATGATCCTGGCACTTTTAGAGATCTACAACGCTACCGGAGAGAAGAAGTATTACGAATTCGCAGATGCATTTATTGACCACAGAGTACAGGAAGACGGTACGATTACGAAGTATTCCGTGGAAGAATATAATATTGACAATGTCAATGCGGGCAAGACTCTGTTCGCATTGTATGCCCTGAATGGTAAGGAAAAATACCGCAAGGCCATCGACCTGATCTACAGCCAGGTGGAGACCCAGCCCCGCACCGAGGAAGGCAACTTCTGGCACAAGAAGATCTATCCCAACCAGGTATGGCTGGACGGCATGTACATGGGACAGCCTTTCTACATGGAGTATGAGACCAAATTCGATGACAAGAAGCACTATGATGACATTTTTCATCAGTTTGCCAATGTTGTAAAATATATGAGAGATCCCAAGACCGGATTATACTATCACGGTTATGATGCCTCCAAAAGGCTTTCTGGTGTGACAAGGAGACCGGCCTGTCACAGAATTTCTGGCTGAGAGCACTGGGCTGGTATTCCATGGCATTGTTGGACACTCTGAGCAAATGTGAGCCGGGGAAGAGTACAAGGCAGAGTATGACAATCTGAAGAAGGTATTCGTGGATCTGATCGATTCCATGTTAAAATTCCAGGACGAGAGCGGTATGTGGTACCAGCTTCCAGCACTGGGGGTCAGGAGCCGAATTATTTAGAGACCAGCGGAAGTGCGATCATGGCTTACTCCCTGCTGAAGGGCGTGAGACTCGGATTTTACCGGAGTCCTACAGAGCCTATGGATTAAAGGCATTTCAGGGAATCTGTGACCGTTATCTGAAGGAGAAGGATGGACATTTAAGCCTCGGCGGTATCTGCCTCGTGGCAGGACTGGGACCTGAGGATAACCGTCGGCGTGACGGCAGCTTCGAGTATTATATGTCCGAGCCCATCGTGGAAGACGATGCCAAGGGTGTGGGACCGCTGCTTTTGGCTTACACAGAAATGAGAAGACTGGATGGCTAAATGAAGTCAGGCGGAATGATGAAGAACGATAACAGAAATGACAGAAGAACATCCGGACCTGCGAAAGGGACGGGAAAGACCAAAGCAACGGGAAAAGCCAATGTGGCGGGAAAAACTAAAGTGACGGCAGGCAAGGAAAACCGGGTGCCTGTAGGACAGGGCCGGGAAAAGACGGCCGTTAAAAAGAAGAGTGGCCTCTGCCCGGTGGCTGATAAATGCGGCGGGTGCAGCCGGATCAACAAGCCCTATGTGGAACAGTTGAAGAATAAGGAAAAGCAATTAAAGGAGCTTCTGGCTCCTTTTTGCAAGGTCGAGGGTGTCATTCCCATGGAGCACCCGGAGCATTACCGGAACAAGGTACATGCGGTATTCAGCGAGAACCGGTATCACGATGCCATCTCCGGCATTTATGAACAGAAGAGCCACCGGATTGTTCCCGTGGACAGCTGCCTGATCGAAAATGCCAAGGCGGATGAGATCATTGTCTCTATAAGAGGGCTGCTGAAATCTTTTCATATCCGCCCTTACAATGAGGACACCGGGTATGGGCTGCTGCGCCATGTGCTGATCCGGACCGGCCATGTTACCGGCCAGATCATGGTGGTGCTGGTACTGGCGTCCCCAATCCTTGCCCTCTAAGAATAATTTTGTGAAGGCACTGCTGAAACTGCACCCGGAGATCACCACTGTGGTCATCAATGTCAACAACCGCAATACCAGCATGGTATTGGGGACAAGGAGCATGTGATCTACGGCAAAGGTTATATTGAGGATGAGTTGTGCGGAAAGCGTTTCCGAATCTCTCCCAGATCTTTCTACCAGGTGAATCCGGTACAGACCGAGATCCTCTACGGGAAAGACTGGAGTATGCCGGACTTACCGGCAAAGAGACTGTGGTGGATGCCTATTGTGGCACCGGAACCATCGGCATGATCGCCAGTGACAAGGCCGCCAAGGTCATCGGTGTGGAGTTAAACGCCGATGCTGTCCGGGATGCCCGCAACAATGCCAAGGCGAACCAGATCCGCAACATCCAGTTCTACCAGAACGACGCCGGGAAATTCCTCGTGGAGATGGCCGGACAGGGCGCGAAGGTCGATGTGGTCCTGATGGATCCCCCAGAAGCGGCAGCACCGAAGAATTCATGAATTCCGTAGCCCAGATCGGCCCCGAGCGGATCGTCTACGTCTCCTGTAATCCCGAGACGCTGGTCAGGGTTTTATAATACAAAATTACCTGCTTTTTTTGTATTTTTTCGCCGATATTGGCGTTTTAAATACAAGAAAATTCGTAGGGATTGCAATGATGTATGTCCTATATTCTGAAAGTTAAAATATACATTCAGAATACAGGACAAAAATGCTACTTTTTCAATTGCCTGCTTGTGACTGATATGACCGCTGCTGTAGCAATCAATGTTTCTCTCTACAGTACGAGAGCCTTCCGTTTGAACTGTTGCATATTGTGCAAGAGGGATGAATTGCTACATATGATATGTAGGATTAATAACCACGGATTTTACGGAGCTCCGTGCGGATCTTCTTCATCTGATCAGCGAAGGTACGCTGCTTGCGGCCAAGCTTCTCGGCGATTGCACGATCTGAGATCTTGTAATCATCAAGCCAGCACTGAATGATGGTATCAGCATCCGGATCGAGCTCACGCAGTCTGGCAAAAAGCTGCTCCAACAGCATACGGTCAGAGATGATTTCTTCCATAGACTTGCTACGGTCGGGCATATAGTCGCCGAGGGTGCCATTGCCATCTGAGAGAGGTTGATCTAGAGAGGTGATGTCTCCAGCAACGTGATATTCACAGTCAAGGCAGTCGCCATCGCATCTCCATATGAAGCGATATGGGCACATGCACCTGCCGTGGTCCTGCTCCTTGTGGCGAATGCGGTCGGCTTCCATATAGAAGGAGTCGTGCTGTTCCTTGGTGACCGGTACCTTTTCGCCGGTGCTGCGAACGTAAATAAAGTGAGTCTTCTGATTGTCATTGTTTTGCATAATGAAAGCCCTCCTTCGGCTGCACCTCACTTCCGGTGATCGGTACAGTATTTGATTGTCATCGGTAGTCACGTGGAACCGGAAACACCCTGCGCAGATGGCTCCCACGTGCTAAAGCAAGTATGACATTTTTAGGGATCGGAACCTCAGACACAGACATGTCCGTTTTTGCAGTGCTGATAGGCAGAAACGAGAAGGCCAAGATGAGCTTTACATTGAAAAACGGGCAAAAAAACCGGACATAGTTGTGTCCGGCAGGAAAATATGAGAACGCACAAATAAAAAATAATACCAACAAATAACAGAAAACTCTTGGAAAATTCACATTTATGGTGTATACTAAAATAGTTAAGCTGTATTCAGATTCAAATCACGAGGTGAGAGCATGGAAGAAATCATGAATGACAAATGGATAAGCATAGATGAAGCTGCGGAATATTTAGGAATCAAAACCGTTACTCTTCGCAGCTGGATTAGAAATGGTAAAGAAGGTTTGCCTGCTCAAAAAATCGGAAAACAGTGGAAGTTTAAAATTTCCGAACTCGATGAATGGGTTAAGAGCGGTAAAAGCGCTGACTGATTCAAGGAGAAAATCCAAGAAAATCATTAGACAAGGAGCAGACAAAGATGGCTGTCAAGAAAACGCAATTATATGCATCGCTATGGGCGAGCTGTGACAAACTTCGTGGAGGCATGGATTCCTCAGAATATAAGGACTATATTCTGACGCTTCTATTCATGAAGTATGTCACCGATAAA
>VOFH01001486.1_pt1 | contig 19522 bp, 23 predicted proteins | sample 5384091 | NCBI WGS metagenome assembly VOFH01 (sample SAMN12384727, study PRJNA508395) | human gut metagenome | isolation source: healthy gut G | host: Homo sapiens
GTAGAAAATGATCCTTTTGCTGTGGAACTCATAGGGAGTCTTTGCCATTCGGGGGAACCTGCGATTTCTTTGGGCCAAAGACCAGTTCGTCCAATGAAATATGATAAAATTTTTGCCAGCGCGATTACAGTGGAAAGCTGTGGCTCCCGTTCACCGTATTCGTAACGCTGATATGCGCGCATGGTTATTTGGATTGCCTCTGCCACCGTTCGTTGCGGCAAGCGGTGCTGTTCCCCTTAATAAAATTAAACGTTCTGAAAGGGGACTCATGACGCGTCCTCTTTCTGGTTATGCACCGGCGGCCGCATTTCATTTGTTAAGGCTAACAGATAATCTGCGGAAATATTGTAAAAATGCACAGATTTGCGCCAATTTTTCATGGATGTTGTCTTGCGGCCATGTTCCATATCGCTGATGAATGCAGTAGAAACACCAAGCGCTGCGGCAATGTTTGCCTATGTTGTATGTGTCGCTTTACGGATTTCAGAGTAAACGTTCTGCAAAATTTTTTAGTGAACATAGAAATCACACCTTGGTGTATGAACTTAAAGTTAACAATATGACGTTTGAAAGGATGGAAATGTGTTCTATGGACGAATATTTGCGTTTTGATTTTACGATCATATTGCATCCGACGTTATCTACGGCGAGTCGCACAAGCGGGCCGCATACCGGGAAGCGATGTTGGGCTGCGAGATGGAAGAGAACAAAACTGCGCAGGGGTGCACTGGAGCAGTGGCGGCAGCGGAACCGCTGCTGTGACCACTTCGCGTTGCGGCCCAAAGCGAGGTCAGCGAAATTTTTGAACAGGGCGCCGTCTGGAAAATATCTTTCCAAATAGTACCAAGGCCCCAATGGTTCCAGCGCAGCAGCTTGTCCGCCCGTATCTGTCAGCGGCAGCGGCGCAAGCGGTGAAACTCCAGTCCGCCCAGCACCAGGGAACCCGTTTTCAGGATGTATGAGCACAAAAAAGAAGCAGCTTTCGGCCTGCAAGGCCGCTCCAGGCGCTCTTTTTCTTTGTACCGGACGCGGCACGTTTCTTTTTCTCCGCGGGAGAAAGAAATGGGGCGTAAACGCTCCTCTTGCCAGGCGCCCCCCGCCCGGCAGGGCGGACGATCACGTTTACTTCTTCCCCAAAGAAGTATTCACCCGCTCGCTGGCTGCGTGAAACACCTGCAGCGCGCTCTGATGTACGCCGGGGTAGGCGGCGTCATGGCGTCGTGGCCCAGATCGGGGAAAGATGCGCCGTCTTTGGCGGCTTCTTCCAGCGCCGCGGCATACTTGGCTTCGACAGGTGAAGGTCAGCGTCCACCGCGCCGGAGTTAAAGGCGCAGCTGTCCACCGCCATGTATTTTTTCGTTGCCCGGCGCGGTACAGCTGGCGGTACAGCTTGAACAGCGCCCCGCCCAGATAGGCTGCGGCCTCCTGAATGGCTTCCTTGTTGCCCACTTTGCCCAGCAGGTCAAACAGCATGCTGGTGGTATTGACCACCAGCTTTTTCTGCAGCATGGCGATGATGGGTCCGCGCAGCACATTTCCTTTTTCGGCGGAGGAATCGTACAGATCCTCAGCGGCGATGGTGGTGCCCTCCCGATCCAGCGTGCGGCCCAGAAGATAGTTCGGCGGACACATGATAGTAATCGCACTTTGATGACAAAGCCCAGACCCGGTTCGCGGATGCCGTTTTCATAGTGGCTCAGCAGCGCCTGGGAAATCCCCAGCGCGGCGGCCACCTTTCGCTGGCTGATGCCCTGTTCCTTGCGCAGCATGGACAATGTGCGGGAAAAATCCGTTGCCATAATACTCCCCTTGTGGTCTCTCATAATACGATGGGTATAGTATAAAGTGCAAAATACCTTATGTAAAGAAGAATCTGCAAAATTTCTCGATTTTTGCCGCATTTTGCTGCTGTGTGCCGAAACCAGGCGCCTGCCGAAGGGACACAGCGCCTTTTGGCGCAGAGCAGCGGCGCAAGACATGCTGGTCAAGATGGGTAAGGCTGACTGCCTGCTGGGCGGCGCTACCTATTCTACCGCTGATACCGTTCGCCCGGCTCTGCAGCTGATCAAGTGCAAGCCCGGCATCAAGTCCGTCAGCTCCTGCTTCATTATGGTCCGCGGCGACGAGAAGCTGGCGATGGGCGACTGCGCCATCAATATCGATCCTTCTGAGGATGAGATCGTCGAGAGCACCGTTGAGACTGCTCATACCGCTGAGATTTTCGGTATCGACCCGAAGGTTGCTCTGCTGAGCTACTCCACCAAGGGTTCCGGCAAGGGCGAGACTGTTGATAAGATGCGCAACGCCACCCTGCGCGTTCAGGAAGCACATCCCGAACTGAAGGTTGACGGTGAACTGCAGTTTGACGCCGCCGTTGCACCGGAAGTTGGCAAGCTGAAGGCTCCCAACTCCACCGTTGCTGGCGAAGCTAACGTTGGCGATCATCACCGCAGGCATGGCATAAGAGCGCCGTCCCAACGAAATAGAAAAAGAAAAGCGCGCCCCGTCCAGCGACGGGGGCGCCTTTTGCGCCTGAACTGGTTTTGCAAAAAAAAAATATTTTTTGCTTTGGCCTTGACAAATGAAATTAACTGGAATAACATATGAGCAGATGTTCATATATTGAAAGGAGAGACACCATGGAGCAGGAAGAGAAAAAGGAAACCGCCCCTTGCTGCGAGCAGGAGGAGTATCACGAAGACCGCGTGGCGGCAGTAAAGGAAGACCTGCCCGCCGACGAGGTACTGTACGATCTGGCGGAGCTGTTCAAGGTGTTCGGGGATTCCACCCGGGTGAAAATCCTCTATGCGCTGTTTGAATCCGAGCTGTGCGTGTGCGATATTGCCAGGGTGCTGGATCTGACCCAGAGCGCCGTGTCCCACCAGCTGCGCATTTTGAAAGGCGGAAAACTGGTGAAGTACCGGCGCGAAGGCAAAACCGTGTTCTATTCCCTGGCCGACGATCATGTGCGCTCCATCATCAACCAGGGCATGGATCATATTTCCGAATGAGTTTCTTTCCCGTGTAGATTTTATTCCATACTTTGAAAAAAGGAGAACAGTTTTATGAAAAAGACATTCAAGCTGATCGATCTGGACTGCGCCAACTGCGCAGCAAAAATGGAAAACAACATCCGGAAAATCGACGGCGTGGCCGACGCCACCGTCAGCTTCATGGCCCAGAAAATGACCGTAGAGGCCGACGATGACCGCTTTGAGAGCATTATGGACGAAGTGGTCAAGGTGTGCCGCAAAGTGGAGCCGGACTGCGAGATTGTTCGCTGAGCGTTTGATGCAGAACGTGCCGCGGGGGATTTCTGCGGGCATGTTTTGCACGCAGAATCCGAATACGGAGGAGGAGAAATAAGATGACAAGACGACAGAGTAAAACACTGCGGCGCATTTTGGCCGCCGCAGTGCTCTATGCACTGCTGTTTTTCCTGCCGGCAGAGGACGCCCTGCCCGGCGGGCTGTGGCTGCGGGCGGCGCTGTATCTCGTCCCCTATGCTATTGTGGGCTGGGATGTGCTGTGGAAAGCCCTGCGCAATATTCGCGCCGGACAGGTGTTTGATGAAAACTTCCTCATGGGGGTGGCCACGCTGGGCGCCTTCGGCGCGGGCGAGTACCCCGAAGCTGTGGCAGTGATGCTGTTCTATCAGGTGGGCGAGCTGTTCCAAGGCGTGGCTGTGGGCCGCAGCCGCCAGTCCATCGCCGCGCTGATGGACATCCGCCCCGACTACGCCAATGTGGAGCGCGGCGGCGCGCTGGTGCAGGTGGATCCGGAAGACGTGAAGATCGGTGACACCATTGTGGTGAAAGCCGGCGAGAAGATCCCGCTGGACGGCATAGTGACCGAGGGCAGCAGTTCCGTGGATACGGCGGCGCTCACCGGCGAATCCCTGCCCCGGGACGTTGGCCCGGGCAGCGAAGTCATCAGCGGCTGCGTGAACCTGAACGGACTGCTGCATGTGCAGGTGCAGAAGGAATTCGGTGATTCCACTGTGGCGAAGATTCTGGATCTGGTGGAAAACTCCAGCAGCAAAAAGGCGAAAGCGGAACACTTTATCACCCGCTTTGCCCGTTACTATACCCCTGCCGTTGTATTTGCCGCCCTGGCGCTGGCGGTCGTTCCTTCCCTCATCACAGGGCAGTGGGGCGTATGGGTGCAGCGGGCGCTGACGTTCCTGGTGGTGTCCTGCCCCTGCGCGCTGGTGATCTCCGTCCCCTTGTGCTTCTTCGGCGGCATCGGCGGGGCCTCTAAAAACGGTATTCTGGTAAAGGGCGGCAACTATCTCGAAGCCATGGCGGACGCCGGCATCGTGGTGTTCGACAAAACCGGCACGCTGACAAAGGGCAACTTTGTGGTGAGCCAGGTATTCCCGGAACAGTTGAGCCGGGAAGAACTGCTGGAACTGGCTGCCCTGGCAGAGGGCTATTCCGACCACCCCATTTCCCGCTCCTGAAAGCGGCCTACGGCCGGGAGATTGATCTGAGCCGTCTGGGGCCGGTGGAGGAAGTACCGGGCCATGGCGTGCAGGCCGTGGTGGATGGCAAAACTGTGCTGGCAGGCAATGAAAAGCTGCTGGCAAAACACGGCGTGGCCTGTCCGCCGTGTGATTGTGTCGGCACCGTGATCCATGTGGCGGCAGACGGCGTGTACGCCGGCCATGTGGTTATCTCCGATGAAGTAAAACCCGACGCGGCCCGGGCGATTGCCGGACTGCATGCGATGGGCGTGCGCAGGACGGTGATGCTCACCGGCGACCGCCGGGCCGTGGGGGAGAGGGTGGCGCAGACCTTGGGCCTGGACGAAGTGCACACCGAACTGCTGCCCGAAGACAAAGTAGCCCAGGTGGAAGAACTGCTGAGACACAAGCAGGGCAAGGAAAAACTCCTTTTTGTGGGTGACGGCATCAACGATGCGCCGGTGCTCTCCCGCTCTGATGTGGGCGTGGCCATGGGCGCCCTCGGCTCCGACGCGGCCATCGAAGCCGCCGACGTGGTGCTGATGGACGACGCACCCTCAAAACTGCCCGAAGCCATCCGCCTGGCGAAAAAGACGGTGCGCATCGTGCGTCAAAACATCGTCTTTTCCCTGGCGGTCAAGGCCGCTGTGCTGGCGCTGACCACCGTGGGCATTGCCACCATGTGGTGGGCCGTGTTCGCCGACGTGGGCGTGATGGTGCTGGCAGTGCTCAACGCTACGCGGATGCTGCGGGACTGAGCCGGGGACGTGCGGAACTGTGGTTCACTCGATCTGATAAGGCTCCATCATTTTGTTCAGCTCGGAAAACAGGGGGTTTGAAGCGAACTGCATCCCAAAATAAACGCCGATGGAAAACGCTGCGGCGCCGGACAGGGAACAGCTGCCTTCCATCTGGTCAATCAAACTGATCTGCTGCTCCGGATCCAGGTCATATTCCCGGCACAGCGCTTCGAGTTCCTCCGCGCTTTTTGCCGCTGTTTCTCCAGCAGCGGATGTGCGTAATGCTGGTACAGCCAGCCATATGTCGTATTCATAATGTCCCTCCTGTGATTCAATTTTTTTGAAAAAGGGCTGCGCCCTCAGGTTGCTTTCCCCGGCGGGGCAAAGGGGCTTTGGGAGCTTTCTCTGCCGGTAGCAGGCGGGTGGTTTTTTGCCCTTCTTTCCAAGAAGGGGGATGGTTGCGTCCCCGCAGCGGGAGGGGTTTTGCTCCTCTTGGAAGAGGGGGAGAACGTTTGCGCCCCACATTTCTTTTTCTCTTGCGAGAGAAAAAGAAACGTGCCGCGCCCGGTACAAAGAAAAAGAGCGCTGGGAGCGGCTTTCGTGACGAAAGCTGCTCCTTTTTCCTTTGTGTCTATGTCCTGGTAGTGGGTTCCCTGGTGCTATGCGGACTGGTTTCACCACTTGCGCCGCTGCCGCTAACGGGTGCGAGAAGGGTTCGTTTTCTGTTGTTCGGAATCGAGAGCATCTTCTTCTAAATGCTGCAGCAGCACAAACTCAATATAATTTGTAATAGATCGGTGCTCTTTTGTCGCCAGTTTTCCGATTTTATCCAGCACATCCTCTGACAAACGCAATGTGAACACCCGCTTGCTTGTAGCCATCCGGCATCACCTTTCACTGCTCATTTGACGATCAAAGGATCGCGTTCCGCCTCCTCCGCATGCTCGGCGTAATACCGCAGATAAACGCGGAGGACTTGGCGGATATAGGCTGATGTGGTACGCTGTGATTCCTCTGATAATGTTTTGATTTGTTCGTATAATTTCATGGGAAGCAGTATGGACACTGCTTTTTTTTTGGGCCGTGGCCAATCATAGTTATCACCTCATTTTTATAATACAACAATTTGTTGTAAGGGAGGTGATAAATGTATCCACGAATTCGGGAATTGCGCGAAGATTCTGATTTTCTCAAAAAGAAGTCGCAAAATTGTTAAACTGTTCGCAAAACAAGCTTACAGCAACTATGCGTTAGGTACTCGTGATGTACCAATTTCTGTATTGAAACAACTTGCTTTTAATTTACAAAACCAGCATAGACTACATTGTTGGATTGTCAAATAATCGAGATAATACATATTTTTCCGAATAATAACATGAGTATGGCTCAGCGTTAGCGGCGCAAGTGGTAAAACCAGTCCGCATAGCACCAGGGAACCTGTTTTCAGGACGTAGAGTACGAACGAAAAAGGAGCAGCTTTCGCCACGAAAGCCGCTCCCAGCGCTCTTTTCTTTGTACCGGGCGCGGCGCTTTTTCTCGCAAGAGAAAGAAATGGGCGCAACCGTTCTCCCCCTTTTCAAGAGGAGAAAAAACCCCGCCCCGTTGTGGGCGCAGCCGTTCCCCCCTCTTCCAAGAGGAGCAAACCCCCGCCCCGCTGCGGGGCGCAAAGGTTCTCCTTCTTCCAAGAAGGGCAAAAACCACTCTGATTTTTTGTTAAGGGCAAAAAAGAAGAGGCCCCCACCTCTTTGTAAAAAATACAATCCCCGGCCATCCAGCGTGACCGGGGACTACTGCTGTTCTACATTCTCCAATGGACGATACCCTACTCTTTTCTTAGAAATCTATAACCCAAATCTTTTCGTCAGAATCGCGTATCCTTGGGAACATTTCCCGCTTCCTTGTTGTTTCTCTACAAACCAATGTGTGCTGGTGAACAGAAATCGCTTCAGGTTCTACGCTTGCACGTGTTGCTTCTCGTAAGCCGGTTTGGAACGTCTAAGGGTTTGCTGAAAACTTCGCCTGGGTCTCGCGCCTCTGTGTGCTTCTTCATTCGAAGAAGACTTTTTCTTACCTGTCCTTTGGACTCACCCCTTTCTTCTTTGTGTCTATAATATACTATAAATCCGGCGTTCTGTCAACTGGTTTTGTGCGTTTTTACCCACTCTGTTTTCAACAAATCGGATGGAGCCCTTTTTGGCAAGAGTTCACAAAGAAGGGGATTTTTACGTCGCGAAGCGGCGGCGGAAGGAGGAAAACAGGGGGGAACCGTTTTGGTTCCCCCTGGCCGTTTTGTTTCAGGAAATGTGCACCATCTGCTCGATGGGCATGGAGTAGAGAATGGCATGGGCTGCCGACTCGCCGCCGTGGGCTTTGTCGATGCTTTCCATGATGGCGTTGCGCTCGCCCTGGCTGGAGGCCACGATGACCAGCAGTTCGCGTTCGCCGGCGAACGATGGGGCCGCCGAAGGAGTCGTGTTCTTCGCTGCGCAGGATGTGGCTGCGGATTACGGTGCCGCCCGGGCGCCGGCGGCTTTGGCGGTGGCCATCACGGCTTCGGTGTAGCCCTGGTTTACGGCCACCAGAATCATGCTCTGTTTTTTGGCGTTCTGCTCCATGGCAGTTCCCTCCTCTGCATTGGAAATGTGGGCGCCCAGCAGGGCGCCGGCAATCTTGGCGCTGGCCGCGGTCAGCGGCAGCACGAACAAAATGCCCTTGGCCCGCATGTGGGAGCCGTCCCGGTGGATTTCTTCCACCAGCGCGTCCACGGCGCTGCGCCGGGCGGGGCTGATGAGGATGTCGCGTTCGGAAGTGCCGAAGCCCAGCAGGTCCAGCAGGTCCGAAGATGCGGTGCCCTCGCCGCTGATGCGGTAGTGCAGGGCGATGCCGTGCTTTTCGTAAGTACCGGAATGCCCGCTGGCCGCCGCCGCGCTCCACAATGGTGCACAAAAGGCACAGCGGTGTCTGTTTTCTGCTCATACGGCGGCCTCCTCTTCATAGTCGCTGTCAAAGTACATGATGCCGGACAGGGTGCTTTCGCTGCGGGCGGCCGAGAGCCTGCGCTCCTTACGCGTGCCGAGGTAGCCCATCATCTGAATGGTGATCAGGGGCGTCATGGCCACCATGGCCACGATGCCGAAGGCGTCGGTCATGATATTGCCGCCCACGGCGCTGCAGGCGCCCATGGCCAGGGGCAGCAGGAAGGTGGAGGTCATGGGTCCGCTGGCCACGCCGCCGGAGTCGAAGGCGATGCTGGTGTACAGCTGGGGCACCAGGAAGGTGAGGCCCAGGGCCACGATGTAGCCGGGGATCATCAGGGCCATGATGGGCAGGCCCGTCAGGATGCGCAGCATGGCAAGGCCCACGGAAATGGCCACGCCGATGCTCAGGGCGTTCATCATGGCTTTCTGGGTCACAGAACCGTTGGACACATCCTCCACCTGCCGGGTGAGGATCTGCACGGCCGGTTCGGCGCGGACGATGAAGTAACCCACCACCATGCCCACCAGTACCAGAATCCAGGGGACAGCGCTGCCGGCCAGGCCGCTGCCGATCATCTGACCGGAGGGCATGAAGCCCACGTTCACGCCGGTCAGAAACATGACCAGCCCCACATAGGCATAGACGATGCCGATGGCCATTTTGCCCAGCTGGTGCTTTTGAAAGCGCCGGGTGATCAGCTGAAAGATCAGGAACACGACCACGATGGGCACAATGGCGATCAGCACCTCTTCGGCATAGGCGGGAAGGGCTTCGAGAAACACGCGGGCCGCATCCCGGGTGGTCTGGATGTCGCCCAGTTCAGCCATGGAAAAGTTTCCGCCCTGGGGCTTGTAAAAAATACCCAGCAGCATAACGGCGATAATGGGTCCCACGGAGCCGAGAGAGAGACAAAGCCGAAGCTGTCGGAACCGGAGTTTTTATCGTTTCGCATGGAGGCCATGCCGATGCCCAGCGCCATGATAAACGGCACGGTGATCGGCCCTGTGGTGACGCCGCCGGAGTCGAAAGCCACGGACAAAAAGGTATCCGGCGTGCAGAAGGCCAGAATGAAAACAATGATGTAGCACACCAGCAGCACCGGGACAGGGGATTTTCCGCCGGATGCGGATCAGGGCCAGGGACAGGAACACGCCCACGCCCAGTGCCACGGCCAGGATCAGCGTCATGTTGGGAATGCTGGGATCTGGTGGGCCAGCACCTGCAGGTCCGGCTCGGCAATGGTGATCACCACGCCGAGGATGAAGCACACCAGCAGCGGGATGCCCATGCGCTTGCGCTTGGCCAGTTCCACGCCGACGCCCTCGCCCATGGGCAGCATGGACATGTCAACGCCCAGGGTGAACAGGCCCATGCCCGCCACCAGAAGCACCGCGCCGAACAGGAACAAAATCAGCGCCCGGCGTCAGGGGAGCGATGGAGATGCTCAGCAGCAGCACGATGGCGGTGATGGGAATGACGGATGACAGGGATTCATTTGTTTTTTCGATCAATGCACGCAAATGCATTCCTCCTTTGCTGTAAATTATGAGAAAAGATGCAAAAAAAGCCATGCTGCGGCAACGAGCATGGACGAACCTCTTATCCTGCAGTAATCGTTTCGATCAATACATAAGTGATCCGCCTTTTCCCGGCGACGTTTCGTTGCATCCTTCTTTCTGGGCTTTATATTTTATTAATGTAATAGTTACTATCTTAATTTTATTTTAACATACCGCCGGGAGTGCGGCAACCGTTTTGGCAGTGTTTTTATAAAAATATAATATTGCTGCGGGCTTGTTTTCCGGCTTAGTTTATGCCATGATACAAGTGAAAAAAACGTGGAGGAGGTCTTTTTTTGAAGCGGTATTTTTTCACTTTTTCGATTGTGGTTCTGCTGCTGTCGCTGCTGTGCGGCTGCGGCGCGCCGCTGTCGGATGATGAAGCGCCGCCGTCCGGCGCGCAGGCGATGGATTCCACCCGAGAGGAGGCGCCCCCGGCGGAGGAGCAGGATCCCATTGCAGCGCAGATCGCTGCCATGACAGTGGAAGAAAAGGTGGGGCAACTGTTTTTGTGCGCTGCCCCGAAGAGAACGCGGCAGAGGATGTGGCGCAGTATCATTTGGGCGGTATGATCCTTTTTGGCCGGGATTTTAAGGGTAAAACTTATGCCCAGGTGCGTGCCTTGACGGAGGAATTGCAGCAGTCTGCGGACATTCCGCTGCTGATTGGTGCGGATGAGGAGGGCGGCACTGTGGTGCGGGCCAGCGTGACCCCCATCTGCGCGCCGACAAGTTTCCCGCGCCCCAGGCGCTGTACGCTGCCGGGGGTCTGTCCGCTCTGCGCGGCGATGCGGCGGAAAAGTCGTCCTTCCTGCTGGGGCTGGGCGTCAACGTCAACTTTGCCCCGGTGTGCGACGTTTCCACCGACCCCGGGGATTATATCTATCCCCGCACGCTGGGCGCGCCGGCGGAGGAGACGGCGGAATATGTGTCCGCTGTGGTGGAAGAAATGAACCGTGCCGGCATTGGCGGCGTGCTGAAGCATTTTCCGGGCTATGGGAATAATTTGAACACCCACACCGGCATTTCCCTGGATGAGCGGCCCTATGAGAGCTTTATGAAGTCGGATTTTCTGCCTTTCAAAGCAGGGATCCGGGCCGGTGCGCCGGCGGTGCTGGTGTCGCACAATATTGTCGCATGCATGGACGAAGCATATCCGGCTTCGCTTTCTGCGCCGGTGCATGAAATCCTGCGCGCTGAGCTGGGATTTGAAGGCGTGATTTTGACCGATGATCTGGCCATGGACGCGCTGAAGAAATACACTGCCGGCGGCGCGGCGGCGGTGCTGGCCCTGCAGGCGGGCAACGATATGGTGCTGACAACCGATTATCCCACCCAGATCGCCGCGGTGCTGGAGGCTGTGGCGGCCGGGGAGATCGATGAAGCTCAGATTGACGCTTCCGTGCGCCGGGTGCTGGAATGGAAGCAGAGCCTGGGACTGCTGCAGGAGGCGTAATGTGGCAGGTCTATATTCTGCGCTGCGCAGACGGAACGCTGTACACCGGTTCCACCAATGATGTGGAAAAACGGCTCGCGGCGCATAACGCCGGCCGAGGGGCGAAATACACCCGCGCCCGGCGGCCCTGCGCGCTGGTGTATGTGGAAGACCGGCATGGGGAGGTGCGCCGTAGCAGAAGGCGTTGTACATGGCGGGGAACTTCTTCTTCACGTCCTCCTCGCCCAGCCGCACCAGCTCAAAAGCCTTCACCATGATCTCCGGATCGTGGTTCCGGACGGCGCCGCTGCTGAGCTCCACGCCGTTGCACACCAGATCGTACTGGTCGGCGGTGATGGTCAGGGGATCGATCTCGCCCCGCTCGGCCTTCAGCAGCACCTCCAGCCCGCCGCTGGGCATGGAGAAGGGGTTGTGGCAGAACTCCAGCTCACCGCTTTCGTCGCCGATCTCGTACATGGGGAAGTCCACGATCCAGCAGAACTCGTAGCGCTCCTTATCCATATGACCGGCGCAGGCGGCGCCGAAGGTCTTGATGAGCACACCTGCGGATTTGGTGGCCGATGCACCGGCGGCCACCACCACCAGCGTATTGGGTGCCAGCGTCAGCACCTGCTCCAGCCGGGGCCGCAGGTCGGTGACGAACTTGGCGATGCCGCCGGCCAGCTCACCCTTTTCGTCCACCTTGAACCAGTAGGCCTTGCTGCCGGACTGCACCTCGCAGTCGGACAGGAGCTTCTCCACCTGCTTGCGTGTCAGGGTGCAGTCGGAGATATCCACCATCTTCACGGTCTGGCCCCGCAGGGGCTCGAACTCGCTGTTTTCAAAGAGTCTGCTGACATTCTTGCAGGTCAGGTCGATGCGCAGATCCGGCTTGTCGGAGCCGTAGGTCTCCAGCGCCGTGTTGTAGGGGATGCGGCGGAAGGGAGCTGCAGAGGCGACGTTATAGGTGCCGAACTTGGCGAAGATGGGAGGCAGCACGTCCTCCAGCACGGCGAACACGTCCTCCTGCGTGGCGAAGGCCATCTCCATATCCAGCTGGTAGAACTCGCCGGGAGAGCGGTCGCCACGGGCATCCTCGTCCCGGAAGCAGGGGGCGATCTGGAAGTACCGGTCGAAGCCGGAGGTCATCAGCAGCTGCTTGAACTGCTGGGGGGCCTGAGGCAGGGCGTAGAACTTGCCGGGATGCTTCCGGGCAGGCACCAGATAGTCCGTGCGCCCTCCGGGGAGGAGGCCGTCAGGATGGGAGTGGTGATCTCCAGAAAGCCGTGCTCCGTCATGGCAGCCCGCAGAGCGGCCACCACCTGGCAGCGCAGGACGATGTTGTTCTTCACGGCGGGGTTCCGCAGGTCCAGATACCGGTACTTCAGGCGCTGGGTCTCGTCGGCCTCCCGGCTGCGGTTGATCTCAAAGGGCAGGCTGTTGTAGCGGCAGCGGCCCAGCACCTCGATTTTGCTGGGGACCACCTCAATGTCGCCGGTGGGCAGCTTGGGATTCTTGCTGGCCCGCTCCCGGACGACGCCCTCCACGCTGATGGTGGACTCCTTGTTCAGGTCCCGGATGATGGCCATCATCTCCTCGGACTCGATGACCACCTGCGTGGTGCCGTAGAAATCCCGCAGCACCACAAAGGCGAAGTTACTGCCCACCTCCCGGACATTTTCCATCCAACCCACGATCTTCACGGACTTCCCGGCATCGGCCAGCCGCAGCTCCCCGCAGGTATGGGTACGCATCTGCATCATAGCTTTCACTCCTATTTTTGATAATGTATCGTAATATTTCTATGGAATATTGCTTTCTGTTATCGGATTTTGTCCTTATTCCACGATAACGCTGCCCTGCTCCCGGAGGGCCAGACCCTCCCGGATGCGCTGGAGGGTCTCGTCGAAGGGCAGTGTGGTCTGTTCACCGGAGGTCATATCCTTGCAGGCCACCACCCCGGCGCTGACCTCGTCGTCTCCCAGAAACACCACATAGGGGACGCCAATCTTGTCGGCATAGTTCATCTTGGCCTTGAACTTCTTCTGCTCGGTGTAGAGTTGGGTCCGCACTCCGGCCGCCCGCAGCCGGGTGGCCAGCTGGATGGCGGGGGTCAGCTCCGCCGTCATGGGCAGGATCAGCACATCTGCCGGGGCCGTGGGCAGCTGGGGGTTCAGCATTCCCTGCTCGCCCAGCACGTAGAACAGCCTCGTCAGGCCGATGGAGATGCCCACGCCGGGCAGCTGCCGGTCGGTGTAGTACTCCGCCAGATTGTCGTACCGGCCGCCGGAGCATACGGAGCCAATCTCCGGATGATCCAACAGGGTGGTCTCGTACACCGTGCCGGTGTAGTAGTCCAGCCCACGGGCGATGGTCAGGTCCACGGCGAAGTTCTCCTCCGGTACGCCGAAGGCCGCCAGATACTTCACCACCGTCTCCAACTCCGTAAGGCCGGTGTCGAACACCTCATTGCGGCCCCGATAGCCCTCCAGCGCCGTCAGCACCTCCTGATTGGAGCCGGTGATGGCGATGAAGCGCAGGATATCCCCGGCGGCCGCCTCGGTGAGGCCCAGCTCCCCGGTGAGGAGCCCCCGGACCTTGTCGGGGCCGATCTTATCCAGCTTGTCCACGGTGCGCATGATGTCGCCGGACTGCTCCGTCAGCCCCAGCATGGCATAAAAGCCGTTGAGGATCTTCCGGTTGTTGACCCGGATCTGGAACCGCTTCAGCCCCAGTCGGGTGAAGGTCTGGTAGATGATGGAGGGGATCTCCGCCTCGTTGGCGATATCCAGCTTGCCGTCGCCGATGATGTCGATATCCGCCTGATAGAACTCCCGGAACCGGCCCCGCTGGGCCCGCTCCCCCCGGTACACCTTGCCGATCTGATACCGGCGGAAGGGGAAGGACAGGTCGCCGCCGTGGAGGGCCACATACTTGGCCAGCGGCACCGTCAGGTCAAACCGCAGGGCCAGATCGGCGTCGCCCTTCTGGAAGCGGTAGATCTGCTTCTCCGTCTCGCCGCCGCCCTTGGCCAGCAGCACCTCGCTGGCCTCGATGACGGGGGTATCCAGCGGCGTGAAGCCGTAGAGAGCGTAGGTCTTGCGGAGGATGTCCATCATCCGCTCCAGCTGCTGCTGCGGGGCGGGCAGCAGCTCCATAAAGCCGGACAGCGTCCGGGGGGTAATCTTTGCCATAGTCATGCTCCTTTGTGGAAAAATGTGGGAATTTGTGGAAAACGTGCCGCACCGGCGGCAGGGGAGGGGAGATGCGAAAAAACGCTCCCGTCCCGTGATTGGGACGAGAGCGCATTGCTTCGTGGTGCCACCCAATTTCGGCCGTAAGGCCCTTTCAGGCTCCTGTTGCGGGGAGCGGCCGCAGATGTCTCCATCTCCGCTGGTGAAGCCGTCCTTCACACTGTGTGCCGCAGTGCGCTTGCAGCCGTGGCGCACCTCTCTTCACCGGCAGGGACAGGCTACTCATGCTCCGTCATAGCGGTTTGAACGCAGTCTATTGTAGGGGATATGCAGGGAAATGTCAAGCGGTAAAGGGCTTGGTTTTGGGATTGACGATGTTGCGCCAATCCAGATCGCCACGGGCCAGACCCAGCACCAGCATCTCCGCCGAGGCCAGATTGCTGGCATAGGGGATGTTGTTCTGGTCGCACAGGCGATAGATGTTGGCGATGTCCTCGTTGGGGGTCTTGTTGCGGGGATCGTCGAAGCACAGTACCAGATCGATCTCGTTGTAGGCGATGCGGGCAGCGATCTGCTGGCCGCCGCCGTGGGAGAAGGACAGGAACCGGCGGATGGTCAGCCCCGTGGCGTCGGAGATGATCTGGCCGGTGGTGGCGGTGGCACACAGAGTATGCTGAGCCAGAATCCCGCAGTAGGCGGTGCAGAACTGAGCCATCAGCTCCTTTTTGTTATCATGGGCGATCAAGGCGATATTCATGTTATTCGCTCCTCTCTTCTATGGATTCAGATACGCATCAGGGGGATACGCTGTCCCATGATGCGCCGTGCAATATTCTCGTAAGCTCTTGCGGCGTAGTTGCTGCACTCCCGCAGGGGGATGCCGGTGTTCAGGGCATAGGGGACGTTCCGGTCCTCCGGTACCACGCCCAGCAGCGGCAGACCCGCTGCGTCCATGGCGTCGTCGATGGTGGTGTGAAGGCTTCGCAGCAGCTTCTTCTCCACCCGGCCCACCACCAGATGAAGGTTGCCCCGTCCCAGACGGTCCAGTTCCATGACGGTGCGCTGGGCGTCCCGCAGGGAGGAGGCGTCGGTGTTGGTGACCACCACCGCCCGGTCGGCGTAGTCGCTGGCCAGATGGAAACCCATCCCCAGCCCCGCCGGGGCGTCGATGAGGCAGTAGTCGTAGGTCTGCCGGATGCGGTCCAGCAGCGCTTTCATCTGCTCCGGTGCAATGGGCATGGGCCGGGCCGACAGGGGGGCTGTCAGCAGGTGCAGCTTGGGATACTTGGGGTGCTGCACCACGGCGTCCTCCAGCGTACATCGCCCGGCGATGACGTCGGTGAAGTCCATCAGGGCCCGGTCACTGAGCCCCAGCGCCAGATCCAGATTCCGCAGGGTGATGTCGCAGTCCAGACACAGGGTATGGCACCCCAGCGCCGCCAGCGCCAGCCCCACATTGGCTGTAAAGGAGGTCTTGCCTGTGCCGCCCTTGCCGGAGACGACTGCTATGATTTTACCCAATTTTATACCTCCTTGCGTCATTTGAAAAGGAAAAAATGAAAATTTTCCGAAAAATTTTCCCGAATCCCTGCTTTTAGGACATTTCCGTCCTGAATTTACCGCAGGGGCGCTTTTTTGATGCGGGCGAAGGCACGGGGGAAGCCTGCCGGTGTGGGACGCTCCTTCCGGATGCGGACGACCCGGTGGGTCACCTCCGTCCCCGGAATGGTGTAGTCCGTCACGTCCTCCACAGCGCCGCCCAGCTGGGCGATGGCGCTGCGGGCCTCCTGCAGCTCCGGGTCGCTCTCCACGGATTTCATGGCCAGAAACACGCCGCCCACCTTCACCAGGGGCAGCGTCAGCTCGCACAATACATTCAGCTGGGCCACCGCCCGTGACGTGGCGATGTCAAACTGCTCCCGGTGCTTCCGGGCGAACTCCTCCGCCCGTGCGTGGACGCAGCGCACCCGCCGCAGTCCCATGGCGTCGGCGGTCTCCCGGAGGAAATCCACCCGCTTGCCCAGACTGTCCAGCAGTGTCAGGTCGAAGTCCGGCTCCAGGATTCGCAGGGGCATCCCCGGAAATCCGGCGCCGGTACCCACATCCACCACGGACTTCCCCCGGAAGTCCGCAGCAGTCAGCAGGTACGCACAATCCAGTAGGTGCAGCGCCGCCACGTCGCAGGGATCGGTGATGGCCGTCAGGTTCATCACCTGATTCCTCTCCAGCAGCCGCCGGGAGAACTCCTCCAGTCCCTCGATGGCCGCTGCATCCGCCGGCAGCCCGTAGACCGCCAGCCCCTCCCGCAGCAGCTGTTCCGGGGTCACTGGTTCTTCTCCTTCAGCAGGTCACGGATCTCCGTCAGCAGCTCCTCGCTGGTGGGACCCTTGGGCTCCTCCGGGGCCGGGACCTCTTCCTTCTTCTTGTGGAAGCGGTTGATGGCCTTGATCATAATAAAGATCACCAGCGCCACCAGAATGAAGTCGATGATGGTGGTGAGGAAGGTGCCGATGCCCAGCGTCACGGCTGCCGTGACCACCTCGTCGCCATTCATAACGGCGGGCTTCAGTACGATATCCAGCTGGCCCAGATCGATGCCGCCGATGAGCATCCCCACCAGAGGCATGATGACATCGTTGACCAGAGAGGTGGTGATCTTACCGAAGGCGCCGCCGATGACTACGCCGATGGCCATGTCCAGTACGTTGCCCCGCAGGGCGAACTCCTTGAACTCGCTCAGAAATTTCTTCATGGGTATCCTCCGAGAGTTTACATAATCAGTGCTTGGGAACCAGCTTCTCGCAGCCGCCCATGTAGGGCTGGAGCACCTTGGGGATCAGCACGGTGCCGTCGGGCTGGAGGTTGTTTTCCAGGAAGGCGATGAGCATCCGGGGAGGGGCCACGCAGGTGTTGTTCAGGGTGTGGCACAGCTGCATCCGGCCGTTCTCGTCCTTGTAGCGGATCTTCAGGCGGCGGGCCTGTGCATCCCCCAGATTGGAGCAGGAGCACACCTCGAAGTACTTCTGCTGCCGGGGAGACCAAGCCTCGATGTCGCAGGACTTGCACTTCAGGTCCGCCAGATCACCGGAGCAGCACTCCAGCTGCCGCACGGGGATATCCAGAGAGCGGAACAGCTCCACGCTGTAACGCCACAGCTTCTCATACCACGCCTTGGAGTCCTCCGGCTTGCAGACCACGATCATCTCCTGTTTTTCAAACTGGTGGATGCGGTAGATGCCCCGCTCCTCGATGCCGTGGGCGCCCTTCTCCTTGCGGAAGCAGGGGGGAGTAGGAGGTCAGGGTCTGGGGCAGGCTCTCCACCGGGACGATCTGGTCGATGAATTTGCCGATCATGGAGTGCTCGCTGGTACCGATGAGGTACAGGTCCTCGCCCTCGATCTTATACATCATGGCGTCCATGTCCGTCTGGCTCATGACGCCCTCCACCACGCTGCCGTGGATCATGAAGGGGGGGATGCAGTAGGTGAAGCCCTTGTTGATCATGAAGTCCCGGCCATAGGCCAGCACGGCCTCATGGAGTCGGGCAATGTCGCCCATGAGATAGTAAAAGCCGTTGCCGGACACCCGGCCCGCAGCGTCCAGATCGATGCCGTCGAATCGCTCCATGATGTCCGTGTGGTAGGGGATATCGAAGGCTGGCACCGTGGCCTCGCCGAAGCGTTCTACCTCCACGTTGCAGCTGTCGTCCTTGCCGATAGGCACGGAGGGGTCGATCATCTGAGGGATCACCAGCAGGATGTGGTGGATCTGCTGGCTCAGCTTTGGCGGCGAGACAGCCTCGTTGTCGCCGGCGGCATATAACCGTTCCAGTTTCCATACCAGCAGCAGGGCGCTGTGGGTCCGTGCGTCTGCCTCGGCCCTGTTTGGTAAGAGCGTACCTGCTCGCGCAGGGCTTTGTTTTCCTCGCTGACGGCTTTGTACTGCTCTTCCACCTGCTGCAGCTCCTGCAAGGTCTCCACCTGGGACTGCAGTTCTTTTGAGCACCTCAGCGTTGCTGCGCTGATGCATGATGAAAGAAAAAGAATCAGCGCACGAAGGCGATGGCGAACAGGATCACCAGATACAGCAGTACGGGTTTATGCCTGCCGTTTTCCGCCGCCGGTGCGGCGGGGATTTGCGCGGCGGTTTCCTCCGAAGCGGACTGCGCGCGTTTTTTCAAGTTTCATGGTTTTGTTGTTCCGTCCTTTTCCGCTCAGGTTCTGTGCTTGTGGATTTCCAGGCCGCAGCGCGTCGATCAAATCATTCAGGTCGTCCAGACCGTAATATTCCAGCTCAATTTTGCCTTTTTTCCGGCCGGTAACGATGCGGCAGCCCCGGGAGAGACGGGAGGAAAGCTCTTTTTCGGCTTCGGCGGTATAGTCCACGCCGGCCTTGGCCGCTTTGGGCGATGGGCTTTTATCCGTCTCACTGAGCAGTTTTTTTGCCAGCGCTTCGGTCTGGCGCACGCTGAGGCCGCCCTCTGCTACCGCTTTGGCGGCTTTTTCCTGGGCCGCAGCTTTCAGGGGAAGCAGCGCCCGGGCGTCCGGCGGACAGGACGCCTTTGGCCAGCAGTGCGCGCACCGGGGCGGACAAGTTCAGCAGCCGCAGGACGTTGGCCACGTTGGAGCGGCTTTTGCCCACCCGCTCGGCGGCTTCCTCCTGAGTCAGGCCGTAGTCCTCCATCAGGGCTTTGTATCCTTCTGCTTCTTCAATGGGATTGAGATCCTCGCGCTGCAGGTTTTCAATCATGGCCAGCTCCATGGCCTTGCGGTCGTCGGCTTCGATGATGAGCACCGGCACCTCGCTGAGGCCGGCCATCCGAGCGCTCTCCAGGCGCGGCGTTCGCCGGCGATGATCTGATAATAACCCGAGGACAGTTTGCGCACTGTCAGAGGCTGCAGAATGCCGTGCCGGCGGATGGAATCCGCCAGATCCTGGGGATGCTTCGTCAAATTGTTTGCGGGGCTGTTTGCGGTAGGCCTCCACCTTGGCGATGGGCAACATAGTAACGCCGCGCCTTCGGCGGCGGGGGCGGAGGGGGGAAGTGTCGCCCAGGAGGGCGCCCAGGCCTTGCCCAGGCCTTTTGCATGGTCCTTGCCATAGAAACGCTCCTTTCCATGCGGTCAAATGAACAGAGAAGGGTCAGGATCG
>VOFH01003192.1_pt1 | contig 19518 bp, 37 predicted proteins | sample 5384091 | NCBI WGS metagenome assembly VOFH01 (sample SAMN12384727, study PRJNA508395) | human gut metagenome | isolation source: healthy gut G | host: Homo sapiens
TCTGGAAACAAAGTCGGCAGAGAGTGAACTTTTAAATGTTTTTGGAGCGGCACTGAAAAAAGATCCGGTACCAACGCAGATCGTTGAGATGACAAAACTCGGTCTTGTTGAGGTCACGCGGAAGAAAATCAAAAAAATCACTGCAGGAGAGTTTGTCCTGACACAATCTGGAACATTTTACGGACATTTGAGTATCATCAAAATTAAGAAAGTATAGAGAGAATAAAAAATGAATTTAAGTTTTATTGAGATTTTAAAAGTAATTTTCTTGGAATCGTGGAGGGAATCACGGAATGGCTCCTGATCAGCAGCACCGGACACATGCTTTTTAGTGGACGAATTTTTACAGCCTAAACGCAAGTGATTCCTTTAGGAAATGTTTTTTATTATCATTCAGCTTGGTGCGATCCTTGCGGTTGTAGTCCTCTACTGGAACCGGATGTTTCCGTTCCAGTTTAAGAGATAAAGGCGAAGCCTGTGATAAGAAAAGATATGCAATTATAGCAACAGGTGGTAAACAGTACAAAGTATCCGAAGGCGATATCATTACCATTGAAAAGCTTGGAGTTGATGCTGGTGAGAAGGTTACTTTTGATCAGGTATTAGCAGTATCCGGAGACGATATGAAGGTTGGAAACCCAACAGTAGCCGGAGCAACTGTTGAAGCTTCTGTCATCAAAGAAGGCAGAGCAAAGAAAGTAATCGTTTACAAGTACAAGAGAAAAACCGGTGATCACAAGAAGAACGGACACAGACAGTCGTTCACCCAGGTTAAGATTGAAAAGATTAATGGATAATCGATAGGAATTGTTATATGATTACTATAACGATTTTACAGGATCATGAAGATGCAGTGGGATTTCACTGCATCGGTCATTCCGGATATGCGGAAGCAGGAAGTGATATTATCTGCGCAGGTGTTTCGGCACTTGTGATAAATACGATCAATTCCATAGAGACTTTCACAGAGGATTCTTATCATATTGATACAGAAGAGACATCCGGGCTGATTGATTTCAGACTTGATCAGAAAGCCGGTCACGATACACAGCTTCTGATGAAGTCCATGGTTCTGGGCTTACAAGGAATACAAAATGATTATGGGAATGAGTATATCATTCTTGATTTCAAGGAGGTGTAGGACATGTTGAATATGAACCTTCAGTTTTTGCTCATAAAAAGGGAGTTGGTTCTACAAAGAACGGCCGTGATTCCGACTCCAAGAGATTAGGAGCAAAGAGAGCAGACGGACAGTTCGTAAAGGCTGGCAATATTCTCTATAGACAGCGTGGTACAAGAATTCATCCAGGTGTGAATGTTGGTATCGGTGGAGACGACACATTATTTGCTAAAGTAGATGGTGTTCTTCGTTTCGAGAGAGTAGGAAGAGATAAGAAGCAGGCTTCTGTATATCCAGTAGACAACAGTAGTTTACAAAACCCCGACTTTTGAGCCGGGGTTTTATCGTTATGTAGGAGAGAGATTATGTTTGCAGACCGTGCAAAAATTATTATCAAATCAGGAAAAGGCGGAGACGGACATGTGTCCTTCCGTCGTGAAAAATATGTGCCGAACGGGTGGTCGGACGGTGGCGATGGAGGAAAAGGCGGAGATGTCATTTTCTTAGTAGACGAGGGAATCAATACGCTTGCAGACTATCGGCACAGACGAAAATTCGCAGCAGAACCGGGCGAAGAAGGTGGCAAGAAAAACTGCCATGGAAAAAATGGTGCAGATCTGATATTAAAAGTTCCGGAGGGAACAATTATAAGAGATGCGGCATCCGGAAAAGTAATTGCCGATATGTCAGGGGAAAATAAGCGTTCTGTCATTTTGCATGGCGGCCGTGGAGGACTTGGCAATCAGCACTTTGCAACTTCCACCATGCAGGCTCCAAAATATGCGCAGCCGGGACAGGAAGCCATCGAGATTGAAGTTCAGCTGGAACTTAAAGTGATCGCGGATGTGGGACTGGTTGGTTTCCCGAATGTCGGAAAATCCACCTTTTTATCGCGTGTGACCAATGCACAGCCAAAGATCGCCAATTACCATTTTACGACATTACAGCCAAATCTGGGTGTTGTTGACATGGAAGACGGAAACGGTTTTGTGATTGCGGATATTCCGGGACTGATTGAAGGTGCTTCCGATGGTGTCGGTCTGGGACATGAATTTCTCCGGCATATTGAAAGAACCAAAGTCATTATCCATATTGTGGATGCGGCCGGAACCGAAGGACGTGATCCAATTGCGGATATTCATGCCATTAACCGGGAACTGGATGCATATAATCCGGACTTGTTGAAGAAACCACAGGTAATTGCAGCAAACAAGATTGATGCAATTTATGGCAATGAAAACGAAATTATTTCTGCGCTTCGCGCAGAATTTGAGAAAAAGAAGGCATTAAAGTGTATCCGATTTCTGCGGTGAGCGGTCAGGGTGTTCGGGAATTACTGTTTCATGTACGTGAACTTCTGGCAAAATGTCCGAAGGAAGCCGTTGTCTATGAGCAGGAATTTGATCCGGCACTTGGCTTCTTTAAGGATGAACCATATACAATTACCCGTGCAGAAGACGGTGCCTTTGTTGTAGAGGGTCCAAAGATCGAAAAAATGCTTGGTTATACCAATATCGATTCTGAAAAGGATTTTTATTCTTCCAGAAATTCCTTCGGGAACAGGGCATCTTAAAGGAACTGGAAGAACAGGGCATACAGGATGGAGATACTGTCCGTATGTATTATAACGAATTTGATTATTATAAGTAACAGGAGGAAACGCTATGAACAGCAGACAGCGCGCCTATCTGGGAAGCCTTGCCAACAATATAGATCCGATCTTTCAGATTGGAAAAGCATCTCTGACACCGGAGATCATTGAAGCACTTGATGCCGCATTGGTGATATGGAAGATGCAGAGTGCAGGATCGGACAAAAGCATTTAAAGAGGGTAGGCATTTTAGGCGGTTCTTTTGATCCGATTCATAAGGGACATTTAAATATTGCGCAGAGTGCGTATGAAGAATTTGCATTGGATGAAGTATGGTTTATTCCCGCCGGACATTCTCCGAATAAAGACGAGAAAAAATGACAGCGGCAGATATCCGGGCGGAAATGACAGCTCTGGCTATCTATGATATTCCATATTTTAAACTTTCACGAATGGAAATCGATGCAGAGGGACAAGTTATACTTATCTGACACTCACAAAATTAAAAGAGGCTTGTCGGATACTGATTTTTTCTTTATTATGGGGGCTGACTCCCTTGATTATTTAGAAAAATGGTATCATCCTGAAATTATCTGTGAGAAGGCAGTTATTTTGGCTGCAGTACGTGATGATATGGATTTGTCGGAGGTTGAGAAAAAGATTTCTGCCTTAAAACAGCTATTTCCTGCTGAAATCTATCCAATCGAGGGTGGAAAAACAGATATTTCATCCAGTGAGATCCGTGCGGCTTTAAGACGCGGAAAAACAGATATTTCGCTGATTCCGCCTAAAGTACTGGCATATATTCAGGAACATCTTTTGTATGAGGAGGATTAGATGATAAGACATGCAATTATGTCTGCGCAAATCTGACGGCAGCATCTCTTCGCAATAAGCTGGTCTGAAATGGAGATTATCATGGAATTAAATGAAATTCGAAAAAAGTTAAAAAAAGAACTGGATAAGGGGGCGTTATGAGCACACGAAAGGTGTTATGTACACTGCGGGCTGTCTTGCCATGGCACATGAGTATTCCATGGAAAGGCAATGCTTGCAGGATTACTTCATGACTGTGCAAAGTGTATCCCAAATGATCAGAAAATAGAAATGTGTGAAAAAAATCACATTCTGATCAATCCGGTAGAATATAAAAGTCCGTATCTGCTGCATGCAAAATTAGGGGCATTTTGGGCGGAAACGGTATATGAAGTATCGGATCCACAGATTTTACATGCAATCAAAGTGCATACGACCGGTGAACCGGATATGAGCCTCTTAGACAAAATCATTTATATTGCGGATTATATTGAGCCTGGGCGGGATAAGGCAGAAAACCTTCCCTATATAAGGAAGATCGCTTTTGAAGATCTGGATGTCTGTATGGCGGAAATCCTGCATGATACGCTGGCTTATCTATCCAGCCGTGGTGGAAGTATCGATGCAACAACAAAGATGACCTATGATTTTTACCGTCAATACAGGAAAAAACATGATTGATGTTTCAAGTTTAAACATGCCTTTCCGGTGTGGTGTATGAAGCCATTGCCGGGAAAATAAACAAAAAATAATAGGAGAGTGTAGATTTATGACTTCAGCAGAATATTGTAAAATAGCAGTGAAGGCACTGGAAGACAAGAAGGCAGAGGATGTGAAAGTAATTGATATCCGTGAAATTTCACCGATTGCAGATTTTTTATCATTGCAGATGGAATGAACCAGAATCAGATTCAGGCAATGCGTGATGCGGTAGATGAAGCTTTATATAAGGCAGATCTTAAAGTACGGCAGGTGGAAGGCAATCAGTCTTCTACATGGATTCTGATGGACTATAATGATATCATTATCCATATTTTTTCTCGAAAGAGGACAGACTTTTTATGATCTTGAGCGTATCTGGAAAGATGGGAAAGAGATCAGTGTGGATGAACTGTAAAAATAGTGATATGTTTTGTAAATAGTTTATGAACATAAACGGAAAAGGCAGCTGATTGTTAACATGAAAATCAGCTGCCTTTTCCTTAATTTAAAATCGCATAATACCGAATACTTTACCAAGAATCGAACGTTCATTCACAATGATCGGATCCATGGTATCATTTTCCGGCTGCAGGCGAAAGTGACCGTCTTCTTTGTAAAAGTTTTTACGGTTGCGGAATCATCTACAAGCGCAACGACAATATCTCCATTCTGTGCATCTGATTGTTTCTGTACAAGAATCTTATCACCGTTAAATATTCCGGCATTAATCATACTGTCCCCTTTTACCTTTAACATAAACGTTTCTGCATTTGGCATAAACTCAGTAGGAATCGGAAAGTAATTTTCGATATTCTCAACGGCAAGCAGCGGCTGACCGGCAGCTACCTGACCAATGATAGGGACATTTACGACTTCACGTCTTGTTAAGTTGAAATTGTCATCAATGATCTCGATGGCACGTGGTTTTGTAGGATCTCTTCGGATATAACCATTCTTTTCAAGAGTCTCAAGGTGTGAATGAACAGAAGAAGTTGACTTTAAATGAACTGCTTCGCAGATCTCACGAACTCAGGCGGATAACCTTTGTTTAAAATTTCCTGTTTGATATATTCTAAAATTTCTCGCTGCTTACTGCTGATTTTGCCATATGCCATAAAGTACCTCCTATTATACGATAAAATGTATTTTATCAATCTTGTAAGGGGATGATTCTGCCCTGTATTTATTTTATCATAAAACAAATGAAAATGCAAACGTATATTCCGAAAACTTGTTCGATTTTTCACTTGACAAACAAATGTTCGTGTATTATGATACAGATATACAAACAGCTGTTCGTAACAAATGTTCGCATGTGATGGAGGGTGTTTATGAGAAGCAGAAGAAAAGCGGGAAAAAGCAGAAATCAGTTTTTTGATCGCATTATCAATGGTACTATTTATAATAATGTGTTCCGCATGTTTTGGTACGATCCGGGCACAGGCGGCTGATGAAACCAGTGCCTATAAATATTATACCAGCATACAGATTACCCGGGACAGACGTTAAAAGACATTGCAGGGATTTATATGACCGATGATTATAAAGATACCTCAGCTTATATAGAAGAGGTATGTATGATCAATCATATCTTTCCGGATGATATTCATGAGGGCGAATATCTGACAGTGCCATATTATTCAGCAGAATATTTAAAATAGGTGCCCAAATAGCAGCGCAAAACAGCAACAAAACAGCAACAAAACAGTAGTCTGTGGGGATGTTGTATTTTTCTTCAAAATAAGCTATAATAATTATATTCGGCATAAAAATATCCCGATGGAAGTGGTGATATTCAGGGTATATGCCAGGTACGGAGGATAGCGTTGAAGATATGTTAAAGTTTATTTATGTAATTCTTATGAACCTTTTCAGAGCACCATATATGATTCCAAAGATGCATAAGGAAACGGATCATCCTGAAAAATATTCAGAAGAAGAGCGATATGAGCTTGCGCGCCATGTGATTCGCCTTATGAAAACGACTGGTGGAATTAAGACGAAAGCATATGGTCTGGAAAATCTCCCGTCAGAGGGGCGGCTATATGATGTATCCAAACCATCAGGGAAAGTATGACGCACTTGGTATTATTTATACCCATAAAAAACCGTGCTCTATCGTCATGGATCGTGCAAAATCCAATACGATCCTCGTTCGGGAATTTATCGATCTGCTGCAGGGAAAACGTCTTGATAAGAAGGATGTAAGGCAGGCGCTTACAATCATTAATGAAGTTTCAGAAGACGTTAAAAAGGGGAAACGTTATATCCTTTTTCCGGAAGGCGGGTACGATTTCAATAATCGTAATAATGTATGCAATTTCAAGGCCGGTAGTTTTAAAATTGCTTTAAAGACAAAGGCACCGATTATACCGGTTGCCCTGATCGATTCCTATAAGGTTTTTAACAGTTTTAATCTGGGACCTGTGACAACACAGGTACACTATCTGAAACCTATTTTATTTGATGAATATGGTTCATTGAAAACACATGAGATTGCAGAACTGGTACAGCGCAGGATTCAGGAAAAAATTGACAGTATATTGTTACCGGAGACATAATATATGAAACAATAGAATGCATCTTCCATGAACATTCTATTGTTATGAATTAGAAAAAGTGTTATATGATATAAAATGTCATATAGCACTTTTTTAATAATACACAGAAATCAGATCTCACGTAATTTGACATATTTCGCAGCACTCCGGCGTCTTTCATCTTCAAGTGCAGCATAGTGCTTACGGGTAGTATTGACATCTTTATGTCCAAGAACATCGGCAACCAGATAGATATCGCCGGTTTCGCGGTAGAGGGATGTACCGTAGGTACTCGAAGTTTATGCGGCGTAATATGTTTTAAGGTTGTTACAAGCTTGGAATATTTTTTACCATATTTTCCACGGATCTGACACTTATGCGCTTGTTTTGAAGTGATAGGAAGAGCGCATTGATACTTCCGTCGGTTGCAGTGATTTTCTGGCGTTCCACCATATAATCCATGAGAGCTCTGCGGACTTCCTCTCCAAAATATACGACAACTTCTGCGCCACCTTTGCGGTGGATTTTAATGCCGTTATTTTTAAAGTCAACATCTTCCATATCGAGGCCGACACATTCAGAAACACGGATACCGGTTCCTAAAAGAAGTGTCATCATTGCCAGATCCCGGATTTTTGTCTTCTCATGATACTGTTGCTGTCTCGCAGTAAGATTCTCGCCAGATTCCACTTCGTCAAGGAGCTTTGCCACCTCATCGACATCCAGACGGATAATATTCTTTTCATGTATTTTAGGCATGTCTACTTTAACAGTTGGATCATCTTCAATCAAACCATTTTTGTAATAATAATGATAAAAGGAGCGCAGGGCAGAAAGTTTACGCTTCAAACCACCTTCGTCATTGGTGTGTTCCGTTCCGTCTTTTTCGTAGTATTTTAAATAAGAAAGATATTCCTCAATATCCATTGGTGTAATTTCATTTAAAATAGAGATTGGAAAATCTGTAATATCCATTTTAGCACAGACCGGATTGGTAGCATGCAGGTAATCAAAGAAACACCCGATATCATATGCGTATGCAATTTTTGTCCTGGAAGAGCTTGTTGCTTCAATGCCAATAAAAAACTGTTTGCAAAAGGGTGGCAGTGTTTCTAATAGTTTTCTTAACTTTACTTCATTCTTTACGTTTATTGTTTCATAATATGCTTTTTCTTTCATTGTGATCTCCATTTTAAAAAAGTAACATAAGGCTTAAATTGCATTATTGGTACCGGACAGCCATCCTTGTATATTTCCGTTCTGGATTGCATGAAAAAGTTTCGTCTTAACCCCCGGATTGTCTATATTTAACTGCTGTATCAGTTTCTTTACATATTCGCGTTTGGTATTACCGTCCATCGGACATGGATTTTTTACAACAGGAAGCTGATACTTATTCCGGAATCCTTTTTACTTCTGCCTCAGATACATAAATCAGAGGACGGATTATGGTAAGATCAGAATCTTCCATGTAGGTTTTGGGGAAATACATAAAAGCGTCCCTCAAAGATCATGGATAAAAATGCTGTTTCAATCACATCATCCATATGATGTGCATATGCCACTTTATTACATCCGAGTTCTTTTATCGCCTGATTCAAGGCACCTTTGCGCATTTTTGCACATAAGGAACAGGTGGGTTTTTCATTTCGTTCTTCAAAGAGAATCTTTGCTATTTCTGTATTTACGATATGGTATGGGACGTCAAGATCATGACAGAGTTTTGAAACAGCTGTAAGATCAAAATTTTCATAGCCAAGATCTACGGTCACAGCTACCAGATCGAATTTTTGGGGATAAAAGCGGCGCAGACCACTCAGTGCATATAAAAGTGTAAGAGAATCTTTGCCTCCGGAAATACCAATGGCGATCTTATCGCCGGACTCAATCAACTGATAATGATCAATTGCTTTTCGCGTGTAGCTGTATAATTGCTGTAATTTCATATGCAGGCCTCCTGAACTTTCTTTATTATACAATATTTTAAGGCAAAAGGTATATTAATTTTTAATCCGGATGATGCAGGATAAAATTATTACTTTTTTTTTGTTTAATGTGGGAAAGTATATGCAAATTGTTAAAAATATGTTAAATTTATAGTAGGATTTATGGTTATGAAATTTGGTATAAAAATGGATTTGAAATTATGAAAAAAGGAGTAGATATGGATCATGAAATTTATAGTACAACGCGTAAGTTCAGCCGCATGTCGCGTAGATGATGAGGTAACGGGCAGTATTCAAAAGGTTTTATGGTACTGATTGGCATATCCGATTCTGATACGAAAGAGATTGCGGATAAAATGATAAAAAACTGATCGGACTTCGTATTTTTGAAGATTCTGAAGGAAAGACAAATTTATCATTGAAGGATGTGAATGGAAGTCTGTTATTAATATCACAGTTTACCTTATATGCAGATTGCCGGAAGGGAAACAGGCCATCTTTACAGATGCCGGTAAACCGGACATGGCAAAAGAACTTTATCACTATATTATTGAGAGCTGTAAAAATCAGATTGCAGTTGTAGAACAGGGGGTTTTCGGAGCAGATATGAAAATATCCCTTGTGAATGACGGACCTTTTACGATCATTCTTGATTCTGATGAACTCATACGATGAAAATCGTAAGAATGGTTGATTTTTTTGAAAGGAAAAAGGAAAGGAGGAAGATGATTTTGGAATGCTATTTGGCATAACAGGATTTATGCTGGGTGGTATACGGTTTATTTTGATTGGAATTATTTTAGTATAATTTTTATATGGTATAAATGTCAGTGCGGGGAACGGGCTGATCCGCCCGGAAAGTTCTTTTTACTTACAGGTTGCATGTGGAAACAATGTAAAATCAGAGGCTGTTAAGACCAACATTTTTATAAAGTCGAAAGCATCCAGATTCATTGGTACTGATACAAAAGTCAGCGAAAATTTCAAATTTGGAAATGGAGTTGGTTATACCGTACCGGGAGATGTTCCAGTCATTGGCGGAACAGCAAAGAAGAACCTCAGGAAACGGATGAAATGGCTTCTGAGAAAACAGTCGAAACGGAAGAAGCAGTAACTGAGAAAGTTGAAACCGAGACGGAAGAAATAGAAGAGATTCAGACGGAAGAAGCAGAAACTGAAACCGAAGAAACCGAAACCGGGGAAATTGAAACTGAGGAGATTGAAACCGAAGAAGTCGAAATAGAAGAAACTGAAATTGAAGAGACTGAAACGGAAGAATCAAAAGACAGACACAAGAAGTCTGTTAATTTGAACACGACAGAGCAGATTAAAGATCTTGCCGGAAGAATTGAACTTGTATTTGCAGTATTTGACACTACCAACAATACATTTACCAACCAGCAATTTATAAAACGTCCGATGGAATTTACCATATTGTATTCGGGTATTATGATCTCAATGATGCGGATGAGTTTATCCTTGCTTACCAGGAAACTGTTGAAGCAAATGACCTTGTATTGGAAAATGTGAGCGCCAGCGAACAAAATTATGCAAACGGCAGGCAGACAGCGACAATTTCCGTTGGAAATGAAGGGTGAAAGATGCATCAGGATTTACTGTTGATGTATATGAGGATGATGACTGGATCGATACCGTGGATGTAATGAAAGTATTGCTTCAGGAGAAGAAAAAAGAGATTGAAATTACATTTTCAAAATCCGTATCGAAAGAAGTGCAAACATACAGGTTTGTGATCAATCAAGATGAAGATCGCAATACAAAAAAATAATGAACAGGAAATTAAACTCGGATATGCAGATGTTTCGCTAAAAACAACGGAATATTATCATGATAATATCATTGATGTGTATGCACAGATTTCTAATCTGACAGCACGAAATGCAGATGTGGAACTGAAAGTATACGAAGATTCGTTAGATGGAGATATTGTTTTCCAGAGAACGATCAAAGATGTCACGAATGCAGATTCTGTTGTTGTTCCATTTGAACTTGACAGAAGTAAAATGAATGTTACTCCGGGAAAAGACAAACTTTATATTGTTAAAGTTACAACAGAAGATGAAGTTTGTACGGGAGATAACCAGTACTTATTGTTGTTACCGACATTAGAATCAGAAATAACAGGTGTTCAGATCTGTGATGGAAGAGCAAATCTGACTTATGATTATGACACAAATAAAAATAAGAGTTATCAGCTGACAGCAACAACTACACTGACCGGAGTAAAGCAAATGTAAACTGGAGCAGTTCTAATAATGCGGTGGCGACAATAGATGCTTCCAGTGGCAATTTAACAATCAAAGGAACAGGAACAGCCATTATTACTACGAAAGCAGATGACTCAGCAAAGGCAACGGTGACAGTAACAGTAAAGTCCGTAGATAAAACGGCACCGAAAAATGTAAAGGTGAATTCTGTAAAAAGTAGATAGTGTTACCTTAAGCTGGAATGCGCTTACTGCTGTTTCAAATAAAGGAAAATTTACAAAAGTTTCTACCGTTAAAACGAAAAAAACAACTTTCCTTGATAAAAAGTTTCTTCCAAAAAATGTATTATTATAAAGTACGCGCATATAAAACTGTGAAAGGTAAAAAAGTATATGGCGCATATTCAGTAGTAAAAAAGTAAAATGTAAATAATATAGATTTATTTGCAGGCTGTCATTCAGAAAAATCCCGTGTTAACCAGATATTTATCTTAACACGGGATTTTCGTATGGATGCATTGATGATAAAGTTTGTATAAATTTATATGTAGCAGAGTGTATTTTAGTTGTTTGATTGTCATTTCTTCTATTCGCAAACACAAGTTTAACGAATAGTTGTATTCGGAAGCAAATAGTCTGTAGCTTATTAACTCAATATACGCTGTGTCGGCAACAAAACTAATCAATTTGCAATTATCATTTTTATAAAAAATCCCCATTAAGGCTATACACCTTAACAGGGACTTTTTCCGGGATATTTCTATTTTATTTCTGTGCATCCATAATTTCACGGAATTTTAAGATCATGTCGACACATCCGTCAATACCAAGCTTTCCGGCATCCAGTGTCAGATGATAGCTGGTAGAATCACCCCAGCGCTTTGCTGGAATAATAATTATAATAGCTGGCGCGCTGTTTATCCTTTTTCTGGATCAGGTCTTTTGCCTTATTCTCTGTGATATTCAGGCGTTTGCTGACAGCTTTGACGCGGTTTTCCATATCTGAATGTATAAAAATATTGATGCAGTCCGGATAATCTGCCAATGCGTAATCTGCACATCTGCCAACAATGACACAGGATTCACGATCTGCAATCTTTTTGATCGTTTCAAATTGTGCAAGGAATACTTTATGGTTCAACGGCATATCAAGAAACGGTGAAGAATTGTAGCTTCCAACGGAGTATGTATCCATGACCAGTGAGTATAAAAAAGCTGCTGGTTGGTTTTTCATCGTGATTTTCAAAAATCTCTTCGCAAAAGCCACTGTCTTTCGCTGCCTGCTGTAATAATTCTTTTTGTCGTATAATTTGATGCCAAGTCTGTTGGCAAGTGCCTCACCAACTGCTTTACCTCCGCTTCCAAATTCACGACCAATGGTATATATCTTATTTGACATAGGAATCCCCCACTTTCTTTTTGCAGCAGAATATCTTACATATTACGAAATATTTGTGCAATACATGCAAAACGCCTCGTTTTTTCATATGATGATATCTGTTTCTTTTGTATAATTATACTACATTTTTTCAAAAATTAAAACAATTTTTCGGAATTTAATGTAAACTTTTTAGTATTTTCAAAAAAATATTCTGGGAGTGGTGCCGATATTTCCATATATTCATTAGTATGCGGATGAATAAAACCGATCGTCATGGCATGAAGTGTCTGCCCCTGCGTTTTAAACGGACTTTTTCCACTGGAATATACGGTATCGCCAAGTAACGGTGACCGATACTTGCCATATGAACGCGGATCTGATGTGTTCTGCCCGTCTCTAATTTAAATTCCATATAGGTATAATTCGAAAAACGTTCCAGTACTTTATAATGTGTGATCGCCGGCTTTCCATTTTTTCTCGTTGATCGCCATCTTTTTCCGGTTGGTCGGATGTCTGCCGATTGAGCATTGATCGTTCCTTCATCGTCTTTAACAACGCCATATACAATGCCGCGGTATCTGCGATTGACACTGTGCTCTTTGATCTGCTCTGCAATTTTAACATGGCTCTCATCATTTTTACATACAATGAGCGAACCGGTTGTGTCCATATCGATCCGGTGCACGATTCCTGGCCGTATTTCGCCATTAATGCCAGAAAGACTGTCTTTGCAGTGAAACATAATCGCATTAACTAAGGTGCCTGAATAATGCCCTGCTGATGGATGTACAACCATTCCTTTCGGTTTATTGACAACGAAGGTCATCGTCCTCATATAAAATATCAAGCGGATATCTTCCGGGAGAATCGGTGTTTCCACGGCGTCTGGAATTTCCACATACAAGGTCATCCATACGCAGACGGTAATTTGCTTTTGCTATAGAATCATTTACTTTTACATGGCCGTCCCTGATCAGTTTCTGAAAAAAAGAACGTGAAGGTGCATTTGAAGAGGTTTTGACTGCTCAAAAATAACGCTTAGATATTTATCTAAGCGTTCTCCCTCATATTCTGCCTCTATTTCGAGAGTTTCCTGTTTCATAAAAAAAATCTCCATTCTGGTATGTATATTCAATGGTATACAAAAATCATGATTTCTTTTTTTGTGGGAAGAATACGTTCAAAGTCTTCTTCCTTATAAAACAGCAGACATAAGATCAAAAGTACGGCAGCAACGGTCACATAAATGTCTGCGACGTTGAACACCGGGAAATTGATCAGTCTGAAATAAAAGAAATCAACCACATATCTCTGCGTAACCCGGTCAATAAAGTTACCGATCGCACCTGCAAAAAACAGAATGGCGATTCCATTGAGTAAGCCAAAATGTTTTTCCGAAGGAATGCGCATCAGATAAAAATATATGATAAGGATCAGAACAATCACGGTAAAAATAATAAGCGGCCACTGTTTCCCTGAAAAATACCAAACGCTGCACCACGGTTCTCTAAATAACTGAGTTCCAAAACGTTTTTCCACAAAAACAACAGGCATCTGATCTTTCAAATGCTGTACTGCAAGATATTTTGTAAACTGGTCTAAAAAATCAGAATGACTGAGCATAAAATACCGATAAAAGCTTTTTTTTGAATGGTTTTAGATTGTTGTTTCATTGAGTCCTCATTTCTTTGGAAATCATTTTAGGAACGGCAGACATAACGGATACCGTCAAGAATCTGTTCATCTGTCAGCTCGCGGTAGATATAAGCATTTCAATCTCTTTTAACAGAATAAACTTAACCTGGTTTCCAACCATTTTTTTATCGGATTTTGTTGCGGAAAGAACTTTTTCTGCGTTAAATCCATCCATCTGTGTTGGAAGTTCAAAAAGCGATAAAGCATTTTGTATTTTCTCAAAATCTTCTTTTTGAAATATGGCCAAGCTGCATGGACAGATAAGATGCCGCAACAATACCAAGTCCTACACATTCTCCGTGGTAAAGCGAAAAATCAGAAAGCTTTTCAATGGCATGACCAATCGTGTGTCCAAAATTAATGAGTGCACGCTCTCCCTGCTCTTTGGGATCACGTTCGACCACATCACGCTTGATATTACAGCTTATGTAGATCATTTCTTCTAAAATTTCAGGATCTAATGCCCAGATCTCTTTTTCATGAGCGATGAGCCATTCAAAATAAGAAGCATCCTTGATCAAGCCATGCTTGATAATCTCTCCCATTCCGGAAACAATCTGTTTTCCTGGAAGAGAATGAAGCACTGACAGGTTCATATAAACTAATTTAGGCTGATAAAATGCACCGACCATATTTTTATACTGCATAAAATCAATACCCGTTTTGCCGCCAATACTGCTGTCCACCTGTGAAAGCAGTGTAGTTGGAATCTGTATGAAATCAATGCCCCGTAAGTAAGTTGCTGCCGTAAAACCGGTCAGATCACCGACTACACCTCCACCAAGTGCTAAGAGGATGTCCCTTCTGTCGAAGTGATTTTCTATCAGAAACTGATATAACGCACCTACGGTATCCGTGTTTTTGCTTGCTTCACCTGCAGGAAAAATATGTAAAAATACATTTGAAAATACCGCAGAAAGCTGATCCTGTACTTCCTTTGCGTATAAAGGGTGCTACATTGGAATCTGTGACAATACAAAGTTTCTGGTCAGGACTGATTTTTGAGTCTGGTCAGTTCTTTACAAAGATCCCCAAAATCTTTTTTTAATTCAATCGTATAGATCACATTTGTTCCATCTGTAACCGGTATACTTTTTTGACATAATACTCCTCCGTTTCTGCATTTTTGCATATGAGTGTACTGTTAACTTTTATATAGCTGATATTTGATTTTCAGACGTCCTTTATTGGTTTCTCCTGAGATGGAAATAAAATGAAAACGCCCATGACCACGCACGGATATAATATCATCCGGCTTGCAGATATAGGTTGGTGTCTGAATATTTTTTCCATTTACAAATACACGATCTGCGCGGATCAGTTCTAAAGACTGGCTTCTGGATAAACGGTATACACAGGCAATGACAGAATCAAGTCTGTTTGAGCATCGTAATCGTAATCATCGTTATCAATCGTAATCATCATCATTTAAGCGCATGACATCGAGAAATTTATCAATAATACTCATTTTTTACCACCTTATTTTTGATAATGTCTTTCGCCGAAAATTCCGGTTCCAACGCGAACCATGGTTGCACCTTCTTCAATTGCAACCATATAATCTCCGGTCATTCCCATGGACAAAATATCCATACGTACATTATCTATGTTTTGTGCGTCAATGTCAACAGATAATTGGCGAATCTGCCGGAAGTAAGTGCGGTTGTCTTCCGGATTTTCCACGAATGGTGCAATCGTCATCAGCCCAAGGATTTGGATATGCGGCAAAGCGGCAATCTGGCGGATAAGGGAAATGGTTTCTTCCTTATGGATACCAAATTTACTCTCCTCTTCTGCAATATTGACCTCGACAAGAATCGAGACGGTTACGTTTTGTTTTGCCGCCTGTTTTTCAATTTCTTTTGCCAGATGAAGACTGTCCACCGAATGGATGAGTTCTGTCTTTCCAACGATATATTTCACTTTGTTCGTCTGCAGATGTCCGATCATATGCCAGCGGATATCTTTTGGAAGAACTTCCATTTTTCACACATTTCCTGAACTTTATTCTCTCCAAAATCACGGATGTTTTCGTCGTAAATTTCTGTAACATTTCAACGGGTTTCGTTTTGCTTACCGCAATCAGGGTTACTTCATCGCGGCTGCGTCCGGCATTTTTACAAGCCTGTTCATATATTTTTTCGACATTGCAGGTTTTCCTTTTTAAATCCATCATTTACCTCCTTTTTATTTTAACAAATCATGGTTTTCTTTTGATCTTCGCTCCATCTAAAGCGATATGGTCATATAAGGAAATTCCATAGGAAGTTCCTGTACTTACGATGGTATACCTCCTTGTCTGATAAAGGATATCGATCTGTTTAAAACAGCATAACCTTTATTGACGTTATAGACCAGAACATCGCCGGCAGTAACATTTCACTGTCGATATAGTAAAATCATCCGTTTGTAATAAATCGTTGGCGAAACAAACTCTGTTGTTGTATTTCCGTTTTTGTTTGTGGACTATCAAGCAGTCCATCGGCATCAGAATCCCCGCCTTTCATAAAATAGCTGACCGGTATGGTAAAAATTTTTTTTTGTAATGGCCGAATTCGGAATTTTCAGACCGGTCTGTTCGATACGCAGCAGTTCAATCTCTATAAAACGATCTTTTGCGTAACGTACCAGTGAATTGCCGTTGTTAAAATCAGGTATTTTTCGCCGTCTTTTTCTGTAATCAATAGGTAGCGTATGCCGTAAAATCATCCTTGCAGAAACCGGAGTTTTAAAGTATTGTCATCTTTTCATCTGTTTTGTATTTCTGATACCGGCAACGAGAATATTCCATTTTCACTGTCAATCCGTTTATAAACCGCATCCCCGTTTGCCGTGACCTGTTCTGGTTTTAAAGGAATTGCTTTTGATAACTGCCATGTTAAACTGACCTTTTGAAAAATTGTCTGTGGTCGTATTTTCATAGCCGTCCGTGTAATATACAATAATTCCCGGTTTTTCCTTTTTTTTATAAAATGTAACCATTTCCTACAGCAGTTTTTAATCTTCATTTAAAGAACTAAGGGCATTCATGCTTAAGGCTTCTGTTAATGCTGCGCATTGAGTTCGTTTTTAAATGAATAAATATTATAAAATGTTTGGCCTGATAGGAATTTTCATAGTCGGAAAACCTCCAGGTCGGAGGAAACTTCTTTCAGTGTTTCGGGGTCAAGGGTGTCTCCAGTGGATGCGGCATCTGAAATCTGCCGGGAAAGTTCTCCGCTGGTGTCAATGGAATAGACTACGTCATTGACAGAGGCTTTTGCCCCGTGTTTTCAGATAGTAATTGATATAACCGCTCTGTCCTGCATAGACAACCGTCTCATCGCGCAGAATCAGTCCGTGATAAACATGGTTTGTTGCAATGGTTCCCTGCCCCACTTCGTATTCAGCAACCGGGCTGGAAGTCAGATACGATATAAGGTTAAAGATGACATAGATAATTATAATTACAAAAATCACGATTCCGATATTTAAATTCAGACCATGATGCATTCGTACAACATTCTGTTTGCGTGCCAAAAAGTCCACCTCACTGATTGATACTTCTATCTTACCATTTTCAAACCGCAAATACAATCATCAGAAGAAATGTGTATAATTTTAATTTTTTGTCTCATACTATGGATAAAAAATGGAGGTAAGAAGAATGAAATGGCTTGATAACTGCCTTTTAACATTAGCGGTAATTGGATGTATTGTATGGGGACTGATTGGATTTTTCCAGTTTAATCTGGTTTCCTTTATCTTTGGAAACGGAACCTGGCTGACGCGTGTCATATATGCGCTGGTAGGACTCAGCGGATTATATTTGATCAGCTTTTACGGAAGAATCCGTTCCTCTCTGGAGGATTAGACACAAAAAAGATGGGAGTGTTCTCAATAAAAGCACTCCCATCTTCCGTAAACCAGGATCTCTTTAGAGCGAAACCGTTACTTTCGCCTGTGCATATTCCGGCAGATCCGCTTTATTTTTGGAAACACTTAAAATAAAACGGACTTTGTATTTTCGCTGATAATATCCAGTTTTTTCAATCGCCCTTACCATGTCCTGATCGGATTCAATGAATGCAATGGTAAGAAAACTGTCCAGATACATTTCTTCCAGATCGTGATCCTGGGATACAATCCCACAGATAAACCCTAAAAATTCATCACAGTTTGTAATTGGATAATCGTTTACATTGATCAGACGGACTTTATTGTTTAACTCATACATATGTTTCTGGCTCTTTGTCTTTCCTTTTCCTTTTCGCCTGAAATAATCTCTATCATGGTCATTTCCCTCCTGATCCTTCGATGCAACGTCCATATTCGTGAAAATGAATAAAAACGGTTCGTTTTATAAATTAATTATAGTATATTAACACAAAAAAAACAATAATATTTTCAATTAATTTGCAAAACCGGATAACATTTCATTCATTAACAGATAAAGGTTTGATTTTCCGTCTGCTTTCAGAACAATAGAAATAATTGGCTGTGACTGTTCATTCATGGAGTAAAGCACCAGACAGTATCCTGCATCACCGGTTGTACCTGTTTTACCGCCAATTACGGTAAAACCGTCCGGAGATTTTTGCGTGACCGCTCAGATACTGGTTTGTATTTTCCCAGGTATGTTCTTCTATTGTACCATCTCCTGCCTGATAGGTTACATCATAGGAAGTCGTGCTTATGATCTGGACAAATGTTTCATTCTGTAATGCCGCACGGAAAATCAGATACAGATCATATACAGAGGTATAAATGATTTTTCATCCGAAGTCCGTTTGGGTTGACAAAATGAGACTGTGTCGCCCCCCCAGTGCGGCTGCTTCTTTGTTCATCAGTGCCGCAAATTCTTCCACACTCCCTGAAATCGACTCTGCGATTGCAATCGCAGCATCATTACCGCTTCGCAGCATCATACCATATAAAAAGGTCATCCATGTGGATCACATCTCCGGCATGAAGGCCGCAGACAGAGGAATCGGAGGCCTGATTTGCAGCGTTTTTCAACTGATCGTGACCGTCTGGCTTAAATCTGTGCAAATACTTTAATGCAATATATGCGGTCAGAATTTTTGTTGTATTTGCCGGATATAGTCTCTCATATATATTTTTTGCATAGACAATCTCATTTGTTGCCAGATTAAAAGTACCGGCGCCTTCTGCAACCTCAGAATCCGTTGTATCTGTACCCAAGTGAAACGTCATCGGCTACACACAGGTCTTTTGAAAAAATATTCCTGTGCACCGGCAGAAACAGTTGTTCCAAGACCAAGACTTCCGGTCGTTTCATAAATATCATAAGGCTGTTCCAGTGTAACCTCCTCTTTGCCACAACCGGTAATGCTGCCAAGTAAAAAGTGCTGTAATACACAGAACAGATAGCAATCGTTTCATGTTAAAATTCCTTTTTTTCATAAAATACGCAGGATACACCAGATAAAGGTATATCCTGCGTATATATTTTTTATTCTTAATAATAGAATGTTCACAAAGTGTGTATTCTATTATT
>VOFH01003237.1_pt1 | contig 19469 bp, 20 predicted proteins | sample 5384091 | NCBI WGS metagenome assembly VOFH01 (sample SAMN12384727, study PRJNA508395) | human gut metagenome | isolation source: healthy gut G | host: Homo sapiens
GCCAACAGCCTTATCCTGGACGGTGACAATGGTCTCCAGCTTGCCATTCGCCGGTGATGATGGTGGTCTTATACTCCACCTCATAGGCGTTCAGGGCGTTCCACACCATCTGGGCCGCGTCTGCGGGTCAGAGCGGCAGAAAGTATCCATGCGCTCCAGGCCCTCGTACAGGCCCCTTCTGGGAGGCAATCACGTTGACGTTAGTCGCCCAAGCGCGTTGCCCTAAAGCCCTCGGTGTTGGCGTTGTAGCCCAGGCTGACCAGCAGCATCTTGGCCAGCTGGGTGCCGGTCACGTTGCCGTTGGGGCTGAACCGGCCGCCGCCCACGCCGGAGATGATGCCCTGGGCCACGCAGGACTCAATGTAGCCCTCCCCGCCCAGGCGGCGTTGGTGTTGCGCACGTCGCTGAAGGGGGTGGAGTTGGTGCTCACATTGGGCTCCTTACCACCGTTCAGGGCCACGCAGATCATCTTGGTGATCTCGACCGCTTAATGTTCCCTTCGGGCTTATGGGGACCTGTCGGGATACCGCCAATGATGTTCAGCGCAGGCACATATTGGCCTCGGTGTTCTCGATCTTGTCCTGATCCGAGAACGCCGCCCCGGCGCCCATGACCATGACAGACAGCATCACAGCCACACAGAGCACCAGGCTCAGAACCTTCTTCTGGGAAAGCCCCTTATCTCACAACGCTTTGCCTCTCAATTTCCCACAGGTTTTCACGGCGTTCCACAGCTTCTCCAGGTTTTCCGTTCCAGTGATTTGCTCCCGAATTTCCTGTTGTTCATAAAAATTCAGTAGACAACTGCCTCTGATGTGAGTACAATAAAACCATTCCACAGAAAAAAGGACAAAAGATATGAAAAAACTCCTTCGTTTCCTCTTGATCTGTACTCTGACCATCGGCCTTTCCGCCTGTGAGAGCAATGCCTCCAATCCCCAAACCACAGGAATGCGGATGCAGACTATTTGGGAAGTACCTCTGCACGGGAATTACATTGGATGGTCTGACCATGAACCCCAACGGAAATGGTTGAGCTGAACGCAGATGGGACCGTGACCACATTTCTTACAGAGGAAGCGGACGAAGCGGAATGGAAATTGGAAGGGGAAAACTTTACGATGACCATCGCTGGCAAGATGGTAGGAGCTGGTACACTCCAGGGCAACGAACTCTCGTTGGAAATGATGGGGATGGAATACACGTTTGTTCAGGAGGGAACCGGTCAGGACGGGCAGGAGGCATCCTCCAGCAGTGGTTCTTTTGCCACGTTTACCTGCTATGGAAACCTGTATGCGGTTGGTATCCCACAGACCTTTTTTCCAGTAAAGATCCAGCTGGATTGTCTGATCTTTACACAGAAGGCGGCGTCAAAGGCTGGATCACAAAGCTGGATACGGAAGAACGGGTGACAGAATGGTTGGCCGGTTTTGATGAAAAAAAACCAACGAGAATGTACAGGATTATCAGACCATGGAATACACCGTCGCGGGCTATCCTGCTCGGGCAATTGTATATCAGGACGCAGAGGGCTGGCACAGTGAGGTGATCGTCAACTTTGGAAAAGACATGGGCAATGAAACCTACTCCATGTATGCGGCCTATATTTACTTTACAGGGGATACGTATGTATCCGTATGGAATGAAGAGATTCAAGGAATGATCAACAGTTTAAGCATCGATGGATAATCGCAGGAGGATATCAATGTTTTTCAAGCGACGTTTTCTCTCCTTATTCTCGCCCTTTTTTTGCTGGCCGGGCTGACTTCCTGTGGAGGACCGCCCGAAGATGCCGGCTCAGGTCCTTCTGCAAGTGATCTGGGACAAGAAGCGCAGCCGAGCGACCAGCCAGAAGATCCCTCCCTTTCCCAGCTCAGGCGCGAGTTGGATGAGGGCGGATATTTCTGTGGCATTGCTTTCTTGGGAACCTCCCAGACGGTGATCCGGAGGCTCTCCCCGTGTCATCCGTGAGGCAGGGTATCTGGAGGACTACCCCTTTTTAGAAACCCTTCCCAAAGAGCAAATCATAGCGTATGAAGGTTCTGAAGCCTATTGCCTTGTTCCCCGGGATCAGAAGGCAACCCTTACCGTACAGGCCTTTCTCTCAAACGAAAGCAATCACTACCAAGGGGAACCCGGTGAAATCTATACGAAAGCCAGGATGGACGCCCTGTGGTTCTCATCGGAAATGTCAGTGATATCATCCCGAATCTGTTCGTCACACTCACGGGGGCAGAGGGGAAAAAATGGAGTATCATCCCGCGCTGAGTCTTTGTGATGGTACGGTAGCACGCCCGGTTTCGCCCAATGTATGACTTCAGCCGATACCAGGCGGAGGATTCTCCCATATCCGCTGACTTTTTAGGGCAATGGGAATCAGAGGATGGAGGGGTGGTCTTCTCCTCGGACGGGACCATGTCTCTCTGGTCCGGTTCCTCCATGGACCAGGCAACCGATCAAAAAGCGGAACGTTTTTACGTTATCTCAATTCAACCCAATACCCGGCTGGAGCTGTATTGTTCGAACTGACAGATGACCATGATACCCCTGCTTTTGGGGGATTTTTTTACCCTTGCCGTTGACGGAGCAACCCTCACCGCAACACACGTCAGTGGGGATTTATTGTGGGGGAAAGGAAACGGTACTGTTTACACAATAAGGAGACCGTCCTCCTGCAAAAGACATATCCCGGTGCTTTACCATAGGCACCGGGATCGTTTTCATTGGGCCTTTTTCATTACATAATAACTGCAAAGTTTTGTGGGAGTTCCGTGTAAAATCCGTGGGAAATTGCGGAGCGAAGCATTGATGGATAAGGGATTCCCCCAGAAGAAGGTTCTGAGCCTGGTGCTCTGTGTGGCTGTGATGCTGTCTGTCATGGTCATGGGCGCCGGGGCGGCGTTCTCGGATCAGGACAAGATCGAGAACACGGAGGCCGTTGATGCGTGCTCTGCGCTGAACATCATCGGCGGGTACGAGGATGGTTCTTATCATCCTGAGCGCAACATTAAGCGGTCTGAGATCACCAAGATGATCTGTGTGGCCCTCAACGGCGGCAAAGAGCCGAATCTGGCTACCCCCGGTACCCCCCCACCTTTTCTGACGTGCGCGGCACCACCGCTGCCTGGGCAGAGAAGTACATTGAGTCCTGTGTGTCCCAGGGCATCGTGTCCGGTGTGGGCGGCGGCCGGTTCAGCCCCGCTGGCAACGTGACCGCCTCCCAGCTGGCCAAGATGCTGCTGGTTTGCCTGGGCTATGACGCAGACATTGAGGAGTTTACCGGCAATGCTTGGGACACCAATGTAAACGTGGTTGCCACCCAGAAAGGCATCTACGAAGGGCTGGCCGGTCTGGATGTCTCCGCCGCACTGACCCGCGACAACGCGGCCCAGATGGTGTGGAACGCACTCCAGGCCACCGAGGTCACGTTATAAGTACACTCTGGTCAGCGAGAACGGCCAGCTGGTCTCCAAGGTGGAGCTGGTCGACAAGACTGGCGAAAAAGGGCAACAAGATCACCCTGCTGGAAGACAAGTACAGCGGCGCCGGCATCTACGAAGGCATCCTGACTGGCGCCGGCGAACTGGGCACCGCCGGCAAAGACAAGATTGGAATGCTTGTTGTTGACAAGCTCAACGGCGCCACAGTGGATGACACGAAGGATCAGATCTGGACCTACTCCGACGATGTGACCAACCTGTACATGCAGTATGTCAAAGTCCTGGTCAACAACAAGGGCGACGCTTACGGCGTGTTCCCGTGGCCAAGGAAAATACTGTGGTCACCGACATCTTTGCCAACGTGAAGCAGGATGGTGACAAGATTAAAATTGGCGGAACTTCTTATAACTATGACGTCAACAAAACATCTGGCAAAAGAATCCGGCATGGTATATGGCGTGAAAAATTCTTCTGGTGGCCCCCTGTACATCAACGAAATCGCGGCCGAAGTCCGCTCCGGCGATCAGATCACCTTCATCTCCAACGACGGCGACAACAAGTTCGATCTGGCCATTGTGAATCCCATGACCAGCTTCGGCAAGGTCACCTATGTGGACTCTGAAAGGTCAACGTCACCGGCGTGCCCGGCGCCTTCGAGGAGGACGACATCATCCCTGACGGCCTGGTCAAGGGCGACTACGTTGCCGTATACAAGGATTCGTTCACTGGCAACGACAAGCTGGTGAAGGCTGAAAAGGTGACCGGCAAGGTGGATGCCACCAAAGGGTAATGTCAGCACGATTACTGACGTGGAGATTGATGGCAACTGGTATACCTTGGGCAATAAGAATGCCAACGAGCCCTTCCAGAATGCTGTCGTTGCCAAGGGTGACTCCGTTAACGGGACCGGTGATACTCTGACCCTCTATGTGATCAACGGAGTGGCTTACCAGGTCACAAAGGAGGCCGGTGGCTCCACCGACACAGCGTTTGTGATCCGTAAGACCAACAGCATCGACGCGGACGGCAATGTCCAGATGCGCGTCCTGTTCGCGGACGGTTCCGAGAAGACCATTGCCGCGAAAGATACCTCTGCGCTTAGCAGCATCAACAACGGCGATTTGGTTACCTACGAGATGGAAGGCTCTGCTTATGAGCTGACCAAGGTCGCAGACGGAACAAACGAGGCCGGCGGCGATTCTGTTGTGAGCGATACTTCCAATGGCAAGTTTGTCAAAGCTGATAAAAAGATCACTGTCGGCGGCAAATCCTACCGTGTATCCAGTGACGCTGTGGTCTACATCCAGTATCAGGAGACCGGCTCCAACGATGTGAAGTACCGTGCAATGACTGGCGCAGAGCTGAATAATCTGGGCGGCGACTTCACAGCAGATAAGGGTTGCATCGCCGTTATCGATGATGGCTTGGCTTCCGTGGTTGTGCTGAAGAGCTCCGCATACCTGCCGGGCGCAAACGCGGATAAGATGTACGGCTACGTGACCGATGCTGGCACCACCCGCGAGGACAGCAACGGCAAGTACCGTGAGTTCACCGTTTGGACCAGCAGCAACGAGGAGCAGGTTGTGAAGATGAAGGCGACCGGTACAAGCATCGTGAAGGGCGATCTGATCTCCTTCGACATGACGTCCGACAACTTCATTGAGGGCGTTCTGTCTACCTCTGACGGTACGAACAAACTGACGGTTGCTACCGGCGCGATTGACCAGTTCGGCAAGGACTACATGGTTCTGTTTAACGGCGAAGACCTGACCTTCGACGATGACGTGAAGTACATCTACGTCAACGGGGAAGAAGGCGTGGCCGGCGACGGTCTGGAACAGGCGTATGAGACCGCTGATGGCAATCGTTACAACAACGTGAAGTATGTTGTTGATTCTTCCACCGGCGACGTGGTTATGGTTGCTCTGAACACCGCTGCTGACGGCTGGGATAACAGTGTAACGGTTCCGAGCAAGGACGTTGCCAATGTTGTTGGAAACGTTGCTACTGGTGCCAAGGCAACTGTATCTGTTAAGGGCACTACAACTACCATTAACCTGGCTGGTGAAGTGACTAAAGGCGTTCCTGCTGCTCTGAACAATGTGTTTACTGGCAAGGAAGGCAACGATACTGATCTGACTGCCGTTACCCTGAAAGGCATTATCCCAGAGAGCGGTAGTGTGACCATCACGCAGAAGAACGATGCACTGAAGGTGTACTATTCGACTTCCTTCTCTGATGGCGAGAAGATCGGGACCTACGATCGTGTGAACAGTAATGGCGGCGAGACGAATGGCGATTATTCGCTCCTGATTCAAGAAGGTAAGACCGCTACTGTAACGGTTTCGGATGACACTGGCGTTATTGCAACATATGTTGTAACTACCACTGGCCTGACAGTTAAGGAATAATACCGAGGAGACCTACCTATCATACCCTCAAACAACCCCCCGGACGGGAACTTCCCGTCCGGGGGGCTCTTCTTTCATGCGATTCAACCTTGGAACAAAACAGCAAAAGAAGCTCCCGGGGTATCCCCGGGAGCTTCTGCTATCTTCTGTTGATTACAGTCAAACAGGCAAAATTACTTTTGCAAAGGAAATGCCAGAGGTATCAATGGTATAAGTCACAATGCCTTCTTCTTTCCCAAAAGCAGTGTTGTTCGTTTCGAAATCATCACCATAGGTACCTTTCGCGTTGCTCACAACTTCAAGCTTCACATTCTCGCCCTGCATCACAACAACGGAAAGCTCAAGGATGTCGCCTCTGATGTCAGTGTACCCTGCCACCTTAACACCATCGCTGACTCTGCCATCGGTAGACGCACCGGCCAGGGCCTTGTTGGTCTGACGAATGGCAACCTTCTCGCCGCTTACGGGAATCTTTACGGTTACGGTAGTAGCCGCTTTACCTTTTAAGCTATCAAGGTCAAACCCGCTAAACAATCCACCGTTTACATTCCCGATATTCTTGCTGGTCAATTTTTCCACATTTTCTGCAACGGGGTAAATCGTAGAACTGGTGGTAGGCAGAACCTCGTCCACAGTCAATACCCCTTCCGCACTCACAGTGGTTTTCACAACCGGCTCAGTACCCTTCAGCTCGTTGTTGGTGTCCACAAAGAGGACCAGCAGTTCATCCTTGTTGTCGGTGTCGACAACATAAACCACGTTCTTTTTCGAAGCTGCCATCCTGGTTGTGGTCGGTTGCCTCCGCGATGGAGCCACCTTCTTCTCCTGCCACGGCCTCGGTGTCCACATAGATCACTTTGGTGTCGCTGGTAATCTTGTACTCAGTGGAATTCCCGATGAAGGAGACGGTCTCTTCATCCGTGGCTGCCACGGCTGCTGCGGAGGTTGCCAGATTCAGCGCGGAAATCTCGTCCCCGGAAACCTTCACGAAAGAGCCCTTCTCAATGTCGCCCTTCACATTACCGGTCTTAACCTTGATGGTCTCGTTCTCCGCCCCAGTCCAGACGAGGAAGGAAGTGTACTTTGTGTTGTCCTCCTGGGTCTCACCAAGGGTCTTTACCACGTAGCCATAGATGTCGCTGTACGCGGAACCGGGTACGTCACCTTCAACAGTAATGGCAGCCAGCTCGACGTAGGCATAGCCGGAGGTGTTATTGGCGTAGGCAACAACCGACTCCCGAGCTGCCTCACTCCAGGCCTTGACATCGGCGCCAGTCAGCACAGTAACGTCACCCTCGCCATCTTTCACAAAGACAACTGCGTTATCATTGACGCGCAGGCCGCCGATCCGGTCATCACCGACAGTTTTGTTGTTGGTGGTGGTGTCGAAGTTCGCGTCATCACCCACAGAGATGGTCTTCAATTCGTACTTGTCGCCGTCCATCTCAAAGGCCCACAGACCATCGTTGTCCTCTATGACGGTCGCCTCGTCGTCGCCCTTTGTTACAGCATCGCTACCATCCACAGACTTAATCTCAATCTCAGCTGTCTCGCCATTGGCAAAGACAGCTCTGGCCATCAGCGTAGTCTCGCCGTAGCTGACCTTTTTCTCCGTGCCATTGATATAGACAACATCATCCATAGAGATGGAACCGGAAACCAGCTCCGCAGCGAAAATGTAGCCATTCACCACGACAGCCTCGACATCGTTGCCCAGTTCAAGATTGGTGTTAGAAACACCGCTCGCCAGTGTATAGACTTCGCCGTCAATGGTGTAGTCATCTCCGTTCACCACAGTGACCTCACCGGAAACAACCTCTGCCTTGGTCAAGGTGTCCTTCCCGTCAGCGGTATTGGTGCCGGAAACGATGACAGCGTAGTCGTCTTTGGCAATGCCGTCGTAGATGTTGCAGTCCTCAAACTCATACTTTCCGCTGGCCTGGATATACTTGGAGCCAACGTAAGTAACCTCTGCCACTGTGAAGGGCAGATAGACCACGCAGTCCACCTCGTCGTCACCATCCAGGTCAATCACGCGGACGGTGTAGTAGTTCTGTGCATCAGTAGACTTCTTAGCAGTATAGGCATTTTCAGCATAGTATTCAACACCATCCAAGCCCTTGTCATCATCGACCTTGTACTTCACCCCATCAATTTTGATGGAATCCTGGTCATTGGTCTCAATATCTCCGGCAATGCCTTCATAGAGAACCTGGGAGTCTTCTGCATAGATGCCGTAGACAGGCTTATCTGTGGTGTTTTTATAGACAACATTAACCTGCTGCGCAAACAACGCAGTATAGTCGGCAGCGCTGGAGAACGTATGTTCATTATTCTCGTCGTCCGTGAACGTGTAGTCATACTCGCCGTTCTTGTCGTTCCACTTATACTTAGTCATAGTGAGGGTGTCATAAGTGTCGGCATCATTGGTCATCACGGCCTTGTACTTGTCGTACAGCAGAGTGTAATCATACTTATTGCTGCCAACCGTGGCGGGTGCCTTATCCTGCACAACCACCTTGGAGACCAGCTGGCCGTTCTCGGTGACCAGGGTGTAGGTGTACTCCACCTCCACAGCCTGGAGCGCATTCCAGATCATCTGGGCCGCGTTGTCACGGGTCAGCGCAGCGGAGACATCCATGTTCTCCAGACCCTCATACAGGCCCTTCTGGGTGGCAATCACGTTGACGTTGGTGTCCCAGCCGTTGCCGGTGAAGTTGGCCTCATCGGCGCGATAGCCCAGGGCCACCAGCAGCATCTTGGCCAGCTGAGAGCCGGTCACGTTGCCAGCGGGGCTGAATCGACCGCCACCCACACCGGACACAATGCCCTGGGCTGCGCAGGATTCAATGTACTTTCTGCCCAAGCGTCAGCGGAACCGCGCACGTCAGAGAAAGTAGGCGTTGCGGGAACAGCAAGGTTAGGCTCCTTGCCGCCGTTGAGGGCCACGCAGATCATCTTGGTGATCTCAGACCGCTCAATGTTCCGTTCCGGATGATAGGAACCATCCTCATACCCGCCAATAATGTTCAGCGCAGTGCACATATTGGCGGCCTCGGTGTTCTCGATCTTGTCCTGATCCGAGAACGCCGCCCCCGGCGCCCATGACCATGACAGACAGCATCACAGCCACACAGAGCACCAGGCTCAGAACCTTCTTCTGGGGGAATCCCTTATCCATCAATGCTTCGCTCCGCAATTTCCCACGGATTTTACACGGAACTCCCACAAAACTTTGCAGTTATTATGTAATGAAAAAGGCCCAATGAAAACGATCGGTGCCTATGGTAAAGCACCGGGATATGTCTTTTGCAGGAGGACGGTCTCCTTATTGTGTAAACAGTACCGTTTCCCTTTCCCCACAATAAATCCCCACTGACGTGTGTTGCGGTGAGGGTTGCTCCGTCAACGGCAAGGGTAAAATCCCCCAAAAAGCAGGGGTATCATGGTCATCTGTCGTTCGAACAATACAGCTCCAGCCGGGTATTGGGTTGAATTGGAGATAACGTAAAACGTTCCGCTTTTTTGATCGGTTGCCTGGTCCATGGAGGAACCGGACCAGAGAACATGGTCCGTCCGAGGAGAAGACCACCCCTCCATCCTCTGATTCCATTGCCCTAAAAAGTCAGCGGATGGGAGAATCCTCCGCCTGGTATCGGCTGAAGTCATACACATTGGGCGAAACCGGGCGTGCTACCATGCCATCACAAAGACTCAGCGCGGGATGATACTCCATTTTTTCCCCTGTCTGCCCCGTGAGTGTGACCAACAGATTCGGGATGATATCACTGACATTTCCGATGAGAACCACAGGGCGTCCATCCTGGCTTTCGTATGGATTTCACCGGGTTCCCCTTGGTAGTGATTGCTTTCGTTTGAGAGAAAGGCCTGTACGGTAAGGGTTGCCTTCTGATCCCGGGGAACAAGGCAATAGGCTTCAGAACCTTCATACGCTATGATTTGCTCTTTGGGAAGGGTTTCTAAAAAGGGGTAGTCCTCCAGATACCCTGCCTCACGGATGACACGGGGGAGAGCCTCCGGATCACCGTCTGGGAGGTTCCAAGAAAGCAATGCCACAGAAATATCCGCCCTCATCCAACTCGCGCCTGAGCTGGGAAAGGGAGGGATCTTCTGGCTGGTCGCTCGGCTGCGCTTCTTGTCCCAGATCACTTGCAGAAGGACCTGAGCCGGCATCTTCGGGCGGTCCTCCACAGGAAGTCAGCCCGGCCAGCAAAAAAAGGGCGAGAATAAGGGAGAGAAAACGTCGCTTGAAAAACATTGATATCCTCCTGCGATTATCCATCGATGCTTAAACTGTTGATCATTCCTTGAATCTCTTCATTCCATACGGATACATACGTATCCCCTGTAAAGTAAATATAGGCCGCATACATGGAGTAGGTTTCATTGCCCATGTCTTTTCCAAAGTTGACGATCACCTCACTGTGCCAGCCCTCTGCGTCCTGATATACAATTGCCCGAGCAGGATAGCCCGCGACGGTGTATTCCATGGTCTGATAATCCTGTACATTCTCGTTGGTTTCTTTTTCATCAAAACCGGCCAACCATTCTGGCCCCCGTTCTTCCGTATCCAGCTTTGTGATCCAGCCTTTGACGCGTCTTCTGTGTAAAGATCAGACAATCCAGCTGGATCTTGCTGGAAAAAAGGTCTGTGGGATACCGAACCGCATACAGGTTTCCCAGCAGGTAAACGTGGCAAAAAAAAGAACCACTGCTGGAGGATGCCTCCTGCCGTCTGACCGGTTCCCTCCTGAACAAACGTGTATTCCATCCCCATCATTTCCAACGAGAGTTCGTTGCCCTGGAGTGTACCAGCTCCTACCATCTTGCCAGCGATGGTCATCGTAAAGTTTTCCCCTTCAATTTCCATTCCGCTTCGTCCGCTTCCTCTGTAAAGAAATGTGGTCACGGTCCCATCTGCGTTCAGCTCAACCATTTCCGTTGGGGTTCATGGTCAGACCATCCAATGTAATTCCCGTGCAGAGGTACTTCCCCAAATAAGTCTGCATCCGCATTCCCTGTAGTTTGGGGATTGGAGGCATTGCTCTCACAGGCGGAAAGGCCGATGGTCAGAGTACAGATCAAGAGGAAACGAAGGTTTTTTCATATCTTTTGGATCGAGAACACCGAGGCCGTCAATATGTGCACTGCGCTGAACATCATTGGCGGGTATCCCGACGGGTCCTATAAGCCCGAAGGGAACATTAAGCGGTCCGAGATCACCAAGATGATCTGCGTGGCCCTGAACGGTGGTAGAGGCCCAATGTGAGTACCAACACCACCCCCACCTTCAGCGACGTGCGCGGCACCAACGCCGCCTGGGCAGAGGGCTACATTGAGTCCTGCGTGGCCCAGGGGCATCATCTCCGGCGTGGGCGGCGGCCGGTTCAGCCCCAACGGCAACGTGACCGGCACCCAGCTGGCCAAGATGCTGCTGGTCAGCCTGGGCTACAACGCCAACACCGAGGGCTTTGTGGGCAACGCTTGGGCAACCAATGTCAACGTGATTGCCTCCCAGAAGGGCCTGTACGAGGGCCTGGAGCGCATGGATACCTCTGCCGCTCTGACCCGTGACAACGCGGCCCAGATGGTGTGGAATGCCATGAACGCCTATGAGGTGGAGTATAAGACCACCATCGTCACCGACGAGAATGGCAAGCTGGAGACCATTGTCACCGTCCAGGATAAGGTTGTTGGCTCCAACAACGACAAGATCACTCTGCTGGAGGACAAGTACGAGGCCAAGACCTTTACCGGTACCTTCGACGGCAACGACAAGACCATCTCCACTCTGAAAGATGGCCAGATTCAGGTTGAGGGAATGAATAATAAAACGCCCTCTGAGTCTGTAACCGCAAAGTTCACCTATGATTTTGACCTGAAGTACATCGGCGAAGAGGTCAGCGTCCTCTACAAGGACAGCACGAATAGCGGTACCCGCTATCAGCCCGACGACAACGACACCATCTACGGCGTGGTTGTAACCGGCAATACCTCTGTTGTGAATGCCACTGTGGATGACATCGACGGAGATTATAATACGGCCGGGAAAGTCTCTATCAGCGACACTTCCTATAAAGTTGCTAAAGAAGGTAAAATCGTAACCAATCTGGTGAATGTGGACACTGGTGCTCCCTGGGCAACACAGACCGCGGAGTCTCTGACATTGAGGAGCTTTCTAAGGCCAATGGTGACACGGTCAAGTTTGTTCTGGATGACCAGAACGAGATCGTTTCCGTCTATGTCACCACGACGGATCTGTACAAAGTGACCGCAGTCTCTGGCAGCAAGGTCTCCATCTCCGGCATTGGCACCATTGATACCGCCGAGAACGGCACTTCCGTTTATGACGGCGTGGCCAAGGACGATGTGGTTGCCGTGACTAAGCTGTATCAGGATAAACCCGCTGATGCGACCTTTGTCATTGAGAAGGCAGAAGCCGTGTCCGGCACAGTGACTGCTTACAATGCCAAAACGATTACGCTGGAAGGCACTGTGTATGATGTTTACAACGAGGCAAACTACAAGTCCGGTTTGACGGATGATGCTGTGACTAAGCTGTCTTCCGATGATTTGGATAAGGAGTTTACCCTGTATCTGGTCAATGGCTATGTCCGCGCTGTGCAGAAGGGCTCGGAGGACATGAACAACTACGCTATTGTAACTGACGTTAACAGTGGCGTGCTTGATTCCACCTTTAACGAACCTAAGGCAGAACTTCTGTTCGCAGACGGAACCAAGAAAACCGTTGTCCTGCACAAGGACTCTACCCTTTATACAACCAGTAGCGAACACAATGACACTGCATTTACTAAGACAAACAAGGTTGACACCGCACTTGAAAAGGGTGAAATCGTCAAGTATGCAGAAATGTCTAATGGCCAGTACAAGATTGAAGAGGCTGTGAAGGCTGAGACATATACTGCGACCGATACAGCCGCTAACTTCTATGACAAGGATACTAAGGCTTTGAAGGGTATTGTAACTGATGGAAACTGCCCGTTGTTCTATACTACGGCAGATGGAGAGTATAAGGTTGCTAATATCCGAACCCTTGATGATATTGACTTGTCCTCTGGTGGAAAGCAGACTGCTTATGTAACCAATGATGGTAAGGTAGTTGCAGCATTCGTTGCTCTGGCCGGAAAACCCTCTGGCGCCTCCGACGACACCCTGTATGGTATCATCACCGATGACGGTCAAGTGACCAGCAAGAATGGCGATCTTACACCATGTTCACGGTTTGGACCGGCGAGGAAACCACGGTTTACGTAGAGGGCGATACCGTCTCCAGCCTGAACAAGGGTGCGTTGGTCTCCTTCGATAAGTCGGCGGATGACACCTATGACCAGTCTGACTTCACGATCCTGGATGGCACTAACACTGCCAAGGGCCAAGCGATCGCAGTGAGCGATTACAGCGAAGCCGACCAGACCATTACCTTTGCAAATGCACTGAAGCTGGAAGGCGGCGCCTACGTGGAAGACGGCAAGACCACCAAGGCCATCGACGAGGACGCAAAGATTGTCTACATTGATGCCGACAACCAGACCAAGGGCGATGACGGTATGGGTATTACCTCCTTTGACGGTACCACCGGATATGCCAACGCTCTGATTGTTTATGAGGGTGGTGTTGCTACCAACAAGATCGTTGCCATCATTGTGAATACCAACTCTGATACGAATGTGTTGGGGAAGACGGATGTGATGGGAACAAAAACTGTTACTGCACCTGGCAGTGTGACCATGACTAACGCTAACGGTTTGACTGCATCTGCTGTTGCTGACAAACAGACTGCGGTTAAGGGAGAAGCTATCACCTATACTGTGACTTTTAGTGGGACAACTACTGCAGCTACAAAAGTTATGTTTACAGCCGGAAGCAACTCTACTGTTGATACTGCAAAGTGTGTGGTAACTGGCAATTGGGTAGCCCAATCCGCCACACAGGCCAACATTGCTACCACAAAGGATGGCACAGGCACTGTGACCTTCAAGGTAATTGCGAATGGTTCTGGTTCCGTTGGCGCTCCCACTATTGCAGTTGCCAACCAGTAAAAGATTTTAGTGTTTAAGAGATGGTGATTTCTGTCACCAAAGGGCCCCGAATGATTCGCATTCGGGGCCCTTTCTAAAAAACAAATTCCCACCTCAAAGTGAATGAGGTGGGAATTTATTTTACGAGCTTATGGAAACTTTTGCTTCATCAGCTGCCGTAAAAAGAATTTACTGTGCAATGTCGCTGTTCACGTCGACATAAATAGCAACGATAGGCTTGCTGATATTGTTATCCTCAAAGACAACAACCACGTTCGCCTTACCGGTCACACCATCAAAGGCGTTCACGCCAATTTCAGAGCCAGCAGTGTTATCCTCTGCATCTACGTAAACAATCTGAACATCTTCGTCTACAGCCTTAGTGGTCAGACCAGTGCCGGGATACACACCGTCGGACACGGAACCAGCGCCAGTGTAATAGGAGAGGATCTGTCCAGCTTCGTCATACTCCTTTACAAAAACTGCGGCCGCGTTATTTGTAGCGGTGTGGTTGGACTCGGGATAGTAGACTGTGATAGCGCTGGTCGCATAGATGTCATCGGAAGCGACGTCGAAGGAAACCAGGTCGCCTTCCTTCAAAGTGCTGTCGTTGTCACCCTCGATCAGTACGGTCTTCTGTGTGCTCTCGTCCACATCGACAGTGTAGGAAGTATAGGTGTCGTCGTTGACTTTTACAGTGCCATTCTCAGAAGAAACAATGCCATAAACAGTATCACTGGATGCACCAGAGGGCTTGTTGGCCAGTGTCACATAGGCCGCCACGACCTTGCTACCGTCGCTGTCCATCATGTAGGAATAGTAGCCGTACTGAGCCAGATCAATGTCATTCAAATTCCGAATGTTGTAGGCATAGAAATCACCCACTGCGGCAGGCTCATCATCACCAGGAATGGTGGTCTTGTTGACAAAGAGGACACCGTCGGAAGCGACTACCTTTTGTCAAAGGACTTGGTATCTTTGTCGTACAAGTCAGGTTTTGCCGTTTCAGCTTGCTGCGCTTCAACAACGGAAGTAACCTTAATCTTGCCGTCGGAAACGTCAGAATACTTGATAATCGCGCCGGTCTTCAGCTTTGCAGTGTCCTTGGAGTCCTTATGAATCTCAACTGTGGCCTCTGTGCCATCCGCTTTCATCATTTTGACTTTCAAGGGATCAAACGTGTCGCCGATGGCGCCATCCGCATCTTCCACCACAGCGTACTGCGTTGTCTCAGTTACCATCTCTGCCGCATAGGCAATTCCGTTAACCAAATACAGCTTAACGGTTTCTCCAATTTGGTTTGCAGGTGCAGACTGCAGGAAATCAGAGTCGACAGACTTGTTTTGGGCAATGTTGTCCAGATACGCATCATACGTTGTTCCATCGACTGTGATCTGCTTCACGCCGTTATAACCGGGCAGCTTACCCTCTACGGTTTCTGCCTTGGTTACAGTGGTATAAGCATCGGAAGCGGTTGCAGAGGTGTTATACAGTGTGGTAACAAGAACAATGTCGTCCTTTGCAACATCCTTATAGATGTCGTTGTCCTCGATCTTAATGCTGCCGACGCCGTTGTTGAGAGAAACCTTTTCGTTGTTTACCGCAGTAACCCGAGCCAGCTTAGACTCAACCACGTAGGCTCTGGTGATATCTCCATTCTCGTTGCAGACAAACTTAATGGTGTCAGCAGAAACAGCCTTCAGGTTGCTGAAAGCGGTAGCGACATCATCGGCAGAGGTACCACTGGTAGCACCTACGGTTGACTTAGCACCATAGTTGACGTTGAGATACTCGTAATCTTTCGCAGCTGCAGCCACATCGTAGTTCTTATCCCCGAACCGAACGGTGCCGGCTTCCTTCTGCGTCTGGAGATCATTCTTCGTGATGTTATAAACGGTGGTAGCGCCGGTTACAACCACACCATAAATGGTATCCTTGTTGTCGGGCTTATTCTTTGTTCCACCGGTTCCATCCTTAAACAGAACGTTAACCTCTTCCCCAATGTACTTCAGGTCAAAATCATACTTGAAGTTCGCAGTGACCTTCTCAGAATCGTTCACAGAACCATAGACCTGAATTTCTCCGTCGTTCAGGTTGCAGACGTCGGCGTTACCGTTAAACGTACCGGTAAAGGTCTTAGCCTCATACTTGTCCTCCAGGAGGGTGATCTTGTCGCTGGTAGTGCCAACAACCTTATCCTGGACGGTGACAATGGTCTCCAGTTTGCCATTCTCGTCGGTGATAATGGTGGTCTTATACTCCACCTCATAGGCGTTCATGGCATTCCACACCATCTGGGCCGCATTGTCACGGGTCAGAGCGGCGGAAGTGTCCATGCTCTCCAGACCCTCGTACAGGCCCTTCTGGGAGGCGATCACGTTGACGTTAGTCGCCCAAGCGTTGCCCACAAAGCCCTCGGTGTTGGCGTTGTAGCCCAGGCTGACCAGCAGCATCTTGGCCAGCTGGGAGCCGGTCACGTTGCCGTTGGGGCTGAACCGGCCGCCGCCCACGCCGGAGATGATGCCCTGGGCCACGCAGGACTCAATGTAGCCCTCTGCCCAGGCGGCGTTGGTGCCGCGCACGTCGCTGAAGGTGGGGGTGGTGTTGGTGCTCACATTGGGCTCCTTACCACCGTTCAGCGCCACGCAGATCATCTTGGTGATCTCGGACCGCTTAATGTTCCCTTCGGGCTTATAGGACCCGTCGGGATACCCGCCAATGATGTTCAGCGCAGTGCACATATTGACGGCCTCGGTGTTCTCGATCTTGTCCTGATCCGAGAACGCCGCCCCGGCGCCCATGACCATGACAGACAGCATCACAGCCACACAGAGCACCAGGCTCAGAACCTTCTTCTGGGGAAAGCCCTTATCTCACAACGCTTTGCCTCTCAATTTCCCACAGGTTTTCCACGGCGTTCCCACAGCTTCTCCAGGTTTTTCCGTTCCAGTGATTTGCTCCCGAATTTCCTGTTGTTCATAAAAATTCAGTAGACAACTGCCTCTGATGTGAGTACAATAAAACCATTCCACAGAAAAGGACAAAAGATATGAAAAACTCCTGTTTCTCTCTTGATCTGTACTCTGACCATCGGCCTTCCGCCTGTGAGAGCAATGCCTCCAATCCCCAAACCACAGGAATGCGGATGCAGACTATTTGGGAAGTACCTCTGCACGGGAATTACATTGGATGGTCTGACCATGAACCCCAACGGAAATGGTTGGAGCTGAACGCAGATGGGACCGTGACCACATTTCTTACAGAGGAAGCGGACGAAGCGGAATGGAAATTGAAGGGGAAAACTTTACGATGACCATCGCTGGCAAGATGGTAGGAGCTGGTACACTCCAGGGCAACGAACTCTCGTTGGAAATGATGGGGATGGAATACACGTTTGTTCAGGAGGGAACCGGTCAGACGGGCAGGAGGCATCCTCCAGCAGTGGTTCTTTTGCCACGTTTACCTGCTATGGAAACCTGTATGCGGTTCGGTATCCCACAGACCTTTTCCAGCAAGATCCAGCTGGATTGTCTGATCTTTACACAGAAGACGGCGTCAAAGGCTGGATCACAAAGCTGGATACGGAAGAACGGGTGACAGAATGGTTGGCCGGTTTTGATGAAAAAGAAACCAACGAGAATGTACAGGATTATCAGACCATGGAATACACCGTCGCGGGCTATCCTGCTCGGGCAATTGTATATCAGGACGCAGAGGGCTGGCACAGTGAGGTGATCGTCAACTTTGGAAAAGACATGGGCAATGAAACCTACTCCATGTATGCGGCCTATATTTATTTTACAGGGGATACGTATGTATCCGTATGGAATGAAGAGATTCAAGGAATGATCAACAGTTTAAGCATCGATGGATAATCGCAGGAGGATATCAATGTTTTTCAAGCGACGTTTTCTCCCTTATTCTCGCCCCTTTTTTTGCTGGCCGGGCTGACTTCCTGTGGAGGACCGCCCGAAGATGCCGGCTCAGGTCCTTCTGCAAGTGATCTGGGACAAGAAGCGCAGCCGAGCGACCAGCCAGAAGATCCCTCCCTTTCCCAGCTCAGGCGCGAGTTGGATGAGGGCGGATATTTCTGTGGCATTGCTTTCTCTTGGGAACCTCCCAGACGGTGATCCGGAGGCTCTCCCCGTGTCATCCGTGAGGCAGGGTATCTGGAGGACTACCCCTTTTTAGAAACCCTTCCCAAAGAGCAAATCATAGCGTATGAAGGTTCTGGAAGCCTCATTGCCTTGTTCCCCGGGATCAGAAGGCAACCCTACCGTACAGGCCTTTCTCTCAAACGAAAGCAATCACTACCAAGGGGAACCCGGTGAAATCTATACGAAAGCCAGGATGGACGCCCTGTGGTTCTCATCGGAAATGTCAGTGATATCATCCCGAATCTGTTGGTCACACTCACGGGGGCAGACGGGGAAAAATGGAGTATCATCCCGCGCTGAGTCTTTGTGATGGTACGGTAGCACGCCCGGTTTCGCCCAATGTGTATGACTTCAGCCGATACCAGGCGGAGGATTCTCCCATATCCGCTGACTTTTTTTAGGGCAATGGGAATCAGAGGATGGAGGGGTGGTCTTCCTCGGACGGGACCATGTCTCTGGTCCGGTTCCTCCATGGACCAGGCAACCGATCAAAAAAGCGGAACGTTTTACGTTATCTCCAATTCAACCCAATACCCGGCTGGAGCTGTATTGTTCGAACTGACAGATGACCATGATACCCCTGCTTTTGGGGGGATTTTTACCCTTGCCGTTGACGGAGCAACCCCTCACCGCAACACACGTCAGTGGGGGATTTATTGTGGGGGAAAGGAAACGGTACTGTTTACACACAAGGAGACCGTCCTCCTGCAAAGACATATCCCGGTGCTTTACCATAGTACCAGGATCGTTTTCATTGGGCCTTTTCATTACATAATAACTGCAAAGTTTTGTGGGAGTTCCGTGTAAAATCCGTGGGAAATTGCGGAGCGAAGCATTGATGGCAAGGATTCCCCAGAAGAAGGTTCTGAGCCTGGTGCTCTGTGTGGCTGTGATGCTGTCTGTCATGGTCATGGCGCCGGGGCGGCGTTCTCGGATCAGGACAAGATCGAGAACACCGAGGCCGTTGATGTGCTCTGCGCTGAACATCATCGGCGGGTACGAGGATGGTTCCTATCATCCTGAGCGCAACATTAAGCGGTCCGAGATCACGAAGATGATCTGCGTGGCCCTGAACGGTGGCAAGGAGCCCAACGTCTCCACCAACGTCACCCCCACCTTTAACGATGTGCGCGGCACCAACGCCGCCTGGGCAGAGGGCTATATTGAGTCCTGCGTGGCCCAGGGCATCATCTCCGGCGTGGGCGGCGGCCGGTTCAGCCCTAACGGCAACGTGACCGGCACCCAGCTGGCCAAGATGCTGCTGGTGTCCCTGGGATACAATGCCGATACAGAGGGCTTTGTAGGCAACGCTTGGGCAACCAACGTCAACGTAGTTGCATCCCAGAAGGAGCCTGTACGAAGGTCTGGAGTCTATGGGACGCCTCTGCCGCCATTACCCGT
>VOFH01003577.1_pt1 | contig 19432 bp, 32 predicted proteins | sample 5384091 | NCBI WGS metagenome assembly VOFH01 (sample SAMN12384727, study PRJNA508395) | human gut metagenome | isolation source: healthy gut G | host: Homo sapiens
GGATCTCTTCCTGAGGTGAAGGCTCGTCTGAAAAAGAGTCTGATCTTAAGAGTGAGCCAGTGGCTCACGTTTCCTTTTTGCATGCTGTGACCTCATCTTCGCACTCCATAGTCTCGTTTCTCCCCGTTGTCTACTAAAAGTGCGATGGATACCACGCACTGAGCGGCCCAACTATAAGAGTCCGTGCGTACGGAAGCGACCCGGTATGGGATCAGAGGTGCCGCTTACAGCAGCACGGGAAAGCTGGCAGCCGGTGCGTCATGGAAACGGCTGCGAAAGAAGACCAGAGTCAGAGCTTACGTTCACATCACCACCATGGAGATCTATGAGAAAATCAATGTAGATAGCAGTGTTTCTCTGGCGAGCTTTGCAAGACGGCTGGAAAAAGTACCTCAGATCTCCTGGGAAACGTACGGTTAAATTTTGACCATCTAGGGATTATTCGTTTGACTCCTCTATGTAAAGCTTCTGGATTTACCAGGGGAAGCAGGATGATACGCCCTGAAAGATCGATGGGGTCCAGTCTTGGTTTGCTTTGTATTGCTGCCGGCTTTTTAAGTCAGACAGTCTCATATTTTTCAGATCTCCTTTAGTTGAATTCGATAATAGAAGCCAAAAAAGCTTTCTGGCATAGTCATCTTTTGTTTCTGCAATACGGGATACAGGAATGTGTTCAGTAATACGGCCATGATACAGGAAAAGCACATCATCGCACAGATAAGTGACGGAAGTCAGGTCATGGGTAATGAAAATATAAGTGAGTCCCAGTTTTCCTTCAGATCATGGAGAAGATCCATGATCTGGACCTGGGTATGTGCATCCAGGGAAGAGATAGCTTCGTCAAAAAGAATGATCTCTGGCTGGCAGGCTACAGCCCGGGCAATGCATACACGCTGCAGCTGTCCGCCGGACAGTTCATGGGGATATCGGTTTGCATAGGAGGGATCCAGTCCCACAAGCTCTAAAAAGGCGGTTAGTTTCTTCCAGCCGATCCAGCCGGATCTTTTGATTTCGTTCTCTTGCAGCCAGAACTTCAGCAATGATCTCTTTTACGCGAAAACGGGGATTGGCAGAGGTAGTATAATCCTGGAAAACAACACTTAAGCGTTTTGAAGGTTTTTCCGGCCATTTCTGGATGCATAAACAGACATCCTGGATTTTTACTTCTCCTGTGTCGGGTTTTTAAAAGACCGCAGATCACGGCCAAGGGTGGATTTTCCGCTTCCGGATTCCCCAAGTATTCCCAGGCAGGTTCCCTGTGAGACTTTTAAGGACACATCGAATAATACCTGGTTTCTGGTAGTCCCGAAAATTTTTTCCCTGTCGTTCGCTCTGAAAGCTGACATACATTATTTACTTCCAGCATGGGATATCTCCTTTCCGTGTAAGATTTTGCGATAGTGGTGCATAACAGAAGAACGCTTTTCTATCAGCAGGCGGGTGTAAGGATCCTGGGCATGATTTCGGATATGCTCAAAGTCGCCACTGTCTACGATATGTCCGCTGTTCATGACCAGGATGCTGTCAGCTACTTTGGATATTGCCCCTAAGTCATGGGTGATGAAAAGCATGGCAGTATTTTTGCTCTTTTTAATGCGGATAAATTCCTCCAGGATCTCATATTGAGTGATAGCATCAATGGCAGTTGTGGGCTCATCAGCGATCAGAAGTTCTGGCTGCAATGCCATGGCAATACCGATCATAATGCGCTGGAGCATACCACCGGAAAGCTGGTGGGGGTATTTTTGCAAAACTTCTTCTCCATTTAAGATCCGCATCTGGTTCAGGATCTTTAGAGCAGTGGGAACGGATCTCCTGGGCGTTCCATGTAGTGTGGGTGGCGAAAGTCTCAGCCATCTGATTTCCTATACGGTACAGAGGATCAAACAGGTCATGGGGTTCTGAAGCACCATGGTGATCCGGCTTCCGCGAAGTCTGCGCAGTTCTTCTTTTGATTCTTTTAGAAGATCATGACCATCAAAAACAGCGCTTCCGGAAACATGGAAATTTTTATCTAACAGGCCCAGAATTGATTTTACAGTCATACTTTTCCACTTCCAGACTCACCAAGGAATCCCAGGCATTCTCCTGGGTGGACTTCAAAATTTACGTTTTCAACCAGTTTTTTGAAGTCTTACGGTATGTCAGTGTTACATTCAGGTTTTCAACTTTTAAAATGGCAGACATTACAGCACCTCCTTTTGGATCCAGTACATCACGAATGGCATCTCCCATTAAGTTAAAGGCAGAAACTAAAATAACGATGGCAATACCGGGACCAGCATCTGGGCCGGATTGCTGGTCAGGACATTTTTGCTTCACTAAGCATAGCCCCCCATTCAGGAGTAGGGGCCTGTACACCAAGTCCAAGGAAGGACAAAGTAGGAAATATTGATGATAGCCCAGCCTACATCCAGGAAGAGAACAGCCAGATCGCTGCAATGGATGGAACCAGGTGTTTAAAAAAGGATAAAACGTTCAGGAGTCCCTACACAGCGGGAAAAATTGGACAAAGTTCCGGTCCCGGTACTGCATGACACCTGTGCGGATCGTGCGGGCATACCAGGCCCATTTAATAAAGACATTTGCCAGGATACATTCTGTACGTTAATGCCCAGCAGTGCAACCACGGCAAAGACCATGATCGGCTTGGAAAAGACAGCATTACATCTACTATACGCATGATCGGTTCTTCGGTAATGCCGCGGAAATAACCGGCCAGAAGTCCCATCAGAGCGCCAAGACCGATGGTACCTAACATAGTCAGTACGGCCAGACCAAGAGTGGGCCTGATCCGTAGATCATGCGGGAAAGGATACAGCGCCCCAGATTATCGGTGCCCAGCGGATACTCTTTGCTGAAGTGGGCAAATTTGTTGAGAATATCGGTGGCGTAAGGATCGTGCGGAGCAATGAGCGGGGCAAAAATGCCCATTAATGCCACGATCAGTACAAGTGTTACTGTGCTGACAGCAGTTTTATTATGAAGAAAACGGTGTAACATCAGTTGCCCTCCTTTCGCATACGCGGGTCAGATACCGTCTGAAGGATATCAAACAGCAGGTTAAATACGACAAACAGAACGCCGATCAGAAGCACATAAGTCTGGATAACAGGATAATCCTGGTTGAAAATGGAACTGATGCACAAGGTTCCCAGTCCAGGCCATGCAAATACATTTTCTACCACAATAGTTCCGGAGATCAGCTGCGGGATACTCATACCAATGGCAACAATGCAGGTATGCATGGAGTTTTTCAGAATATGTTTTACCAGAATGGATCTTTTGAGGGAGACCGCGTGGACATTGGCATAAAGTACATAATCCTGTTTCATATTTTCAAGCATATTGTTGCGGATCAGGCGGATATAGGTAGAAATATAGCTTAGGGATACAGTAAAAGCCGGAAGGATGAGATGCCTGATCGTACCGTTCCCACTGGTAGGCAGAAGGTCAAGTTTAATGGAGATCAGCCACATTAACAGAAGTCCCACCCAGTAAGGCGGCATAGCAGTGGTCATAAATACAAGACCTCGCATGAGCCGGTCAAACCAGCCATCCTTATATACTGCACAAAGAAAGCCGATAGGAAGACTTAAAGGATCACCATAATAAGGGAAGCACCGGCAAGCTGTAAAGTAGCAGGCATACAGCGCAGCAGTTCTCCTGCAACAGTACGGCTTGGGTTTACATAACTAATTCCAAAATTGCCGTGAAGACAGTCCAGTACCCAGGTAAAGTAACGGACCAGGTAAAGGCTTGTCCAGCCCAAGCTGGGCACGGACCTCAGCAATGGCATCTTCCGTGATAATGGGAACCTGACGTACACGCAAAGCTACTTCAGCCGGATCAGAAGGAATCAGATTGATAAAAACGAAGCATACAAAGGAAATAATGAGAAGGAGCGGAATGGAAGACAGGATCCGCTTGATGATATAGGGTTTCAAAATAATACCTCCGCTTGAAGAAAAATAAATGTGGTAAAGGATCAATTGGAACAAAGCCGCCTCAAGGGAGACGGCTTCATGCACATTTTACGAATACTGGCGGCAGCTGCGGAGTGCCATCGGCACGTAACAACAGACTTTTATCTCAGTGGGAGTCTGATCTCCGACTGAGATAAACGCTCCCGCGAGGATGCGCAGTGATTCTGTAAAGAAGCTGTCAGCTTTGCTGACCTGAATCACGCGCCAGGTCTTACGAATGTTCGACTTGAATTGTGGTGATGTCAACATCAGGTGACATGTCCGTTTAGAAAGAGAAATCCTTGAACGGAACCTCATACTGAGTCTGGGTAAAGTGGAAGCCCTTCATATCGGAACGATAAATGGCCTTGTTGCACTCATAGGTCAGCGGAATGTAAACCGCGTCCTCATGCAGATGGGTCAGAACGTAGGTGTAAAGCTCCTGGCGTCTGTCTTCATCTGTGGTGACCAGAATCTCAGTAATAGCATCATCGATCTCTGCTTTATCATCCAGACCGAGCTGTGCTGCATAATCGCCGTATACAGGTGCACGCATGGCAGCCAGAGAGGACTGGGGATCGTAAGGAGTACCCCAGCAGATATTAAATACCATATCAAAATTACCTGCTTTCATATTGTCACGGTAAGACTGTTCTTCCTCACCATGTATGTTTAAGGAAACACCGATGGACTGGTATTCGCTCTGAAGATACTCTGCAATGGATTTTTCAGTAACGCTGTCACTGTTGTAGAGAAGATCAATATTTAACTGTTGTCCATCTTTTTTCACGGACATTGCCGGAACCCATTTTCCAGCCTGCGTCATCCAGCGATCTGTCCAGCTAGTTCTAAGTTATAAGCATATGGTTCCAGTTTAATATCACAATATGGAATTGTGGAGGCAACAGAGTATCTGCCGGTTTTCCAGTCCATAGAAAATACCGTCAGAGATATTCTGCTTATTGGTTGCGTGCTGAAGGGCGACGCGCACGTCTTTTCTGAAAGAATGTCAGAAGAAGTATTCAGGACGATCTGCCTGGTGGAAGTTGGCTCAGAAAGCTCTACGGTAAATTTATCACTGTCCAGATACTGGTTGATGGCATCTGCATCGATCATATTTTTTCCGAAGATCATATCGATCTCACCTTTTTCCAGAGCCAGGATACGGGTCTGATTATCCGGGATGACTTTCACTGTGATGGTTTTAATAGCCGGCTGTTCGCCCCAGTAGTTTGGATTTGCCTTGAATACGGCATATTCATCAGTAACGAACTCATCCAGCACATATGGACCAGTACCTATATAGGCTTCTACCCCATCCTTGGTGCTGCCGTTTTTCATGGCTTTCGGTGAGATCATGGCAAATGGTCTGGTCACGCCAAGCTCTGTTAAAAGAGGATAATATGGTTCAGATAATTCGATCACAAAGGTATTTTCATCTGGAGCATCTACTCCTACTAACAGATGCATCATTTCCAGCCAGGTATGGCGGTCTTTATTTTCCAGGATCGCGTCAAAGTTTGCTTTGATGGCATATGCGTCACACTTTTCACCATCTGAAAATGTTACGCCTGAACGGATGTGGAAAGTATATACTTTACCATCTTCACTGACATCCCAGTTTTCTGCCAGGCAGCCCTCAAAACCGTCAGCGGTAATATTGACCAGTCCTTCGTATAACATTTCCTGGGCATACATTTCGCCGGCATATAAATGTGGGTTTAAATCGCGGATATCGCGATAGTTTACGAAGATTAGGTCTTCTTTTGTACCTTCAGCTGTAGTGGTAGTTTCTGAAGGCTTAGGATCTGCAGCAGAAGATGCAGAGTCAGAAGCGGATGAACCGCAGCCGCTTAATAAGGCGGTGCCTAAGAGACCTGCCAGAAGCATTGTGCCCCATCTTTTTTCATGATAAGTTTCCTCCTGTTGTAAGAAATGTACTCTCGGAATCTTTTTGTACTTGATTTTGCGAGACTCTGAGAGGATATAAAATATAATGTTGTTTGTTCATTCGCCTGAAACGAACGATAGAGTATAACACAGGTTAGTTAAGACTTACTACTGATGAAATTGGAGGGGCTTAGTTATTCCAAAATGTTATAACTGAACTAAAATATCTACAGGATATCCTTAAAATGGCTGATAAACCATTCAGCGGCTTTGCTTAATTTTTGCATGATCCGGGACAGATATAGCCAATAAGGAGAAAAGGCTCACAGTTATTGATCCGCAGCTGCCGGACATCATATTGGCGGTACTGATCATAAAGGAAATTGATGCCGAGACTGCATATATCCGTGTTTAATAACAGGTTAATGGTCAGGTGATCACTGTTGGTATAAACGGCGTAGTGGAGCTGCTCTGTGCTGATCGCTCCAAGGCTTACATGGTTCAAGTGGTGTTCTACGGAGAAAAATCCCTACACCCCTTACAAAGGAAAGAGAGGAAAGCTCTTGAAAGTCAATGCTGTCATCCTGGTAGCGGGGATGCCTGGGGCCTACATAAACACAGGCTTCTTTTCTGTCAAGAGGAACGAATTTAAGTTTTTGTGGGACAGAATGTGCTGGAACTGGTGGAGCTGCTTTTGCGCAATATAAACGATGCCAATTTCAGAAAGCCCCTGGGCTACCCGGTTGCTGATCTCCTCCACAGTGCCTTCTAAGTGTTCCACAATGTAAGAATCTCCCATTTCTTTGTAAAAATCTGTTAATAGGCGGGAGATCATATTGCTGGGGTAAGTAGCGAGACTGAATTTTTGACCTTGATTGTGATCAGTCAATGAGTTGATCAGGCTGACATTGTGGAGAATATTCTGGGCATATTCCCGGACTGTTTCACCATAAGGGGTGATGCGGATACCCCGGCTGCTGCGCTCAAAAAGAGGCCGTCCCAGCTCTTTTCCAGAGAACGATCACTTTACTCACATTAGGCTGTGTAGTATAAAGACATTCTGCTGCCTGATTAAAGCTGCCTTTTTCACATGTGATCATAAAATATTCCAGCTGACGTAATTCCATAGGTTCCTCCCTGAAGTACAGTAAACAGTAAGTTTATGCTAACCACTATAACAGAAAAAAAAGACAGCGCACAATCAGCAAATTCAGCTGCTGATCATGCAACATGTGAACAGTAATAAACAACGACAATTTTACCAATAAATGTTATTCTGAATGGGAACAGGGAGCTTGTGAAGCAGGCTGAGAGGAAGTAATCGAACTTCGACCTATTGTACCTGATGTGGGTAATGCCAACGTAGGGAAATAATGTGTCGCATATTGTATTTATGTATAATACGTATATTTTGCGGTCCGTTCCTTATGTGGGCGGACCGTTTTTTTTTTCTGCGTAAAGACTGATGATCAACATACACAGCAGAAATATGTGCAGTAAATGTGGAAAACATTCCGTCCGGGTGCCCTTTCTGTGGAAAAATATTATGTGAAGGAGAATGAAAATGAACTACACAACACAGATGGATGCTGCCAGAAAAGGAATTATTACAAAAGGAGCTTCAGGCAGTAGCAGAAAAAGAGCAGATGGATACAGCACAGTTAATGCAGCTGGTGGCAGAGGGAAAAGTAGCCATTCCTGCAAATAAAAACCACAAATGCCTGGATCCTAATGGTATCGGTTCCATGTTAAAGACCAAGATCAATGTAAATCTTGGAACCTCCAGAGACTGTAAAGATCTGGATATGGAGCTGCAGAAAGTAAATGACGCAGTAAAAATGGGTGCAGAGTCCATTATGGATTTAAGTTCATGGGGCGATACCCAGAAATTCAGAAGAAAGCTGACTGCTGAGTGTCCGGCCATCATTGGTACTGTACCGATTTATGATGCAGTGGTATACTATCATAAGGCACTGAAGGATATTACTACTGAAGAGTGGTTAAAGATTGTGGAAATGCATGCGCAGGATGGTGTGGATTTTATGACCATCCACATTGGCATTAACCGTTCAACTGCCCAGCGTTTCAAGCAGAATAAGCGTCTTATGAACATTGTATCCAGAGGCGGATCCATTATTTTCGCATGGATGGAAATGACTGGAAAGGAAAATCCATATTATGAGCATTTGATGAGATCCTGGATATCTGCCAGAAATATGATGTGACCATCAGCTTAGGTGATGCCTGCCGTCCGGGATGCTTAGAAGATGCTACCGATGTTTCACAGATCGAAGAGCTGGTAACATTAGGTGAGCTCACAAGAAGAGCCTGGGAGAAGAATGTCCAGGTGATCATAGAGGGACCAGGTCATATGCCTCTTAACCAGATCGCAGCCAATATGCAGATCCAGCAGAGCATCTGTAAAGGCGCTCCGTTCTATGTATTAGGACCTCTGGTTACAGACATTGCACCAGGATATGATCATATTACAGCGGCTATTGGTGGTGCGATCGCAGCAACCTACGGAGCATCATTTTTTATGCTATGTAACACCAGCAGAACATCTGAGACTGCCGGATCTGAATGACGTAAAAGAAGGTATCATCGCTTCCAAGATCGCAGCTCATGCAGCTGACATTGCAAAAGGTGTCAAAGGCGCTTCTGAGTGGGATCGTCAGATGGGAATAGCAAGAAAGAAACTGGACTGGGAAAAGACCTTTGAGCTTTCTATTGATCCGGAAAAGGCAAGAAACTACAGAGCATCTGCAAAGCCGGAAAAAGAAGATACCTGCTCTATGTGCGGCAACTTCTGTGCTGTAAAGAATATGAACCGTATTTTAGACGGTGAGATCGTAAGTATTTTTGATGAATGATATAATAGGCCATTGACCAGTGAACAGCCTGCGTAAGCAGGCAGTAAAGCGTGTAAGCGCGGGTTCACGAGTGAGCATGAGCAGACACAGGAAAGGGAGAGAAACATGAAATTTGACAAAAGCCAGTTGTTGATCTATGCAGTAACCGACCGGTCCTGGACCGGAAGTATGAGCCTTTATGAACAGACGGAAGCAGCCTTAAAGGGCGGCGCTACCATGGTGCAGCTTCGTGAAAAAGGACTGCGGGATGACAATGTGGAAGAATATCTGGAAGAGGCGAAAAAATGCGTGCTCTTACAGAAAAATATAATGTTCCTCTCCTGATTGATGATAATATAAAACTGGCTGGACTTTGTGGTGCAGATGGTGTCCATGTAGGACAGAATGATATGGATGCCGGTCTTGCCAGAAAGCTTCTTGGACCGAACAAGATCCTGGGAGTCACAGCCAAAACGGTAGAACAGGCATTAAAAGCCCAGTCACAGGGGGCTGACTATCTGGGAAGCGGAGCCGTATTTGGCACATCTACCAAAAAAGATGCCCGTCCAATGACCAGGGAACAGCTGCAGGCTATCTGCGCATCCGTATCTATCCCGGTGGTAGCTATCGGAGGTATCTGCCTGGACAATATTGAAAAGCTGAAAGGAAGCGGTGCAGTGGGAGCTGCCATTGTATCAGGTATCTTTGCAGCACAAGATATTGAAGCAACCACCAGGGAGCTTATGGAGAAAATGGAGCGCAATCTTCTTGAAAAATAATGAATTACAATTGCTGGGTTTGTTATATAAAAACACAAAAATTTTAAATCTGAGAAAGATTTTGATAATATACGGGCTGCTGATTGCAGCCCTTTTTCTGTTGATCTTATGTGTGCATTTCTTCAAATGAATTCAGCCGTATCCTTTGTTTAAGCCGATTTATCATTATTCTCTATAAACTATAATGATGGTCAGCCAGTCGTATTTCCTGAAAAAAATATTTCCGATTACATATATGTGTTGTTGTTGACAAATCTTATCATGGTGAAACCGCCCCTTAGTGTTGACTAAAAAATGATGTTAGTATAAACTAACTCGACATGCGAGTTTAAGCAAACGTCATTATAAAAGAGGAGTTTTACTTATGAGAAAAACAGGAAAAGCAAAAACGTTGTTAACTATGTTGCGGTTGCAGCTTTGCAGGCAGGCACAGCTTTCGGCGCTCAGGCAACGGGGGGAATCACAGCTTCAGGCAGGAACCTGGGTGAAAGAAGCAGAAGGATGGAAATTCAGAAAGCCATCAGGAGAGATGGCAACAGGCTGGATCCAGACTGCAAGCGGCTGGTATTACCTGCAGCCAGAGAACGGACTTATGGAAACTGGCATGCTGCGCATGAATGACCGTACGTATTATTTTAATGCAAATCCAGATGAAACAGAAGGAAAAATGACAACCGGCTGGTATCAGGATGCAAAAGGAAGCTGGTATTTTTCAATACTACAACAGACAGCACCGAAGGTGCAGCAGTTACCGGCTGGCAGTGGGTTGATGGACGCAGCTACTATTTCGAACCTGTTGCAGGCGAAAACCACGGAAAAATGTTTGCAGATGGTGTAACTCCAGATGGTTACAAAAGTAAACGCAGCCGGTCAGTGGATAGATGGCGACGGTAAGGTGCAAGTGGTAGAAGGAAAGGGATTTGCAAGCGATCCATCCAGGAATACCAAAGGATCAGAAACCAGCCTCAGGGGGTGGAAATGGTGGTGGCGGAAGCAGCCGTAGCGGTTCTGGCAACTCTAATGCAGGAAGCAACGTATCTGATCGTAATGGGACTGGAGACAATAATAACAGCAATAATACAAATAACAGCAATAATACAAATAACAGCAATAATGGCAACAACAGCAACAAATACAAACAATAATAGTAATAATAATTCTAATAGCAGGTGCAGACCAGACTAAGGCTGTATTTGTAAGGAAGATGAGACGGGTCTGGTTGAGGTAAATTCCTCGGCTGGTGGATCGACCGTAGCATTTGAGGATGGTTATAATGCAGGCAACACCAAGGTATACGCAGATGATGTAGATGTAACATCTGCACTTTCTAATGTAACTGATGATGGAAGCATCTGTAAACTGGCTGTTATTAAAGCCTCCGGCTGAACTGACTGTAAGCAATGCAGCAGATCCTGCCAGAACACAGATAGTTTCCCTGGATGATGAAGCTGCAAATGGCGTGATATACAGGAACCAGTTATCTGCCAGAGAAGATCCTGGCTCATGGCCCTGTAGCACTTTGGGATTACTATCTGACCAATTATGCAGATGACGGTTCTGTAAGATACTCACCATCAAAACTACATTTGCACTTGGTAAAAGGCGGCAGCCCATCCTGCATATTCACCAGATGCAGAATTAAGTGAAGATGGTAAAGCAACCGTAACTATTATGTTCAATTACAATACTGATGAAGAGAAAGAGTGGTTTGATGGTATCAATCGTCTTCAGCTGGTAGAGTATAATGAAAATAAAAAATACGATCGACAGTAATCTGGTATTTGACCGTGCAAAAAATGTACCTCATGGAAAGGGCCGTGTAGGTGAGCTGACCATTGAGACAGGACAGAGCAATTTTACAAATAATGGAAGATACTATGTCCGCGTAGAGTCAAAGTCAGGTACATCTGCACTGGTTCCGATCCATGTAGTAAATGCACAGGCACCTGTTTTTAAACTGAAAAGAGACCCCACAGTCTGGTGTGAACCTGCATTTCCAGGTTGAAAATATGGTATACGGAATAGAGACACCGGTGAATCGTGTGGTTCTGGAAGGACCAACTGAAACTGTAGAATTAGATAAGATCAATGACTGGTTTTTGTTCAGTCAGGATCTGTTTGTCATTTATAATGATAATGTGGATTATTTTTAAATATAAAGGCAATTATAAACTGACTGTTTATGCAGATGGTTTCAAATCAGCTTCTGTAGAGTTTACAGTAACTAAGGAGAGAGTGTTCCATCTAAAGGATGAAATGGGTATTGCACAGTATTCATTTGATGGTATTTCTACTGCTTCTGTTGGTTCCGCAGCAGCAGCGGCTCCGGCGAAAGCGATTCTGGCAGTATGGCTGTTTCTGCAAATCTGGTATTTGATACGGATCTGCTTGTAAATGCAAATATTCTGGAAGAAATTGGAAAATCTACTACAGAGTCTGAAGCGGTTATAGACTGGTGGTATGAAATGGCCGGTGTAGATGCTGCATTTAATAAAAATGATAAAGACGACCAGTATTATGACTGGTTGCTTATATCCATTCAGTAGAAAGCAGCAAGACCACAGGAATTATCCCCTTTGAGGATTACAAGACAAAAGGAGTTGTATGGAATAACAGTCCCGCTGCTGCAAAAGAAGTTCTGGAGGATGGACTTTTAGGTGAGATCCAGAATAAAGGAGATTTCTCCCGTCCTGCAGCTGGTGCATTTACAATAATCAGGAACAGGGAAAATGAAGACGTGGTCTTAAGCCATGAGGATAAGGCTTATCTGGCTGCGATCAGGAATATTGTGATCAATGGCAGCTGGACCGGATTAACAAAAGAACAGTATAGCGTAGATGTTGAAAAATGGAAGATTAACGCTGGATAAGAGTCTGTTCACACCAGGAGAAGAATATAAGATCACAGTGGAAGCGGACGGATATCAGATGAATGCGTTTAAGGTCACATACGATCAGATCCTGGAAGAAGGGCTTTCACTGACTGTACAGTATAAAGACAATAAGACTTCTTATGTATCTGACAAGAGAACCTTTTGGAAAAATCCAGGGATTCTATGCAGACGCAACTGTAGAAGTAACTGGTTCTGAAGGCGGATTCTTGAAGTATCTGCAGTCTGTAGCTTTGGATGATGATACACTTTATACCAAAGGTGTTGAAAGTAGCGATGCATCGTATTATGCAGTATCTGATGATAAGAAGATTCTGACCATTGGTAATATCAAACCGGGAGAGCACACACTGACTGTCCGGGCTAAGGGATATGCAGAAGCACTGAGGACTACGATTGTGGTTGATGAAGGGGTTGAAGATCCTACTGCATTTGAGCCGGAGATGCTCAGCTTTGAATATACAAAAGCAGAGATAATGGCACAGGCTTATTATACTGTTACCTTTAATAAAGGGACAACAGATGATGAAAAAGCAGCTTTAGAGACATATCTGGCTAATATAGAGGATATTAAAGTTGGAGATACAACGTATACCAAAGTTAGTTCTTTCTGGAATTCAAAAATAATTTCAGAGTAACCGGTGATCCTGTGTATGGTGGCAAAAATGACCGCCTTTGCCTGACAGAAGACAGTGCATTTAAAGACAGTGATGAATTAGAAATCACAATTAATGCAGATGGCTATAAATCTTTGACTTTTAATGTAGTTAAGAGTGGTAATAATTATGTTCTGAAAGATGGTACGGATGTTAATCCGCCTGCAGCAGATAAAGATGCCCCACAGCTTACTGGCCAGCTTAATATCAAGGAAAAGACAAAGTGGACACTGACCGGCAATGCAGACTATCTGAAAGCAATTACTTCTGTTAAGTATGGGGAAGAAAAGCTTAGCACAACAGTAAATGACACAGAGATCACTATTGATACATCTGGATTGTCTGCGGGTACACATACACTTACGATTAATGCAGATGGATATAAGAGCCAGGTAATTGAAGTACAGATCGAAGCAGAGGACAATTCTGGTAGTACCGGAGATACTGAAAGTAATAGCGATGTTACTTTTGAATCAGTTTCCGTAGAAAGCTTGTTAGGCAATTATGAGGCATATCGTTTACTCTTTTAAAGTAGATATGATAAATAATATTTCAAGAGATACTTATCTTGGTGCCATAGATTATATAATGGTGGGAACATATAAATATGAGAAATGCAGTTTTGGTTCCATATCAGATCAGCAGTTTAAAGTAGGTACAACACCTGAAAGTGAGAGTACGGGAAATGGAAAGGATTATATTGATTTTGCTAAGGACAGCTTTTGATTCTTACCAATCAGGCGATCTGATCAAAGTTACCATCTACAGTAAGAATAGCGAATATAGTACTTATGTATTTTACATAAGAGATGGCAAATTGGTAGATCAGACAGAGGCAGAAGAAGAACTGTTAGATGAGCAGGAATCAACGGAAGATGGATTTAATGAGAAAATCAAGGATAATGCAGCCACCGGTTCTAACGGTGTAACTTCAGGAGTAACTCCATCTGGAGATGAAGAAAATAAGGCTGAGGAGACCGGATCTTCTGAAGAAACCAAGGATGAAACCAAGGACGATTCCAAAGATGAATCTAAGGACGAAACCAAAGATGAAACCAAGGATGAAACCAAAGATGAAACCAAGGATGATCCCAGGAATGAAACCAAGGATGAATCTAAGGAGGATTCCACCAAAGAACCGGAAACTCCGTCTGAAACAGAAAACAGCGATAATAAGACTGAGGATTCCAAGGAAGACGATTCTAAAGACAACAGCTCCGAAGATTCCAGGGAAGAAACTTCCGAAACTGCTGCATCTGACAATGCTTCCGAAGACTCTGAAGTAACCGAAACAGAAGGAGAAATCTAATTGAAAAAAATGGTGTCTGGTGATCCTGGCACTGATGTTGTGCGGGTGCAGTACAGCTCCCAAAACAGCCGAAACAGAGGCGGTCAAATACGACCGCCCTGTTTTTGCGTACTGAGGCAGGATCAAATGAAAAAAATTTTACAGTATTTGCCATGGATACGGTGATGCAGTTTCAGCTCTATGGCGGAAATGATGAAGTAGAAGAAAAGTCAGGGAAAAAATAGAGGAACTGGAAGATGCGCTTTCTGTGACAAAAGAAAACAGCCCTATGTGGGAATTAAACGAGAAAAAGGAAGCAAAGTTTGCACCGGAAATTGCTAAGCAGATGGAAAAACACTTGAACTGTGTAAAGATACAGATGGCGCTTTAGACATTTCAGCTTACCCGGTCGTAAAGCCTGGGGCTTCACCACAGGTGAACATCGTATTCCTAATGAAGAAGAACGCAAAGTATTAGCTGCATGTGTAGACTATCATAAGATCCAGATCAATGGTGACACTGTAACCATAGCCCCGGATATGCTGGTAGACTTAGGAAGCGTGGGAAAAGGCTATACAGCAGAGATTCTGGCAAAGCTGATGAAAGAAAATGGCGTTACTTCTGCTCTTTTCAGCCTGGGAGGAAATATCCAGACTATTGGAACAAAAAGCAGACGGAACAGGCTGGTTTATTGGTATCCGTGCAGCAGAAGAAAACCGTTATCTGGGCGGTGTTTTTGTAAAAGATAAGGCAGTGGTTACTTCTGGTGGCTATGAACGTTATTTTGCCGGCGACGACGGCCAGATCTACTGGCATATCATGGATCCAAAACCGGCGCTCCGGCCAAAAACGGTCTGGTATCCGTGACTATTATCAGCGACAGCGGTTTTCTGTGTGATGGTCTTTCCACGGCCCTTTTCGTCATGGGGTTGAAAAAGCAGCCTCACACTGGCGCAGTCACCAGAATTATGAGGCTGTTTTTAGAAGATGAGAACGGACAGATTTATATTACAGAAGGTCTGGAAAATACCTTTAAACCTGTGGATCTTGGCACAGAGCAGGAAATCCAGGTGATCTGCAGATAAGGTGAATAGATCTTATGCGTTTTTCTGTGCGCAGAACTGATCCATTACTCTCATCCTGCTGCCAGTTTTCTTTTTGCGCCGTTTAATTCGCGCTCAACAGCTGCACGCAGGGAAGAAGTGTGACAGCGTTCAACTGTGTGCTGCTTGCGGTTCATCCACTGGTTGTTGCTTTCATCTGTTCCCGGAAGGAATGACTGATACAGGATAATATCATCAAAAACAATGCGGATCGCAATTGGCTTTGGAGTGGTCAGGCCCCGTTCCCGAAGCATGGTTCCCAGTGTATAGGCATCATTGTAATCAAAAGAAGAAAAGTGGATACGCTCTTCCTGGCTTTTGATCTCTTCTAACATTTTTTAAATCGTACATAATAATCCCCCTTGTAGATCTGTATTTACCAGAACTATTATAGCAATGTATAACCCTTGGCAATTCAATTACCGAGATGAAAGCGCAAGATTGTGCATGTCTGCACCTTAAAAATCATATAATAATCTTCCTGTCCTTGATATTAATGCCGTAACCGGCATACAACTAGTCGAAAATATGTTCGATTTTTCATTGCGCGTTTTACTCTTCATGTTATACTATGTGTATGAAAGAAAAACTTATACATTATAGGACTTGCGTATGTAATATTAACTACCATATGGTATGGTCGGTAAAATACCGGCGGAAGATATTAAACCCAGAAATTGAGGCATACCTAAAGGAACTGGTGCAGCGGATCGCTGAGGATAAAGGGATTTTACTGTTCATTTATTTGAATGTGGTGAATGTGATCATGTCCACTGCTTTGTATCTGCTCCACCGAAGTTGTCCATAACAGCAATTGTCAAGTATCTGAAGGGATCACCGGCAGAAAACTGTTCGAACGTTTTCCGGAAATAAGAAACCAGCTTTGGAAGGGGGAGCTGTGGAACCATTCCTATTATGTGGAAACGGTCGGATCTGTATCGGAGGAAAATATCCGCAGGTATATCGAACATCAGAGCAAGTCGTATTAATTCAAGATGGAATGTAAATCTCCATCCACAAGAATGTCTAGGGGGGAAGAAGAATGCTACTGTCGTACAGAACATCTATAAAAATTCGGCCGGAATATTCCAATATCATAGGACATATGTGTTATGCAGCATCCAAACTCTGGAATATCTGCAACTATGAACGTCATCATTATAAAGAACTTGGACTGGAAAAGTATCCTGACTGGTATTATCAGAAAAAAAGCACATAAAGGAAATCTGTGGTATAAACAGCTTCTGTCACAGACAGCGCAGGAGATCTGCAAGCAGCTGGACAAAGCATGGAAATCTTTTTATGTCCTGAAAAGACCGGAGGAATCAAAGAACCAAATCCGCCCCGTTTTTAAACAGGGAAATATCCCGGTACATATATGCAGATGGGGATTCAGCATGAGAAAGGTTCAGACCAGCTGAGACTGTCTCTGCCAAAGAATCTGAAAAGCTATATGGAAGAAACATACGAGATCCATGAGAAATTTCTATATCTTGAAAATAAGATTTTCAGGAACATGGATCATATAAAACAGTTGCGGATCTATCCACCGGAAAATGGAACATGCGCCCTTATTGTTATTTATGAGAGTGAAGAGCCGGAACAGCTTTCCCAGAATGGACATTACTTATCTATAGATCTGGGAATTCATAATCTGATGACCTGTTATGATTCTGGAAATGGCCGGACTTTTATCCTGGGAAGGAGATACCTTTCATTGGAAAGATACTTTCATAAAGAGATAGCCAGAGTGCAGTCAGTGTGGTATACACAGCAATCGAAAGAGGAATAAAATATCCAAGATCATCGAAACATATCCAGAGACTTTACAGGAAAAAGCAGAATGCAGTAGAAGGATTATCTTCATAAAGTGACCAGATGGATTGCAGAATACTGCAGAAAAGAAGATATCCGCTGTGTGGTTGTGGGAGATATCCGAAATATCCGTAAAGAGAAGGATATGGGGCATAAGGTCAACCAGAAGTTTCACAGCCTGCCGTATAATAAGTTGTATATCATGCTGGGATATAAGCTGAAACGGTATGGGATCCCATTGATAAAACAAGAGGAAAGCTATACCAGCCAGTGCAGTCCGTTATCACCGGAGGTATCAAAAGATATGCAGAAGCATCAAATCGAAAAAAGAGCGGGGCATGTATATAACCAATGGAGTAAGATTTAATGCAGATGCAATAGGCGCCTTCAATATCCTGCGGAAATATCTTTCCGTATCCGGAAAGCAGAAGAAACTGTCCATAACTGGACTAAAAAATCCAGAAATAATAAAAGTAGCTGCATAGCCGAAAGGTAAGCAGTATTGGTGTCATGGCCAGACCTACAGTGCATCCAAAGCAGCTGTAACAAGCCTGATGCAGTCAGCTGCAAAACATGCAGCTCCTTATGGAGTCCGTGTAAATGCTATTCTTCCGGGAATCATCCGTACAGCAATGTGGGAAGAAATACTGGAAGGAATGAACAATGGCTGGGATGGAAGTTCATAATGAACTGACCCCTGAAAAACGCGAAGAGCTGTGGAATGCTTCCGTTAAGAGCATGATCCCACTGGGACATGACCAGAAGGAAGAAGATATTGCCTGGGCAACCGTATTCCTTGCAAGCGATTTCGCCCGCGAGATCACAAGTCAGGCACTGTGCATTGATGGCGGCACAACCTCTGGCAGGTAATAGAGTAAATTGAACAATTTAATTTAAGAGATTACGAAATAAAAGGAGCAGCTGCTTTTGGAAGATGGATTCCATTGGCAGCTGCTTTTTTCAAACAAAAACGTCCATACAGGAGTATTTTCACTCTTGTATGGACGATATTTCTTTGGTCTTATAATATTTCTATTTCTCAACACCCTGGGCCGGGATCATCTTTTCAGTCAGTGTGCCGTCATAAATAACGGTTACTTTGTCACCTACATTGATGCCGTCAAACATTCCCTCTGTTCCTACGAAAGAGAAGAATGTATTTTCCGGGTCTGCAGTGTCCAGAACAATGTGGTCGGTCTCAACCTCTGCTGCAGTACCAGTGAGAGTTTTTTCTTCTGTGCTTCTTCGGAATCCATTGCATCTTCAGTGATAATACGGGTAGCAACTGCATGATCAGTTGTATCTTCTAAGTCGCCGTAGTAGGTAACTTCTGCTGTGGCGCCTGCTTTGATACCGTCTTTTTGTTACCTTCTGGGCAATAAGGGCGTTCAGTGTATAGGTTCCTTCATCATTTTTAAAGTAATGGTGCTGTCATCAGCACTTTCAATGGTTCCTTCCACTACCGATCCTCTGTATCAGCCTCTTCTTCTCTTGCAACTTCTGCTGCGGAAGTCATGATCTCTACGGAGGTTGCCTTTGTTACATCATCAGACATTTCACCAGTATAACCAACATTTACTTCATCGCCTTCGCCTACTGCATCTGCATCGGTCAGTATGGCATCTGTAATATCAAATTTTGCAGTTTTACCTTCATCGTCAGATACAGTGATCACCTTATCTTCTACCAGGCTGACAAAACCATAGTAGTATTCTTCCTCTGCTTCTTCAGAGGAAGATTCTGTTGTGCTTTCTGCTGCCTGCACAGTTGTAGTTTCTGTATCCGCTTTTTAGAAGAGCAGGCGGTCAGCCCCAGTGCAACTGCCAGAAATGCAATTGCCAGATATTGTTTTTTTTCATAATGATTCTCCTCTCTTTGCCGCAGGTGTTTCGTTACTGTAACGGTATATTTTCTATGATGTCTTTTTCTGCGGTACGATACATCTTACTACGAAAGCTGTGTTTTACTATGTTTTTTATGAATTTTTCCTTAAACTTTTCCCTGGGCTTATTTCTAAAATGATCTTTTTCTTCTTTTTTGCGCCGTTTCATAATAAACAGTAAAATGATACCTATCAGGATCCGATGATCCCTATAGCCACTGATCACAAAACCGGTGCGGATCAGGCACCAGAAGGGTCCTTTTTGGACGCAGATATCGGCAGTTCTGGTTCTGCCTGCGTTGTAAGTTCTTC
>VOFH01002636.1_pt1 | contig 19430 bp, 25 predicted proteins | sample 5384091 | NCBI WGS metagenome assembly VOFH01 (sample SAMN12384727, study PRJNA508395) | human gut metagenome | isolation source: healthy gut G | host: Homo sapiens
CCATACGAGATCATAGCCAAGGGCATCGGCAAGCTGTACTGCCTCCACATACCGCAGAGACTCTCGCTGGAGCTTGTTGGACAGATTGGAAACGCTGTCGCTCCAGCTGTAATCCTCAGAAAGCCGGTCAACGACTTCCTGCATCGTGTAGCCGGAACGCACGATGTACGACTTGATTTCATTTCTCAAATTGGATTTCATAGAAAGTACCTCATTCTTTAGTAAAATTTGTTTGTCGTGGAGCATACACGCTGCACGACTCGGCAAACATGGATAACATTCAAAAAATCGCTCAGAATGGTGTCTATGAAGAACTGTCCGCAACAGTACCCCACCGACTTTGCCATTAGGTGGGCTTGCAAGCGAAAACCGTGAAAATAGCCACCTTCCCGCATACCACCATCATCGTTCTGTAAATCACCGAATAATGATTTGTGTTCTAATTATGGTAGTGTTTTTCACCGTTTGCACAACCATTGATTGGGCATAGCCAATTTTAATGCCCAGCCGAGCTATCAAATATAAAAATGAACTTCGATTTTTTGCGTTCGTGCGTTCCTTCGTTCCAAAGGCTGCACCCGATTAGGAACACATGAACGCACGAACAGAAAGTTTTGATGTTCCGTTACAACTCCATAGGCGAGAGCAGAACATAAATGCCCATATATCCCCGGCACCGTTTTCCACCGCCGATGTGTAGATTGTTGACCGGCTCTAAATTGTAGCGTTCTGCGTTTTGGCTGAGCTGATTTGCGAAGCTCTTTGGGGACAGTGGGTTTTCTGCGTTGTCCTCACACCACCGCTTATAGGCTGCATACAGATTTTTGGTGCTGGCTTCATAATCGGCCTTGAATGCCACATAACCCTCAGAATCGAGAAAGTCCAGAATGTTGTTGGCATCCCGAACTGCGGAAGTGATATTGTCCTTGGCTCTCTGACTGATGGTGAAGTGATAGTGATTGGCAATCAGCCGCCGCAGCCCCTCCAGCATCCAGAGGAAGATTCCCTCTTTTTCGGCAATCAATTTCTCAGCAAGAAACGGGTCATCAAACCGATCCACAGGCTTATCTTTGGTGGTCAGAATGATCTGACGGCGAAAGAAACCGTCGCTGCGGTCGTGAAGTGCAGTCAATACCCCGTTACCGAAACAGAGGAAGCGTACATAAAGCAGTCCCTGATAGCTTTGTTCTTTCTTCCGCTCCAAATCCATCCGCAATTCTGCTGTTACAATGGATTTTACATAGTTGGTTTTGGTCAAGGCGTTCATGTCCAGATCATCGTCCACCATCAGCAGCTTGCCCTCCAGGTCGGCTCTGGCAAACCGATTAGTTTCTACTTTTTTGGATGGAAGTGGTATTCATGTTGAGCCCGAAAATGGCGTTCATCACCACACCGATCCGGCTTTTGCCCTCGCCGCCCTTGCCGATCAGCATGAGCATTTTCTGGCCCTTGGTGGAGGGAATTAGACAGTAGCCCAGATACTCCTGCAAGGCGGGAATATCCTCCGGCTCCAGCAGTTCCGAAAGGAAGCGCAGCCAGTGTTCCGGTGCCGGAGCATCAGCCCGATAGGATACCGACAGACGGTTGCTGCAATACTCTTTTTCCTCTGTAAACGTGCCATCCAGAAAATAAGTGCCATTCGCCACATGGATGCGGTCACATTGCAGGGGCAACGGGTCTGTGTATGCCGCCAGCTTCAACGCTTTGATTATCTGCTCCACCGTCTGTGCAACCTTGGCATGAAGCCAGGGCGAGATTTCCTCATAAATTGTCCGCTTCAATTTGCTCTCATCCGGCAACGGTCCATCCACCGTATAAAAGCGTTCGTTGATACAGCGCATTGGATGCCGGGACAGGAAATCCCGGCAGTATTCCGGTTCAACAATTTTCCCCTTATCATCGATCCAAATAGGGTTGTTCATGGTATCGCTCCTCTCTCAGACGGGCCTGTAATTTGCGGATGTATCCGTTTGCCGTTAGATTACTCACGGTTTCGCCTCGTTCATAGGAATCGCCTTGCAGCAGGATGTCCAGCTGATACTCTGCCCATGGCAGACGGTGGCAGGCTTCCACAAACCGCTCGTCCAACACATCTTCCGGCGCTTGTGGTGCATACCGTTTTTCCCAATCCAGGAGCAATCGCCGATACTCGTTCAAAACAGAAAAGCACAGCCGCTCGTTTTCACGAAGCCGCTGTGCTCTGGTTTTGTGTTCCTTTTCCCGTCGAATGGCTTCCGGCAAGGGCTTGTCCGGCGCAAGGTGAAAGTCCGATGCCAGTTTTCGGGCCGCATCATACAGCCGAAGGTCAAACAGCTTGGCGGTCAGGTCGATCACATCTCCGTGTTCCCCACAGGCGAAACAGTGGTAGTGGTCATCCGACACATATAAGCTCGGATGACGGTCATTGTGGAACGGACACAGTGCGATGCCATGGTGGTTGACGTCGATTCCATACGTCTGCGCTACTTCTTGTGTGTTGATATTGGCTTTCACCACTTCAAACAGATTCATACCGATTCCCTCCATTTCCTTTTTTGATGGGGTGGTTTTCTCACCCCTCTGTATAGGTTATATGGGAAAAACCGAAAAAACAGGCTAATGGCATGACAAGCTGTTTTCAAAAAACATGACAAGGCCTTTGTTGTGTGCTATTATGAAAATAGAAAAACATGACAGGAGGGAGAAGATGGATCAGATTATCAACCATGCCGTTTTATCTCTGGATTTCTGGCAGGACACCGTAACCTATGAGGGGTGTACGATGCCCACAGGAACCATTGGCTGCGAGGTGCTGAACATCCCGGACAGTACCATTGACAAGCTGGATGCTCCTGCAATGTGCTGAACCAACTGCTTCAGGGGATGAACACCGGTTCCGTGGATATGGAGCTGCTGCCGCAGGTGCAGCAAGCCGCTGGCGAGATCATCTCCTTTTTGCAGGTTACACCGCCCTTTTCCCGTCTGAATCGAAGCTATTTTGAGCAAAACTTGCAGCCATATTTTCCGAAGAATATATGGAGGACGCCAAAGCCTATTTGCAGCTCTCTCATCAGGAGCAGTTGATCTGTGCCTTGACTGGTCAGCACAGCAAGGCAACCATGCTCGTCCGAATAGTGCAGGTGCTGGGGCATTTGAGTTATTCTCTGGGGCAGTACAAGGAAGCCTTGACAAAATTTGCAGAGCGGTTGAATGAACCAGGCTATGACCGTACCCCGGATGGTTATGCAGCAATGTTCGGGCAGTTCTTCAAAGGTGAGCCAACTCTGTCGCTGGATAACCCGGCCTGGATGACCCTGACCAATGCTTCGGTGCAGTATGTATCCGCTTTTCGGCCCGGAAAGACGGAGCCGCAGCTGGTCAAGCGGATGCACTATGTCTCCTTTGTGGGAATGTTCCGTTCTGATTTGTTTGAGGGGCTTTGTGTGGGCCATGCACCCAAGAAATGCCCCATCTGCGGCAGATGGTTTCTCACCATTGACGCACGGCATACCAAATACTGCGGCGGTCTGACCCCCGGCGACCAGCAGGGACGGACGTGCCGACAAATCGGCAATCTGAGAGGCCGGGAGCAGCGGGAGCTTGCAGATGATCATCCGATAAAGGCTATTTATACCCGCCGTATGAACACCATTTTGCAAAGCACCCGCCGTGGAAAGCTGGATAAAGAAACGGCAGCAGCTATGAAGAAGCTGGCAAAGATAAGATGTTCCGTGCGCTTTCAGATCAGCGCTATGCCAGCACTGTCTACGAGAAGGAAATGACCCAGGATGCACTTTTAGAAGCAGTAAAAAGAAATAAGCAAAGAAATAAGCAGCGAAACATCCGAAAGGTGGTGAGGGAAAATGGATACAGCGTGGACATGGGAGCTGTCCGACCACTGTGCCAAATACAGTTTTCTGACGGAATCCAAGGGCTTAACCATGCGGGAAGTGGAACGCATCTTTCAGCTTGACCCGGAACCGCCTGTTCTTGAAAATATGAACGACTACATCATTAAGGCTGTGCATAGCCGTGAATTGCGCTGGTTCTCCTTTTTTCTGCACTGCTATGAAAATCGGCTTAATGGTCGTGTTCGCCGTTTCCTGCTGCGGGAGGGGCTGGATCGCTATGACCCAGAACGCTTTTTGGACTACAAAATGGGATGTGTGCTTGCCATGTTGGACTGTCTCCGGGGATACGATCCCGCACAAGGGGCAGATTTTCTGACCTATGCCCATCATTTTATCGGGAATGCCCTTTTGACCTGCCGGATGCAGGAGGAGGCTGGTTCCTTTGAAAATGTGGATGAGTACAAAGCTGTGCGTGGGATTGCTTGGCTCTACAATCAATCCGGTCAGTCTGAACAGGCGGCAATCCAGAAATATGCCCAGAAAAACGGTTGTACCGAGGAAACCGCAGCAAAGTTTTTGGCATTGGCCAAACAAAATCGAAGCCGGGTTCCGTTTTATCAGACCATTCAGGAGGCGGACAGCGAAGAAACCGGCGAGGAAGTGGCCGTAGATGACAGCTGGAATTATACCGATATTCTCTGGAATGGCGCTCAGGCTGAGAAGATCCAGAGGGCCTTTGAAAAGCTGAATTTCCGGGAGCAGACGCTGCTGGAAAAACGGCTGGCCCTCTGTATGACCTGTGGACGGGTCAGCTCATGGAAGAACCGCCCCACCTTTGAGGAGCTGGCGGTCTTGTTTGAGGGCAGCACCGCCAGCGGTGCAGAGCGAGCCTACCGCAAAGCTACGGAAAAGCTGACCCTGCTTGCAGCTGCCGAGGGAGCTGTCCGGGCGGTTCGCATCAAGCAGAAAGCCAAAACCAAGTGAAAAAAGAAAATCGCCGCAGCAGTCTACGAATATCAGGCAGACTGCGACGGCGAGTGGGGTGAAATTTCGTTGGATTTTGAAACCAGCACAGCAGAGATCCTTCGGCTGGCCGATTGGGACACCACTATTTCAAATTTCTATGCCAGAAAGGTGATCCAATATCTGCTGGGCTGTGACAATGACAAACTTCCAAAGGAAGCTATGTTTGCTTTTGAGGAAATTTGAAGTATAGTATGGGGGTAAGAAGGTAGCACCAATTTGGAGCTGTCTTTGGGAACAAGTGTTAGAATAATCAAAGTAATCCTAACAGATACAACAGATACAGAAATGAGGTAATTTATGAGAGCATATACCAGCAAAGAAGAACTGAAAGACGAGATCAAGAAAACCTATACCAAATTCATTGCCGAGTTTGACAATATCCCGGAAGAGATGAAAGACCTTCGGGCGGAAGATGTTGACCGTACTCCGGCGGAAAATCTGGCTTATAAGGTTGGCTGGACAACTCTTGTGCTGAAGTGGGAACAGGATGAGAGAAACGGTCTGGAAGTAAAAACCCCGTCCGATCAGTTCAAGTGGAACCAGCTGGGGAACTGTATCAGTGGTTCACGGATACCTATGCCGGTCTATCGCTCCATGAACTCAGAACGAAGCTGGACACGAATATCCAGAGGATCTATGGGATGATCGACGCCATGACCGGCGAGGATCTCTTTGCTCCCCACAGACGCAAGTGGGCAGACGGGGCGACAAAATCTGCGGTATGGGAAGTTTATAAGTTTATCCATGTCAACACCGTGGCTCCCTTTGGCACCTTCCGCACAAAAATCAGAAAGTGGAAGAAGCTCATGCTGTAAAAGTTTTCTCTTTATATAGAGGCTATATTTACAGCGCTACCAAATCTGTAAAAATACGGTCAAGGAACTTTTTCCTTGACCGTATTCTTTATTGGGCTCTAATACCCATATGTTTTACGAAGTTTATGGAAAGATTCTTCACTGACACAGTGTTCCAGGCGGCAAGCTTCAATTTCGGCTGTTTCCGGAGAAACACCGGCGCTTATCAGTCTATCCTTAAAATAGCAATGTTTTTCATAGATGCAGCTTGCGATTGCTCTTCCAGAATCTGTGAGAACAAGGTCATAGTCCTGATTCATTTTGAGAAATCCGTTCTTTTTAATAGAGCAACTGCATGACTAACGCTCGCTTTAGATACATTCATGTACTCAGCAACCTCTACTGAACGAACTGAACCATGTTGCGCTTCAAGAATAAATATGGCTTTTAGATAGTCTTCTCCTGAAGAATGAAGTCTTTCTTTTGTAACCGCCTCAGCCACACTGCTGGACATTATTTCACATGAACAGATGCAATGTCTACGTAGCTGGCATCTGTGTAGAAGTCATAGCCAGTTATCTTATCAGTATTCCACAGAGCCAGATCGTGAGTACCGGTTACAGGCACCAGAAGATTCTGATCTGCAATACCATTCAGAATCATTCCATAGATTTCCTGCACACGCTGAGAATCAGAAGTGGAGTCCAATTCTGCGAAAATTCCAGGATTCTCAAAGAAAGCAGAGAACTGGCAGAGGATTGGATCACCCATAGCGCCAGGAGCCATATTGCTCATATCCGTTGCAGGGTCAAAGGAACCGCCAGCAGTATTGTAGAAGGTCAGATCATATTCGCCAGCCATTAAGGCTCCATACCAGGTGTTCATGTCTACTGCATCAATAGTAACATCGAAGCCGAGTTCTTTAAGAGAAGCTGCAATAGAAAGAACTGCATTGTCAATACTTGCAAGGCTCTGAGAATAGTTGAAATGAATGGCGAGAGAAGTTCCGTCCTTCTCCAGGATACCGTCATCATTGGTATCCTCATAGCCGGCTTCCTTCATGAGCTGCTTTGCCTTTTCCATGTCAGTAGGATAGGTCTTAACCTCCACACCGCAGTTGGGCTTTTCATTCGTAAAGAGGGTTTCGGCAGCAGTCTCTAGGCCATCGAAAACAGAGGTTTCCAACTCCTGCTGATTAACAGCGTAGGATACTGCTTCCCTTACAAGGGGATCATTAAAGGGAGCCTTATTCAGGTTCATACCCAGATAACGGGTTTGGTTGGTGCTGTCATCCATGGCATGACCGAAAGCGGTATCCTGGGAAATCTCCGTGTAGCCTTCTGCGCTAAGTCTGCTGGAGCCGAGAATTGCATCGATTTCACCGTTGCGCAGAGCAAGAATTTTTGCAGCATTATCAGGAATCACTTTGACCTTGAACTCATCCACTTCAGGAGCTTCGCCCCAGTAGTAGGGATTGCGGATAAAGGTATAAGTGTCCCCCTCGACCCGGTCAAACATATAGGGACCAGTACCCATAGTTGCACTCACGCAATTCTCGTAAGCCTTTTCTACGCCGCCTTCAAAGGCTGCGGGATTCACAATACCAAGAGGCAGCGCCATGGTCAGATTGTCAAGAGCAGCGTAATAAGGGGTCTTCAAAGTCATTACAAAGGTTTTTTCATCCGGGGTTTCCAGCTTGTCAAACAAAGTAGTGAGCTTACCGAAGGCACCATTCTGGGGACCCAGATGGGTTACTACTGCTTCAAGGGTCATCTTTACTGCCTCGGAAGTCAGAGGAGTACCGTCAGAAAATTTGACACCATCACGCAGATGGAAGGTGTAAGTCTTGCCGTCATCACTGATTTCCCAGGTTTCAGCCAACTCGCCCTGGATCTTCCCGTTATCATCATAGCTTACCAGCGTGTTGTAAAATTACGACTCCAGAATCCGGCACCATAAGTGCTGGATACCATAGGCGTGATGACAGGATAGAAGCCTACAGAAAAGTCCCAATTCTCGGTGACAGTGATTGAGACCGGCTTTGCATCGGTCTGAGAGGTGGATTGCTCCGGTTTCTCGTCAGGGTTTGTGCCGCAAGCTGCCATAGCAAGGCACATCACAAGTGCGAGTCCGAAAGCTAAAAGTTTTTTCAGTTTCATGTACAAAATCTCCTTTATTTGTTTTTATATCATGCTTTTCAGCAGGGTATACATATTTATTGAATGGTTTAACCCAAATATGGAGCAATAGAATGCAGCAGAAGCTTTGTATACGGATGTGTAAAGCAGTCTGTTGAACCGTGAAATGTACGGTCTTCGATAATCTTACCGCAACGCATCACCATCACACGGTCTGCAAGATATAGCGCAACATCCAGGTCATGGGTAATGAAAAAGCAAGTCATTTTTCGCTCCTGATGGAGTCGCTTCAGCAAATCAAGAATATGTTTACGAACCAGGACATCCAGCCCACTGACTGCTTCATCAAAATCAATACATCCGGTTGAGCAGCCAACGCTCTTGCAATACATACACGTTTTTGTTGTCCACCGGATAGCTCATGAGCTTTTCGCAGCTTGATTTCTTCGGGAAGCTCCATCATAGCAAGAAGATCATTGATTTCCCGTTCTTCTTCCTTTTTGGTGAGTTTTCTGAAATTGCGAATTGGCTCTGCAATGATTTGATATACCGTAAAGCGAGGGTCCATTGCTCCCTTGCCATCCTGAAGAATCAGCTGTATTTTAGAGCGCAGTACCTGCTTTTGCTTGCCCCGGCAGAGGGAAATATTTTTCCTTCAAACAGTACCTCACCAGAAGATGGGACCAACAGACCGCACATGAGCTGAGCCAAAGTGCTTTTACCAGATCCGCTTTCTCCTACCAAAGCGCAAAATGAACCATCCTGAATAATAAAATCTACATGATCAACGGCCAGAAGCTCGTTGCTTGTGCCTTGTTCGTGAAATTCTTTTGATAGGTTGTTGATTTTAATCATGATTCCGCCCCTTTCGTGAAAGCACAGGAAAGGGAGTAAGCTTCAATCAGTGACTTTGTATAAGGTTCTGTGGTATGATCGAAGACAAATTGAACTTCACCGGATTCTATAATTCTTCCTTCTTTCATCACCAACATGTTTCCGCCTAATTGAAGAGCTGTTGCGAAATCATGAGTTACCATAAGAATCCCAACTCCATTTGCTTTCATCTGCGAAAATAAATCTATGATTCCATTTCTGTGAATCACATCCAAAGCAGTTGTCGGCTCATCGGCAAGCACGAATTTTGCATCAAGCATCATAGCCATTGCGATAATGACACGCTGAAGCATTCCTCCGGAAAGCATATGGGGGTATGTTCTGTATACCCTGTCAGGATCATCTAACCCTACATCATGCAGAAGCTGCAGAATATAGTTGTAACGCTGCTGGCGGGATTTGTCGGAATGAAGCCGTAGTGTTTCATCCATCTGTCTGCCAATACGCATAGAAGGGTCCAATGCAGTCATTGGATTTTGCGGGATATAGACAATCTGGTTTCCGTATATTCCTCGTCTCTGCTTTTCTGACGAATTCAAAAGATCAGTCTCGCCGAAGAAAACGGAACCCGACACCTCAAATTTTTTAGGGTCCAATAAGTTTAGCACCGCACTACAGGTCATTGTTTTGCCGCTGCCTGACTGGCCTAACAAGATCAAAGACTCTCCTTCTTTGATTGCAAAGGATATTTCAGAAACCAAGTTATCCGTGCCTGACCGAAGATTAATGCTTAAATGATCAATTATAAGTGATGGCATCATAGGCTGTCCTCCTCCGGCGTCAGAATATCACGGAGTGCTTCTCCAAATAAATTGAAGCCTGCTGCCGTTACGAAGATGCACAAGCCTGGATAGATTAGCAATTCCGGATGAGAGTAAAGCGCTGTCCTGGCATCATTTAACATGGCACCCCATTCCGGTGTGCCGGAGGAAGGCCAAGTCCGAGGAAAGCAAAGCTGGAAACCATAATGATGGAAGAAGCGACACCAGTGGAAACATACACAAGAAACTGTGGCAGAATGTTAGGAATCAGATGTCTGAAGACCAGCTTTCCTGTATTGCACCCAGAAATTCGGGCTGCCAGGATATAATCTTTACCCATTTCTTGAACGGAATAAGATCTGACAACACGAACAAACCAAGCCCAGGTCGCTATCACAACAGAAACGGCAATGTTTTGGAGTCCGTTCCCCAGAACGCCTATGACAGCAATAGCAATGATAAGAGAAGGAAAAGCAATAAACACATCACAGAGTATAGTAATGAAATGGTCTGCTTTTTCTCCAGCACAGGCGCTAAAAGTACCGACAATCAGACCAATCACAGACAAAATCAGCAGCACAGGTAAACTGATTCCGATGGAATATCTGGCTCCATACAGCAGCCTTGATAAGGTACACCTGCCCAATTGATCTGTTCAAGAGGGTATTCTGCGTCAGGCTGTGAGCATACTTTTGCGATAAATTCACCAATTCAGGGTCGTGAGGCGAAAAAGCAGGTGCTGCAATCGCAATTACAATCACAATAGCAATCAGGCACAGACCGATGATTGCCTGCGGCCTTTGAGTAGCTTATGTATCATTTTCTTCCCTCACCATCCATGGACAAAGCAGACGGTTGATTATGTCTGCCATGAAATTTGCGACGACAAAAATTGCTGCAATGACGACTATACAGGTAGAAACTGCAATCGTATCTGCTGCAACCACACTGTCCACCAGATAAGTTCCGATTCCCTTGATTGAAAAAACACTTTCGATTACAGCCCCTCCGGCAATTAGAAAGCCGAATTGCTGAAAGAAAATTGTAACAACAGGCGGTAAGGCATTTCGCAGAATGTGGCATACCAGAATTCTGTTGGCAGATAGTCCACGGGCTTTGCAAACCGAACATAATCAGAAGATAATTCAGCCAGAAGAGAGGAACGCATAATTCGGATGAGTGAACACGAACTGGGAACCGCCAGGGCAAATGAAGGTAGTAAAAAGCCCCTCCAACCTGGACTTGGTAAGACACTGAACCATTTCAGATGAATCGCAAAGAACAGTAGAAGAAGGAATCCCAGCCAGAAAGTTGGCACACAAATACCGCAGATAGTAATGCCTCTGGTAACCTGATCGAAAAGGCGGTTCCGCTTTCTGGCACAGAGCAAACTAATCGGAACGGTGAGCACGATAATCCATAGAATGGCCATCCCTACAAGAGATGTGGTCGTAGCCAGATACTTGTGCAGATCCTTTACAATCGGTTGATGAGTGGTCAAAGAAGTCCCAAGTTCTCCTGTAAACATTCCGGAAAGCCACTGAATATATCGCACAGGGAGAGGTTGATCCAATCCCATTTCCACCCGAATCATCTCAATCTGTTCCGGCGTAGGATTGGATACGCCTCGGTGTGCAATAATTTCTGCAGGATCTTTTCCGGACCAAGCAATCAACAAAAACTTAGAATGCTGACGCCTACCAGCACAATGAGGAAGCTAATGATCCTTTTTCCAATATATTTCTTCAAATAATGCACCTCCTCACATCAGAAATCAGTTAGACATAGTTAACCGAATGCCTTTTATGTTACCCTTCAGTGCGGTCTGCATCTGAAGGGTAACCTGCTTAGTAGTTAAATTTCTCTGCCAGATTGGACTTTTCAATCATCTTTCTATATGTGGGCGACTGTTTCAGCAGATGAGCATGTTTTCCACAGGCTTCTACCGTACCTGCTTTCATAACGACGATCTTATCTGCATTTTCAATAGACTTCAGTCTGTGTGAAATAACAATCACGGTCTTGCCTTGAATCAAATGATTTAATCCAGTCTGTATCTGGACTTCTGTTTCCACATCTAACGATGCAGCAATCTCATCCAGAATGATAATTGGAGCATCCTTCAGGATTGCTCTGGCAATGGACAACCGCTGACGTTCTCCGCCGGAGAGTTTGGCTCCATTTTCCCCGATTATTGTCTGGTAGGTGTCTGGCAGACGGTTGACAAACTCATTACAGCCGGCCAGTTTTGAAGCTCGTATCACTTCTTCGTCAGAGGCATCCAGCCGCCCAAGGCGAATATTTTCCATAATAGAAGTATTGAATAGAATGACTTCCTGAAAAACAATAGAGACATACTTAAACAAGCTATCAGTGTGAATTTCTCGTATGTCGGTTCCTCCGATCTGAACGGTACCGGAATCTGCATCATATAGTCTGCTGATGAGCTTAAGCATTGTTGTTTTCCGCAGCCACTGGGGCCGACCAATGCGGTTACCTGTCCTTGCTCCGCTGTAAAGGATGCATGGCGAATCACCTGGGTGTCTTTCTGGTAGGAAAAACAAACATCCTTTATTTCTACATTGAAATCTGAAAGGACTGCCTTTTCTCCGCCCTGAAGTTCATGATTCTTGATTTCACCAATCCGGGCAATTCTTGCGTCCAAATAAAAGATTTCTGTCAGATAGAGCAAAACACCACCCATGGCCCCGCTGAGTTTCGCTGCCATAATAATATAGCCCAGAAGAATCAGGATACTTACCTGACCGGAGGCAAGCATCGAAAGGCCAACAGTTGCCGTGATTCCAATAGGAAGAATCGATAAAGTCTGGCCGATTGTAACAGGAATCGTCTGGGTGATCTGAGCTTTCCACTGAAGATTTTCTGACTCATCCAACTGCTGGTCCATTTGAGCTTCCACTTTTCTTTCAACCCATAGCTTTTAATTTCCTGATTCAGTTCGATTGCATTCTGAAAGCTTTCGGAAATATCTCTCAACTTATCATAATGTTTATTTACATCTCTGACCTGCAGTTTCTTTGTCAGGAAAAGAACCGAAGCAGAAGCAAGAACGGGAAGCAATACACAGAGCCCTAATTTCCAATTCATGATCAGAAGGGCTGCGCTGATAACCAAAAAGTAAATTGCAAACCCTATGGTATTAGCCACTGCGTTCGCAAAAGCATGCTCAATCGAAGCCACATCTGCCATGATTGTTTGAGCAAGGTCAGACAAATTGTGCTTTGAAAAATAGGATAGGGGCAGTTTGGAAAGCTGTTCCGCCAGATCAATTCTTAAATTTGCAGATTCCTGATAGGTTTCATCATAGGTCGTTTTATAGTTATAGTTAATAACTAAGTACATCACCAGGGTCGCTACCAGCATAAACAGGAGATATACCACCGGTTTCCCGGTGTTTCCATGCAGCAGCCTGTCTGCAAACAGAAAAACACAAATCATCGGCGGTACAAAAGAGACATAATAGAGGAAGAATGACCAGATTGATTTTACAAGGCCTTTCGCACCCGAATCACTAAGCTGGAAGGCTTTTTTTAGATATGTCTTCATCATGCCAGCCTCCACTGATTTGCCTTGCAGTATACATCCTGAAAATCTTTATAACGTCCATTGTAGGCCATCAGCTCATTGTGGGTTCCTTGTTCCACAACTTTTCCATTCTGGACAAACAGGATCTGGTCTACATTCTGAATAGAGGACAGCCTGTGTGCAATCATGATAACTGTTTTGCCTCTCATCAGTTTTTGGAAAGCCTGCTGCAACTCGTATTCGTTTTCCGGATCTGCAGCTGCAGATGCCTCATCCATAATGATGATATTCGCATTCTTTAGAATAGCCCTTGCAATGGCGATCCTCTGCACCTCGCCACCGGAAAGGTATACGCCCTTTGCCCTGATGACGGTCATCTCTCGCTGGGAGAATTTGTCAAGAATAGATGTGCAGTTCGCTGCGTCAAGTGCATCCATAATCTGCTGCCGTGTTGCCTGAGAATTTCCGATTCGGACATTTTCGTAAATTGAGGTCTTCAGTAATTGACTGTGCTGGAAGACAAATGCTATGTTCTGGATGAGAGTTTTTTCAGAATAACTCTGAATGTTCTTTCCGCCAATCAGAATCTCGCCGCCATCAACAGGATAAAATCCTGAAATCAGCTTTGCAATGGTAGATTTGCCTCCGCCGGAAGGCCCGATAAGCGCATAAGTTTTACTCTGATGCAGTGTCAGGCTAAAATTCTTCAGCACGAAGGTGTCATCATATTTAAAGTCAACATGACGAAATTCAATATCGAAATTTTGAAGTTCTCTTCGCTTCCATGCGGAAGCTTTGCCTGATCCATTGAAGCAGTCAGCTCATCAAGCTGATTCAGCGTATTTTGTGCGCCAAAGTTATCCTGCTCCGTAAACATAATCGATGTGAAAGAAGTAAATACAGCTCCGGAGAATACTGCAAAGAAAACAATCTTTGCCAAGATCAGCATGGCAGGTTCTCCATAGCTGATGAGTACAACTGCGGCTGGTACGGCAAAAGCATAAAACACGTTGAACAGAACCTGGAATCCAACATAGGGATTCTTACAACTGAGGCTATACTGATAGACGTACTGTTTGTACTCCTTGATCGAGTCAATCAGAGTTTTGTAATACTGTATAGTTACACCGAAGATTTTTATGATCTGCATTCCTCTGACATATTCTACTGTTGCTGCACTCATCTTTTGAAGTGCCGCTGAATAGCCAGACAAAAATTCAGTACCACCGGACATTTTACGATACTGAAGAACACCAATTACAGTTGTAAGGATCAAGAGAATACCAAGGCGGTAATCAATTGCAAACATCAGCACAAACATTAACACCGGCGTCATAACAGCAGTGATGTTGTCTGGAATCAAATGGGCCACTGTTTTGTGTGTTTCTGCTGCGTTATCATCAATAATTTTTCGAATCTCTCCAGAGCTGTTATGGTCAAAAAAGGAAGAAGAGGCATCCAATAATTTATGAAGCCCATTTTTTCTTAAGTTTGTTTCAAGCCGGAAGCCTAAATAGTGGGAACACGTTGCCGATGCAATGTTGAGGACGCCTCGTAAGATCATAAGTACGACTACAATAATTGCATCATACATGGCCTTCTCATATGTAGGAATAACCAGAATAGACACAATGGATTGCCAGAGAAACCAATAAGCTCCCATATATGAGCAGACGGCAGCGGCAGACAATGCCATAGAAGAATATGCCCAAATTCTTTTATCCGGGACATATTGCAACAGTTTTTTATATAAACAACGAATTGACTTCAAATCCGAGCCTCCTTTTTTGCTAAAAACGGTTTGACACACATCTGCTCTTTTATTATAATTAGTTGCGGATAACTGTAAAGGACAAAACAGATATAAAGTCTGAACAAGGTACTAATAAATCTAACCGAGGTATCTTTGGAGGGCCAATGATAGAAGTTGAACGAGAGGATTTCTTTGTTGAATCGATAAAAAATCCAATAGGGTACGGAACATATTATAAGATCAATCAGAAATATGGAATCGGATTTCAATGGACGAGTGAGGTTCACCACGATTTCGTCATTACAGTGACAGACATACGATTTAATCAGGAAACCATGGTTGGAGAACATATTGGGCCTGGATATGTACTTGCTCTCTATATTAGTGGCGCAGGAGATGAATTTTATCCGTATCAAAATGTTTCTCCGAATACACTGCGCTGTTATGAACCATCTGAAAAGTACAAAGCGATTTATCATCCTCAGATTCCATTAAGATGTATTACTGTGCAGTTTGACCAGGAATTTATTGATCAGTATCTCCAGGAAATTTCCGGTGATCTTGAAGTGAACTTTTCTGATTTCTTCAAAGAAAAGGGAAATTCTATTTACCAAATGTCAATCGTGCTATGCAAAGCCTATATGAGTATCTGCTTTCCATGAAAGCGTCCAGAATTACAGTAGAAGCAAAAATATATGAAATCATCTCGATTCTTGCTTCTTATTTGAAAGAAAACAGACTAAATGAAGAGAATGCCCGATCCATCAACGAAACAGATTTACAGGCATTAGATGAACTAACGCATTACATGGATGAACATTACAGTTTTAATATTACATTACAGACGCTTTCCACCATTGCATGTATGAGTGAAAGCAAGATGAAAAAAAGCTATTTAAGTCAGTTTATAATATGTCCATTACCGAATACATTCAGAGGAAAAGGATCTCTGCAGCCGAGCACATGCTTATTCAGACCGGCCTCACCATTGCGGAAATTTCAAGAATTGTTGGATACCCAACCCCAGTAGATTGATTGAAATATTCAAAAGGTATTATGGATTTACCCTTCAAAATACAGAGAATAAGAGAATAAAAGTATTGTACTAATTTTATCTAACACTATAAAATGAAATCGCCGATGTAAGCGTTGCTCACTCACATCGGCGATTTCATTGTTTAATCCAGCGGCTTGTACTCGGCCACATTTTTCAGATATGCTTTCGGATCTCCGTTGAGAATCAGGTCGGCATAGGCAACGGATCATTGTAAATCAGGTAGTCCAGTTCAGACTGCTGGAAACGGCTATTCGCAACTTCGTCCTCTACAGTGGTGCAATTAATGGAAATCATGCTGTCGTCAGAATATCTTAGTTCAACGCAGCCTGTGTCCATGTTAAATTCACAGGAAAGTAATGTTTTCATAATGCTATCCTCCAATATAGGCTCTGTTAACAAGAAAAACTCCCGCCTAATTCCTGTTAGGAATCAGACGGGAGTTTCGTATGCACCCGAAAACCGTCAGCTAACAGTTGATAAGTGATTTCGTTCCTTATCACTGTTAAGCCAAGGAATACCGGGCTTTTTTCCTGTTGCGGGCAGGGGAGCGGATATGGTATAATAAAAGCAATGAAACAGGCCGGAGTGAAGCTCTGCGCCGGATTGGGAGTGCTGTTTTTGACAAATTGAACACATACCTCGTGGATCACCCCAAACTGCTGCTGACACTGATCTGGGTGTTTTTCTTTATTGCAGTGATCCCTGGCGTGATTATCACTGTGTATTATCCGACAATGGGCTATTTTAAATTCCTCGGCGTTATCATTGTTCCGGCCGCGATCGCCCTCTATCTGCGCATCCTTTATGGAAAGGTGCGGGAGAGAAAACGCAAGGCGCGTATGGAGCAGAAGGCGCTGGAAAGCGCCGAGCGTCATCAGCATAAGAAAAAGCGCTAAACTGGGTTATGATCAATCACGCCCGCTGGCCAGCCAGCGGGCGTTACCTGTCTGAGAACCCGGCTGCCGCCTGATGTGCAGCCGGGTTCCCGGATAAAAATCGAACCGCCGCTGTGATGAATCACAGCGGCGGTTTGTTTTGAGGGGTTAGGTCTGGTAGGAAACTCAGCCGCGGTCAGCAGCGTTGGAGTCCTTCATCTTGAACATCGGAAGGGTGAAGATCAGACCGATGACGATCAGAACCAGGCACATGATCAGCCGGACATATCGTTGCTGGGTTGATCAGGGCGCCGCATGATCTGAGCGGCGAAGGCGCAGGGGATCAACTGGATAGCCATGATGATACGGTTAACAGCCTGATACTCGCGGCGGCCGAAGGCGAAAGGGAGATGGAAGCGGGATGCATGGTGGGCACGCCGCCGGTCATGCAGGCAACGCCGAAGCCCCAGAGAACCAGCATGGGAACGTTGGGAACCGGTGGCAGCAACAGCTCTTCTGAGCCATCAGGCCGATGACGGGCAGGAACTCGGTGATGCCCAGAACCAGGAGGCAACAGGGTGCCCAGCTTGTCGTCGATGACGCCGAAGATAAAGCTCCGCCTGGGGATGCCGATGATAGCACCCAGGGACAACCGCTTGGTAGCCGACGAACAGAACCATGACGCCGGCGCCTTCCATGCCGCCCATGCCGGCGAACATACCGCCCATAGCGCCAGCGGCGACCCGTGTCGACGTTGGTGACGACAGATAGTGAACCATGCGACCATGGAGGCCATGCAGGCGTTGATGATGAACTGATAGATGCCGAAGTTGACGATCATGATCCAGGACTTCTTCATCTTCAGGACCTGACCGACGGTCAGGTTGACCCTCATCAAATTGTCCGGCCTCGCTCTTGGGGCAGTGTCAGCGCCGTCGGGGAACAGGCCGATCCTCCTCGGGGAAGTCGCGCAGCAGGCAGCAGCTCAGGATGGCGATTGATGACCAGAATGATGCACAGGCCATAGTAGAAGGGACGATAGTCACCGCCCAGGTTTTGGAGATGAAGGCGGTCATGACAGAGGTGCCGATGACGGAGAACAGGGGCTGCCCAGGTGATGATGCCCAGAACGCGGCCGCGATAACGGATGAACCAGGGAAGGCGGCCAGCTGGAAGCCCGGACATCTGGAAGCACATGCAGGTGCAGCGGACGATGAACAGGCTGATGGCCTGGCACAAGATTTGCGCCGGTGCCGCCGTTGCAGGCCAGGCCGTTAGCGGCAGCGATGCCGGCGCAGCCCAGAGCGGACAAGGATGATGCAGGGTCAGGGTCTTGCGGACAAACTTGATGAAGCAGGTGCGTAGACCATGGTCGGCGATGCAGACCAGGCTGCCGGTCATGGGGCCAGGGTCTGGAGCATTGCTCCAGCCGGAGAAGCCCTGAATGATGTTGATCTGGTCATTCTGAAGTCCGGAATAGAAGAACATCCAGACAACACCAGAATGCAGAATGCGATTGCGTAGCGTGCGAACTTCTTGTTCTTTAACACAATAGTTCCTCCTCTTTACTCTTCTTGTCAAGATGAAACGGCTTTGCAGATCAATATAATTCTGGGATCCCACCCCTCAAGGAGATCCTGCTTTGAGCAAAACAGAGACATCTCACAGCACCATTTCTATTTGACCCACAATGAGACCGCTTAACAGTTAAATTATGCATCAACGCAAATAACGAAACCTTTTTTGTGGAAAAAAAAAAAAATCGACTTTTCACAACGGCATACGATTGAAACATTTTTTACGAATCTTAAAAAACGAAATTTCAGTGTTCAAAAGAAAATGGAGTAAAAATATAACGATTTGGAGTAAAACGCTCAGATGTGAACAATGTTTGAATGAGACGTTTTAGTCAGTAATTGTTCTTTTGAAAACGTTTCTTTTGAAAGAATGCGGCATTCACCGCAGAGCAGTGTCCGGAATGCAGCGGATACATTATATATAATACACAAGAGGCAAAAAGAAACGAGGAAAACTTTTGCAATTTCTGTGCGCAAATTCGCTTGACGGGGGAGCCTCCATGCTATAATACTGAATTGCGTGGTATGGGCGTAGTATGCGCTCACCCAGAAAGGCCGGTGACAAATTTGATTTCCCAGCTGCAAACGGAACATAAGGTAGTCGAGGTCAAGCAGTCACGAAAGGCAGTCCAGCGGGGCGAGGCGCGTCGTGTTTCTCGCCGAAGACGCTGACCGCAGGTGACCGAACCGATGCAGGCGCTCTGCAATGAGGCGCAGGTCCCAGTGGGCTCATCCCAAGATAGGGGAGCTGGGCGCCGCCTGCAGCATTCATATGGCTGTGCCGTCGCCGCTCTGCTCAAGGAAGCAGAATGATTTTGCTTTTAACGAATATTTCCTCGGGAAATGTCGTTAAAATATAAAATGATCTATTTAGAAAGGGAGGAACTCGTTCATGCCTACTTTTAACCAGCTGGTGCGCAGCGGCAGAAAGACTTCCATCACCAGGTCAACTCCCTGCTCTCCAGAAGGGCAAGAACACCCTGAAAGACAAGGGAGACCGACCTGCCTTCTCCCCAGAAGCGTGGTGTCTGCCGCGGTACGTACTTCTACTCCTAAGAGCTTTAACTCCGCTCTGCGTAAGATCGCTCGTGTCCGCCTGTCAATGGCTATGAGGTCACCGCTTATATCCCCGGTGTCAGTCATAACCTGCAGGAGCACTCCGTCGTTATGATCCGCGGC
>VOFH01002941.1_pt1 | contig 19404 bp, 33 predicted proteins | sample 5384091 | NCBI WGS metagenome assembly VOFH01 (sample SAMN12384727, study PRJNA508395) | human gut metagenome | isolation source: healthy gut G | host: Homo sapiens
CTGTGCTTCGTTTCAGTTACGTATTGTTACTCCCTGGCCTGGTTCTTACCATCACCATCAGCATCTCCCTACGGACAGCTGTTAGAGACCAGCTGCTGCTCTATCCGTGGTCTCTGTCTGCTCCTGTCTGGCTGCAGAATTGAGGATCAGACGGACTATATCTTCAGCGCGGAATGGGTCTTTACTGCCATGTGCATTACCCTGCTGTCCTGTATCCTGTTCCAGCGGCTCTTAAAGCTTGGACGCCGGTTCGAGAGACTGCACACCACGAGGCCGACTATCTGTTTAACACTTCAATCAGAGTCTGATTCCTGTCATCGCCATCACCCTGCTTTTCACAATTACGGATATTTCGTCCGCATCGTGGAGTGACAGCAATATCACGAATTTCGGTTCTACCTGTTTCTGGAAACTCTTTTGGCAGTATCAGCGTGGAATTTGTTTGGAATCTCTTCTGTATGTGATTATCACACACGTCCTCTGGCTCATGGGGAATCCACGGGCACCAATACCACGCTGGAAGCCGTTTCCAGACAGTTGTTTGAACAGAATGTGGAGATCAATCAGGCCCTGATGACGGCCGGCAGTCCTCCACGGAGATCTTTTCAAGACGTTTCTTGAGACCTTCGTCTTCCTGGGGGGCTGCGGAACTGCTTTTAAGCTTCATCCTTGCGCTCTGCACGCCTCAAAGCAGAGCCATAAGGAAGATCGCTCACGTGGCGCTCCCCTCGGTACTGTTTAATATCAGTGAAATCGCTGTCTTCGGTTTTCCCGATTATCTTTAACCTGACGATGGCGGCTCCATTCATCATCACCCCGGTCGTCCTGACGGTCACCCAGTGCCACTGGCTATCCGTCTCGGTCTGGTGCCTGCATGTGACCCAACTGTAGGAATGGACTGTTCCCCGTACTGCTCAGCGGATATAAATCCACCGAGTTCCATTGCCGGCAGTTTGATGGCTGTTTAACCTCATCATCGGAACGATGATCTATATCCGTTTATCCGGCGGAGTGAAAAACTGGAGGCCGGCAAATTTACGCAGGCGATCCACAGTATGGAGGCGGATATGGCCTCCGGCGAGAAACGGAATCCGCCCATCTTTTAAGCCATGAATTCCTATAACTATTACTGCATAAAACCCTCGCCATGGATTTACAGAACGCCATCAAACGGGGGCAGGTTCAATTATACTATCAGGCGCAGATATCCCGCGATGGAACTCTGCACGGAATGGAGGCTCTTCTGCGCTGGAAGCTTATCCGGTCACCGGATTTATCGCCCGCCCGTGCTGGTGGGGCTGGCCTATGAAAATGGATTTTTAGATGAACTCGGCTACTATCTGATTAAACGCGCCTGCCTGGACGCCCAGACCATGGAGGAACATTTAAAAAAGACGTCTGTCTGTCCGTCAATATTTCCTCCAAGCAGCTCAAGAGCAATGGATTTTTTGACATTTGTTCTCCACTTTGATCCGGCAGTATCGCCGATCATCATCCGCCCTGTTTTCGAGATCACGGAACGGGCGGCAAATGGAAATATCGGATGACTTGAAAAAAGACAGACGTTGCGGAGCCAGGGCATTGAATTCAGTCTGGATGACTTCAGGAATGGGCCATAATTCCTTTATTCAGCTGCAGGAAGGCTCCCTTCGATGAAGTAAAATTGGACGGCAATCTGGTCTCCCAGCTCATGACCAATAAGCGCTCCCGTGAAATTGTCTCCGGAATCATCAGCATGGCCGGAATTTAAACTGCCGTACCATCGCGAATTTGTGGAAAACGCGGAACTGCGCGATGTCTTATCGGAGTTGGCTGTTCCATCTACCAGGGCTACTATTACAGCCGCCCTCTGCCGCTGGAGGAAATCTAAGGATTATATCACCCGGCTGCCTGAAGAAGGAGACGCTTCGGATCCTCAGTAAATCACAGAAAAAAGGAATGGCCGGCATGCGAATCATCATGCTCGGCCATTCTTCCTGCTTTATTTGCCTATTCCTTTCTTTCATCTGCATCCGTCCCATAATTTTCTTCAGATACGCGACCCATAAGCGATAAAACTCCTCTTCCGTCATCTGTAGTGTCTCTTCAAGCTTTTTCCGGTCGTCTGACCAATTCCATCAATTTTCGTATCCATATCTGGCAGTCACATACTCTACAACTGGGCCACGAATGCTGACCCGTCGCCGGAAAAACTCCTGGAAGTCAGCCCCCGGTGTCCAGATCGGCCAGTGCCGGCACGCGGTTGTTCTTTAGCCCCTCCGAGACCGTATTTCGAATCATGCTTCATGATTGTCTTTCCCTCGTAGGGGCTATTCCCTCGTCAAGCCATCTGGGAATATGTGCGTTATCTCTTTTTATCAGAACGTGCGTAAACTCGTGAACGACAGTGTTTATCACCTGTTCGTAATTCGATCCCGGCGGCGGATTCAGCGGCGACGCTTCCCATGTTTTCCCCGCCGCAATTCCCCCCTCTTATCCATTCAGGGGGCGTCCTCGATTCCAAGCGCCTGATTCAATTCCGCCCGATCGAGCATATCTTGACTGTCGTTTTCTGTTTCAGCTCTCTGCCTGTCTTTTCTGTTATATCGATATCGTTCTTCCAATAAATTCAGCAACCTCTTCTACACAGGTCCTCTCGCCTCATGATACTCTACAATAAAATGCCTGCTCTCGCACACAAAATCCATTTACCTGATCCCTTTTCTTTTTTCTGCTCCCCCACGTTCCCATCTCTGCGAATTCCCAGACAGGCAGCTGCAGCACAAACGTACTTCTCACGAAGTCATTGCATCATTCCTTTTCTAAATCATCTCAAATATGGAGAGAAGTACGGCAGAGTTAGAGAAAAAATGGCATAAAAACGTAAAGAAAACTTTATTTGAATGAATCCGTTATTTGTAGTAGATTAAAGCATATGAAATTTAAACCGGATACACTGCATAAATGTGGCAGGAGGCAGAAAGAGGAACGAATATGAAACGGAAAATGGTTTGTGCCGTATTAAGCGGCATACTAATTTTAGGAAATGCCGGTTATGGGGGAATGGTCAGTTACGGGCCCCCACCTATGCAGAGGCCAATGCCGTAGGCCTGGTATTAAAAGGCTGCAGTCGGCCTCAATGATTTTCTGGATCAGGAGGTTCCGAACCCCATTGTAAAAGCCGGCAGATAAGTACTCGTACGAGCAGATGGAAGCCGATATCAGTCTCTCAAAATACCTACGGAGATAAGATTACCGTCAATGTCATTGGTACTTCTCTGGACGGAAGGAATATTTATGATATAATCCTTGGCAATCCGGAGGCGAAATCACAGATCCTCATGCAGGGCGCCATCCATGCCAGGGAGTATATGACGCCTCTCGTGATGATGAGCCAGCTGGAGTATGCCTGGCCTTTTACGATACCGGGCACTATAACTACAAGTCTGTAAAGGATATGCTTAAGAAAGTAGCCATCCATTTCGTCCCCATGACGAATCCAGACGGCGTAACCTTAAGCCAGTTTGGAATTGATGCCATACGCTCAGGGCTGAAACAGGGTCATCCGGGACTGCTATACACGGGATGAACTTTAAAAAGAACCGCGGATTCATTCGAAACTTATCTGACTAAGTGGAAGGCGAATGCCGCCGGCGTAGACTTAAATTATAATTTTCCATATGGCTGGGATGAACTGGCCACGAAGCTGACTGAGCCATCCTCTGCCAGCTATAAAGGCCCTGCTCCCTTCTCGGAACCGGAAAGCCAGGCACTGAGAACACTGGTGGACCAGTATCCGTGGGCTATCACAGTCAGCTACCACTCCCAGGGCCAGGTCATCTACTGGACTACGAGCAGTAATGGAGCGGAGATGGCCTCCAATACGCTGGCGGGAAGCAGTCTCGGTAATGACCGGTTACCGGATGGATAACAGTGACGGCAAAGGTGGCTTCAAAGACTGGATGCAGTCCAGAAGCGGAGCAGTCCCCGGAGTAACACTGGAAGTCGGGAAAACGCCCTGCCCTGTCCCATTCGCAGAGTTTCCTGAGGTCTGGAGGCAGAATAAAGGGAGTCTGGGTACAGGTTCTCGATTACGTTGTGTCGTGCGAATCCCGGATCTGGGATTCTCCAAAGCTGTCCCTGATAATTTTGTTTTTCAGAATCCCAATACAGATAATATCTCCGCCCTCTGACCATCACCGCCCCCATATAAACAGATCCCGGAACTCGTCTGGGCCAGCTTATGATATAAGAATCTTCTTCCGTCATATGAGTTTCAGACAGGGTCTGTTTTCTCCAAAACCATCCGTTTTAACTTATTCTTTTTTCCGGCGCGATTTTAACCTGGCTATTAAAATAGCCAACACCCCCCATTGGTACGCCCCCTGCCCACTTATGATGGGGCTCTCCGTTCATAATCCGGTACCCTCTGTAGATCTGTTCCAGCAGAATCACCCGCATCAGCTGGTGCGGAAACGTCATCCTGGAAAACTCAGCAGATAATCCGCCCGGTCGAGGACCTGTTTTGAGAGCCCTAGAGGAGCCTCCTATGATAAAGACATAATCTGGCTAGTTCCCGACACGCCCAGAGCGGCAATTTTTCTGACAGTTCCACGGAATAGCATCTTTCCCTCAATGGCCAGAGCGATCACATAGGCGCCCTCCTGATGCCGGCCAGAATCCGTTCCCCTCCTTCTCCCTTGATCTGAGTTTCCAGCGCCTCTCCGGCATGATCCGGTGTCTTTTCGTCTGCCACCTGGATAATCTCAGTTTACAGTACCGGCTCCAGCCGTCTTGCTGTATTCTTCAATCGCAGCAGTGTAAAATTTCTCTTTTATTTTTCCAACGGTTATGGCGTTATCTTCATGTAAATTCCTCTTATCTTACCGGCAGGTTCTTCTTCATCGATTCCAGCACCCGGCCTGCCACCTGGGCTGCGGTTTTCTTTCGCCCGCGTCTTGACCCTTTTTACCACTTTTCCATCCGGTTTCCGGCTGATTCCGCAGGTAATCGCAAAAATTCTTCTACTTCCTCCCGCTTCCCCGGCTCTCCGGAATTAAGTCCAGCCCCATCTGGAACACATGGAACATCCCTCATAGACGGATAAACGGCGGCACTCGCCCGCTTCCAGTTTCTCCCACCTCCAGGGTATCGCCTTAGCAGGCACCTCATAGCTTCCCACCTGCATGAGCACCGGCGGAAACCCGTGATAATCCCCAAACAGCGGCGACAGATACGGCTCCTTCGGATCAGCCTCTCCGATATAGGAGGAATGAAAAAGCATGTTGTCGGTGGAGTTCCCGAAAAGGGGATCCGTCTCATAATTATCCGTGTAGCTGGCGCCGCTGTTGGTCAAATCAGTCCAGGGCGACATGGTAATAATACCTCCCGGCATGGCAAGCCTGTGATCCCGCAGATACATGACGAGAGCCAGAGCCAGCCCGCCGCCTGCGGAATCTCCCGCTATGATGATATGGTCCGGCTCGTACTCCTTTTCCTGAATCAGCCACTTATACGCATAGACTGCATCTCCAGGGGCCGCCGGATACGGATACTCCGGAGCCACCCGGTAATCAATCGTGAGCACATCTCCGCCAAAACTCAGCTCGGAATACCGGACTGCGAATTTCCGGTAAATATTCTTCATGGGGCCGATGTAACCGCCTCCATGCAGCTGCAGAATCACACGTCCCGTAAAGATCCCTCCGGACGTAAAGTATTCCATGGGAAACTGCTCCGTTTCCACAATTTCGTACTCATAACCGGCCGGACAGATCCACGCCGGCTCCACCGGATTTTTCTCAGTTCACCGCTCTGTATGGGGCTGCTTTAAGGAAGTCTCCATCACGTTCTGCATCATGTCACGCACTAGATTTACCGCGGACACTCACTCGTTTATCTCTCATCTGTTTTCCCTTTCTTTCCAGCCGTCTGCGGCTCTGCCAGTTTTCTCTGTGTTCCATCTGCCTGCGCCCTGATTCCAGACCGTCATTCCATCCCGCTTTACAGATGAAATCTCCGCTTCAATTCCGTCTTCACACTTCTGTCACCCCACTTAATGGTGACAAATAGAATCGAACCGTGACCACCACGGTTACGAGGCGTCATCAGCGGACGTGTCACCAGCCCGGCCGCCCACAGAATGACGGGAATAAAGCTGAAGATCGTGATGGCAATCTGATACATAAAATAACTCTGCCAGTTCAAACGGTTTACGATAATCAAAAAATACCACCGCAAGGTCTGCAAACAGCAGGGTACTCGGTATGCCGAAATTGACTGACCAGCCTGTATATCCCGTCACATGATCGATCATCACCAGAAGCACCTCCGCCGCAATGGTCTGTATCACAACTTTGGATGCCAGATTCGCATGCCGCATGATGGAGTATCGTAATGTCAGCGCCACATAGATGATACAGCCGATGGCGATGACTGACCACATGGATCCTGAGTATGTGGCGAAATTGACCCTCCCAGTATGGCGGCCACGGCAAAAAGGATGCCGTAAAAGGTGTTGACTACTTCCTTCCACCGTTTCGGATCGTACTGGATCCGGGTACATTGCCTTGTCGTCACGGGAATCCGGCACACCGTTGCTCTCCGTCTCCACAGAGACTCCCAGTTCTTTTAAAAGCCGAAAAGCGGTCCTGAAGCCTCGTATCCTGAAAGACCGAGGTAAATGTCACCACCACATGTTCGCCGTACGCGCACACGGCACACTTCATGGGCTGACGCTTTGAGACACCGATCATGAGATGGAACCGTTCAATCTCAGCCTCATACTCTTCTTCTACTTTAATCGGACCAATATTGGAAAGCGTCATGGTATATGCCCGGTCGTTTCTGCGGAAAATCACATTCAGGGCACCCCATTTCAGGAAGAGCGGAGCGATTCTCAAATACCATTTCTTTTCATTGGAAACATTATAGGAGATCGTCTCCTCCAGCTTTTCCCTCGTAATATTCTCATCCATCTGGCGGCTTACTGCCTCCACTGCTTCGGAAAACTCATGTTCTTTCCCGTCTGCCAGAAACTCCAGCAGCGTAACCGCGAAGAAGATTGGCCATGGTCTCGGAATCGAAAAATGCCGCAGATTAATGGGCAGACTGATCCCGATCGACCGGTCCCCCGGTCCCAGCTTCTTCATATTCCTGATAAATGGCCCAGATCAGGGCGGCGGCAAGAAATTTTGTGATGCTTACGCCGTAAGACTTTCCGACCTTTTTTAACTCTGCCAGATTTACATAACACGTGCAGCACGCTTTCCTCATCGAGAGGCAGCGGTTTCTCCGCTTTATGTGAAACGCCTTCCTGGTGCTGTATTTTCTGCGGGCAACCTCTTTGTAGTTGCGTACATAGCTGTCCTCCACGTTCATGGAGACATCGGACGATATCTTCTGCGGAGCCGGATGGCCGGTCCTGCCGTCGCGGGTCAAATCAGATACCGGTAAACCAGTGCTTTTCAGGAAATTGACTGCTCCCAGCCCATCCGTTACCGCATGAAATACCTCAGATTGATCCGTTTCTCATAGTAGCTGACCCGGAACAGATAGTAAGGGCTGGTGCGCGGATCAATATACTTGCACGGATACGCAGTTTCCCGCTCAATAACAGGCATCCGTTTATTCGACTCAAAATAATACCAGAAAAACCCGCGTCTCAGTCTCACGGCAAAGCCTTCAAACTGAGGCAGTATCTCCAGCGCCCGCTGAAGCGTTCCCGGGACCACCTCTTCCTTTAGTGTTACCGATATTCTGTATACATTACTTAAATGCTCATTGGCAATGACAGGAAATATTTTCGCCGTATTGTCAAGACGTCTCCATCTCTCCCCCTGTGGACTCTTCTTCATCGCAAAACTCCATCCTTTCCAACTGCCGCACTCTCCTGAACCTCAAAGGCAAAACGGCTCCGTTCCCTAAAATTCCAGGAGCATATCATACCAGACAGCCCGCCGTGAACCGATGCCGACAGCCCCAGATTCCGATAGCCGAATTTCTCATAGTAATGGATCAGTCGGTCCTTGCAGGTCAGAATCATCCCTTTTTCCCCCGCGCTTTCGCCTCCTGCATCAAGCGGTTCATCAGATCCGCCGCGACCCCTGCCTCCGGAACTCCGGTATCATCGAGTCCGAAAACACTCTGATACAGCCCCTCCGGGCGGTGGAGCCCCGCTGTCCTCGAACATCTCATCACGGATGGTTCTCTCATCAGTCACACAGCCGTTGATAAAAGCCGATGATTCTGCCGTTCTCATCCTCTGCTACAAAAAAGCTGTCCGGAAATGTCTCGATCCGCTGCCGAAAGGACGCTTCCCGCTGCCTCCCGCTGTCGGAAAACACAGCGCTTCCACTTCTGTCACCTGATCTAAGTCTTCTATTTTAACGTTTCTGATCAGTGTAATCCATCTGTCTGATCCCTTCTTATCATTCGTTTTTATCACTGTTTTATTCCCGCGGGCAACGAGCCGGACGCGCTGGCGCGACCATTTGGCGACTGCCGGCAGATAAAAGAAAAGGCGGAATCTGCGGCGTCAGACCCGCAGATATCCTCGTCTCTTCCATCGTCTCCTCTATGACTGGGCGCGGAAATAGTATCCGACCCCCCATTTCGTATGAACATATTTTGGATCGCTGGGGCTCGGCTCTATCTTCTCACGAAGACGTCTGACATGGACATCCACGGTTCTGACATCACCGGAATCCATGGCCTTGTTGCCCCACACGTACGTAAGCAGCTGTTCCCGGCTGTAAACCTTATTCGGATTACAGGCCAGAAGCTCCAGCAGATCGAATTCCTTTGCTGTTAAATTGATCTCTTTTTTCGCCGATAAATACACGCCTGCTGTCCCGGTCCAGCTTTAAATCGCCGGAAGTCACCACATTGGACCCGGCCCGGCTCTCCCGCCTGTTCTTCTTCGTATTCCGACGCATAATTGCCTTGATTCTGGCCTTAACTTCCAGGATATTAAACGGTTTCGTAATATAGTCATCGGCGCCGTATTCCAGCCCCAGAATCTTATCCATGTCGTTGCCCTTTGCCGTCAGCATGATAATCGGCATCTCGGAAAACTCCCGTATGGCCTGGCAGACCTCGTAACCGTCAAACTTCGGCAGCATCACATCGAAGCACCACATCATACTCCTTCTGCTTTGCTAAATTGATGGCTTCCTCTCCGTCATAGGCGCAGTCCACCTCCATGTTGTCCTGCTCCAGACTGAACCGGATTCCCTTCACAATCAGTTTCTCATCATCCACTACTAAAATACGTGCCATGTCACACCTCTATCTTCCACTCACACTGTTATGTCATCTTTGATCTTTTCAAATCTTTGCGTTCTTAATACCGGATATCTTCTTGATATCCTCAATCTTCTGAAACCCGCCATGGCTTTCCCGATAAGCGATGATATCATCGGCTTTTGCTTCTCCGATCCCCTTTAAGGTCAGCAGTTCTTCCCTGGTGGCCGTATTCAAATTCACTTTCTCTTTTTGCCGCTGCCGCCCGGCTCACTTCCAGATCCGGCTGCGGCCATGCCCGGTACCATAACGCCGCCGCCCGCGCCGCTTCCCGCTGGCGGAATCAATCCCGTAGCGTTCCGCCCCTTCCATGGATTCTCCATCCGGAACCACAATCTTCATGCCGTCACTGACAATCTGTGCCATGTTCAAATACTGCTGTGCCGCGCGTTCGGTAAATCCGCCGGCCCGCTCCACAACCTGGAAAATTCTGCTTCCCTCTTCCATCTCATAGACGCCCGGAAAAGGACTTCCCCACAGATATGTACGTAGCAGACCGCTGCCGTTGTACTTTCAGAAACCGGATGTCTGTAATACTTCTGACGTCTCTGATGCCTCACCGGATCCTTTATCATCCGGCCCGCTTTTTTCCTCCGGCATCTCTTCTCCCCGGCTCATCTCTGTGTCACCGGGGCCGCTCAAAACCGACAGTTCTCCGGATTCCCATCCGCCCTGTCGTCCATCACAGCTGCAGCATATGCATGCAGCCAACACGCATATGAGTATTACAGCCGTTTTTACTGCCTGATATCTATATTTCATGATATCCCTCCTCTTTTCTCAGGGAATGGATACCATCTTCAGCCTATGATACTATTCTACAAAAAGATACCAGTAAATACAAGCACTATTTCCAAGTTTAAGCGAAAGGTTCCGCCGGGCAGGAAGAGGCACGGGACAGTAGCACACGCCAGAGGGCGGGACGGGCATATCGGTTTTTTGAGCAGAAGCCCCGCAGCAGAAAAACCGTCTGACAGCCAGAGGTGCCCGGACGGTTTTTCTGCGTACTTTCCATTAATTAAATATGATAATACCAATCACCGCCACAACAGCGCCAAGCAGCTTCTTCCATTCAAATCCGGCTTTTTCCACACCGAACAGTCCAAACAGTTCGATTCCGTACGCCACGATGATCTGGGATATAACGATGATAAGCGCCGCCTTCGCAGGCCCCAGTGACCCCATACTGCGCACTACGGTATATGTGATAAAGGCGCCGATAATTCCGCCCAGAAGCATGTATTTCGGTTCCACCTGGAGATTCCCGAAATATTTTCTCTCCCTGAAAAATACCAGATGACAATACAGGTGATAAATGCAGTAAGCTGCACCCAGCCGGCAGATACCCATATGCTGGTCTGCTTCGTAACAGTATTCAAAACTCCTGGATGCTCATCAGCGCTCCTGAAATCAATGCTATGATAAAGCCTGTCATAGAATAACCTCCAAATCCGTCATGCATTTCTAATCTTTCCTTATCATGCGCAGAATTGGAACTTCTATTCATCCACATATCATCTTGACACCGTACTGTTTTTGCGATATACTCACACGGAAAAGAAAAACAAAAAAAGACACGCTAGGGGAGCCGCTTGGCTGAGAATGGTATTATTTACATGACCCTCACTACTTGAACCGGATAATGCCGGCGTAAGGAAGCAGTATGATCCATACTTCATGAAAGTAGTCCCCTCCTGTGTGCAAACAAAGGAGGATTTTTTTATGTCATTTTTTCTTAACCTATGCGGCGGACAGCGAAGAGTATGTACTGAAGCCCGCCGGTTATGGCCTGCTTATCGTATTGCTGGCCGCGCTGCTGTTTGTCATCTATAAACTGGGTAAAGCATCGCTTAAGACGCAGCAGATGCAGACGAAACAGCTCGTTTACTGTTCCGCCGCCATGGCTCTTGCAGTCGTGACTTCCTTCATCAAAGTGGCGTCCCTGCCCTTCGGCGGTTCCATCACCTTATTTTCCATGATGTTCATCTGCCTGATCGGCTACATCTATGGAGCCAGAACCGGACTGATCACCGGCCTGGCCTACGGCATCCTGCAGTTCATCGTAGAACCGTATATCTACGCCCCGCTTCAGGTGCTTCTCGACTATCCGCTGGCATTCGCCGGACTGGGACTGGCAGGATTCTTCAGTTCGAAAAAGCACGGCCTGATTATCGGCTACCTCGTGGGTATCTTCGGCCGTTATATCTGTCATGTGTTATCCGGCTACATATTCTTTTGCCGCTTATGCACCGGAAGGCATGAATCCGTTTTTCTACACACTCGGTTATAATGCGACCTACATCGTACCGGAGGCAATCGCAACTGTTATCGTCTTCAGCCTGCCGCCTGTGGCAAAGGCAATTGCCCAGGTAAAAAAAACAGGCGATCAGTTCGTAGCCGGGCCGATCTGATAAGTGGAAGGACTTGGTACAGCCCCTGACTGATTCTACATGATATCGATCAGGTAATCATCTCTCCTTCCCCCTGTTATTCCACAGAAAATAGGAACTGCCTTTAGTTTCACTGCCCGAAAGCCTCTCATATAAGCATTCCTGCCTTCTGCCGCTGTAACGCACTCCAGGAACTGTTATTCCATAATAACCGCCCAATGTTTCTTCCCAGTAAAGTTCCGGTTTTCCCTGTAACATCCACCCGGCATTCATGAAGATACGGTCCGTTCATCAGCCTCTTCAGACAGTAAACCAGAGGTCCCCGGATTAAGCTGCTTTGCCCGCATCATAGAATATCCGCTGATCTGCCTGACAAAAGAAGGCTCCATCTCCAGAACCCATTCCAGAACATCCCCATCCTTCCATTCCCGTTTTACCACCAGATATCCTCTCTCCACAGAGAGTCCGTCACTATGCTGATTCATGGTCAGAGAATAGCGGACGCACCACTGCGGAATCCGCAAAGCAAGCTCTCCGGATACCGGGTTCTCGCTTTCAAATCGAAAAACAGATCTGCCCTTCCACGGGAGTTCTTCCTGTATCAATCGGAAGGTTCCGGATAGGCAGCGTCACCTCCCGTTCACTTCAATATATTGATGAACATAAAACCGTTCTCCGTCTACAGAATAAATCAGGCTGTAAATCCGCTATTGTCCGGGCAATGTTGGGCGGACAGCAGGCACACAGGCATACCAGGCCTGACGTGCGGTTTTACATGATGCCGCTCAGGATTGACCTCTGGCACGGCCTCCATCGGGTTGACAAAAAAAGTGTCTGCCATCCAGTGACAGCCCTGAAAGCACCGTATTATAAAGAGCCTTCTCAATCACATCCGCATAACTTGAATCCGCTTCGTTAAGAAGCATCTCCATAGCAAAACGAATCAGCCCCACCGAGGCGCATGTCTCACTGTAATTGTTAGGCAGATGCCCGCCCTGGTAAATGCTTCCCCGGACGGTGTCGAACCGATGCTTCCGGTTATATACATCTGTGTTCCGGTTATATTTTAGTTCCCTGCAGGTATCGAGGATAGCCCGCCCATGCGCGCCATGGCTGCATACATATAAACGGCTCTTACGGCATGGCCAACCGCTTTTTCTGCTGCCGCACCGGAATATGGAACTGATTATAATACGCATAGGGATATCCCGGTTAGGTTCATCTACCTGGCCTCTGGTCCAGTGGCTTATCCGTCCCCTCCGCTCAAACTCTTCCTCGAAAAACCGGTTGTTTCCACGCGCTTCCAGAAAATAGGAAGACAAGTTCAAATACCGTTCTTCGCCTGTAACATCGTACAGCTTTAACAGCGCCAGTTCGATCTCCTGATGTCCCGGATAGCCGTGGAATTTCCCCTCCTCCGGGCCAAATGTCCTGTCAACGCAGTCGGCCAGCCGGCAGGCCGCCTTGAGGAGACCGTCTTTACCGGTCCCTTTGTGATAGGCCACAGCGGCCTCTATGAGATGGCCTGCACAGTAAAGTTCATGGCACTCCAACAGATTGGTCCATTTCCGGTCAGGTTCCTTCAATTGATAATAGGTATTTAAGTAACCGTCTTCCTGCTGGGCCGATACAATATAGCCAATAATTTCATCCGCCTTTTGTTCCAGATCTTCATCTCTTCCGTACTGCAGGATATCTCCCACCGCTTCAATCCATTTATACAGATCACTGTCCTGAAAAACAAAACCGGAAAATTCCCTTCTTTCACGCCTGCAGCTATCTGAAAGTTTCTCACCGCGTGACTTTCCGTTTCGCATGGGATCCGGTCCGTTAAAATCCCCATTGGTAGGGAATCAGCTGCTCCCTGACAAGCTTTAAATACCGGTCCCAAAAAGGGTGATTTGATCATGCAGTCCATCTATTTATCCTCCTTTTCTGCCTGATGCAGAGATTCGCTGTACTCCTTCGGTGTACAGCCCACATATTTCTTGAACACTGAAATAAAATAGCTGTTATTCTGAAATCCCGTCATATCTGCCACTTCACTCCCTTTAAAACCACTGATCGCCAGCAGAAGCTTCGCCTTTCCAGACGGTATTCCGTAAAAGATACTGGACAAATGATTTCCCAGTCTCCTTCTTAAACAGCTCTGAAAAATAGTTTTATTGAAACACCACCTCACTGATGGATTCTAAGGAAATATCCTCGTGGTAATGGTCCTCCATGTAATTGAGCGCCTTACGGATCTTGAAGCTGCATCCGTTAGAATCCACAGGCATATCATCCGTTAAGTGCTCTGCCTTCAGCTTCCGTATCTCCGTCTCCATCAGCTGTACCTTTTTGCGATGCTTTTGGCTCTGCATCCATTCCGCCTTCACCGTCTTTAGAAGCTGATACATCTCCTCCGGTTCCACAGGCTTTAAAGATATAGCCCTCTCTGGCTCCATTGGCAATGGCTGCCTTCGCGTATTCAAAATCCGTATAGGCACTGACAAAAAACACAGATAATTTCGGGACTGATCTTTTTACTGCCTCCAGCATATGAATCCGTCCAAACCGGGCATCTTGATATCCGATATAACAAGATCAGGTTTTAAACTTCTGCAAAGCTTTAATGCTTCCTCCCATCTCCTGCCTGCCCCGTCACTTCAATCCCCAGATGAAACGATTCTAATAAATCTGCCAGCAAATAGCGGACATTCTCCTCATCATCCACGAGTACGGCTTTAAAATCCCCATCTCCTTCCTCCTTTTCTATCTCAATGCGGAAAGACACACTGGTTCCTTTCCCCGGTTCACTTATGATTTGTAAGCAGCCGGATGCTCCGTAGCTTAAGAAAAGCCGCTTATTCACATTCTTTAGACCAATGCTTTTCCCACTTCCCATCCACTTTTCTCCGTTCCAATTTCCTTCGTGGCAAAATCCATGATATCCCCGGAAAGCTCTTTCAGCCGTTCCGCCTCGATTCCCAGCCCGTTGTCCTTCACTTCTACGTAAAGCGTCTCGCCGTTTACCGAACAGGTAATCATAATCCATTTTAATCCGTTTTCAGTTCAAGGCCATGGATAAAAGGCGTTTTCTACCAGAGGCTGAATCAGCAGGCGGGCCATTCTGCATTCCCTGGAACGCGGGTCGATGTTATAAAGCACCTGAATAGACCGCTGAAAACGATATTCCTGTATCCGGATGTAGTTTTTCACATAGGTCAGTTCTTCCTCCAGCGTCACTTTCTCCTTACCGTCACTTAAAATATACCGGTACATCATCAGGGCTTCCCGCAATGCTTTCTATATCTCCATTATGTTCCCGAATAGCAAGCCCCGGATCAGTTCAAAGGAATTAGCAAGAAAATGGGATTAATCTGTGCCTGAAGCGCCAGGAGTTTTGCATTGATGTTTTCGGTTCTGATCTCAGTCATCTTTTGTCATCATATCATCCATTTTGAGATCATGGAATTATATCCCTGTTCCAGAATACGTATCTCTTCAAACTGGCTGATGGTGTGAATCTCCACCAGTTCCCTGATTCAGCCCTTCATTCTTCCCGTCAGCTTCTGCAGCGGCCCGGTTAAATAGCCTGCATACTTATATACACTCCAAACCGATACCGGCATGATAATCAGCAAAAGAATGATGGAGGAGGTCAGATTGTCCTTTAAGCTTTTTTAAGGCAAACGCGTTGCTGTATCTGACCTGGAGATTCCAGCCGTTATTTAACGGATAGACCAGATGGTAACCGGAATCCATATCGCCAAAGCCAAAATTCTTATAAACAATGCGGTCCGTTTTTTCTCCAATAAAAGAGCGGTCCGGAAACCAGAATATAGTTTCGTCTCCGGCCGTCACATAGGCCAGACAGTATCGGTCTAAATTAATCATCTTTAATATTTCTTCCATATAAGATGCCCGCATATCAATGTGAAGAACGCCTCTGCGCTCCTTTCCCTGACTCAGACGGTAGACATTTTTCAGATAGGAAAATACCTCATCCGAATCGGGAACCAGTTGGTATTCCGGTACAGAGGGCGGCACATAGCAGTCATCACCACCGCTCTCTTCCAAAGGGATATCCTGCTGTTTCCATAGAAATGTTCCCGGCTCACATTAGAATCCGTTGTATAAAGCCGGTCATAATTATCCAGCCAGTAGATATTGGTGACAAAAGGAACGGCCCTGCGTGAAACGTCTGAAACTGGTTCTCCGTGTTTTTGAAAAAAGTCAATCCCTCTTTTGTCCAGACCGGACGGATTCGATCATATTCCTCGGATTGGGTCAGACTGTCCACAATCTGGTACTGCAGCACGTCCAGCTGATTTAACATATTATTTAAGCTGTTCCTGGCCTGTTCCGACATTTTTATGATCTCTTCCTGATTCTGCAGGATCGTATATCGGTAGATCTGATAAAGATGAAGACCGCTTAAACAGACTGTAACAAGCAGTATCAATATCACGTTGGAACGGATCATATCGGATCTGATTGTTTTCTGCATAAAGCGGCCCTCCTGTCATCTTCTATTCTCTGCTGTATATGATTCCTCTTGTTCAACCCAAAATTCTTCCCGGTCCAGGAATGCTGCGCCAATCTGTTCGATCACCAGATTTTCTTTTTATCCGGAATATATTTTGCACCATTATACCCACATCATCCACCCATTCTGCACCTTAAGAACATACGGCTTATAGACGGCTTTTTCATCAAAGCCATCAACATCCGGAGCAATTATAGGATTGGCCGGATACCGCTCCCAGCCGCTGATCCCGTCCTTTGATCTGGCCAGTCCGATGGCTGCCCGGTCCCACATGGATAAAACCGATATAGAACATATAATAGTAATTCTTCCATTTCAGTACCTGACAGGCTGCTACCTTCTCTCTTTCCCATGGATTCTTCTCTTCCTTACGAAGAACAGGATTTGACACCTCTTTCTCCCAGTTTCTTCCATCACGGCTCCAGGCATATCCAACGGCGTCCGGTTCATGGTTTCGCCTCCGCTGTACCACATCTTATATACTCCCGTCTCCTCCTCATATATCACATGGGGACACATGACTGCCTTCTGCTCCCATGGCTGATCCGGCACAAGAACCGGGGTGTTAAACCGTTCCCAGTGAATTCCCATCCCTGCTGGAGGCGTCCGATACAGGAACGGCCTTCATTCGTATATGGCTTCATCTGTCCGGAATACCACATTTCATAAATGCCGTCTCTTTTTATCACACTGGGCCGGTTCAGTTCATCCAGCATCCCACAGTGATTCCGGATTCGGCCTTTTAAAACTTCCACCGGTTCTTTCCAGTTCAGCCCGTCTTCACTTTCCGTATAGCCAATGCACTCGTGCGGGCGCCAGGAAAACCACATCCTGTAAATTCCGTCCTCGTGAAGAACCGATAAATCGAAACACGTTCCATATTCTCCGCCCAGCACCGGGTTTTTCTCATATTTTCTCCACCCATCACTGGTTCCATATGGGTAAACCGCCAGATTTTCCGGCGTATCCCAGAAAAAAACGATCCTCGTATCTGGTTACATAAAACCACTCTTTGCTAATTCTTCGCTGTACTTCAGCATAAGTATCCTCCTCTATTTTTTTTTTCTATCAGGCTGCATTCAGCCCTTGATGGAACCGGCCGTCATTCCTTTTACAATCTGTTTCTGGAACATGGCGTAACAGATAATGACAGGAATCACCATGATCATAACCGTCGCCGTAATCAACCCGTAATCGGCCCGCATACTGAGACCTCATATTATAACAGACCTGGTTTAGAGTAATCAGATTCTGTCTGGATATGATAAGAAGGCTTAAAAAAGATCATTCCAGCAATTGATAAGTACAAAGGTTCCCACTGTGGCCAGCCCTGCTTTCGATAGCGGCAAAGCATAATCTTTAAAAAGTCTGCAGTCTGTTGCGGCCATCAATTCTCGCCGCATCCTCCAGTTCATCCGGCAGCCCCATCATAAACGGGACCAGAATAAAGATGCTGAAAGCTAAATTCGTGACAATAAACGCCAGTATGACACCCACTCTGGTATTTAATATCCCTACTCTGCGGAAGATCAGAATAAAGGGATAATAATGGCATTAATCGGAATCATAATTCCCCAGGAATAATAATGATACAGTCCCCTGTTCTTCCATACCTTGGCAATAATGTACGCACTCATGGCGCTTAAGATCACTACAACGGTCACGGCGGCGGCGGCATATAAATACTGTTTAACAGATGAACCGGAATATCTGCCACCTGCCAGGCTTCCGCATAATTTTCCCACTCTGGCTGTCTCGGTATCCCAAAAGGGCGATCCATAGATTTCCTCGCTCGATTTAAGAGAACATAAACCAATCCAGAACAGGGGGATAGAGTGTGATAAACGTCATAAAAGACAAGTACTGCATATCGCAGTATTCTAAAAGGATTTAATTTTTTATGCATAACCGGCCTCCTAATCATTTCTGTTTATGAATGCAAAGATACGGTTTTACAATCATTGTAACGGCCAGCGCCAGAATCAGCATGCAGACAGCTACCGCAGTTCCCCCCCGATCGAGGAATCCACGAAAGCCTCCTTATACATGTAGATAGAGAGAATGTACTCTCCGCCCCCGGTCCTCCCTGGGTCATAAGGTAAGGAATATCAAAAGTCTTAATGGAACCTGTCAGGCAGATAACAACACATACCTGGATCATTGCCTTAATATTGGGAATCATAATACGAGAAAAATATATCAACGGTATTGGCTCCGTCTATGTAAGCGCTCTCGATTAATTCTTTGGGAACAGACTGCATTCCAGCCCAGAAGAATGATAAAAATGGTAACCGATGTACTGCCAGATTCCAGGCATAATAACGGAAAATAATACCACCCCTGGATCAGTAAGCCAGTTTTTAATCATACCCTTCCAGCCCATCGCTTCAAAAATGCATTTACCGGGCCAAAGGCCGGGTTAAAAAACAGAGAAAACATAAGACCGATTACGGTAGCCGAGATAACAACAGGCACAAAATACACGGACTGGAAAAATGGAAGCCACGAACTGTGCGGTACACAAGGTATGCCAAATCAGAGCCAGAGGAAGCTGAATGCAGACACCAGCCGCCATGCTTTTTTTAAGGTATTGAAAATTACTTTCTTAAAGTATCTGTCGTTGGTAAACAGATCCACAAAATTAGCCATCCGATAAATTTTGACTGAGTAACGCCATCCATTTTAAAAGGGAAAAATACAACGATGTAATCATGGGGACAATTAAAAATATTTGTATAAAACAAACGATGGAATATGAAACAGATAGAAAAAATCCATTTTCCCTTCTTTATATTATTTTTTCTTCATTCTAAGTTTCCATGGCAACCCCACAGAAGATCCGGGAATCAGGATCCAAAGATTCCCGGATCTTTCAGTTGTTAATTTTCCTTTGCCGCTGTCAGAACTTGTTGATATTTTTCAATCACCTGATCCGGCGTGCTGATTCCGCCATTAATTCATCAATTCCATCAGCAAAGTCAGTCCAGCACTCCGTTTTCGGACACGCCTGCGGAAGGATTTGGGACAGGATTCTTTTCTCTTGCAAATTCAATCACTTCAGCCAGTTTCTGTTTTCAACCTTATCCGCATCGACTTCTATATCCAGTCTGGAAGGATACCTCCGCCGCTGTAGAGAGTAAGTTCCTGAATTTCGCGTGAATAAAGATAATCCATCAGTTCGATCACCGCATCTTTTTATCC
>VOFH01001388.1_pt1 | contig 19330 bp, 34 predicted proteins | sample 5384091 | NCBI WGS metagenome assembly VOFH01 (sample SAMN12384727, study PRJNA508395) | human gut metagenome | isolation source: healthy gut G | host: Homo sapiens
CTCATTATTAAAAATGGACGGTATGAGCCAGTCAGTAAAAATGAATAATGACCGATCAGGTCAAAGGATTGAGCCGATGTATTTTGGATTTTGTAAAAGATGAAATTGCGTCGGCTTTTTATTTTCACAAAATCCGATTCTGAGGATTTTTGAAAAACAGGCAGAACGGAAAACATGCCGAAGGAGGAAGATGGAATTGAGCTCAGAGACAATGTGATCAGAAAACAGGCAATAGAAATTGAAAAGAAACATGATCAGATTGTAAAACAAGGATCAATCCTTCAGTTTCAGGATAAAAAATTGAGGATGCAACAAACCAGTTAGAGCAGTTGACTCTTGAGATTGATGATATTGAATCTTTGTTACAGGATGTTTCAGATGTTGCCTATGAGAAAGCTGTGGAAGAAGTCACAAATGAAGTGATGATTAAAACCCGACAGGATGATATCCGACTCATTGAAGGAACAAAGAACTGGATCGATCAGCCACAACGCAAAGCTTCGGAGAAAGAAAAGAATTATGCAAAAAATCGTTTGGATGGTGTAATAAAAAAATCATGAAAGCTATGACAGCAGTTCAAACAGTAAAAGATTCGTTACTGCAGCCAAAAACAAAAGCTAAGGTTGTTAATGAAATCAAAGAAAAAGCCAGACCGTCGATCATGAGCCGTCTGGCAGAAAAGAAAAAGAGTTGGCAGAAAAGAAGCAAAAAAAAAAGAATGATTTGAAAAAATCATGGAATAGAGATGACAGATAAAGAGCATTCCGTTGTATTCGTTATTGAATCAATGGGAGTGCTTTTTATTTTCTCGGAAAGGAGCAGGTATGAAATTATTTGAAGCTGTAAAGGAAGCTGTTACTGCAAGAAGTGCTGCAGAATATTATGGAATCAAAGTAGGACGAAATGGAATGGCTGTCTGCCCGTTCCACCCAGACAAGAATCCGAGTATGAAGCTTGATAAAAGATATCATTGTTTTGCCTGTCAGGCAGATGGAGATGTGATTGATTTTGTTGCCAAATATTTCAATCTTTCTGTAAAAGAGTCAGCTGAAAAAACTGGCAGAGGATTTTTCTGTACCTTATGAAAAATACCAAAGCTATAACAAGACGAAAGATTACCAAAATCAAAACAAAAGAAACAGACACTGGATCAATTCTTTCACGAACAACAGATTCGGTTTTCCGAGTATACAGTGACTACTTACATCTTTTAAAGAAATGGAAAGTTGATTATGCTCCCAGAATTGAAGATGATGATTGGCATCCGTTATTTGTTGAAGCGATGGAAAAATACACGCTTATTGAATACAAGATGGACGTGCTTCTCAGTGGTTCTCTGGAAGATCGTGCAAGATTGATTTTGGACTGTCAGGAGGAGGTAAAGAACATTGAGCAACGAATTAAGGAAGAATCTGCCGGACGATGTGGTTGCACGTCTGGAAGCATTACAAAAATTGAAGAAGTAACCGAAGAGACACAGGTGGAGAAGAATTTGCCCAGAATGGAACTGCCAATCTGGTTCGATGGCAAGCAGATCAATGAAATCCTTCTGTATCAGACAATTCTGCAGCAACATGAAATCAAGTGTATTAATGGGGTATTGTATGATATAGACCGTTCAATCCCAAACGATGAAATGGAGAAAGAGATTCTGGATATTATTGAACACTATTGGACCAGCGGAATTTCTGCTAAAGTAACGGCTGTTTTAAGCGGATTTAAGATGTATACCCGTTCAGATCCACTTCCCATAAAGAGGACCGGGTTCATTTTAAGAATGGAACCTATTTTGTAAATCAGAAGTTTATTAATCAGAAAGAATGGACGCAAAACCGATTGACGATCAATTATAACAAGGATGCACCTAAACCTGAAAGATGGCTGACATTCCTGGATGGACTGCTCGAAGCGGATGATATTGTCTGCCTGCAGGAGTTTATGGGATATTGTCTCATTCCCAGCAATAGAGGTCAGAAGATGCTGCTGATTATCGGAAAAGGCGGTGAAGGAAAAGCCGTATTGGCAGAATCTTAAAAAAGAATATTTGGTCATAACATGAATTCGGGAAGCCTTCAGAAACTGGAAACCGACAAATTTGCCAGAGCCGATCAGGAAGGCAAGCTGTTGTATCTGGATGATGATATGAAAACAGAAGCATTACCATCAACGAACGTGATTAAAGCAATTGTTACATCTGAGGACGAAATGGATTTAGAGAAAAGGGAAAAAACAAAGCTACCAGGGACTTCTTGTTTGCAGAATACTGGCATTTGGAAATGGCACATTAAAGTCGCTTTTGACAGGAGCAGAGGTTTTTACAGACGTCAGATTATTCTGGAAACAAAAAGATGTACCGCTGGATAGAATCAATGATCCTTATTTGGCAGACAAGATGATGGAAGAAGTGGAAGGCATAGTTCTATGGTGCATTGAGGGGTTGGAGAGACTGATTCGTAACGATTATCAGTTTACGATTAGTAATAAATCCCAGTTATTGATGGATGAAATGCAGGAAGATGATGACAATATCCTATCGTTTCTGGAATCAACTGGATATATCGGACTGGAAAAAGGCACTTATGCCACGTCAAAAGATTTATATGTTGCTTATTGCAGATGGTGCAATGATAACTTGGATGTACCCGTAAGCGAAAGATCCTTTGCAAGGAGATTTAAGGAGCGGCGCTGTACTTATTGTCTTGCCTGGCTGGGAAGAGTATTAGGCATTAACCAGAGAGATATCGGCAGAGAAAACAGAAGTGATAGACAATGATATTTGTTAGATATGCTTCTTGTCGTTGGCTGCATCATATTAAAACGCTTTTTACGTTAAAAAAGTGCTGTGATCACAAGGCTTTTTGCAAGCAAAAATGAAAAGGCTATATATAGGTAGCCTACGAAACTGGAAGTGCCCATTTTGGGTCTGATTTAAAGAATAGTGTTCTGACAGAGACCAATGGAATGACTCTCTGTCTGGGGCTCAAAAAGGAAAGGAGAAATGATTATGGAAAAAATGATGAATACAAAAACAGAGGGTAACACATTTACAAAGAAAATCGGGCAGACAGTCTATGTTGTCCGTTATCATTTCAATGAAGATGCAAAGGAAACACTGCAGGAGAAGATCAACCGGATGCTGGTTACAGAAGCAAGTCGAATGGCAGTGTATTAAAATTAGGTGGATGTAATTGAAGAAAAAATATGATATCATGTGAGTAACAAATTTGAAGTTGTATTATTGAATAAAATGGAGATTTTGATATGAAAGACAAGGCAAACAAGGATTATTGGCAACGACTTGCAAAAATATATACACCTTTGATGGAGTCAGATAAGAAATTTTATAATGCAATCTGCGGATATATTAGAGATTATCTCAAATCTGATATGAATGTATTAGAATTAGCTTGTGGAACAGGGCAGCTATCTTTCCCATTGTCTGATTGTACTAATAGCTGGACGGCAACCGATTTTTCGGAAAATATGATTAAGCAAGCGAAAAGGAGAGGTACAACAGAAAACTTAGTTTTTGCGTAGCCGATGCAACGGCACTTTCATATGAGAATGAAAAATTTGATTGTGTAGTAATTTCAAATGCACTGCACATTATGCCAGAGCCTGAAAAAGCAATGCAGGAAATTCGTAGAGTATTAAAAAAAAGATGGTATTTTGTACGCACCAACCTTCTTATGGGCAGAGAAAAATCAAGTGGTTTACGAAAGCGATTGATGTCTATTACAGGATTTAAAGCATACAAAGAATGGAACAAGGAAAATTTTTGTGAGTTTATTACGGATTATGGCTTTACAGTCGTCAAAGTGAATTTGGTGGATGGCGGTTTAGCTCCTGTTGGAGTTTTGATTGCGAAAAAAACTAATTATTAAATTAGAATTTTTGCATGAATTTGGAGAGAACATCGTGGGAAGAAATTTTGATTTGATAAAGAAAAACTTGATTTCATTAGGCTATATTGTTAATTGCTTTGAAACTGCTTCCGAAGCAGCTAACTATATAAATTCCCAAATTGATAATCAAACTGTAGGATTTGCAGGTTCTATGACATTAGAAAAGATGGGACTTTTTGAAAGTCTAAGTACACATAATCAAGTGTTTTGGCATCATAGGATACCGGAAGGAAAAACAAGTAAAGAGGTTCGTCTAGAGGCAAACGCAGCATCCATATATATTACGTCAGTAAATGGAATTGCTGAAAGTGGTGAAATTGTCAACATAGATGGAAATTGTAATCGTGTTGCATCCATATTTTATGGGCATGAAAAGGTTTATTTTAGGCTAGGAGTCAAAACGCCTTGTGCAATAAAAAAAGCGGACAAATGTTATGATTGTAAAAGCCCGGAAAGAATATGCAGAGGACTTTTCGGTATTATGGGAAAAACCTATGACTGGCGAATTTGAAATAATTCTAATACATGAAAACTTGGGATATTAATAAACATTCAGTAATACTGAGAGACGAATTTGAATTGTTGCGTGATAGTGAGGAGTGTAAAATGAAGTATTCTTATTGCGAAAAGCTAATGTGGCTTGCAATGAACGGTGTAATCTTTGAATTGCTGGAAGAAAAACGCCGGATGTTGATTGTAAACAGTGGAAAAGAAAAGCAAAGAGCGTTATAAACAAATCATTTCTGAGTTGGATGAGATTGGCGACATGATAAAAAATCCGCTTCTGTGTATCGTTAAGCGGCGGCGCTAAGTCTGGATGGCTGTTTATGAAACAGCCCCAAATAAAATGAGTGAAAAACTTTTTCTCTGAAATGGTTACTGCAACAATGGGCGCACCGATTATCAAGAAAGCCTTTAGCGGTAAAAATCCGTTTTCTTTGGATTATCAGAAGAAAAAAGCAGAGAAAGATAAAATTGCTAATGGAATGAGTAGCAGTCCATATAACTGGGTTACGGAAACTATCCCCGGCAGAGATGGCGATGAGTACACTACAATTTATCGCCAGTGTGGTCTATGTGAACTTGGCAGAAAACTGGGACACAGTGAACTTGTTCCTTACATGTGTCAGATGGATTATATTTCTGTGGACATGATGGGCGGGTGCTGCATCGGACAAAAACACTGGCAACCGGTGGAGACTGCTGTGATTTCTATGTTTGTAAGAAAGGCTCGAAATGGGATACTACTGAAAAGAATAGATAAGTACAACTTCAAGTTTGACGAACTAGGAAAATTAGGATTTTTGAGTGAATTTATAAAACCGTCTCATTGCATGGATATATATATTGAGATATTATTGGCATAGAGGTGATGAATTGTGGCAAATGAAGATAAGAAAGATTTTTAATGCTATGCTTATGGATAGCAAGGATATGCCTAAAGTTCAAATAATTACTGATGAAAAAAGCATTGAAAAGTATGGTGGAGATAGAATGTATTTTGCTCCGCCTATTGATTATGACAAGGTAATGAAACTTTGTACCTTTTGGGAAATTGCTTACTGTGGGTACGATAAGAGAATACTTGCTAAACAAAGTGGTGCTGATTTTACAGAGCCGATTACAGCAGGAATATTTGTGTCAATTGTTGCATGGGCGAGTTTCCAACGAAAAAAAAGACGAAACTCTTATTGGAGAACCCTTAAAAGCAAATGGAGAGCTAAATCCAAAGTATCCAGGTGGAGTTGATGTCCAAAAGGAAATGCTTGAAAAAGAGGGACATACCATAATACAAAGAGGAAGAACTAATGTAAATATTTGTAAAAGATTAAAAATCTTTATTTTCATTATAATGGGTAATGCGAAAATTTCAGCTTGTCGAGGAATTATCTGGTCGGCATGATTTACAGTAATCTGTTTCAGACACTGTATTATGTGGCAGATCGGAAGTACGGAGGAAGGCTTCCGATTCCGGTACACTGCATTATGGATGAATGGCCAAACGTAGCCTTGCCGGATGATTTTGACAAGATTCTGGCAACCATGCGTTCCAGAGGGATTTCCTGCAGTATCATCATCCAGAACATTGCACAGATGAAAGCCTTATTTAAAGACTCGTATGAGAGTCTGATCGGCAACTGCGATGAATTTTTATATCTGGGTGGAAATGAAAAAAGAAGGACATAAGTATGTCTCGGAATTATTGGGAAAAGAAACATTGGATACCAATACCTACGGACAGACAAAAGGGCGTAGCGGCAGCTATTCGGTGAATTATCAGCAGACTGGAAGGGAACTTTTAACACCGGATGAAATACGGCTTTTAGATAACCGCAAAGCGATTTTGTTTATTCGTGGGGAGCGTCCGATCATGGACGATAAATATGATTTAAAAAAGCATGTGAATTTCAGATACACAGAGGACGGTGGTGCATCGCCTTATGATTATGCGAAAACACCACTGGCTCACGACGACCTAAAGATTGACATTAACAGATTAGACGATTACGAACTGCTGTCTACCGAGGACATCCTTGGTGAATAGCAGTTTTTGATGGATTGGAGTGATGTGTATTGAAGAAACTTCTCACAGGAGAAAAAAATAGAACAAAAAAGAATACAACTGAAAAAATGATAACCCCGATGCCGATGGGGAGAAAACAGAAAAAGTGGATGAGCCTTTATATGGCACTGGTACTGACCGTAACGGTTGGAGCAACGACCGCATTCGCAGCCGGAGATCCGTTGTCCGTTATCAATAACCTGTCTACCTTTATTTTTTCTCTGATTCGTGCGATCGGTTTGATTTTGCTTGGATTTGGTGTTGTGCAGGTTGGTCTGTCTTTAAAAAGCCATGATCCAAGCCAGAGGGCAAATGGATTTCTGACACTGGCCGGAGGGAGTAATTATTACGTTCGCCAAAGAAATCCTCGATTTGATTATGGCGTAAGCCTCTTTGAAAAATATATCAGGAAACAGCAGGAGTGCCGGAAGGTACTCCTGTATTCAAAAGTATGTTTAAGGAGGTGAGAGTTTTTGAGTGATAACTGGATTGTACAGAATCTAAACTCAGCACTATCCACATGGAGTGAAAAGATGGCAGAACTGTGGACTCTGCTGACCGAAAATCCGGCAACTTTTAAGGGCGGCGGCATCTGGCGGATTATGGTAAATATTAATGATGCACTGACAGCCATTGCTTATGGATTACTGGTATTATTTTTCGCAGCCGGAATCATTAAAACGTGTGGCAGTTTTACAGATCTGAAAAAGCCGGAACATGTGCTAAAAGCATTTATCCGGTTTGCACTTGCTCAGGGAGCAATCACGTACGGAATGGAACTTATGCAGGCACTGTTTTCCATTGTGCAGGGAATCGTGACAACCGTAATGAGCGGCTCCAGTATGGCAGGAAGCGTGACGGAACTGCCAACGGAGATTGTAGATAAGATTGAGAGCGTGGGAATGCTGGAATCCATTCCGTTGTGGATTGTCACACTGCTTGGCAGTCTGCTGATCACTGTATTGTCATTTGTGATGATCCTGACAGTGTATGGCAGAATGTTCAAAATCTATATGTATACGGCAATCGCCCCGATTCCGATTTCCTCGTTTGCAGGAGAACCCACGCAGTCTATTGGAAAGAACTTTATCCGTTCTTATGTAGGCGTATGTCTGGAAGGGGCAATTATTGCACTGGCATGTATTATCTTTTCTGCTTATGCAGCAAGTCCTCCGGCAGTGGGAGATACGGAGTTGAGTGCAGTTACAATCGTGTGGAACTATGTAGGAGAACTGGTATTTAATTTACTGGTGCTGGTTGGAGCAATTAAGGCATCTGACCGTATTGTCAGAGAAATGATGGGACTTGGAGGTTAAAAAATATGGATACAAAGAAAACATTAAGATATAACTGGGAATTCGGACGTGAGACAGTAGCGATACGAGTGAGCTCTTATCGGAACAATGGGAATTTATATGTAGGACTCTGCCATAAGGAAGGGAGAGACTGGGAAGATTTTGGAGATGTAACCATTAATCTGCCCTATCAGTTCTTAGAGCCAAATGAGGCTTTTATAACAGGAGATTTTACCAAGGATATGCTTCATTTTATCAAGGAACATAAACTTGGAAAAGTGTTGAATGAAACAGGAAGATCAGGATATGCAACCTATCAGAAGGTAGCGTTTGACCTTGCAAGACTTGCGGAAGTTGATCCGGAAGGCGTTGCGGAACACTGTAGATTTGCCGGGATAGAAGTACCGAAAGAAAAACCACAGAAAACGAAGAAACAAAACAGGGGAGAGGAACGATAATTTATGGAAGTAAAGATGAACAAAGAAATCAGGGACTATCAAGAATCCATGTTTATGGGACTGGACCTGAGACAATGTGTGTGTTCTGTTCTTGCGATTCTTACAGCAATCGGAATTTACTTTGGAATGCGTGATATTACCGGACAGGAAATAACCGGATGGCTGTGTGTGCTTGGTGCTGCTCCATTTGCTGCCTGTGGCTTTTTCAAATATCATGGTATGACAGCCGAACAGTTTTTATGGGTAGTGATCAAATCCGAATTGCTGTATCCGAAAAAACTGGTGTTTCAGTCGGAAGATATCTACTACTCTTGCATGCAGGAGACCATCTCGCTGGGAGAAAAGAACCAAAAGGATGGAGCGGAAATCATAAAAGAGCGGGAGCAAAAAGCAGAAGCAAAACAGAGAAAGAAACGCAAGGGAAGGAGTGATGCCTTTGATTAAAACCTTAAGTCAGGCACTTCGGATGGATAAGGAACGCTTCAAAGTTCCGAAATCCGTCCAACAGGCAATTCCCATCCAGCGAATCTGGCCGGATGGAATTTTTCAACAGGGAACGAAATTCTCAAAAACATATCGTTTTACAGATATCAACTATTATATTGCGAGTAAGGACAATAAGACAGAAATGTTTCTGGATTATTCTTAACTCTTAAATTCACTGGATTCCGGCATTTCTGCCCAAATTACCATCAATAATCGGAGAATCAATAAAGAAGAATTCGAAAAGTCTATTCTGCTTCCAATGAAGGAAGATGGACTGGACCACTATCGGGAAGAATACAACGAAATGCTCCTGTCTAAGATTACAGGAACAAACAACAGCATCTATCAGGAACGGTATCTGACCGTCAGCGTACATAAAAGATCGATTGATGATGCAAGAACCTATTTTGCACGTATCGGAACAGACATCGTAACACATCTGGCAAAGTTATCGTCCACAGCAGAAGGACTGGACGCAGAGAGCCGGCTCCAGATTTTCAGGGATTTCTTCAAGGGAGATGTCCCACAGGCATTTCCGTTTGATCTGAAACAATTTGCCAAGAAGGGAACAAGTTTCAAGGACTGGATGTGTCCGGATTCTATGGAATTTGAACGTGACCATTTTAAAATCGGTGACAGATACGGAAGAGTCCTGTATATGCAGGATTATGCAAGTTATGTCAAAGATGACATGATTTCAGAATTGTGTGACTTCAGCCGGAATCTGATGTTGGCGATTGACATCCTGCCAGTCCCTACGGATGAAGCGGTAAGGGAAATCCAGAACCGACTGCTTGGTGTGGAAACTAACGTGACCAACTGGCAGAGAAGGCAGAACGCTAATAATAACTTCTCGGCAATCGTACCATACGATATGGAACTTCAGAGAAAAGAAACAAAGGAAATGCTCGATGATCTGACAACCAGAGACCAGCGTATGATGTTCGGGATTTTGACAATGGTACATCTGGCAGACAGCAAAAAGCAACTGGATTCCGATACGGAACTGATTCTGTCAATCGCAAGAAAGCATCTGTGTCAGATGGCAACATTAAAGTGGCAGCAAGTGGACGGACTCAATACAGTGCTTCCTTACGGACTGCGAAAGATCAATGCCCTGCGTACATTGACAACGGAATCAACGGCTGTTTTAATCCCGTTCCATACACAGGAAATCCTGCAGCCGGGAGGTATCTATTATGGGCAGAATGCAGTCAGCAAGAACCTTCTGGTAGCCGACCGGAAGAAACTGATGAATGGAAACAGTTTCCGGTTGGGCGTCAGTGGATCAGGAAAGAGCTTTTCGGCAAAAGAAGAGATTGTGCATCTGGCATTGAGTACCGATGACGATATCCTGATTCTTGATCCGGAGTCCGAATTTACAAAATTAGTAGAGGCTCTGGGCGGACAGGTTGTAAAAGTATCTGCGACATCAGACAATCATCTGAATGCAATGGATATGGACGCAGCCTACGGCAATGAAAAGAATCCACTGATTGAAAAATCGGAGTTTATCCTGTCTGTGTTCGAGCAGTTGGTTGGAGCAGGAAATCTGTCGGCAAAAGAAAAGTCGATTCTGGACCGCTGTGCTGCAGATGTGTACCGGGATTATATCCGAAGTGGTTATACCGGAGAAGTTCCGACATTGAAAGATATGTACCGACAGTTGATGTTACAGCCGGAAGAAGAGGCAAGGGGACTTGCACTGTCATCCGAACTTTTTATCAATGGAAGCCTGAACACCTTTGCACAGCCGACCAATGTGAATAAGAAGAACAGGATCATGGATTATGATATCCGGGAACTGGGGGAACAGCTTATGCCACTGGGAATGCTGGTTACCTTAGACAGTATTTTCAACAGGGTAATTCAGAACTGGAAAGAAGGAAAAACGACATGGATATTTGCCGATGAGTTCTATCTGTTATTCCGCTATGAATACAGTGCAAATTTCTTCTACCGACTGTACAAGAGAATCAGAAAATACAATGGATTCGTGACAGGTTTAACCCAAAATGTTGAGGAACTTCTGAAATCGGACACTGCAAGACTGATGTTGGCAAACAGTGAGTACCGCTTCGGGAGCAGGACAGTATCCGGGCGTTGTTGGAGCTTTTGGAACAACAGGGCATGGAACAGGAAAAAGGGGATGTGATCCGCATGGCAGATCATATTGATTCCATGGAAATGCAGCTCGGAAACCGTCTTGAAGGAACTGGGAGAGGTGAAGAAGCAACTGGGCGTGATGCAGGAAAGCAAGGTTAAGCTCTTTGCAGTGAATACGATCCAGAAAGCAGAACATCAGGTGAAAACACTTCGCTTTCAGGTGGGAGAATGGAAACGAAAGTTTGTGGAACGGGCAGAACAGGCGGTGTTTGATTTTAAAGAAAAGGGAAAAGATGCCCTTGCTTCTGCGGTAAAGGGCATGCACCTTACCCAAGGCTTGCAAAAGCTGCAGTCTTCCCTACATACGGTCATGCTGTCGATGGATCAGAAGATTGACCGTATGGGGAGCATGGCGGAGGAACTGCACGTTGCCAAAGGGCATCTGAAAAACGCATTTTTGGAAATGAACGGAAAAGATACCGCAAAGATCACAGAGCGCAATCCGGAACAGGGGCTCATCTTTCAAACCCAGAAGGTGTTATTCCAATCCATGCGGAGCATCCATAAGCTGGAACAGAAAACGGAACGATTGCAGCAGCAGATCGGGAAGCTGGAAGAAAGACAAGGAAAACAGGCATCTTTAAAAGATACCTTGCAGGAGCTTCGGCAGGAAACAGCACCTCGTCAGCTTGGAAAAGAAGAAAAACAGAAGGCAGCGATCCGGTAAAGGGGAGGTGAAAGCTATGAAAGAAGAAACAACCATTACCTTTCTTGCTTCGGAGTGCGGGGAGTTCCATGGGATGGGAGAATGCATCGAATGTACTTCTTTAAAAGAGGCGTTCCGGCATTACCAGAGATTTTGCAAGCGTTCCCCTCAGATGGTTCCGTCTTTGGAGTTTCTCTCCACCATGCAGACGATCCGCTGTATAACGAGGGAGAATATCCATTAGCAACCGGGGAGAAGGGAAAAGAGTTATTGTCCTATGTTCCCTATTATGCCAATCATCCGCTGGTTCAGGAAGCGGTAAAGGGAACTGGAAAAGCTGGAAGAACAGCAGAAGAGACAAAAGAAACAGAGTAGGGAACGGTAATGCGATACAGGGAGGTGTGTGTTTGAAAGACATCAAAGAGAAGGTACGGGATAAGAACCCGAAGATCCGCAATCCTGCCTCCCGGCTTCCCAAAGAACTGGTGCGTTCTGCCATGCTGGAAACGAAAGAGAAATCCCGGATGGCGGCAGACAAGGTGGGAAGAGAAACCGGAGAGGAATCTCCGGTGGAATACGCCGGAAACCGGATAGAACGGGCAGAACAGCGGGCTGGAAAGGAAAGCGCTTCGGCTGCCTATCGTGGTGGAAAGAAGTTGGCAGTGAAAACTTATGAGAAGATAAAAGAGCAGAGGCAAAGAGAAGCCGTTACAGCCACGTTGGACAGCGAAACAGGAAGCGGTGGAACATCTGGACAGACAAGGGCAAAGAAAGGGCGCACAGGAGCCGGAAGGAGCATCAAGATCAAACCTGAAGCAGAGAAAACAGTCAAGGAGGCCGGAAACCGGACAGTAAAAACAGCGCCCCGTATGGTGAAAGCTTCCCCGGTTTCTTCCCAAAAGGTGAAAACCCAGGCACTCTTACAAAAAAGCAGGCTTTCCAATCCATGAGGGCAGCCAGGGAAGCGAAACGGGCTGCCATGCGATCTGTCCAGACAGCCAAGCAAAGTGCCAAGACTGCAAAAACAACTGCCAAGGGATTGAAAGCCATGGCGGAAGCAGCGCCCATGCAGTAAAGGCAGCGTTTGCAGCGTTGATGGCAGGAGGCGGTACGGTATTTGTGATCTTGATCCTCATTGTGGGGATCATTGGCGGTGCTGCGTTTATCGGGAGTTCCCAGAGCAGCGAGCCGCTGAGTGCGGAAGTCCTGGCCCATACCCCGGCGATCCAGCGGTATGCCAGTGAATTTGGAATCCCGGAATATGTGCCTGTCATTCAAGCCATCATGATGCAGGAAAGCGGAGGCAGGGGAACGGATCCCATGCAGGCCAGCGAGTGTCCGTATAATACCCAGTATCCCAATACGCCCGGTGCGATTCAGGATGCAGACTATTCTATCAAGGTGGGTGTACAGTATTATGCAGATTGTGTCCGGGAAGCCGGATGTGAAAGTCCACAGGATATGGACAAGCTAAAACTTAGTTTACAGGGCTATAATTATGGGAATGGGTACATCTCATGGGCAATCCGGAACCATGGCGGTTATAGTGAAGCCAATGCGCTGCAGTTTTCCCAGGAACAGGCAGCCGCCCATGGTTGGCCAAGGTATGGCGATCCGGAGTATGTCCCCCTGTGCTTCGGTATTATTCTGGCGGGGGATTGTTTGCCGGACTTTTTGGAAATGGGCAGCTCGTAACCATTGCGAAAAGCCAGTTGGGGAACGAAGGCGGCCAGAAGTTCTGGTCGTGGTATGGATTTGACAGCAGGGAGGAATGGTGTGCCTGTTTTGTGTCCTGGTGTGCAGACCAGGCAGGACTCATTCAAAGCGGCGCTGTACCCAAGTTCTCCCTTTGTACAGATGGAAAGAATTGGTTTCAGAACCAAGGAAGATGGCAGGGGGTTGGAAGTATGCCAAGTCGCGGTGCGATCATTTTTTTGATTGGGATCACGATGGAACGTGCGACCATGTAGGAATCGTGGAACGCTGTGACGGAACAACCGTCTATACCATAGAAGGAAACTCAGGGGATGCGGTAAGAGAGAGAAACTATGCGATCCGTTCCGATTCCATTATGGGATATGGAATGGTAGTTTATTAGAAACAGGAAAATGAATGATAGATGGAATTGTAGAGTTTGAATAACAATGCTATAATAGGAAAGGAAGGCAGGGCAGATGTCCTGCCTGTTAAAATCTGAAAAGTACAATCGTAAGATTGATAAAATAGAAGAACTGGGGAGTGGAATGTTTGAAACGGGAAGAGATTTATGAATATGTGAAGAAACAATACGGAACCGTTCCGGAATATCTATGGAAGGAATCACCGGAAAGTGCAGTGCTTCGGCATAAGAATGGAAAATGGTATGCGGTGTTAATGCAGGTTGAAAAATCGAAACTGGGATTAGAAGGAGATACGAAAGTAGATATCCTAGATGTAAAGTGTGATGCGGATATGGTCGGACTGTTGACACAGACCTATGGATTTTTACCGGGATATCATATGAACAAAAAGTACTGGATCACCATGCTGTTGGACGGAACCGTAAGTGAGGCGAAAATCTTAGACTTTTTGGATATGAGTTATGATTTGATTGACGGAATGTTTAATGTAGACATTTTCATTTTGAAAATGTCAGATGCTTTTGGTTTAAGGAAGGGTAAAAATATCTTGCATTTTTAAGCAGGTGAAGTATAATATTATCAACAAAATTGAGTTTGCAGAAAGAAGGCATTTTTATGAAACTTGTAGGAAGCAGAAAATTCACATGGGGAATTTGTAGCGTTGGCATTTTATTAGCAATAGTAAGCGCCTTTTTCTTACCTCAGATTATTCCTGTTCATTTTGCAAATGGAATAGCAGATGGTTTCGGAAATAAAATGGAGGTTTTTTATTTCCTATTTTGTTGTTTATAATTACACTTTTGACTGGAAAAGAAAAGATCAAATATTTTCTGACACATTCTAAAACATTTTTGACAGATGTGCAGTATAATTTGATGATAGATGGTGTTCTCGGAATTATTTTGATTGCAGAAATTTATGTTATTTATGCTTCATTTGTTTAAGTGTTTCCAAAGAAAATCTCCGGTTTGCAGAACTGATAAATTGAATGCAATTAAATATTCACAATTATATTAAGCAGGAAAAGTCTCCTGCTTTTTTGTATCCAAAATTGAATATGGAATTTTAAAGCACTTGCCATTTTAACTTTTAAAACTGTTAGTTGCTTTTACTTTTTTTGGTCAAAATATTTCTTACATTCTTCTTGTAAGTAAAGTAGTGTAATAAATACCTTATCTATCGAAGTTGCAGCAAAACAAGAAAATCAGATAATGTTATACTTGGTTGACAGATTGACAAGAGATGTTGGTTGTTATTTTAATGTTTTGGGGATATATTTTTCTCATCCAACAGAAAGGAAGATTTTGCGTATGAAATTTAATGAGAAATTGGATTAAATCAGAAAAAAAAAACAAGGATTATCACAGGAGGAAATGGGAATGGAATTACAAGTATCTCGCCAAACCATTTCTAAATGGGAGACAGGAGTTTCCCAAACAAAAGGATATTAAGGAATAGCCTGTGTTTACCTGCTTGCGAATAAAAAGAATATTGTTATTGAATTAAGAGGTACTACATTGATGTGTTTGGTATCTCTTTTTTATTGATGTGAAACAGCAGACTATTTCATTTCTGCTTGATTACTCTAAACTTATCAGGCTGTGGTTTGTCAAGGGCTTGTTGTGTAAGCAATGCTGAACAGCACCCTTTACAAATCATAGACAGATAAGTAACTTTTCATAAGCAGAAAAGAAATGACAATCCTTAAAGATAAATGATATAAGAAATGTAAAGACAAATTGGAAGATGTGGAGGTAGTGAAAATGAAATTGAAAAATCCCATGCTGATAGTAACAGATATAGACAAATCAGTCGAGTTTTACAAAAAGGTTTTTGGGCTTCATGTGATTATGGATTTTGGAGCAAATAAAACTTTAACTGGCGGTTTGGCTTTGCAGACAGTTGAAACATATAAAGACTTTATCGGGAAAAGCAATATTTCTTTTGGTGGCCATAACTTTGAAATTTACTTTGAAGAAGATATTTTTGATGAATTTGCGAATAAGCTGAAAGAATGTGATGTTGAATATGTCCACCCTATTGTAGAACATTCATGGGGACAGCGTGTTGTTCGTTTCTATGACCCAGATAAACATATTATCGAAGTTGGAGAGAACATGAAAATAGTATGCAAGCGTTTCTTAAATAGTGGAATGACACCAGAACAAGTAGCAGAACGTATGGATGTACCTACGAAATTTGTCAATGCCTGTGTGCGATAAATCTTAGTTTAACTGAAAGAAAAATTTGAATTTGAGGAGGAAAGTGTGTGGGATTTTTAGGCTATCAAAAAGGTGAAATCCGAGAATATAATGACAAAAGATGTTGTGGTTTGTGGTTTATCATTATTGGTGTAGTTATTATAGTTTCTGCTATTTTTGGCGGAGAGCAAAAAATACACCCTATTATATTTACTGTAGGTTTTATTGTTGGATTTTATTTATCTGTAATAAACAAAAAAGTGGTAACAAAATTATCCTATGGGAAATCGTCGAAATTTCAAAATAATATGGCTATTTTTTCCATAGCTATTTTGTTTCCACTCATGTTTGTTTTAGCAGGTTCATTTTTTCCAATGCAGAATTGGAGAATGATTTGGCTAATGACTTTTCTCGCTGTTGGAATTCATTTTATACCATTCTATTTTGTTCATGGTATTTCAATGATAGGAATTGCGATTTTATGTTCTGCTAATGCTGTAATAGGAATATTTCTTCCAATAATTCCATTCATTGTTTTAGCATTTATTGACGGGCTGATTAAAATTGGTTTTGGAATATATCTTTTATTTTTTCAAAGCCTACCAAAAGTCGATGAGTTGGAAAAACTTCAGTTTGAAAAGGGGGAATGAAAAAGTGGCAATTTCAAATATAAATACAATTATTAGTAATGATATTCAAAAGTTTGGAACATTGTTTTAGCTGTTGATAAATATAACTCATGGCGAAGTGATTTGAGCAAAACAGAAATAATAAATGACAAACAATTTATTGAATACACAAAAAATGGATATGCTACTACATTTACCGTTACCGTTGCAGAACCATATAAACGCTGGGAATTTGATATGGAGAATAGCAACATGAAAGGTCACTGGATTGGTATTTTTACAGACAAAGGGAATGAAACACAAATAGACTACAATTTGTTATGGACTTAAAGAAAGCATTGAATAATAAAATTTAAAGTTGGAGGTTTAGAAATGGCTTCAAGTAAAGATTATTTAGAATTTGTTTTAGAACAATTATCAGAATTACAAGAAATAACATATCGTGCAATGATGGGAGAATTTATTATTTATTATCGTGGAAAAATCGTTGGCGGTATATAAGATGATAGGTTACTTGTAAAACCAACAAAGTCTGCAATTTCTTATATGCCGACAGTTACCTATGAAATACCATACGAAAATGCTAAAGAAATGTTATTAGTGGAAGAAGTTGATAATAAAGGTTTTCTGACGGGGTTATTTGATGTGATGTATGACGAACTACCAACGCCAAAACCTAAAAAGAAAAAATAAACAGCTTTCAGTTTGTTTATAGAAAAAGAGTTAAGCAAATTTAGAAGTTGTCAATATTTTTCAAACAGTCTCATTGCATAGGAATGACAAACAGACTATCCTTAAAGTAGGAGGTGGCAGAAATGGCAAACGAAGATAAAAAAGATTTTAATGCTATGTTGCATAATAATAAAGATATGCCAAAATTTCAAATTATTACAGACCAGAAAAGCATTGAAAGATATGGTGGAAGTAAAATGTATTTTGCACCGCCAATTGACTATGACGAGGTAATGAAAAAAATCCCTTATGGAAAAGTGATTACTGTAGGAAAGATACGAGAATACTTTGCGGAGTTGAGCGGAGCGGACTTTACAGAACCTATTACAGCGGGGATTTTTATTTCTATTGCAGCGTGGGCAAGTTATCAGCGTACAGACGATGAAACGCCATATTGGAGAACATTGAAAGCGAATGGAGAACTCAATGCTAAATATCCGAATGGTATCGAAGCACAAAAAGAAAAATTAGAAGCAGAGGGACACACCATTATTCAAAAAGGGCGTAAAATGTACGATACTATGTAAAGGACTATGAAAATTTCCTTTTGATTTGAAATAGGGAAATCCTAGTTTGTGTAGTAGATAAGTTCAAAATCTCTCAGACAGACAGAGTGATCCAGACACGGTGGCGGTCGAAGACATTAAGCCATGACAGCGAATCTGTCGAACGTCTGGTTCACTTTGTCTGTGAGCGAGCCTGTGGCGAGCGATTATCAAGCCCCCGTTATCTAACAGGGGGGTACTATTACAAAAGACAAGAGAAAAAATAAATACAAAACTGCTGATATGCAACGATTTATAAGGTTATAAGAACTTATTTCATTTCACACCATATTCTTTTTACCCGACAGGTCTAAAACAGCATATCAATAGAAAATAAATATAAGATACAAGGTGTATGCTCCTATGAGTATATGCCTTTTTTGATTGGAGGAATGAAGCATGAATGATATAGAATTTATTGAAACATTAAAGCAAAAGAGAAATGCCTGTGATTATTCTCAATCACGACTGGCACAGGAATTGCAAATTAGCAGGCAGAACTTAAATGAAATTGAAAACGGAAAAACAAAAGCCAGTAAAGAAATGAAACATATACTTTTACATTATCTTGATTATTGTAATTGTACACAGCCTTTCACTTTAACGATTGACTATCACCAACTTAGCAAACTAATATTTGCTTTCCCTATATGGTGCAGGAAAAAGAGTTTAACTATTTTTCATTTCAACTTAACAAATAAGTGTTTGCTGTACAGATATGAAGTGAAAAGAAAAAGTTTTGAGTATTGGTTACGCTTTTGCTCTTTTCCAACGCGGTATACAGGAAAGACGATTTTCTTCTTTCATGTTCTTTGACAACTGAATAAAGCAATTCAATACGTTTGACAGACAGCGAGCCGTTGAAACAGATACGCCATGACCTTTCCCCTGCAAAAGCGAGCGACAACCTATCTGTGTTCTTGTAAAAGACTTGTCCTCTTTTATCGCCATGACCTGCTCTGTCTGATAATGATACTCCCTGTACAGCCACAGCTTGAGCGTTCAGAGCGTCGCACGCAATGGGTACGGCTACATAAGAACTATGCAGAGGTGGAACTCCTGTGGGCTATGACAAAAGCCGTTGAATTGCTTAGGAACTATTTTTACAGAAAGGGGGTATGTGTTATTGATAATGCTGTAAAAACAATTCAAAAGAAAAATAACAAGTGTGGCATTGGAAACAGAGGAAAAACAAAGATTGTTGTAAAAGAGCATTTTTCCGAAAAGGGAAAGACAATGGAAGAACTTCTGACGGATGTTATGCTGGAAAAAGCAAAGCAGACAATCGCATAAATTCGGTGCAGTTGTAAGAAATAGATTGAATGGCAAAAAGTACCCGTGTTATACTTTACTTGCAAGCAGGTATTGTAAACATGGGTTAGTTATAAAGGAGGATAACTGACAATGAAACAACAGATTTACAATACTGCACTTTATCTTAGGTTAAGCCGAGATGATGAATTACAGGGCGAAAGTTCCAGCATTACCACACAAAGAAGTATGTTGCGTCTATATGCAAAAGAACATCATTTGAATGTGATTGATGAATATATTGATGACGGCTGGTCGGGGACAAATTTTGCT
>VOFH01001244.1_pt1 | contig 19315 bp, 18 predicted proteins | sample 5384091 | NCBI WGS metagenome assembly VOFH01 (sample SAMN12384727, study PRJNA508395) | human gut metagenome | isolation source: healthy gut G | host: Homo sapiens
CACTTTTTACTGTATACAGCTGCTGTGCGCTTATTGATTTTTCCGCCGTATTAACTTTTGACTGATATTTGTCATAATCTTTTTTATAGGCTTCCCCTGCCCTATTCTTCCTGCCACAATGCGGACACACCTCATCGGTCAGATTAAGCACTGCCCCACAATACTGACATTTCATATTAAATGTACTGCCTTTATAAATATTCTCCCTTTCCACGCTTTCCCTCACTTTTTCTCTCTTTTATGCTATTTATAGATAATTATTTATTGTATATACGAATAAAATGTATTATTTTATACTATACTTTAATATAATATATATTTTTCATATTAACTAAGCGTAATATGCTAAAATCTTCTTTGATGAAATATTCTTTAATGAAACATACGTTATTATAATATATAATCAGTCTTATTGCATTAGTTTATATTTTGTTTTTATAATTCACATTTTACTCACATCTTTTACATAACACGTTCACATTTTCCATCTAATATAATCATTGTTGAAAGACATATGACATTGCTTTCAATAGACTTTTTCATAAACAGATAACTACTCACTCCCTTAAATTTGTAGTTATCACTCTCCCAAAAAGAACCTGAATGATAATCATATCAATTGCCACTTGGTATCATTATCATTCAGGTTCTTTTAGTTTATTTATTAAATATTGTAACCACTTTAATTACTTTGCTGTTTCTATCAACACATTTTGTCCTATAAGTCCTACTTTGCATTAACTCCTGCGATATCCTTAATCACCTCTCCAGCAATTATAAGCCCTACAACAGATGGCACAAATGCCACGCTTCCTGGAATATCACGTCTTTCTGTACATTTGTGTTCTGCTCCTGGAGGACATATGCAGTTAGTACGACAGCTTATCGACATATCCTCGATTGGTCTTGTTGGCTGTTCCTCTGAATATACAACCTTAAGCTTCTTAACGCCACGTTTCTTAAGTTCACGGCGCATAACCTTCGCAAGAGGGCACACCCTTGTCTTATATATATCTGCAACCCTGAATGCTGTCGGATCCAGCTTATTACCAGCTCCCATACTGCTTATAACCGGAATTCCAAGTTCATTTGCTTTCATAATAATTGAAATCTTAGCTGTCACAGTGTCTACTGCATCAATTATATAATCATACTCATCAAATGGAAATTTATCAGCATTTTCTGGAAGAAAGAAACAATTATGAATTCTTACATCAACATTGGGATTAATCTCCAGCATTCTCTCTTTCATAACCTCTGTCTTATACTTTCCAACAGTTTTTCTCGTTGCTATAATCTGTCTGTTAAGATTAGTAAGACATACTTTATCATCATCTATAAGGTCAAATGCACATATGCCGCTTCTTACAAGTGCTTCACAGGCATATCCGCCCACTCCGCCTATTCCGAATACAGCAACTCTCTTATTAGCTAGTTCCTGCATTGCACTTTCACCTAGTAATAATTGTGTTCTTGAAAACTGATTTAACATCTTTATCTCCATTCCGAATTATTAATTACTTAACCTACCATTATGGTAGTATTTCAATAAGAGATTATATTATAATCAGCGGTTTCTGTCAAAGTAATACTTTTATTGCTCTTTCTTACATCTTCTATATATTGACATCTATATATTTTCTTCTATATATTCACGTCTACATATTTTTATTTATATATCTGCATTTTATATTTACATCTATATATTTTTATTTATATATTCTCATTTCTTATTGTTTCTATAATATTCTGCTTTCTTATCTGGACTATTGAATATTTCATAATTCCAAGAAGCAGTATAATCACAACAACAACCGCAATAACTATAGCCTGCAATGGAAAAACATATCTTAACTGTGACTCTCCTGCTGCTATATATATGACATAAGAAAGCAGGGTTCCTGACACTACACCAATTATAAGGGCTTTACTTCCATAAAATACACTTTCCATCCTTATCATTTTATCAAATTCTCTCTTTGTCATACCTATCGACTGAAGCATTGCAAACTCTTTGCCTCTTAATTCCATTCCGGTTGTAACAGTATTAAATATATTTGTAATTCCAATCAATGAAACAACAGCAATAAATCCATATAAGAATATCTTGATTGTCAGAATTAGATTTTCATTGTTTCTTCTTTCCTGTGCCGCATTAACTATGTTATTCTTCCCAATATCAAATTCATTCACAAGTATATCCTGTGCTTTATCAGGGTCGTCACAGTTAATATTAAGAAGTACACTGCAATCAATATCCCCGGGATTAAACTGATTCATATAATCATCACTTACAATAAGATAGCCATAAGAAGTATAAGCATTTTCATATCCGAATGCCTTTCATTGCTAAGTGCACAATCTTTATATCGTAAAATGTTGTATCATCTGACGATTTACTATTATCCAATGATTTACTGCTGTTTGAAGTATCAATTCTATAAGTTAATACATCACCAGCTTTATAACCATCATATACATTAAAATATTTTACGTTATTTCCATTATTAATGTACTGATATGTATTATCTACAAGTATTCCTCCGCTCTGTGCAGTTTCCTTGCTTATACCAAGCTTTTTAATATACTTTTCATATTCTTCATTACCTAATGAAATAATACTTATATAGTAACCAGTATTTTCTGATAAACCTGCCTCATATTTATTTACTTCCTTATAATCACTACTATACTTTGGTTCATCTTTTAATGAAGCATAAAAGCCTCTTGCAAATGTAAAATCAGTTATATTCGTTTCATTATTTATCCTGTTCACTATATTGCTTACTTTTTTATTGGCCTCATCCACAGACATACTTTTATATGAAGACATATACACCCTTAAATCTATCTTATCATTGGCATATCTATTAACTGATTCTGTTAATAAACTCATAAAACCATATAAAGCAATAAATGTTGATACACTTAAAGCAATAGATATAGTAATTACCCTGTATTTTCTCTTGTTACGCTTCATATTCTTATATGCCAGAACGCCACCTTCTCCCCATACTTTACCGATTAATTTAGGTGTCTTTAATGACTTAGACTTTATCTTAATATCTTCACTATGATTGATAGCCATTATTGGTGACATTCGCGAAGCCATAATTGCTGGTACTAATGCCGACAATACAATCGTAACTATCGCAAGTACAATTGATAAAAGCACTCCTAATAAAGAAGGTGCATACACAATGCTCATTTCAAATGTATCAATAAGCATTTTGTTACTTAATACGACAAGTATATAACTTGCTGACAGACCCCCGCCTATGCCTGCTACAATACCTATTACACCCATAAACGCAGCTTCAAAAAATACATTTTTTCTAATCTGGCGTGGCGTAGCACCGATAGAACTAACATTCCGTACTGCTTAGTCTTCTGGTTAATAGATATAGCAAAGCTGTTACTTATACATACCGCTGAAGTTATAATAATTATAACCATAACAACAGCTGCCATATTATATACAAATGCAACACTTGAATCATAAAACGCTTCATACTTGATAAGACTGTTATTAATGTAATATGAATGTGTCTTATCAAGCTGGCTCTTTAATGTCTGTATCTCTTTATCTTCAAGCTTTCCCGAATTCAGCTTATTAAATAAAGTCTTATCGACACCTAATATATCAGCCGTTAAATCATATCTGTCCTTGAGTGCTTTTTTATTAAACCTCAAGTAAATGTCCGATTTATTCAAAGATGTATCTGCTTTATTGGCAAGTGTTATAACCGAATAACCTGGTGCAGTTCTTGGCTCTTCACCATATGGAAGCCTGTCACATATTCCAACAACTTTATACGTCTTAGTCTGCTTAGCTTCCAGCTGTTCATCTTCTCGATAAGTATCATTCTGATAAAGCTTTTTGCCATTATATGTCCTGTCGCCTATATCAAATGTAATCTTATCTCCAAGATTATATTTAACACCACCATTGGTCTTAATATGACTTGATATAACTATTTCACTGTCATCTTCCGGAAGCCTTCCTGATGTTACATTTATTTCTGCCTTTTCAAATGTATCACTATCAAGTGCTTCTATATAAACATATGGTTTGCTGTCATTAACACATCCGTCAAGCACTCCATAGCCAACTTCGTGTGTTTCATAATAGCTCTCCACCTGCCTGTTATTAATAACTGACTCCTTCTCCTTATCAGTCATATCATATAAAGAAGATGAAAATCTCCATCTACCTTCTTTGATCTTAATGTTACGCTTTCTTTTAAACTTACCGCCATAGTTGCAACTGCAGTAAAGTGCTGTTGCAAGTATAATACCAATAATTGTAACAATTGTTCTTCTTTTATTAAGCTTTAGATTCCTTATTGTCAACCTGTTAAGTATCTGCATATAAACTCTCCTTTCCAGCCCGTTTCATGAATTTACATAATTCTATATCTTATAAAATCTTATAAAATTATGAAACTATTTATATAAGGCTCGTGCCTGTTCATAATCTTTATACAAGCCTGCCATCTTCAATTCGTAATATTCTGTCTGCAATCTTTGCAATTTCAAGATTGTGGGTAATCATTACAATTGTCTGCTTATATTTCTGATTAGAGAGTTTTAATAATTCTACAATTTCATCACTTGAGCGTGAATCAAGATTTCCTGTCGGCTCATCAGCAAGAAGTATTGCTGGGTGATTAATCAATGCCCTGCCAATTGATACTCTCTGCTGTTGTCCACCTGATAACTCATTAGGCAGATGTGTCACCCTGTCCTTTAAACCAAGAGTGTTGATAAGCTCATCAAGTTCGCTTTTGTCTGGTGTCCTGCCATCAAGCTCACAAGGTAAAGTAATATTTTCTTTAACATTAAGAATTGGTATAAGGTTATAGAACTGATATATAAGCCCTACCTGTCTTCTTCTAAATATTGCTATCTTATCACTATTCAATGAATATATATCCTCACCCTGTATATATACCTTTCCACTTGTAGGTCTGTCCACACCACCAAGCAAGTGAAGAAGTGTTGATTTACCACTTCCTGAACTTCCCACTATAGCTACGAACTCGCCTTGTTCCACGCTGAATGAAATGTCATTTACTGCAAGTACAGCATTGTCACCTTTGCCATATTGTTTAACAAGATGTTCTACCTTTAATATCTCCATATACTGCCTCTCTTTCTGTCGTAAATATAGATTATAAATATGCGTTGCTTTATTACATATCTCAATATACACAAGCAAAATGACATTTCGGTGACATTTATTTTATATATTTAACTATAAACACTGTTTCTTCATCATCAGACTCCACGCTTATATATCCTCCCTGCTTCTCAATTACTGCCTTAGCAAGCGGAAGTCCTATTCCCATACTGTTATCTTCGTATTTAGCTTCACTGTAATAGCGTTCAAATATCTGCTTCTGCTGTTTATCACTCAGTTTCTCACCTCTGTTAGTTATATACACTGCTGTATACACATCATTATCTGTTATATTTATCTTTACAGTACCTTTATCATTACTATGTTCAATTGCATTTTTAATAATATTCTGCAATGCTTCCCTGTTCCAGTTATAATCTCCTTTATATATATATCCGATTTATTCAATTCATCTTCATTGCGATTATCGATATTCTTTTCTATATTTACATTTTTAATTTCTGCTATAACCTCAATATTACCGACAGCTTCTTCTATAATCTTATTAATAGAAATGTTCTCATTATTGAACTCAACTACACCTGCATCAATTCTTGACAGCTTAAGCATAGACACAATCATCCAGCTCATTCCATTAACCTGATTTAAAGCTTCATATATGAATTTCTTTCTTGTAGAATAGTCCATATCCGGATTGTCATTAAGATTATCCAATAGAACCTGCGTTGAAGTAAGCGGTGTCTTTAACTGGTGTGATATGTCCGATACAGACTGCGCTAACATAACCTTTTTTATTCTGGCTGAGTCCGCCTGTTCTTTCATATATACCATAATTTTATATAGCGAATTCTTAAGACTGCTAAGCTCGTCTTCTGAATTATCATTTATTTCCAGCTCATAATTACCGCGTGATATTTTATCCATATAATCCTGCAACTCGAAAATGTCTTTCTTCCTTCTCCTCAAATACATACAAAAACATATAATAAACAATACCGACATCACGCCTATAATCGAAGTGCTGACTATGATATTGACATTTCTTATGTCACTCATATCTTTAATGTAAAATGTATTATCTGTTATTCCATTTTTTCTTAATATACTGTCAAATTCTTCTGATGTCGTACTACTTTCAAGCTCACTGTAGGACTTATTTAATATAATCGCAATTTCTTCCATATCAAGGTCTGGATATTGGTTAATAACATTTTCCATAATACATCTTATATATGTATTCTCCATATTCTTATACTTATGTGTATACCAGCTTATCCAGGAAATATATGTCACTACACTGACAACCAGCACTACACCTATTAATAGCAGGCTTTTAACCGCCTGCTTATTCTTATATGCACCCATATTCTCTCCAATCTGTTATCATATTCTTTCTAATCTGACAATCTGTAACCTACGCCCCTGACCGTCACAATAATATTTCCTTCTTTATCGCCTATCTTATCACGAAGTCTTTTCATTGTAACTGTAAGTGTATTATCATTTACAAAGTTGCCTGCTGAGTCCCATATATGTGATAATATTTCTTCTCTTGTAAATACTTTTTTAGGATTTTGTAACAGTATTTTTAATATCTCAAATTCAAGCTTTGTGAGCTTAACTTCATTATCCGCCTTGTACAATTTTCTTATATCAACGTCCATCTTTAAATCTGCAAATGTAAGTTCGTTACCGCTCCGGTTTCTTCTTAGCACATTCTTAATTCTCGATAGAAGTTCCATATTGCGGAATGGTTTTATAACATAATCATCTGCGCCTAACTCCAGCCCCATTACAACATCTTTCTCCTCATCTTTAGCTGTAAGAAATATGACCGGTGCTATATCATCAGCTTTAATCTTTCTGCAAAGCGAAAAGCCATCCCCATCAGGAAGCATTACATCAAGTATGACAATATCTATGTTCCATACATCACCAGCTCCAATTAAAGTTCTATATTTTTCAGTTTCCTTTGCATTATCTAATATCTCCTTTGCCTGATATGCACTTCTTGCAACCCTGACATTATAACCATTATTGGTAAAAAGGTATTCCAGCCCCATAATTATTGCTTCGTTATCCTCTATTAATAAAATATTACTCATATCTTTTCTCCAATCTTAATTTTAATTACACAGTTATCATAATACTACTGTTTAATACACTTTATTATTTAATCTGCTATTTTTCTTATTTTTCTTAAGTTCACATTATTATATAATATATACAATAAAATATTTTAATTGTATACCCTGTTTAATATATCCATACAAATATAGTTTCATTATTAAATAATATTTATCGATTTTGTCTTGGATTGAATTATTTTGATTGTATTTGAATTATTTTACGAATTGTATAAACAATAATTTTCGTGTATAATACATACCTGTAGTTTATACTATCAGGGGGAAACTTATATGTTTATAGGGAATTGTAACGTAACTGCTGAACTTGTCAGCTTAATTGTGGCCGGATTTTTGACATTTCTTATGTTATACTCCAATCCAAGAAAGACGAGTTCATACCAAATCATTCATTATGGAATACTTTTATCGATGATATCTATCGCCACGCAGCTTGCATTTTTTTATAGTCAAGCTCATACCGATATGTTTAACAGAGAATTAAGATTATTCCTGTCGTTAGCATTTTTAGCAGAATACCTTGTATTACTAATGATGCTCTATGTGTATATATGTCTTCTTTCAACAAGGACATTACATCACACGAAAAATCTGCAATCAAAAGTATTATCATTCGGCTGTACTTATGCTATTGCTGTTTTTGCATTTGCAGTATCTGGTAAATTACCGGATATAATTGATGGTTTACTGCCATTAGAATATTATATTAATTTTTATGCTATCTTTGGCATAATAACCTGTTTAATATGCCTTTTATCCATATTATTAAATAAACATTCAATTCCAAAGGTAGTCAATAAATATGCTTTAATATTTATTCCAGTAGATTTCATAATGCTTTCAGTTCAATTTATGACAAGCAATATAATATTTTCAAGTCTCACATATGTATTACCATTTTTAATATATTATATATTATTTCACAGCAATCCATATGATGAACTTATTGGCTGTCAGAATATGCACTCCTTTGAAGCAAGATTTACAGACAGTGTATCAATGAAACGTAAATTTCTTGTTGTATACCTTAACTTTCCTCAGCTTAAAAATGTAAATTATGCTATTCATAATGAAAAAGTTGAAGAAACAGCCGCTAATGTATGCAGACGAATTGAAAAGCTTCATCATATGGTTCATATTTACCGATTTACCAATGATGAATTTGCTATGATTTTATATATCAAGGATGAAAACAAAATAAAGCAGTTTCTCAATAATGTGGAGATGGCAATAATTGATTATATGACTGCTTCATCTTACACAATTAACTACAGAATAGCTGCTATCCAGAGCAATCCTGTTGTATCATCAACACATAAGTTAAGCTCAATGTCAGCCTACCTTTTTAATAAAATTGCCAATGAACCGGGCAATCAGTGTTATCTTGCTACAGATAAGGATTACAAGGAATTTCACGAGGCATACAAGATTGAACAGCTTCTTCTTGATATCCGCAATAAGAATGACCTTGATGACGAACGTGTATTATGCTATGCACAGCCTATATTCAGTGTTAATAACAACAGCTTTAGAACAGCCGAGGCACTTATGCGCCTCTCACTTGATGGAACAATCATATATCCGGATAAGTTCATCCCTATTGCTGAGAAGAATAACTGTATTCATACTTTAACGCGAATAATTCTTAACAAGGTATGTAAGATTGTAGCTGAATTTGAGAAGAAATATGACTTTGATGCAATAACTATCAATTGTTCATCATCAGAATTATCTAATCGTAATCTTTTTTGATGAACTTATGGCTATAATTAATTCCAATAATATTATGCCAGAACATATCCGTCTTGAACTTACAGAAAGTGCTATGTTTGATGATTTCAATATGGTTATTCACAATATGGAAAAGCTTAATGAGTCAGGTATCAAGTTCTATCTTGATGACTTCGGAACTGGATACTCTAACCTTGAAAGAATAATTGGCTGTCCATTTAACACAATCAAGTTCGATAAAACACTGCTTTACAAATCTCTTGATAACTCCGCTGTATCGGATATTGTATCTCACCTTACAAGCGTATTCAAGGAACAGGGATTTGTATTATTAATTGAAGGCGTTGAAAATGAAGAGCAGGCATCTTACAGCATAGATAAAGGCTTTGATTATATTCAGGGTTACAAATATGCTAAGCCACAGCCTGTTATTAATTTGAAGGACTACTTTGATAAGCAGGAAAAATCCATATCTTAATATTTTGCTTATTAATTGCATACTTATATAGTATTATAATCAGTGCCAGATTCCAATAAAATGGTTTGCAATGAAATACCGACCTATAATTGTTATGATTGATAATCTAACTATTATAGGTTGGTATTTTTTATATATGTAAATTGATGTTTTCCATAAATAAATATTTTTAATAATTACTTTTTTCTTCTAATTATTAATATATTAATCCGCAATTCCTTATAAGCTAAATATAAAAATGACCATTATACTTACCTATAATAAGTATAATGGTCATTATATATATTGGGGATTTTAAATATAATTTTGTAATACTACCGCTAATTATTTAATTATCCCATTAATCCTATTCTTAATCAACATCCCACCAATTGTTGGCAGAGGTCTTTTCCTGTCACCCTTAGGTGCTGATTCTTTCTCAGCCTCAACAATTCGTTTCTTAATCTGTTCCATTTTATCATCTAACTGTGCAAGCTGGTTAGCACAATCTGATAATTCCAATGCAAGTATTTCAGCTTCGCTGTCTGGAATATTCTTCTTATATCTTAGCTTATGCTCAACACTTGCCCAAAAATCCATAGCAATAGTCCTAAGCTGAACTTCAACCTTCATTCTTCGTTTCTCATTCTGTAAGAATATCGGTATCTCAATGATAAGATGAAGACTTCTATAACCACTCTCTTTAGGATTCTTGATATAGTCCTTCTTCTCGATAAGTGTTATATCATCCTGCTGTAAAAGACAATCTGCAAGCATATATATGTCCTCTGTAAATGAACATATTACTCTTACTCCCTGCAATATCCCTTATATTCTGTTCAATTGATTCCATTGTAAATGGAATATTCTTCTTGTTAGCTTTCTTAATAATTCCTTCTGTTGACTTTATTCTTGTCTTGATAGTCTCTATAGGATTACGGTCATACTGTAAAGAAAACTGCTCATTAAGAACCTTGAACTTAGTCTCAACTTCCATAATTGCACATCTGTAATAAGCCATAAGCTCATTAAATGGCATTGTATTCTCTCTTATAAAATTGAAAACTTCATCTGACATAAGATTTTCTCGTATAAATCTCTGTTCTTCCTGTTTTAAAAATCTTCAACACCCATTAGTTATTATAAGTTCCTTCCTGCTATTCGCTTGTAAAATGCTTTATCAACAGCACAATTATCCATTATGCAGTATATTCCTTCTAATATAAGCAAATGTATAATCTTCACCTTTCTCTGACAACATAACAAGTAATGAATACAATAATTCCTTAGTATTAGGATTAATTATATAATGATCCATTCCTCTCTTAAAATAATTCAAAGAATCTGCATCTGTATACTTATCTTTATTATATATCTTACTTGCAGCTACTCTGTCACAAAACATTTCAATAACATAATTAACAGGCATTTCCATTCCTATAAGACTTCCATCACCACCTTTAGCTGGATAATCTATCCAGTATTCATAGTGGTGCTTATTTCTTCCTTTATGATGAAGCCACGCTGTTGAACAACCCTCTGCTTCCCTCTGTGCATTATTCGGACTTCTGTTACCATCCTGATAATACTTTACACCTGGAATAAACTCTGAAAAGCTATATTTGGATAAGTCGTGCAATAGTCCCTGCTTATACAGACCCACACGAAAACAATTCTTCATAACCTCTAACTTATGCGTATTAATAGTATGCAAATGTCCAAAAAAATTATGAAAAAACTTACCCGGCTTCATTACTGTCAATCCTCCATGCCTGATTTTATCCTAACAGTACGTTTGTTAGAAATTGTTAATTATTAAACTATCTTACCACGCACATTATACAGTATTCATATAAGCAAATTCAAGCATTACAGCAAGTCTTAATACGAAAAATCGAAAAACTTAATAACTTTATATATTCTTTATTGATTAATCTCACATATTACCTTGATGCCTTTATCGCTTCATCATAAAAGTATTCCTGTGAGTTAATCGACTCTTCACCTTCTTTAATACCTTTATGGTAATAGTTGCCGTCACTTCCCATAATTCTTGCTTTGACATTATCTTTAAGCATTATCTTAAACATATGTAATATACGCTCTTTAATACTTTCATCATATACCGGTCCAGCAACTTCAACCCTCTTAAGAGTATTACGTGTCATAAAATCAGCTGAGGAAATATACATCTTCATATCTGCACCATTTCCGAATATATATATTCTTGAATGCTCAAGAAATCTACCAACAATACTTGTGATTGTAATGTTATCTGTATATCCGGCTATTCCTGCAACCATACAGCTAATTCCTCTTATAATCATATCAATCTTTACCCTGCTCATAGATGCCTCAACAAGCTTCTCTATTATAACCTTATCTGTGAGCGAATTAATCTTTATTCCTATATAAGCTTCCTTTCCTTCTTTTGCAATAGCAATCTGCTCATCAATTAATGAAAGGATTTTATTCTGTAAGCACTTAGGTGCAACGAGCAAATGCTCTGTATTTTCAACAACATCTCCAAGTCCGAGATTATTGAATACATCTGCTGTCTCCTTGGCAATAGCTTCACTTGAAGTAAATAAAGCAAGATCTGTATATAATTTGGCAGTTTTTTCGTTACAATTACCTGTTCCAATATGTGTTATATAACAAAAATCTTCTCCGTCTTTATATGTTATAAGACAAAGCTTTGAATGAACCTTGATATGGTCTATTCCGTATATAATCTTACAGCCTGCTTCTTCAAGCCTGCGTGACCATTCAATATTATTCTCCTCATCAAATCTTGCCCTCAGTTCAACAAGTACAACAACCTCCTTGCCATTCTCAGCCGCATCAATAAGTGCCTCTACTATCTGCGAATTCTTGGCAACACGGTATAATGTCATCTTAATTGACAGAACCCTGTCATCACCTCCTGCTTCATTAAGAAGCCTTATTAATGGATGCATACTCTCATATGGATAACTGAGCAATAAATCCTTCTTTGCAAGCTGGTCTATAAGCGGCTGTTTAATATCAATATTACTTGAATTCTGTGGTACACGTCTTTCATAGAACAATTCTCTCCTGCTTCTTAAGTCATCCTGTATCTTTGATATAAATGACATCTCAAGAGGTGACTCAGAATAAAATACCTGCTTCTTATCAAGCTTAAGTTCCTTACATAAAGCAGATATTACTTTATCATCAAGCACTCTTGAATATTCAAGCTTTACAGGACACAGCTTCCTTCTTTCCTTAATTAGCTGTTCCATAGTATCCCTGTAATCCATCTCTTCATCATAGAATGCTTCGTCCATATCTATATCTGCATTTCTTATAATTCTAATCAAAGACTTGCTCTTAACACTATATTTCTTAAATATCTTTGGAAGAAAATGCAGTATAAGTTCTTCAATAAGCATATACTTATGACTGTCTGATGGTATTGGAATAAGTCTGTCAAATACGCCATTACTGCACGGAACAACACCTATCTTGTCATTGTTCTTTGAACCAAGAAGTGCCACTGCATATATTTCTTTATTCTTAAGAAATGGAAATGGATTCTTCTTGCTTATAACCTGTGGTGATAATATAGGAAGAATTGAATTATTAAAATATTCCTCTAAATATACAGCATCTGAATATTCAACATCATTAAAACTTATAAGCTTTACTCCCTGCTCCTCAAATCTATACATAAGCTGCTGATATATCTTATCTTTCTTATGCAGTAATTCCCTTTGTCTCACTAAAGACAGCATCAAGCTGCTCTCTTGCTGTCATAAGTGTCTTATTATCAAATCCTGCATTCTTATCGTGCTTATTTCATCAAGATTACTATTAAATATAGATACAAATGTTAATCTCTCACATAAAGGCACTTTTTAAATCCGCAGCCTCATCAATTACTCTCTCATTGAACTTAAGCCAAGACAACTCTCGGTTAGCAAAATATGGCTTTGGTACATCAGCACCTGAAGCGTTGCTCTTAATATCTCCGAATAAAGCACTGCCATTTATCTCACCAACTAAAACATTACTCTTAACCTCATCGGCTGAAGTATTATTCTTAACCTCTGCCTGATATACATCTTTATTAATATATGCGTTATCTGAATTAATCTCTTTAAACTCTGGTTGATTCATCTCTTTATTATCACTGATATTCTTCTTATTATTAACTTCTTTATTGTTATCATTATTAATAGTCATATGAGCCTCTTTATCTTTCTTCCAAAATCCTAGTCTCCAAAACATATTCCCATCGCCTTTGCTTCTGTAATTATTCCCGCCTGTGGATCTACAGTCTTTAATCTGCCCGCAACTTTATTTAATTCAATCTTATCTATCTGATTATTGCGGACACATACCATATATCCATATTCTTTATTTATTATAAGTTCTGCTGCTTTAGCTCCTAACCTTGAAGCTAATACCCTGTCATAAGCACAAGGGCTTCCACCTCTTTGTACATGACCTGGTACAGTAACCCTTACTTCCTGACCTGTTCTATCCATAATACCTGCACCAATTCTGTATGCTGCTGATGGATAATGCTCCTTCTTTCTTACTTCTTTAAGTTCTTTCTTACTATATAACATTTCCTCTTTGGATATTATACCTTCTGCAACTGCAAGAATTGTAAAATGCTTTTTATCATTAATTCTTTTATTAATTGCTTCTACAACCTTATCTAAATCGTATGGTATCTCTGGTATAAGTATTACATCCGATCCACCTGCTATGCCCGCATGCAGTGTAAGCCAGCCTGTCTTATGTCCCATAAGTTCAACTATAAATACCCGGCTGTGTGATGCCGCAGTTGTATGTATACAATCTATGGTATTCGTTGCTATATCAACTGCTGACTGGAAACCAAAACTTACATCTGTCCCAACCAGATCATTATCAATCGTCTTAGGAAGTGTTACAACATTAAGTCCTTCTTTATATAAAAGATTGGCTGTCTTATGTGTACCATTACCTCCCAATATTACAAGACAATCAAGCCCTAACTCCTTATATGTGTGCTTCATTGCCTCAACCTTGTCCTTACCATTCTCATCAGGTTCATTAATCTTCTTAAATGGTGTTCTTGATGTTCCAAGTATGGTTCCACCTATAGTTAATATCCCTGAAAAATCATTAATATCCATAAGCTTATATGTATTATTAATAAGTCCTCTGTACCCGTCAAGAAAACCATATATCTGAACATCATCCACTTTATTGTAAAGACTTTTAGCTACACCTCTCATAGCGGCATTAAGTGCCTGACAGTCACCACCGCTTGTCAACATTCCTATTCTCATATTAATCTCCATTCCTGCACACATTTTTGTACATATCAAGCTTATGTCTAGTGTGCACAGACACAACCTCGCGTGTAAAAATTTATTTTTACACTTATATCTTTATCTTTGTTACTTATTATTTTCTATTGTACATTAAACAACTATCTAATATCTTCATTCTTGATATATTTCAATAAATTGCTTCATAGTTTTGCAATTTCTGACATTATATTATAGTAGTTATGTAAAGTTTAACGAACTTATATGTAAAATCTATGTAAATTAAATATACTATACAATGTATTCACATCTATACCGAATTAATATATTTATAGTATATCACACTATATTTTTACTGTACATATATATTTTAAAACTTATATACTTTTATATATTCAATTAGATAAATTTCAACTAATACTAATTACATTTTTCAATGCATTATGATACAATAAGAAGCACTGAATTAGTATGCCGTTATCTATACACCGGCATTTATGGAGGATTAATATGACAAGAAAAGAGATTAATGAAATCAAATCACAATTCAATATAGAAGACTGTGGAATTCTTAAATTATGCGGATGTTATGTTGATGGTGAGAAGAATAAAGTCACAACTATTAATGAAACATTCCTCAATCTTCCTGAGGAAGAACGCCATAAATATATAGATATATTTAAAAATGTCTTTCTGGCACACCAGGACGTAACCTTATTGATATGCAGTTTACTCTTGATGCCTACGGCGATAAACAGCCTCACGATTTTCTGCTTGAGCTAAGAGACAGCGAATTAAAAGACGAGAATAAACTCAATGAATTATATGATAAAATAATCGCCAACTATTATTATCCTGGCAACTACTTAATTCTTGTAATCAATCAGGCATATGATGTTCCGGGTATGACTGCAGATAATATTGCTATGGAAGACGCTTCTGATGAAGTGTATAACTACATTTTATGCTGTATCTGTCCGGTTACTCTCTCTAAACCTGGGCTTGATATTTTGAAAATGATAAGACTTTCCACAATCAGGTTCAAAGCCATATGGTTGACAATCCTGACATAGCATTTCTTTTCCCAGCCTTTAATAATCGGAGTGCTGATGATGAAAAAATTCTGTATCACTGTAAAGATATAGATGATTTCCAACAGAATTTTTCTTACATATGTACTTAGCTGTGAAATTCCACTTCCAGCCAATGTACAGAAAGAAACCTTCAATGCATTAGTAACTGAAACACTTGGTGATGATTGTAACTATGAAACTGTTAAAAATATTCACGACAACCTCAATGAAATAATTGATGAACACAAAGCTGTTTCAAGCGCTCCTGTAATGCTTGATAAGACTGAAGTTAAGGAAATTCTTGAAAAAAGCGGCGTAAAAGAAGAAAAGCTTGCTGACTTTGAAGAACATTTTGAGATGGCTGCTGGAGAAAATGGAAAACTTGCCGCTAACAATATCACACCTTCAAGAAAATTTGAAGTAAAGACACCCGATGTTGTAATCAAAATCAATCCTGATAAAACCGACCTTGTAGAAACCCGTGTAATTGACGGAAAGCAGTGCCTCGTTATCCAGATTGATGAACATCTTGAAGTAAATGGAATTTCTGTTAATCCTGATACCGGCGAAGTAATTGACCGCAATGAAAATACTAATAACAATATATACTAGATTAATTATGCAATAAAATAAGCATTATTGTATACAATAATACTTATAATAAAAAATACCGCATTAATGTGTAACATATTCCAAGTTATGGAATATCCACATTAATGCGGCATTTTTTATTATTTATGCACTAAACAGATGATTATAATTCACATATCTGCTTATGTACTATATCTTAAAGAACTTCATTTCTGAGTTAAGCTTCTCTGATATCTTCATCAAATCATTAGCAGTTGTTGAAAGCATACTAATTGTAGCTGTAAGCTCCTGCATTGAAGCTGTTGTTTCCTCAGCTGATGCAGCATTCTGTTCAGAAATAGCAGAAAGATTAGCTATTACGTCATTAACCTGTTGTCTTGCGTCATCACAGGAACCTACATTAACCTCAATTGCTGCTGTCTCCTGTCTTGATACATTAATGCCATCACTAACATCAACAAAACTGTCCCTTGTCGCATTAAGCTTAACGACCTGCTCATTAATAAGAAGCTTTGTAGAATTCATCTCTTCAACAGTCTTTTCTGATTCCTGCTTAAGATTTTCAATTATCTGCTTAATCTCACCAGCCGCTTCATCTGACTGTGATGCAAGCTTCTGTATCTCAGATGCAACAACTGCAAATCCTTTTCCCGCTTCACCAGCCCTTGCTGATTCGATTGAAGCATTTAGTGCTAAAAGACTTGTCTGGTCTGCTATATTAGTAATGAATGCAGCTGCTTCTCCAATCTTGCCAACCGATTCATTAGTAAGCTCAATCTGATCTGCAATCTTATTAACTGCTTCTGTAGTATGGTCATTAGACTCAGATAACTCAACCATAGTATTCATTGAAGTATCACCTGCGTTCCATAACATTAGCCGCCTGTGTAAGATTAGATACCTTCTCAACAATATCCTCAATAAGCTTGCCCATATTAGCAATATATGATGAAGCATTCTGGATTTCCTCTGCCTGCGACACAGCTCCTTTTGATATATCTTCAACTGCACTTGATATTTCTTCTGTAGCCTTACTTGACTGGCTCGCTGTAGCCGCCATCTCATCTCCAGACTTATATAACTGATCTGCTGATTCTGTAAGTCCTGTCACAATACCATTAAGTTTGCTGATAAGTGCCTGTACAGAACCCGCCATCTCTCCAATCTCATCATTACGCTTTAACATATTAGGATCAACCTTCATAGTTAAATCACCATTAGACAGGGAAACAAATAATCTGTTGACTGTCACTAAAGCATTAGCAATTTTTCTGGAAAGCATCAATGATATCACTGCTATTACTAAAAGAACAATAATTGTTACTCCCACAAGTGCTATAACCCTCTGTATAATAAATGATGTTATAGCTGTTCTTGGTTCTCCAGCAAATAACATACCCACAATATTGCCGTTATAATTCTTTAATGGAAGATATACACCTGTATAATCAACTCCATCAATATCGATATGATCTGCTTTATATGTCTCTCCTGTCTTAACCTTTTCCCATACTGAATCTGGTGCTTTAAGGCTCAACATTCTCTTATTATTAGAATCTCTTAATGATGTTACCTTGGAATCAACACCATAAAAGATTGCAATATCTGCATCATTATCATCTGTAAACTTATCAATTCCGTCCTGCTTCTGTGAAAGATTAGTATCACCTTTAAAAATGTTACCATTATTATCGACACGCCAATCACCAGAATATGTATTATCATAACTTGACTTTGTTGCCTCTGCTAGAAGCACAAGTCCATTAGATGCCTCTGCATTCATGCCAGCTGACATATTAACAATTGCAATAATAAGCACTACTGTAATACCCACAACTGTAGGAAGAACAGAACTAGCTATAAGTCTTGCTTTAATACTCATCTTAAGTCCCGGCTGTCTATACTCATTCGATGTGTTATTATCATTAGAAATATCCTTATTCTTAACTGACTTCTTAGACTTACTCTTAACAACCTTAGGCTTGTCAGCTTTCAATTTATCTTTTACAGGCTGCTTAGCTGATTCCTTCTTTCCAAATCTTTTAGACTTTGGAACTTTTACCTTCTTATCCACTTCTGATACAGCTTCCTCGCTATCTGCTTCAGGCATCGTAGATTCAGCATCAACCTTTGTTGTATCTTCCATACCATAACCTCCTAGTTTCTTATATAACATAGAATATATCATTTCCATATCGTTGAAGTATTATAACATAAATAAATATAAATGTTCTACATTTTTCTACTCTTTTTGCACATATTTTCCTGTATTATTAGATATAAATTAATCCCATTCAGCAAGTGTTCTATATTGTCCAATATACTTTCGTCCAAATTAAACTTAGTATCAGGTTCTCAAAAATATAACCAAACAAACATCATCTAACTTTCAAATATCATAACCTGACACAATCTATTATAATATCTTATTAAATATTGTCAATTAATAATTAACCTAAATTAACATTAAATAATAAAATCTTTCTCATCAGTTAAATATCAATATGCAAAACAATTATTAATATCTACCTGACACTTTTACATATTATAATAGGTTACTTTTAATATAGCAACTGAAAAATTGTATTTTTTATACTTTTTTTAATGATTTATTGTCCTGTGTTATTATTATAATAATTAATCTGTCACTTTGTCAAGCTCTCTTTTAATTAATTCTGCCGTTGGTGTTATAGCAAGACCTTCTCTGGCTGTTTCTTTTAAACTTGATGCTTTAATGCCGTTATTGCATTCAGGCTAGCTCCCTGAAGAAATGCAACATTTCTTTTCTTTTAATACAAGCCTCCTGATGCCCCGGCTATAGAAGCATTTTCTGCTATAACTGTCAATTTCAAAATCAGCAACGCCTTAACCATATCATCTTC
>VOFH01003910.1_pt1 | contig 19308 bp, 37 predicted proteins | sample 5384091 | NCBI WGS metagenome assembly VOFH01 (sample SAMN12384727, study PRJNA508395) | human gut metagenome | isolation source: healthy gut G | host: Homo sapiens
TTTCCGCAAAAAGTCACGTTCGCATCGGCTAACGGCTTGTAAACGCGCCGTTTTTCACGCCAATTGGCTCTCTACCAACTTTTTGCGGGTGCGCCTGTCGGCGCCAATCTTTGTCACACCTTTTTCAATTCGAGTGTTCATAAGAACACTCGAGTTTTTCTTTGTCAAAGTGTCGTTATGAACACCCGTACCAATCGGGTAAGTTTTTCTTGCTCCGATTTTTCTTTAGCCCTCAGAATAGAAGACAGAAAAAGCCCCAGCAGCTCTGTTTTCTCTGCGAGGCTCTCTCAAAGGGGTATTGTGAGGTCAATCTATCATGCTTACTGCTCTTTATACACACAAAAGAAAAATTTTTATTCGCTTATCAAGTATACGCCCTCTTCTTGATCGGATTCCAAAAAGCCGAACATTCACCTTCTGCTGATATTCAGACGGCACATTCTTTCCAACATAGTCGGCACGAATGGGCAGTTCTCGATGGCCGCGATCAATAAGCACAGCAAGCTGGATTGATTTTGGGCGGTCTATATCCATAATTTGTCCATGGCGGTTGAAGCTGTCCGGCCAGTGAACAAAACATCATCCACAATGATCACTGTCCGTCCGCGCAGCGGAAAGAGTATATTGGTATCCTGTGCAATTCCAGTCTGCAACGGCGTAAAATCATCTCTATAACGTAATATCTAGGGTTGCCCCAATCCACCCATCGGCCGCCAATTGCGCGATACGCTCGAAAGCGTTTAGAAAGCGGAACACCGCGGGTATGTATGCCTTACCAACGCTACATTGATAAATCCTGTTCTTTCTGATCATCTCATAGCCATGTGTGCCAAGGCACGGTCGACCTGTGCAGCATCCATGATCTTTACCTGATTTCCCATCAACGACAATCTTCCTTTTCTCAAAAAGAAATTATTTCTTCGGGGGGAATAACTATATCATGGCCAAATAATTTGTATAGTGTTTTCTGTGTTAATTTCCTTTTTGAGTTGTTTGAAAATATTCATCAAAGGCGCATAAAAAACATAAGCGCTTTCTTTGCTGTTCTTGGATGCATAAAGCAATGCGGGCCGCATCGAAGCAGCTGCCCCTTCTCGTGTTTTGTAGATTTAGGGCCATAGACAGGGTCGTTGAGAACAGGATGGCGTAACCATGCCATATGAACGCGAATTTGATGCGTCCTGCCGGTCTCTAGGCGACAACTTACCAACGTTGCATTGCCAAAACGATAAATCACCCGAAAATGCGTTCTAGCCCCCGTCCGCCATCTACCACAGCCATCTTCTTTCTCTGTGTTTATGGCGTCAATCGGCGCATCTATCGTTCCTTGCTCCTCCTTAATATTTCCGAGCACCAGCGCTATATACTCCCTGCAAGCCGTTTTTCAGCAATTTGCTGGGATAATCCCTGATGAGGCCAAATCATTTTTAGCAATCAATAAGGCGCCAGAAGTGTCCTTATCCAGCCGATGTACAATACCGGACGCAGCGCGCCATTTGATACCAGAAAGATGATCAAGCTGATACAGGAGCGCATTGACCAGCGTGCCGCTCTACACCGGCTCCAGGATGTACAACCATTCCCCTTGGCTTATTGACAACCGCAATATCCTCATCCTGATATAAGATTTCAATAGGAATATTTTTCGGGCGCCAAAGACAGATGAGATGGTTCAGGAACCTCCCAAACAAGCTGTTGGCCCTCCTTTACCTTTGTCTTGTTTTTAGAAGGGCAACCATCCAACAAAACATGTCCCTCTTCGATTAAATGGCTGCATCTTGAACGGGTAAGCCCGCTTACCTGTGATAAGCAAGCATCCAGCCGGGTTCCCTCCAGCCTCTTATCGATGACTACGCGATTCGTATTCATGGCATGTCCTTTTTCCCTCTTATTGAAAACAGCAGAACGATGATAAACAAAATAGCGCCGCAAGTAACAAAAATATCGGCAATATTGAAAACCGCGAAATTGATAAAGGTAGGACGCAAAAAATCAACCACATATCCGTACAACAGACGGTCTATCAGGTTTCAATCGCGCCTGCAATGATGCTGGAAACCGCGATACGCATCAAATTCCATCCGTATTTCTGTATTTCAAAAGATATCCAATTAGAAAAGCAACAATTAGCAGTGTAAGAATAATAAAAATCCAAGTTTTCCCCAAAGCATAGAAAATGCGGCTCCTCTGTTTTCTACATAATGGAATTCCATAATGCCTGGAATAAAATCCATGCTTCCCACTGCTTTCAGGGGGCCGGCCGCCCATAGCTTGGTTAACCGATCCAGTAAGATGCCAACTATGATGATGATGGATTCTAACATAAAAAACCTCCCATGGAGTATAACAATTATTATATCATGGAAGGATGCATCCGTCATTTTATTTTGCTGTTGCATTAACAATCTCTATAATTTTTGCTATAAAATCTCCAATGACAGGGATATTGTGCGCTGCCAACAGAAGTAAGTATCGCCATGACAATGGCACCCAAAATTGTAAAGCCTACCGCGCCGCCAAGCCCTTTGATCACGCCCTGCCCAAACTGCCTGCCAATGCGACGCCATCTATGCTGGGAATCTACCAGTGTAGGGTCTAGCTCATATAAAACGATTTGTATCTTTCGCAGCGTTTTTTGCAGCTCTCTATACATCTTTTTCTGTTCAGGATCCATGCGCATCACCCTACCAGGTATCCTATGCATATGAACAGAAAATATATACAAAAAAAGGAGCTGTACAAGCCAGCTCCTTTTATTTGTTAAGTTATTGTCATACCCATCATCGGCATCCACTGGGCCGTAAAATACCGCCTGATTCTCTTCCTCAGGGTCCTCCTGATGAGCCTGCTCAGCCTGCTCTTGCATCTGTTTGCTGCGCTCTACACCATTTACATACTCTGCAACATAATCCTTCTTTTCTTGCTTTTCAGATCATCCACCAAGCTATCTACGACCTCGCTAGCAGACAAACCTTCTAAACTCTCCTGCTGGCTGTCCTCCTCAGCGGACTCTTCCTCATCAAAGGTAGGCAAGATTGCCTGAATGGGCTCTGGATCGTTGATCTTATCCGCAAACTCAATGAGCTCAGAAGCATAATCCTTCACGCCAGTTTTAAACTCAGCAAAGGAGCTCATGTAGCTCCAGAATAGCTTCCTGCTTTTCTTTTCAGTTCTTTTCTTGCGTCGCGTACAATACGATCCGCCTCTGCGCTGGCAGTATTAAGAATCTGATCGTATTCTTTTTGTGCACGATCCGCCATCGCATCAGCCTGCGCACGTGTTTTCGCATACATCTCTTCGGCGTCCTTCTTTGCCTTTTCTTCAATCTCTTCCCGCCGCTTTGTGTACGGTAACCATGGTGTGCATCATGGAATTTTCCATGCCACGGTACGATTCGATCTGCTTATTCAAAGCTTCGATCCTTGTTTTTTAATTCCTGATTCTCCCTGGTAAAGTGTATCATAATCTACAATCACTTCATCCAAGAAGATATCGACTTCGTCGATGTTATATCCTTTTTATCCCGGGAAAAACTTTTTTCATGAATTTGCTGTGCAGTTAACACGTCGCATCCCCTAAGATGAAGACTTAATAATCTCTACGCTGATTGTCTAACGTATAAAAGCTTTTCCTTTCAAATCATCCGGAATATTGCCGGAAATATCTACATTGGCGGAACCAAAACAAAGACAGCGCTATTCATCTTTTGAATATCGCCATTGATTGCATAAATCGCACCGGAGATGAAATCCAGAGTGCGCTGTGCTTCCTGCTTATCCACCGCTTCCAGATTGACTATCACAGGCTTATTGCGCTTCAGGTTGTCTACGATGTTTTGTGTGTCATCATAGCTCATCGGCTGATAGACAATCATTTTGATCTTCGGATTGAAACCTACTACTTTGCTGCTCTGATCCACTTCGCGATCCCTTTCCCTCGTGCTGCGCAGCGTGGTTGCCGTGCTACGCCTACTGGATTTATTGCTGCCTAGCAGCCCATTTCTGCCAAGGCCTGCATATTCTGTATCCTCTTCTTCCACTTCATCCTCGTATCCGTAGTCAAAATCGTCACGGTTGTTTTTTGCGGCTATTTTTTCCGCGCGTTTACTCGCTCTACTTTTCTACTAGATTTCTTAACAGGCTCTTCGTATTCTTCCTCCTGATAATCATCAAAATCATCTTGATACTCATCTTCGTAATCATCAAAACCTTCGTAGTTATCCTCTTCATCAATGGCAGATTCTTCCAGTCCGATCAGATCTAGGACCTTTCCGAATATTTTCTTTTGTGCCATTGCGCACCTCCAAATAGTTATTTGTTTAGAAATAGCGCGGAACCTACGCGCACCAAAGTAGCGCCATGTTTTATGGCCAGCGGAAAATCATGACTCATCCCCATCGACAACACCTTCATTTCAGCATTGTCCGGGATACGGTGGGAAAGCCCATCGAAAAGGTCTTTCATTTTGGCAAAGCAGGCTTCCGTTTCCCTTTCAGAGCACCCCAAGGGGGCCACACATCAGTCCGTGAATGTAGAGCCTATCAAACTGTGCACACTGATCCAAAAACGAAGGGATATCCTTCGGCAGCACGCCCCCTCTTGATTCTCTATCATCCATCAACACTTCTACCAAGGCATGCACGGTAGTTTGTTTTGCCAAGGCTCTTTTCTGCAGCTCCTTTGCAAGAGAGAGCCTGTCCAACGAATGAATCAATTCCACATTATCAATAATGTATTTTACCTTATTCGTCTGTAATTGTCCAATAAAATGCCAAGAAATGTCATCCGGAAGCAAATCTTTTTTTTGCAAGCAGACCTTCTGAACGATTTTCACCAAAACAGGTAAGCCCTTGCTCATAGGCTTGGCGCACCTGCTCTACATCCGCATACTTGCTCGCGCCTAGCAAAATTATAGAGCTGGGATCACGTCCAGCTTTTACTGCTGCGCTCTGAATCTGGTCACGGATCGCCTGTACATTCATCAATATTCTCTACCTTCTATCGCAATAGCACCTTTTGGTTTGCAGACAAAGTTGTGTCAGGATCTAAAGACTGAATAATGCAGTTCTCCCCATCGGAAATCAAAATATCCACGGGAATTAGGCTTGCCACATCACCCTGCACCAGTTTGATCAGCTTTTGATCTCCCTGTGTAAAGATAGCCTCCTCTGGCACCATCATTCCAGTAAAATCCAAATGCATCTTTGCATCTGCAGTGCGCACGCTTAGCATCGGGCCAATATCCTCTGTCATTTCCAATACATACAGCGTGCCCCCGCCGTCTACACTGCGTACAGAGGTGGCTTTGGCAGAATGGGGCCGGTCAAAATAACCTTCAAAGGTCATATTGGCCGTGCCTCCCTCCCGCAGTTCAGGAATTTCCTCGTTTTTATCCAAAAGAATCAGGCAGTACCACTGATAATTATTGACAAGCCGATATAACGGTCTGGTGGTGCTGTCATCAGAAGTTTTGCTGCTGACAACGCCTTTTTTAGCAGCCAAAATATCCGCTCGCGTCAAGGTATCTAAATTGTATGGCGTGAGCTGTGTTTCCCACCCGTCCATATAAAGCCCTGACAATACCGTCGTCCTCTGCCTGCACATCCTGACGCCAATTTGCAAGCTTATTCAACTGGTCTTGTTCTGTGGCGTACAAACCGTTCAGCTTATCGTCCGCTTGCACATTGGCTTTTAAAAACTGCTGCTTTTTTTTCCATATTTTCACGCAGTTTTCGTTCCAATACAACCAAATCGTTGCTGCTTTTTCCCTGTACCACATCCACAATCTCCTGGATTGTATTTGTGATCTTTCCATTGTGTGTGTTTAAATCTTTATTGATTACTTCACGCCAAATGGTATTTTCCTGATAATCCTGGATCTGCTGCTGCGTCGTCACATAATCGGTCATCAGTTTTTCGTTATGGCCCCATTTGTATACCTGGGCAATCGTTGCGCCCTTTGTAACGGTCTGCCCCTCTGAGGCAAAGAAGGTGGCCGTGGAATAGTTGTCGGAATTGTAGACCTTTTCATCCCGAACAATCAGCGTTTCAACATCCCGGTCTACAAAAGATTCCCTTCTGTTATGAGGGCCTCCTTAGGGCCTTGCAGTATTAGAAATACGGTCAATAAAATCACGCATGCCAACACAGCCACCGTTATAAAAAACGCTTGGTAGGTCTCCTGCGGTTTTTCTGAGCCATATATACATTCCTACTTTCTTACATTCGTACAAGTTGGTTTCCGGTTATTATAACATATTTCAGCAAGAACACGCAAAATCATTCAAAAAATAAAGAATGGGAGAAATAAATTCTCCCATTCCAGCTTTTTCCTACTCTTCAGTAGCGGAGGCTGCTTTGGGCCGTGGAATTTTTCAAAACCTTTTCTCCAAAGGCAAAAAGATAGGCCGAATAGTACAACGCCAACCAATGTGACAATGGATGTTAAGGTATAATATCCGGTAACACCAGTGATTTCGATGAGGATCCTCCCAATAGGCTTGCACAGATCGCACCCATCGACATGGACATACCCAAAAATGTTTGCGCAGAGGCAGAAAGCTCCGGCGGCGCTAAGCGGTATGCATACTGCACGGATGTGAATAGATACAGCCCGTTTGCCAATCCACTTAACATCTGGATACACAGAATCAGCGCCGGCCCCATACAAGAGACAAGCGGAGAAAGCAGCGGAGAGGATAGTTGCGTATACAGGAAATGCTCCAGCGCATAAATGCATCCTACTGCAGCAATCATGGGGGTAGCTTAAAACTTCCGTACCAAAAAGACCACCAGCCAAAAGGAACGGCACTTCCATCAACGCTTTGATTCCCGTTACAGCGCCGGCCAAATCGGCTTCCATTCCCACAGAACGGAAAACATACGGCAAAACAGCCCAGAGGAGTTTGCCATCATTTGAATCAGAAAATGAAAAATTAAAAGTACGACAAAATAATAGTTTTTAAACAGCAGGGCAGGATTGATTTTGGGACGTTGCTGTTTTTCTCCCTCCTTCGGCTCTTGTTGAAGGGGAATCCTATGATTTAGGCGTACGCTGTAAAATGCAGACACCCATACTGATAAATCCGCTCAGCATAAAGACAACGGGAATCCCTGCTTTTTCCGCTACAAATGATAACAGCACACAAGAGATCGCCCAACCGATTGACCCCATAAACGCATAACGCCAAACGGCACACGCTTGGCGCGCGCCACCGCCAACATGGACCAAGCGTCCATCAAGTTTTGCGCCGGTGTTCGTACAAAGTTTGTCAAAGGCAGCGCGATGGCCAAAAATGAAAACCCTGCAATCTTTATAATGCCAAATATCGGCATGAACGCAACCAAAAAAGCGCAAATCGCAAACACAATGATATATGCCTTGGCTACGGAATGCATTCGATCCGCCACATACCCCCCATAAAGGCGGTGCTATGATCCCTATGGCGGAATAAATGGCCATGATGATCCCTACCTCAGCGGTTGAAAAGTTCTGGCTATCCAGCAGAAGAACATTATAGGCCGAAGAAGCCATCCCCATCCAAAACAGGCCGATAACAGTAGAAAAGCCGATTTGTATCCGTTTCCGAAGCCGTATCTTCGGCTAAGGTCGGTTGTTGCTCCATAGAAAATGCCCCCAATATAACCGCAGCCCCTACTCCGCGGCAAAGTACAAACAAAAAGAACCTTTGAAACAACCATATGCGAATGTTTTATCTTTTTAGATGAGATATATATAAGCCAATCTCTTGTTTTATTCCTGCTCCATCCGTGCTCTTTTACGCGGGGGATAGAGCCGCTGCCGGGCGAGGGATTCAATACCTTTTCCCCAAAGGGGAAAGAGAGCACGAAAAGGACAAACCCTGCCAAAACAACAAAGGAGTTAAACCGATAAAGGCCACCGGCGCCAATTACGCTGATCAGCCACCCTCCCATCAGGTTGCTCAGTACCGTTCCGACCGCATTGACATCCACATGAAAGATTGAGCGGAAGCCGTTAAGGATTTTGGCGCCAGCTTGTAAGCATAGTCCACCGAGCAGGATACATACAGGCTAGAGGCTAACCCTTGATCAGCTGAACACCAATAATCATCGTAGCACTTGATGCCAGAGAATACAGCGACTGCTCCAAAGTACATCAGCCCCTACCGTTGCGATCATGGAAGGCATGCTAAACCTGCGGGCCAAATAGACGCCAGCAAACATCAACGGTACTTCCATCAATGCGTTTTACCCCTACCGATGCTGCGCCTAGGTTTGATCGGCCCCTGATTTCGGTAAACATATACGGAATAAAGTTGAAGGAAGCGTTGAGGAGATCGTCAAGATTAAATTAAATATTAAAATCCAAACGAAATAATAATTTTTGAACAATACAAATGGATTGATGTGATCTACCGGCTCTGCATTTTCCTCTTCAGGCTGTAGTGCAGCGGCAGTTTTTGACCAACACGGAATACCAGAACGCCACGGATATACAGATGAGCCCACATAAATAGAAGGGGACAACAACACTTGTCCACAGTCCGCAATCTTTGTCATAATCAGACAAGCTACAGCCCAACCGACTGAGCCCCAGAGGCGAACAGAACCATAAGCGACTCGTCCTTCAGTCGTATTTACAGCTTGAACCATCCAGGCGTCTACCAGGGATAATGTAGGTTGGCGCACAAAATTGACAGCGGCATGGAGATTGCCAACAACGAGAGTCCGCCGATTTTGATCCCACCGCTCATTGGTAAAAAGGTAAACAACGACACCTTGAATACACAACACATGATAAATGCCTTGGGAATAGACCGATCTGATCCGCCAAATATCCCCAAAAAGGCGGTGCTATGATCCCTATAATAGAAAAAAACAGCCAAAATAACGGCCGACCTGTGCTGCTAAAATCCTCTTTTTGCAGCAACAACGTATTGAAAGCCGAGGTTGTAATCGTTGTTTCAAACAAGATGCTAACCCAGGAAAAATGCAACCCTGATTTTCCTGTCATAGCCGTTGATCTTCCGTCAGTTCCCTCTTTCCCATAAAACTACCTCCTAAAATTTATATACAGAAGACCGAATACCAGATCTTCTGAGTATTTATATAATACTATATAATATTATACGAATCAATATTATATAGTGTTTCGTCTTTCTTTGTTTTTGGTTCTAGAAATTAACGCAAAACGGATAACGCCAAAAAGGATCGTTTGTAATGATCGCGTGGACGCCAAGCTTTTGCAAGGATCGCATCATTTCAGCGTCGTCCACCGTCCATGGATTTACATCGATATGTTCTACCCCGCAGCCCTCCATAACGCCCGGCGCAAAACAGGTCGGAAAAAAGGGATGGATCGCCTCTGCCTGTACATGCTTTGCATAAAGAGCGGATCCACCATCGCTTCAGAGTACAACAATCCGATTTTTTGTATGTGAATCAATCTGTTTTAAGGTAGTGAGTGAAAAATGATTAAAAGAAGAATATAGAACACGGTCTTGCATGCCAAAGTCACGAACAAGAGCCCAAACGGCCTTTTCTATGCCCTCGTACAACACAATACCGGATTTAATTTCAATATTGATCATAGCCTGCGTAGGCTTTACCAGTTCCAGTACTTCAGCCAAGAGCGAATTTTGCCATTTGTACCGATTCCGGTTTTGTTTTATGAAAATTATAGCTGCGCAACTGGGCCAATGTTTGGTCAACGACGCGGCCACAGCCATTTGAGACTCTCTCGATGCTCTCATCATGGGTAACCACAATCTGTTGATCGCTGGTAAAATGCACATCAAGCCCTGCCGTCTGCCCCTAGCGCCAGCGCCGACGCAAACGCCTCCATCGTGTTTTCCGAAATTGAAAACATTGCCTCTATGAGCCCAAATTTCTACTGCCATAACTACGCCGTTTTATAGAAAGTGATAAAGTCCTCTTTTATACGGACTGCAATGCAATCAATAATACGATGCCTTCATGCACTTGAATAGAAACCTGCTCTCCCAAAGCTTGTTACTGATGCCCAATGTCTTCCCAGGGGCAAAGGCTGATGATATAAAGGATATTTTGCTTCTTCAATCGTTATACAACAATTTTTTGCAAACGGCAAGAGAAAAATGTTTGTTGTGGAAATGTTTTCAACGAATATTCGCCGTTGATCATACAGGCAAACATATCTTGCTATATAGCGTATGCGGAATGCCCCGTTTACAAAGGCCGTACAAAATTTGTAGCTGCCCTAAGGAATGATCCATCCTTTTCCCCCAGCCCTCCGCAGAAGGTAATATGCGTACACCCGCGATCCAAGGCATGCGAAACGGCGTATTCCGTATCCGTCCAGTCCTTTTTTCAACGGAAAGCTGATGATTTCCAGCCCTCGTATGTATTTTGGTAACCTCTAAAAGATCCGGCCGGATAGAATCCATATCTCCTACCAGAGTTTGAAAAGGAAGGCCGTAACGATAGGCCTCTTCTGCAGCCCCATCACAGCAGATGGACAAATCCGCTCTTTCAGACAACATCTTTGCCGTAGCAAGATCCGGCCAATCTCCGCCGGTATAGATCAGCCCGTTCATCCCGCCTCAACGCGTTGATGGCCAACGCCCTGCTCTTTGCATTGAATACGGCACTACCCGCAATGATGACATCCGCTCCATCTCGTATAACACTTTTTACATTATCCAAGTTGATGCCGCCGTCTACCCCGATATGCAGAGAAGGATTAACCTGCATTTGCCGGATCGCGCGTACCTTTTTGGCAACATCCGGCATAAATCTTTTGCCCTCCAAAGCCAGGCTCTACCGTCATGACCAGCACCATTTCTACTTGTGTGCATATTCATCAAAATCAATTCCGGGTTCCGGGCGAAATTGCAACGCCCGCTTTCAGCCCAAGACGATGGATCAAATCTACGCTCTTCTGTACATCCTGCTCTGCCTCCATATGCACGGTAATGATATCCGCGCCAGCCTTGGCAAAGGCCGGAATAAACCGAATGGCATCTTCCACCATCAGATGTACATCCAGTGGCAAATCAGTATGCGGGCGAAAAGCTGCTACCACATCAGGACCAAATGAGATATTCGGCACAAAAATGCCCATCCATGATATCTACGTGGATCCAATCCGCACCAGCCTGCTCTAGAGAGGCTACTTCCATGCCCAGCAGGAAAAATCTGCGGATAGGATGGACGGACCACCAAAATTCTATTCATATCGTTTCCTCCATTTTTCTTGTACTTGCTGCAATATTTGTGTAGATACCGATGGTATCTGTCCGTGTCTATGCTGCCTTGTTCTACCGCTTGTTTGACCGCACAACCGGGCTCATTTTGATGCACGCACATATCAAATTTACATCGATTGGCATAATCATCATATTCCGGGTATAGGTCTCTAAAGCATTTCAGGGGCCATGAGCGGCAGATCCATCAAGCTTAAACCTGGGGTATCCACGATCATACTGCCATGAGGACCGCAGAGCAGTTCTGCATGGCGCGTTGTATGCCTGCCACGGCTTGTTTTTTGCTAAGCTCCCTGTCTCGTAGGATGTGCCAGGCAAAAGCGCGTTTGTAATGCTGGTCTTTCCCACTCCGCTTTGCCCCGATAAGCAAATGATCTTTCTCGAAAATGCGTTTGTCAGCGCTTCTATTCCTCTCCAGTATGGTGGAAACCAAGAGCGGACTATACCGGCAATAGCTTTTGAGAAAACGCTGCTTTTGCCTCGGAAGCCAAGTCACATTTATTGAGAACAGCGCGCACTGGAATGCTTTCCCCTGCGGCAATTTGCCAACAGCTTATCCAAAGCAAGAAATCACCGGCCGGTTTCTGCATGCAAATCACTGCCCAAACCTCGTCCACATTGGCTACAGCGGGCCGCAGCATTTGATTCTTTCTTTTGCAAAATCTCCTCAAAGAAGCCTTTCCGTCCCAGGCGGCGGCACATCAAAACGCACACGATCGCCCGGTAGAGGGCGCTCCTCTTTATGGCGGAATTTTCCTCTGGGCCTAAGTACGCACTGTTTATTTCCTTCGTATTGAAACGGTATAATAACCGCCGATACCTTTTAAGATCGTTCCTGTTTTCATCTATACTCCTGGCTGCGGTGTAGAAGGCGCAGTCGAAGTTGCAATGACCAAATTGACTTCCGACTCCTAGCCACCAGCTCATCAGCCGCCGGTACCTGTCGTATGACAGTACCGTCCGCTTCGGTCGCGGAAAACTGATAATTGATTATACCCGGCGTAAGTCCGGCTTCGCTGAGCCTTCTAGTCGCTTCATCCAATGTCATTCCTTGCACAGAAGGAACGCTTATTTTTTCCGGCCCATCGCTTACATAGATCGTGACCAGCGTTTTAAGGGGTTGACCATCGTTTGCGGTGAAATGGACTGCCCATACACCACATCCTCCGGCACATCATCATTGATTTGGTAGCTAAAGGAAATGGATAATCCAAGATCACTGAGCGCGGATTGTGCTTCGGCACTTGTTTTGCCCCGCAGATCAGGCATTGCAATCATATCATCATTGAGGACTGCCAAATGGCCCGTCCAATCATAAACAGTGTAACTAAAACCACGATGCAGCCCAAGAGCACCCATAAGATCCTGTGGATATTTTTTGGTTTTTCGATTGCTTTCTATGCTTCTATCGTTCCGCCGTCTAGCTGGCGGCGCCTGGTAGGGCATCTCTTGGGTGTCGCGAGGGAGGTCTGCAAAAGTGCCGTCAGGATCGTTCATAGCGCGTACCAAATCCCTGGCAAAGTCACCCGGCGTCCGATAGCGCACATTCGGATCTTTGGCACATGCTTTCATGACGCAGGCGGACAGGCTATGGGATATTTCTGGGTTTTTGCTTTATGGAGAAGGGACAGATTCCTGTATATGCTTGATTGCCACAGAAACCGTCGTATCCCCCTTCAAACGGGAGGCGCCCTGTCAGCATTTCATACATTGTTATTCCCAGGGGAATATACATCGGTTTTCTCATCCGTTTCCCCGCCGCTGGCCTGCTCCGGTGCAATATAATGCACAGACCCCAAAACATTGTCGCTTTCCATTGTCATGGTGGAGGATCCCACAAATTTGGCAATGCCAAAATCCGTGATCTTTACTTCTCCTCCCGGCGTAACGAGAATGTTATGCGGCTTCAAGTCTCTGAATTACGCCGTTATCATGGGCGGTTTGATCGCTTCGCAGAGATTGAGCATGATCTGAATGCACTGGCGCACGGGCAGCTTACCCCTCATCCGTAGGATATCCTTCAGCGTAGGCCCATCGATATACTCCATCACGATATAGGGGATGCCGTAATCATTGCCTACGGCATAAACCTCAACAATGTTATTATGGCGCACACGCTGCATAGCCTTTGCTTCACGATCAAACCGTGAAACAAATTCGGTATCTTTTGGTATATTCTTCACGCAGCACTTTGATTGCCACCGTTTGCTTTGTTTGCAGATCGCGAGCCCGATAGATAAACGCCATCCCGCCTGACCCAAAGGATTTTCTTCCAAAAGATATCGGTTTGAAAGAAGCTGACTCATTTTGAATCCCCTCTCCTGGCCAAGCATATCGTAATGTTGTCCTTGCCACCATGCTCCAGAGCCAAACCCAGTAGAGCGCTGCCCTGATCTTCCAACGAGTTTTTATGATTGAAAATATGCGCAATCTCCTCGTCGCTGACCATATATAAGTCCATCGCTGCATAACAGCAGCGTATCGCCGCTTCCAGTCGGCTTCGAAAAATCAACTTCCAAAATTGCTCGATGCCCACAGCCCGCGTGATAACATGTCTATATGGATGGGTCAGCGCCGCTTTTTCCGTCAGCTGACCGCTTTGGATGAGCGTCTGCACAAAGGTATGATCTGTCGAATCTGCAAAGCCCATCTTCATTGAATAGATAGGCCCGGCTGTCACCTACATGGGCAATACAAACCATATGCTTTTTACAAACTGCTGCTGTTAGGTGGTTCCCATTCCATACATCTTTTTCACTCTTCTGTAGACAGCATATGGATCTATCATTGGCCTCAAAAAAACAGCCTTTGCATCGTTTCAAAGGGATGATCCAACATCTGATTTTTGCCTTCCATGGTCTGCATAGAAGTAACCATGGTACGCACTGCCAGCTGGCTGGCGATCTCCTGCATTATGGCCTCCCAGGCCGTCCTACACAAAGAAAAACTGCGGGTCTTTTTCGACGGCTTTGCGACGGCGCATAATAGGAATCTTCGTTTCCTTTACGGACCAGGCCCACATGGCTCTGTGCGAAATATTCAATCATATGCCTGCTCCTCTCGTTGTCTTTGCAGCCGAAGCTGGCCGCATGCCCCTGCCACATCATCCCCTTTGGCGCCTTTCTCACAGTGGCAGAAACACCAAGATCCGTCAGCACTTTCAAAAATGCTTGCACCTTTGCTCCTGGAAGGCGGCTGAAAAGCGCCAACGCCTTGGTTTAGCGGGATCAAATTGATATGCTTTCGGATGCCCTTTGTCAAATACGCCAATTCTTTTGCATGTGATAGGCCGTCGTTCACGCCGTTGATGAGCGTATATTCAAATGCCACCCGTCTCGAGGTCTTTTCTTCGTACCGCTTCATCGCCGCGATGGTCTCCTCAATGGAATACCGCTTGAGATCGGCATGATACTACGCCGTATTTCATCGTTTGGCGCATGCAGACTTAAACATAGGGTAATGGGCAGCTGCTCCTCTGCCAACCTATCAATTTGGGGCACCAGCCCACAGGTAGAAAGCGAGACATGGCGAAGAGATAGACCCATCCCCCTATCATCCGATACGATTCGCAAAAAGCAACGACGTTTTCATAGTTATCCAAAGGCTCTCCGCAGCCCATCAATACGACGTGGGTAAAGCTGTCCTCTCCCTCTTGTCGGCGAACGGCATAAAGCTGTCCACAGCTCTCCAATGGTTGGGTTGCGCGCAAGTCCCAGCCAAAACTAGCGCAAAACGCACATCCCATCCGACAACCGGCCTGTGTGGAAATAAAGCGTTCCACCGTGATGATTTTTCATCAACACGCCTTCCACTGCGTTCCCATCTTCACATCGAAACAAAACTTTTTGGTACCGTCTGCGGATCTATGCGTCTGCTCAATTCGCATACCGCCAAGGCTCAGCGACGCCAGCTTTTGCCGCAAAGCTTTGGGAATGTTATGCATCTGCTCGACAGGCGCGCCCTTAGCACACCATGCAAAAAATCTGTTTTGCCCGGAATGCAGGCTCGTTCCATGACAGCAACAGTGCTTGAATCTGTTCGTATGTATAATCGTATAACTTCAACTTATTTTCTCCATGGCACAAATGAAAAAGCCGTCTGTCTGGTGAATCTGCGGCCAAAGGCGAAGCATCCCCGATTTTTCATCTGAATGCCCGGGCATATTTTCGGCAATGTAAGCGGCGTCAAATGAAATGCGGCATTGTTTGCCAAACCACCCAACAACGTCCTCGTTTTTCCGTCTGTGTAAATGTGCAGGTACAGTATATCAATTTACCGCCAGGCTTCACGGACCGGCTAGCATTTTGCAAGATTTGCCTTTGCAGCTTTGCCAATGCGGCCGCATCCTCCTGCTTTTTTATTCCATTTTACATCCGGCCTATGGCGGCAGTGCCCAAGCCCAGCGCAAAGAGCATCCACCAAGACACAATCTGCTATCCCTTCAAATTCCTTCAAACGGTTGCGTTGCATCATGCTGTGCCGCAATCACATTGGGCAGCCCTTAGCCGCTCTGCCTGCGCCGAAATCAGCGCTACACGATGTGGATGTAAAGCGCCATACACCTTGGTTTTCAGGGCATTGCTGCTATATTGCAGGATTTCCCGCCAGGCGCAGCGCAAACATCCAATATGATGCCTCCATTCAAAGCCGCCTGGTTTGCCGCAACCATGCTTGCTAAGCCCTGTAAGCTGATTTTCCCCCTGCCGATAAGCCTCCATAGCCGGTATATTTTTCGGCCCTTCCAACGCATACGCTCTTGGTCTGCCCACATGTTTTAGCTGTAATTCCGCCAGCCTTAAAGATAGCCTCTATCTCTTCTCTCGTCGTTTTGATGGATTGATGCGCACTGTTGTGGGCTGCGGCGCACGATATCAAAAATGCACATGCCTGCTCTGCCCCCAATAGGAAAAAGCCTGCTCTACGGCAAATTTTGGCCAACTATACCGGACCGAATAAAACCCATGGGATCGTTTTGCTCTTCCGGCCAGGATCTGGTCTTTTTGGCGGGCCAAATTTCGCAGAACAGCGTTGACAACTTTCTTGCGCGCCCTTGCCGAACGCTTTACAAAGTTCTACGCTCGCATGCACAGCCTGCGCTTCTGTATTATTGCAAACCGAAATCCCGGCTGCGCCCAACCGCAAAATGTTTTTGGACGGTGCGCCCAGCCTTATTCAGCTTGGTCAATTGCATCAGAGCAAAATCGACGGCCTGACGATTTTCCACCGTTAGCTTAGAAAAGCAACGCAGTACCACGATCAGCCCCCGTTAGGTTTTTTCTATGCAATACTTCTGAAAGTGCCGCCCCATATACGCTTGCTCGGTATCCATATATCCAATATTTTACCGCAGCACGCTCTCCAGCGCGAACACTCATTCTCCAAACCTCTTAGACGTATCCAGGTGGTGGCCACGGAGAAAATCTCTGGCATCCATTTTCTTTTTTCCCCGGTGCCTGGATCTGTTTAAAACCTATGGCCCCTTCGCCGCAAGCGATCAACAGGCCGTTTTTTCATCCGCTGTTAAAATTGTGCCGGGCACTCCACAACCCTCCGCCGTATAAGGCTCAGCAAATTATAGATTTGCCATCAGGCAGCAAACGCGCCTGGCCAGCGGCGTAACCCCTCTGGTACGATTACCCACTGCCTCTGCCCCTGTGAAAAATCCAAGGCCCCATCTTGTTTGAGCATGGGCTGCCGAGTGGCTGTTGTTCATCCTGCGGCGTGCGAGGGGCCTGCCCTTTTTCCACCAGCGCCAATGTCTGTACCCATTAGCTCTGCCGCGATATGCGGAAAGGCGCCCCAACAAGCTTCCGCCGTGTCCTCGGGGCGATTATATCTCCTTCCTGCTGTAGGATCATATCCCATCATCCACTCCCACATCGGTGTACATCGTCAACGCCTGTCTTTGTCTCTCCATGGATCAAGCACCACCATCAAAGCGGCGCCGCTGATAGGCGGGCAGCAAAGACGCATGCATTGATAATCTCATGGCAGATCCAGCAACCTTGACAAAATCTGTCCATACGCCGCGGTCACCAGACGTCGGCGTCCAAAGACGCCAATGCTTGTACAGCCTCCGCCGTTTGATTCTTTCAAACTGCAATACGGAAAGCCCCAACGCCTGCGCACAGACTTTGCTTCCGGCGGCGTCAACACCTTTTTCTGCCTTGGGCGGTCTGGCTGGGTCACGACGGCAAGAATCTCATGCCCTGCACTCGTGCACTGCCTGTAAAACAGGCACGGCGAACGCTGGCGTCCCGAAAAAACAAGCTCAAGGATCACGCCTCCTCCGGCTCTACTTCATATTCCATAATATCCAAAAGACCTGACCTTTAAGATGGTCTATCCTGGCGGCAAAAGCCCTCGCGCTGTCTTCCCCGGCATATTCAACAAACTCTCCTTTACGGTTTAGCGCACGCACCTTCACCGCTGCGGACGCTTTACCATCGCCCAGCGGCCCGGTACAAGACAAGCATCCTTCTACATCTTCCTTTTCGCCCCTACCTCTATGATCTCCGGATTGATCAATTCAAACTGCTGGCCATCCACATCGATGACGCATACATTGCGAAACACCTACCTGCGGGGCAGCAAGCCCCACGCCGTTGGCATGGGTGTTCCATCATATCGTCGAGCAGGCGGCAGATATAGTTATCACTTCCTTGACGGGTTTGCATTGTTTATGCAAGTTTTCATTTTCTACGGTAATGATCTGTCGAATTGCCATTGAAAAAGCACGCCCTTTCTAAACTGTAGTATACCATAAATTCTACGGCCTGCCGATGATTAAAGCAAATTTGGCGGATCCGTTTCCATGATCATGGTACAGTCTTCAAAAAACGCAACCCATCAAACAAGCGATAGATCTTTTTTTCCACCTGTCTATTTTGTATGGGGCAGATCCAACTTTAGCAAAATCTGCATTCTCGTCTCTCCCTTGATGCGCGCAATTGGCGAGATCCAAGTCAAATTGCAAAGGGGCTGCATGTGCTGGTTGGCAAAGTATGCGGATAGCGTTGCTACGCTATCCAAACATGCTTTTTCACCGCCGCCTGCGCACCTCAGCGGAACAAAAAGCCTGATAAACAGGGCATACGGAGGAAACTGAGCGGTCTTTTCGATGCTGTATCTCCTGCGCATAAAATTGTCGATAATCCTGTTTTACCGCTGCCTGTATTGCAAAATGATCGGGTGATAGGTCTGCATCGATGACCTTCCCAGGCGAGGGTTCCTCTACCAGCGCGCCAGCCACCTGGGTAATGAGCGAAAGGTACGCTCCGCACTGCGGTAATCGGTACATACAGCGAGCTATCCGCCGCCAAAACACCCACCAGCGTCACATTTTCAAAATCATGCCGCCGAAAGATTGCCGATGAGCATGTTTGTTTTTTGTGCAAATGCTGCAATATCTTTAGATGATCGCGCAATGGTGTCCGCATCCATACGCAATATGAGCACTGGGGAAAATGCGGTTTCACCTGCTCTTCCACTTGTGTGCCGATTCCAAACTGCTTTAGATAAGGCTTACCGCATATAGGACAAAAGGGAGGCGGCGTTTCTGCGTCTTCCGCAATGTAAATAAGCATCTCGCTGATGGTCCGGTACGATGGTATCTCATGGGCTACATACAATCTTCGCACTGCACCACATAACCGCATCCCTACACATCAGAAAATGGAGTCCCGCGGCGGTTGATAAACAGCATCATCTCTGTTCGTTGCGCGCCAAGCAATCTTCCATAACGCGACCATACGCACCGCCCAGACCTAGAACGGTTGCCTCTGGACAACTCCTCCGCATATCCGATACATACACATGGGGAAGGCTTTGCCCTCCTGCCCGTTCTGGCAGGAGAAAGATTTGGATATCCCCCTTCATACAACGGTGATATGTTACCACAGAGGGCGTTGCGCTCCCCAGCACAAACGGGCGGCGTAGCTCCGGTCAGCGAACAACGCTTTTCTGCCACCTCGTGGGCCGTATACTGCGGTTTATGCTCGCTTCGGTAGGATTGTTCATGTGCTCCTCATCTATAATGATTAATCCCAGATCATATACTGGAGCAAACACAGCAGACCTTGGCC
>VOFH01000781.1_pt1 | contig 19281 bp, 31 predicted proteins | sample 5384091 | NCBI WGS metagenome assembly VOFH01 (sample SAMN12384727, study PRJNA508395) | human gut metagenome | isolation source: healthy gut G | host: Homo sapiens
GTTCTTTTTTTATATCCGGGGACATTTCAGCGTTGAGACATATTTTAGGTTGGTGCTGCCGGAACTTCTTCCTGCGTATCAGAAGATATTGTATCTGGATTCAGATATGGTAGTGGAGAGCGATGTGGCTGAATTATATAACCATGGTATCATCCGGAGATGGATTTTGGAGAAACGTTTTGGAATTATGCTCGAAAGACTCCTTATTATGAAGAGCTGGTTCAGGATATGGCTTTATATTCGATTCGGGAAGCAGAAGAGAAATGTAAAGTGGAGTCGGAAAATTGTGGGAGGAATCAGATGTGTTAAGGAGCATGGGGTGAGGTATACGGTAAAGTATATATTAAAAAAATAGTTGGAGGTTTGATATGAAAGTATTATCAATATCGATTGCAGCGTATAATGTTGCGTATACATTAAAGGAATGCTTAGACCCGTTTTTAAAATCGAATGTTTTGGGGAATTGGATATTATGGTTGTTGATGATGGTTCCAGTGATAATACGGCTGAGATTGCAGAAGAATATCATGCATTATATCCTGATACATTCCGATTGATAAAAAGGAAAATGGTGGATGGGGGTCTACTGTTAATACAGGAATAAAAGAAGCAAAAGGAATGTATTTTTAAACAGTTAGACGGTGATGATTATTATGAACCAGAAGCATTGAATAAGTTTATAGAATACTTAAAAACAAATCCTAGTGATTTAGTAATTGCTCCGTATATTACATATGATAGCGATTCGGGAAAGGTGATTACTACGGAAGACTGTAATCCGGGATGCAAGCTGCTAAAAGAATATCAAATTAAAGATGTCCCGGAATTTGGACCTTTTATGCACAGTTTGTCAATAAAAACAAAATTACTTCAAAATGGAAATGTGAAAGTTACAGAACACTGTTTTTATACGGATACGGAATTTGTATTAAAGGCGTGTAACCAGGCTCAGACAATTTCTTTCTTTGATATGCCATTATATTATTACCGGCGAGCTGCAGTGGGACAAAGTATGAGTCTTAGCGGTTTTGAAAAACATTATATGGAGCAATATAAGGTAATAGAGGTTTCCTTGGACTATTTGAAAAATAATGTAAAACGTCCAGAGATTAAAAAGATATTTGATAAGTTATTATTTGGAACATGCTTTTTGGCAGTATTTAATTATGTTTTATATATCGGTAAGTGCGGAACACAAAGCGAATTTGGTTAAATATGATTGTATGCTGAAAGAAAAAGCACCAGACTATTATAATAATATTCATTTTAAAGAATTAGATATATTAAGAAAAACAAAGTTTTTTGGATATTCTGTGTTGGCACATCATAAAAGAAAAAAGATAATCGTTTCACAGAAGATGGAAAATTAGCAAATTAGGATGGAAAGTATGAAAGAACAACCAACTATTAGCGTTATTATGCCAGTATATAAAACGCCGGAAGAATTTTTGAGAAGTTCGATTGAAAGTGTGTTAAAACAAACAATTACCAATTTTGAGCTGATTTTTAGTAGAAGACGGATCGCCAGATAATTGTGGAAAAATTTGTGATGATTATGCGGCCTTAGATAAAAGGGTGAAAGTTGTTCATCAGAAAATGCAGGTGTTAGTGCTGCAAGAAATGCAGGAATTTCACTGGCGGATGGAAAATATCTAACGTTCATTGATTCAGATGATTTATTAATTCCAAATGCATGGGAAATCATATTGAATGTTTTTAAGAAAAATCAGACAGATTGTGTTGTTTTTTGGATGGAAAGATTTTACAGCAGATGGACAGATAACCGAGCATAAGGTGACGGAAGAAATGAAAATTTAGAAGCATCGGAAGCAGTGTTTCAAATAGCGTCAGACAATTTTTTGTGTGGTGGTGGTTATCCATGGAATAAGGTGTGGAATGCCGAAAAAAATAAAGCAGGCGTATGGAAGTATTGTGAAGTTTACAAATAGAGTATATACATATGAAGACAAATTATGGGTTATTGAGGCATTAGAGAAGCTGGAACGAGTTACATTGATACCGGATATGTTATATGAATATCGTTATTTGCCTTCCAGTTTGACACAAAGCGCAGAAGCCTGGGAAAAGCGTCAGTTTAATGCGTATGATGCATATGACATTATTCTGGATAAATTAGATGGGAAAAATAGAAAAGCATACAGAGGAGCTTTAAAATTCTATTTTGGATTCAATTTTACAGATTTGCGTAATATGTATCCATATCGAAAAGATAATATTAAAAGATACAAGGATACGAAAAAAAGATTATGGAAGTTAAGCAAAAGAATTAAACCAGGAGAATTATCTAATTGGAAATATAATTTAGCATGGTTGTATTTTTTGATTTTAGGTTGGCTTTAAAATGTAATAAGTATTATTGAAAGAGAGAGAGTTCTATGAGTGAGCTTAAAAAAATGATAACTTCTTATTAAAAGAAATAAATGATTGTGGAAAATTTTGCACAGGTTGTGCTGCTTGTGATAATGTTTGTCCAGTTGAAGCGATCAATATGGTTCCGGATGCGCTCGGCTTTATGGAACCATCGATCAATAATACGTTATGTATTCAATGTGATATGTGTCGAAAGACATGTCCAGTTTTAAATGAGATACAAAAAGGGAGCGAAATTATAAAGTGTTTTGCAGCGCAGGCGGAGGATGAGGTACGTAAAGAAAGTTCATCTGGAGGAATATTTACACTTTTAGCTGAAGAAATCCTGAAAAATGGTGGTGTTGTATTTGGTGCTACTATGGGGGCAGAATGTAAAGTATCCCATATAAAAATAGAGCGCTCAGAAGATTTGAAATTATTAAGAAAATCAAAATATGTTCAGAGTGATATTGGAAAAATTTATAAAGAAATAGAATGTTTCCAGAAAGAAAAAAAGGAAAAGTGTTGTTTAGTGGAACACCTTGTCAGGCAGCTGGTTTGAGAAATATTCTGGGAGAAAATGATGAGGATGTTTATGTTGTAGATATATTATGTCATGGAGTGCCATCTAATAAAATGCTTCAGGATTATATCCGTGAATCTCAGGAGAAAGAGGTTCAGTCGGTTGAATTCAGATCAAAGGAAAAAGGATGGAGAAAAAGCTCTCTTAATATGTTTTTAAACCTGAAAGATGGCGATAGAACAGAAAAAAAATATGAACAAAACGAATATGAAAAAGGATTTCATTCGGAACTTATATTAAGAAAAAGTTGTTATGAATGTCAATTTGCGGAAACACCTCATGTTTCAGATATAACATTGGGGGATTTTTGGGGATTCGGGAAAGAAAATCTGAACTTGATGATGATGGAGGAACAAGTGCAGTAATAATTAATACGCTCAAAGGATATGAGTTGTTTGAAAGAGTATACAATAAAACAAAATGTGCTATGAGACGCCGAAAGAATGGCTGATTGATAATCGGATTCATACAAGGATTAAAGGAAATATTGGGAAAGAATATTTTGAACATTTGTATGAAAATGGAAATTTTATTGACGCAGTAGAGGGGGCATTGAATAGCCGTTATCACATTGGAATAGTAGGCCCATGGATGAATGTAAATTGCGGTGGAGCATTGACTTATTATGCATTGTATAGGATGCTGTGTGAAATGGGCTATTCGCCGGTAATGCTGTCACAACCAGAAGGACTAGAATGGGATCCAACACCGAAGTATTGCCGATATAAAAAGTTGCCATATCCGGAGTATGCAATTTTACCAGCAAAGAAAGGATATGTAGGTCAGCGGGAATATAATAATTATTGTGATACGTTTATTGTAGGTTCTGATCAGTTGTTTACGGGCGAAATGTTGAGCCTCCTGGATGGATATGCGGATTTAGAATGGGTAAATAATGATAAAAGAAAAATCGCATATGCAGCATCCTTTGCAAAGGATACATTTTCGGGGACGATAGAGCAGAAAGAGAGACTTGCTTATTTTTTGCGAAGATTTGATAGCTTTTCGGTTAGAGAAAAAAAGCGGAATCAAGTTGGCGGAAGAAGAGCTTGGAGTTTCTGCAGAGTGGGTTTTAGATCCTGTTTTTTATGTGCGATCAGGAAAGCTGGAATGCTTTAATAGAGAATGGAAATGATAGACTTCCCAAAAACCATTTATCTTTGGTTACATTCTTGATCCTAACAAAGAAAAAGAAAAATTGATGCATATTGCAGAAGATGTGTTGGGAGTGGAAAGTCATGCAGCATCGGATGTTTGGAATGAAGAGGATACACTAAAATGGATGTGGAATATTCCAACATTAAGTAATTTGGGAAATGAAGAATTATTGTCGCATATTAAAAATTGTGAATTTCTGATAACGGATTCATTTCATGGGGTTTGTTTTGCAATTATTTTCAATAAACCATTTGCAGTTTATGTCAATAAAGAACGTGGAGCAAGCCGGTTTTACTCGCTTTTATCACTGTTTCATTTGGAAGATCAAGTTGTTAATTCTTCGAGTGGGATGAGAACACTTTTGCAGACCAACAGAGTGATTGACTATAAGAACGTAAATTTATGTCTGGAAAAAAGAAAAAGAGAGATGTAAGGATTGGCTGAAAAAGCGATAGTAAAGCCTATTAAGAAAAAATGTGTATCAGATTATGATATGGCTTGTACTTATAGTGACAGATTAGAAAAATACAAGAAAAACAAAGAAAATTTGAATATGATAGTTTAAACGGACGGATTGATTGGCTAATTGGTCACATAGATAATGATTTAGAGGAAACAGATAAGAAGCAATGGGAGCAGTTAGAGGATCATCGGTTGAGATTGGATGGGATAGATGATTTTTGAAGAAGTGTGAAGAAGAATGTAAGGCTATGCAGAAAAAGTATAATAAAATACAGGAGAATTATGAAGAGGAGATAAAAAGAGATATGTTATTGAGACATCATGGTCTTATAGAATAGGGAGAGCCATTACATTTTTCCAAGGTGTTTTTTGTGGGTATAATAAAAAATAATAGAAAGGAATAGACGCAAAGCCTATTAAAGATAAAAATGTTAAAGGAAGAGCGCAAAGAATATATAGATATACTGAATGTAATTTCGTGTCTCGCAGTTGTTTTATTGCATACTAATAATGCATTTTGGCGATTTAGCTATGATTCGTATTGGATTTCGGCAAATTTTATTGAATGCATTTTTTATTTTGCAGTACCAGTATTTTATATGATTACTGGTGCGACTATCATGAATTACAGAGAAAAATATAGTACAAAAACATTTTTTAAGAAAAGATGCTCAAAAACAGTCATTCCATTTGTGATATGGAGTGTATTTGCTGTGATTTATTTTAGAGTGACTCAAAAAAATGATTTTGATACATCATCTGTTAGAGGAATAATAGATGGAATTGTTAATACTAAATATGTATCTATATATTGGTTTTTTTTTGTGGGTTTGTTTGCAGTTTATTTAAGCATCCCCGTATTGTCGTTAATACCGAAAGAAAATAGAAATAGGTGTTATCTTTATATTGTTATAACTGTTTTTGTGTTGAATTATGCAATTCCGTTTGTTGCTAGTGTGTTCGAAAGGTATTCCCTATAATAGTTCTTAAAAAATGTTTTTGGAGATCAGTATATATTTTATGCTTTATGTGGATGGTTGATTGATAATATTGAAATTAAAAAGAAATACAGATATGGAATTTATGCTTTTGGATTAATGGGAGTATTGATTCATATTTTTGGAACGTGGTATTTGTCTTATAGAGATGGTATGATTAATGGCTTGTTTAAAGGTTATATGAATGTGCCGTGTATTTTATATTCAATGGCAATTTTTTTGCTTATAAAAATGTTTTTTCAAAGTGCTACCCCCCCGTTTTATATAAGAAAGTGGTTCCTTTTTATAAAAATACTACATATGGAATTTATCTAATACATTGGTATTTTATTGATGCTTTTTTGGAGCTTACGAAATGGAAATATTATGAAACGTTTTTGTATAGATTTGTAGGTGGAGTGGTTTTGTTTTTCGGTACAGGATTGTTTGTGAAAATATTACAAAAAAGAATAAAATATGTAAGAAATATATAGTTCCGTGAGAAGAAGGAGAAGTATAAATGGATAAAATAGCTGTTTTAATACCATGTTATAATGAAGAAAAACAATAGAAAAAGTTGTGAAGGATTGGAAAGCTGAACTTCCTGAAGCAATTATATATGTGTATGACAATAATTCCAATGACAATACAGTTGAATTAGCAAAAAAAGCAGGAGCGGTTGTGCGACATGAATATTCACAAGGAAAAGGTAATGTAATTAGAAGAATGTTTCGTGAAATTAACGCAGAATGTTATATCATGGTAGATGGAGATGATACATATCCAGCAGAATATGGAAGAAAAATGGCGGAACTAGTGCTTGATAAAAAGTGGATATGGTTGTGGGAGATAGATTATCATCTACATATTTTGAGGAAAATAAAAGACCTTTTCATAATTTTGGAAATACATTGGTAAAGAAATCAATTAATTTTTTGTTTCGTTGTAATATTAGGGATATAATGACAGGGTATCGAGCGTTTAGTTACCTTTTGTCAAAAGTTTTCCGGTATTGTCAAAAGGTTTTGAAATTGAAACAGAAATGACAATTCATGCTGTTGAAAAAATATGAGAATTGATAATGTCATTATAGAGTATAGAGATAGACCAGATGGAAGCGAATCTAAATTAAATACTTATTCAGATGGATTAAAGGTATTAAGGACAATAATTAGGTTATATAAAAATTATCAACCACTATATTTTTTTGGAAGTATTTCGATGTTTTTGATTTTTATTTCGGCATTAATGTTCGTTCCGATTTTAATTAAATTTTTAAATATTAAAAGTGTTCCTAATTTTCCAACTTTAATTGTATCAGGCTTTATAGCATTGTCTGCGTTGATTTCATATTTTTCTGGAATTATATTGTCTGAAATTATGGAGAAGGAGAAAAGAGAATATGAATTCAGGTTACAACTTATTGAAAAAATTTAAAGAGTAAGGGGCGATAGCAATAAATGCAATTAGAATGGAATTTAAGAACAATAAATAAAAAAAAGATTTATTCAATTATTTTTGGGTTCTTTGGAGCAGTAGGGGGGTGACATATACAGCTGTCAAAGTAGGACTACAGAATAAAAATTTACTTTCATTGCTTTTGTTTTATATTACATATCGCATGTATTATAAAATGTTTAACAAAGAAGGTGAAAAACGATATGCATATTTTCTTCTATCTTTATTATATGGAGTTATGTTGGTTTTCGGAATACAATGGGATTTGGAGTCAGAGGTAAAGTTTACAATAATAACGATGATAAATATTTTTTTAGTATCCTGTTTGATATTCCCATTCTTAGTTGATTTGGTTGAATGGATAGATACTTCAATAATTGTAAAAAGAAAATAGTGTTAAAACATTACATCTATGCTTTTTTATAATTGTTTTAGTATGGATATTGACTTGGCTTGCGCTATTTCCTGGTGTTTATGCAACAGATGCACCATATTGGTATCATGAATTCTTACAAAAAATATTAAAATATCATCGCAATGGTCTCCTTTCTATTGTGGGCTATTTTATATCTTTGTGTCATTAGGAAAAAAATATTTTGATAGTTTTTCGGTAGGATTTTCTTTGTTTTCATTTTTGCAGATGATATGCTCATTATATGTTATTTGGAATATAATGTTATTCATAAGTAGACAATTAAATAGAAAAATTTTGGTTGTGACAATGGTTTTTTTGCTTGCCAATACATCCTATATTGGCTTTAACGTCAGCACAAGATTCTTTGTTTTCTGCATGCTTTACGATGGTTATGCTGTTAATTTTGATGAATTTTATAAATGAAGAAGAATTCCTTAAAAGTAAAAGAAACGTTTTAAAGCTATTTTTTGGATGTTTTTATGTGTGTTGTCAGAAATAATGTTTTATATGCTCTTATGGTTATGCTGGTTTTTCCATTCTTTTAAGAGTAAAAAGAAAATTATTATTAACATTTATTACGATAGTGATAACTGTAGCGATATATCAAGGACCGTTTTATAATTTTTTAGAAATACAAAAAAGGAACAGCTATAAGGGAAATGCTTAGTATGCCACTTCAACAAATGGCATATGTTTATAATGATGAAGAAGCGAATAGAGACTTAAAAAAACAAGAATGCGAGAGTATGTTGGGGATGAAATGTGGAAAAATTATACACCATTTATTTCGGATCCAGTCAAATCAGGATTAGATATAGAGTATATAAATGCGAATAAAATCCGTTTTTTAAAATTATACATAAAATGTTTTTTGAAGAACCGATTGATTACATACAAGCAGCTGGACTGCAAACATTGACTTTATGGTATCCTGATAAAATTGGCCAGATGCGCGACCCTGGCATCCGTATATAGATGTTCTTTGTTATAGCGCAGAAGTGGCTTATGATCCTGGATTCGAGATTACTAGAAATAGTTATTTTCCTCAATATCAAATGTTTTTAGAAAAAATGTTTGGACAAGGAATTCCAGGCAATGGATATGGTGGAGATTTAAAAATGTTTTTTCAAAAAATACCTGTTGTAGGCACATTTTTTCAAGCGGGTTTTTATAGTTGGATATTAATTTTTGCAGTATTTTATGCATTATTTAATAAAAATAGAAAATTGCTTTTGGTGTTAAGCGTAGAACTTGGAATATGGCTTACTGTATTTTTTAAGTCCGGTCATTATGTATAGGTATTGTTCGCCGTTCATATTTGCAACGCCAGTATCTATTTTAGCAGTAGTTATTTTGTCGAATAATATAAAGAAGGACATCTCTTAAATAAAAAAATTACGGAGGAGAAAAAATGAACACAACCCTCATCATCATGGCTGCCGGAATCGGTTCTCGTTTCGGAACCGGTATCAAGCAGCTTGCGAAAATGGCTCCCAACGGGGAGATTATCATGGATTTTTTCAATCTATGATGCAAAAGAGGCAGGATTTACAAAGGTAGTTTTTGTGATCCGCAAGGCGATTGAAAAAGAATTTAAAGAAGTGATCGGGAATCGATTGTCTAAGGTCATGCCGGTCGAGTATGTTTATCAGGAATTGGAGGACCTGCCAGAAGGGTATGAAGCCCCAGTGGGGCGTGTGAAACCTTGGGGTACAGGACAGGCGATCCTGGCTTGTAAGGATATCGTGAAAGAGCCGTTTGTGATTATCAATGCAGACGACTATTATGGAAAGGAAGCATTTGCCAAGCTGCATGATTTCCTGATTTTGGGAAAACATGAGGACGGGAAAATAACGCTGGCGATGGCGGATTTTCTCTGAAAAATACTTTGAGTGAGAATGGCGCTGTGACCAGAGGAGTCTGTGTGGCGGATGATACAGGTCATCTTGAAAAGATAATTGAGACGACGGGAATTCAGGAGATAGACGGCAAGATTCAGTGCGATAATGCAGAAGTAGAAGGCTGGATTACACCAGATACGATGGTTTCAATGAATATGTGGGTGGGCTATCCGGATTTTTTGCAATATATTAAGGAAGGCTTTCCAGCATTTCTGGAACAGTTGGGTGAGCATCCAGAGAAAAAAGAATATCTCCTTCCGAATATCGTAGCGGAATTGCTGGAAAAAGAAGCGGCTTCGGTTAAGGTGCTTTCTACATCGGATAAATGGATTGGAATTACTTATAAGGAAGACATTGAGCCAGCGCAGGAAAGTTTTAGCCGGATGATAACGGCTGGATGCTATCCGGAAAATTTATGGATATAATTAAAGAAGTAGAATTGTTACGAAAGGGAAGAAGTAGATTGTGGCAAGTTGGTTGTTTTACATAGCTGTTTTTTTTGAAACAATTTTATCTGTTTCAAGCGGCAGTATTGGGATTGCAGATCTGTTTTCGCGGCTACCTGTGTGATGACATTTTATGGAGCATGGAAGAACCGGACAAAATTATTTTACCGGGAGGATCTTCCGTGGGGTGTTTTTCTCATCTTTGTTGCTATCATTAATGGAATCTATTTTGTCCGGACTGCCAATCGGGAATTCCGTTGCATACGATGTATTGGATTTATTCCGCGTGTCTGATATGGATGTTCAGGACATTGTATTCGGAAGATTTTATGCGGGGCTTGTGCTGGATTTGCCGTATCAATATGGTATTTCAGCTGCTTGTTTTATTCTCTGGGCGTGGGCGTTATTTCCATGAATCCTGGGGCGGTGCCCGGTTTATGGGAACTTTCAATGATCCGAACCAGTTTGCATTTTTTATCTTTACCATGATGCTGGTACTTTTATGGGGTATCGGCGGAAAGCGATTTATACGGCGAAAACACGTATCGGCTTCTGGGGGAATGTTTCTGTTGGGAGTGTTTTTGATAGGAAAGGCAAAATCAACGGGAATGTTTGTTGGTCTGCTTGTATTCTTTTGTGTGCTTGTCGGGCAGCTTTTCTGGGACAGATGCTGCCATTCGAAGCGGAAAAAGCTGTGGTGGATAGGCGGCGCGGTTTTTGTGGTGCTGCTGGCTGTCGGGGTATATAGGATCCTGCCGGGGCCTGCTTTTGATGTTTCCCAGACGAGCTACACGCTTTTTTCGCGGATTCAGCAGAAACTCTGGAAACTGGCAAATGGCAATCTTTATGATTTGCTTTACGATCGAAGTGCAGAACGCTTGATATTGGAACCGCAGTATTTATTATATGGGGCAGGAGAGGGCTTTTTTGAGCGGTTTATTCCATATGATGGGTTTGAACAGCTGCTGAGCCCGGGCGTGTTTGATGTGTTTCATGTGAATGAAATTCATTCCAGCTTTTTTGATGTCTGGTTTTCGTATGGTATCATTCCGGCGGCGGTGCTTGTGTATTGGATTGTGCGAAATGTGATTCGATGTGAGCGGGCACAGCGGGCGGCAGTGCTGGCACTGCTGGCGGAAAGTTTTACGTTGATGAACTGCAGACAGCCATTTTTCTGGTTTATTATTGTGATGGCAGGGATGAGCGGACGGGAAATGTGTGTGGATGAAAGAGCGACTGAGGAGTAAAAACTCAGCCGTTCTTTTTTATAAAATGACCGCTTTGCTGGAATTGCTATTTTCATAGAATAGCATATGTAAGGGGAGGATGCAAGAAGAAAAGAAGTTGAAAATTAGATTGGGTAAATCTTTGCAAATTCTTTTTGAAATGCTACAATACAAGAAAAATCTTTGCAAAGAGAAGTGAGAATTTATGATATTTTTAAAGTTAAAATATTATTTCAGTAAATTCAAAAATCTGCATCTATATATGTGGAGTCATTCTTGTCCTGTTTATGTTTGCGACATTGTTAGGACAAGTGAATCTTTTCACGCGTGCAGATTCTCAAACCCTATTAGGTATAATCGGAACATTGCTTGGAGCAGTTATCGGAGCTGTTTTTTCATTGCTTGGGTCTATATGGGTCAACACACAGCAGCGAAAAGAAGAATTGAATAGGAAAAGAGCGCAGGAGATTTATCGACCGCTTTATGATGAACTTGTGAACATACATAAAAACATATTGAAAGAAAATCCATATCCTTCTCTTATTGAATTCAGGACGGGGCATCAGACGATGAAACCGCATCCACAGTATGCTGAATGGCGGAAGATAGAATTGACAGCCGTTATCTTCAGATCCCAGCGGAGTTGAAGAGACAAATGGAACGCCTGTTTGGGGCGCTGGATGGTTATTTGACGAAACGAAAAGGCATCGGATGAAGTGAAGAGAATTCTTGATTCTGTTTTAGAGGAATTAAAACTGCCACCTTGCAGAATGGAAAATTTTGGAAGTGTGGTATTAGGGGATGTTATGGGTGGTAAAAGGAAGGGAATTTATGGAGAGAGTATGTATTTTATGGAAGAGGATGTGCTGGATGAAGCTGTCATAGAAAAAAGTAAATACACGCTTTTTATGAGATGGCGGATGAAAGCATAATTTTGAAGGACATGAAAGATGTTTATAATGGCTGGATGCGGGAAGAAGAGATGGCAATTAAAATATTGGAGTTGCTGATTCGGATGGCTGAGAAGTAGAGGAACGTTTTGAATGATGATCTTGCTATTCAAACTATCAAATGTTAATATTAATCATATAAATATGATTAATATTATGAACAGGCAAAGCAACAGCTTCGAAAGGAGTGTGTCAATATGGGGATTTTTGTGAATTCGGATAATTCAGCGTTTCAAGTTGCGTTGAATTCGGAAATCTATATTGATAAAACAGGTTTGTTGACGTATACCAATAAGGTGATGAATACATTGCAGGGATATATTTGCAATAGCCGTCCCAGAAGGTTCGGAAAGTCGATTACGGCGGATATGCTGACAGCGTATTACAGTAAGGGCTGCGATTCAGGGAATATGTTTTCTGGACTTGAAATTAGTCAGAGCCCGGATTTCAAGGAACATCTAAACCAATATGATGTGATTCACTGGGATATCCAGTGGTGTATATAGGAGCTGCTGGGGGTGCCGACAGGGTTGTATCGTATATTACAGAGAAAACGATTGAGGAATTAAGAAAATACTATTCAGAAGCAATACCGAGTGACACGTGTTCGCTTCCAGAAGCACTGTCATTTATTTGTAATGCAACGAAGAATAAGTTTGTTGTAATTATTGATGAGTGGGATGTTCTGATTCGTGATATGGCGGCGAATTCGAAAATTCAGGATGAATATATAAGTTTCCTGAGGGGATTGTTTAAGGGAACGGAACCGACCAAGTATATTCAACTTGCTTATTTGACGGGCATTCTTCCTATTAAAAAAGAGAAAACCCAGTCGGCACTGAACAATTTTGACGAATTTACGATGTTGAGCGCGGGTCGCTTGTCTGCGTATATTGGATTTACGGAGGCGGAGGTGAAAGAACTTTCAGAACGCTATCAGGTGGAATTTGATAAGGTAAAGGCGTGGTATGATGGATATGTTCTAAGAAATTGTCAGGTTTATAATCCCAAAGCAGTTGTGAGTGTCATGTTGGATGGTGAATTTAAGAGCTATTGGTCGGAAACCGCGTCTTATGAGGCGATTGTGCCGCTCATTAATATGGATTATGACGGACTGAAAACGGCAATTATCGAAATGCTGTCTGGAGTTGAAGTGAAGGTAGATACATCAACATTTGGAAATGATATTTCGAATATTCAGAGTAAAGACGATGTGCTGACATATATGATTCATTTGGGGTATTTGGCATATGATCAGACGAAAAAGATGGCGTTTGTTCCGAATGAAGAAATTCGGCAGGAGTTGACCAGGGCGGTAGAAAGTAAACGCTGGAATGAGATGCTTCTGTTTCAGCAAGAGTCGGAGAGGTTGTTGGATGCAACACTGGATTTGGATGAGAAAGTAGTAGCATCACAGATCGGGAAGATTCATGATGAATATGTATCTGTTATTCAATATCATAATGAAAATTCTTTGAGCAGTGTTCTCGCGATTGCTTATCTGAGTTCGATGCAATATTATTTTAAACCAGTTCGGGAACTACCGACAGGACGTGGATTTGCGGATTTTGTATTTATACCAAAACCAGAGTACAAGAATGATTATCCGGCGTTGGTAATTGAACTTAAATGGAATCAGAATGCACAGACTGCGCTGCAGCAAATCAAAGAAAAGAACTATCCAGAATCGATTTTAAATTATATGGGAAATATTTTATTGGTTGGAATTAATTACGATAAGGTAAGTAAGGAACATACGTGTCGAATTGAAGCATATGGAAAAAATTAATGTATATTTTTGACATAGTAAAAAAACTATCGTTATATACAGCAATGGCTAAAAGTCCGTCCCACAAACTTTTAGCCATTTTCATTTAAATAAATAACCTCTCTATTTTTAAGAATCCTTCCCTTTCTGCAATCTCGTCAATTCTCTCCAAATCGTCAAAAGCATCGTTCCAAAGCAGGCAATTCCGCCGACAAAGTTGGAAATCGGTTCGGCGGCGAATACGCCGTTGGTGCCCATTCCGAACATACCTGGCAGCAGGATTGTCAGCGGAACGACGATAATTACTTTTCGGAAAATAGAGAAAAAGATCGCTTTTTTTGGATTTGCCCAGACCGACGAAAATCGACTGTCCGGAGAATTGGAGCGACATCATAAAGAATCCGAAAAAGTATAAGCGGATCGCCGGAATACCTGCTGCGATGAGTTCGGCATCCTGGTTAAAAATGCGGATAAAGAATGCCGGGAAACCATCGACGATCAGCCAGATACCGGTCGTATATAAAATTGCAATAAAAGAGGTAAAGGCGATCGCCTTTTAACGCGTCCGTATTCTTTTTGCCCCATAATTGAAACCGAGCACCGGCTGGGCGCTGTGGGTGACGCCGGTTACCGGAAGCGTTGCAATTTCACGGATGGAGTTGATAACGGTCATAACGCCGACGTAAGAGATCGCCGCCGTATACCCTGTAAGGTTGCATTGCACATGATCTGGACGGTGCAGTTGGTGATCGCCATCGTAAAACCGGACAGACCGAGACCGACGATTTTCCGGACTCTCTGCGCGGAAAGACGCATGGAAGAACGTCTCAGTTTCAGAATTGTTTTGTCACTGGTTAAAAATCGCAGAATCCAGATAGCGGAGAGAAGCTGCGACAGGATGGTGGCGAGCGCCGCACCGCGGATTCCCATGAAGCACAAAAAATAAAAATCGGATCGAGCAGGATATTGGCAGCAGCGCCTAAAAGGACGGTCATCATGCCGATGCGCCCGGAAGCCCTGTGAATTGATGAATGAGTTCATGCCAAGCCCGACCATCACGAACAGGCTGCCGAGCAGATAGATCGTAATGTAAGCATCCGCATATGGATAAGTAGCGTCGCTGGCGCCGAACAGATACAGCATTGGTTTGCGGAATATCAGGCAGAGCACGGTCAGAAGCACACCGGAAATAACCATCATGGAGAAGGAATTTCCCATGATTGCCTCGGCTTCTTTGATATCCCCGCGCCCGCGTTCGATCGAGCAGAGCGGCGCACCGCCCATGCCAAACAGGTTGGCAAATGCGATGACGAGCGTGATGATTGGCAGCGAAAGCCCGATGCCGGTCAAAGATAGAGTGGCGTGATCGGGAATGCGCCCGATATAGATGCGGTCGACGATGTTGTACAGGACATTGATAAAGCTGCGCCAGCGTCATCGGGATTGCGAGATTCATGATATTTTTAACGATACTTCCTTTGGAGAAATCGTTCTGTGTATTGGAATTACTCATACAAACTCCTTTTTTTCTTGCGTTTGGATACAACCTGATATTATAATAAAGTAAAAGAAATTTGTCCAGAGAGAAAGACATTCAAAAAGGAAGTTCGATATTGCACAAATAAGAGATTTGTGCTATTCTCAAAGAAAACGAAAGGGGTATATATTATGCCGAGAGGACCAAAACGTTCTGCATTAGAAGTAAACAAAGAGAAGCTGGCAGCGGTAGAAGAGAAGCTGGCTAAATTAGAAGAAACCGTTAAAGCTCTGAAAGCAGAGAAAAAGGAATTAGCGGCTGAGATTCGTAAAGCTGAATTAAGCGAATTACTGGATGCGATCGAAGAGAGCAATTTAAGCGTAAACGATGTTCATGAGTTTATCAAACAGAATTCTGAGCAGAAATAAATTAAAAAGCGATAAATCATTGTATTCAAAGAATGAAAGAAAACTGGAAATTAGGGACAGCCTGGTTTCTGGTTCTTTTTGTTTTGTGAAAAAAACGTTTGTAAACGAAACATATGAAAGAATGCCGGTGCCGAAACAGAGGGTTGTTTGAATCGGATTTGAGCCGGGATTGGCGGATGAAATCGGCTTAATGATAAAAAAGGAACCGTGCAAAAGAAAGGTGCATATGCTACAATAGGAATATTCAATCAGAGGAACTTGAGATGACTTCTTTGATCAAACCGGTACCTCAAAGAGAAATAGAAGAAAAAAAACAAGGTTCCGGGAAAGAACCGCTCAGATATTAAAAAAAGAAAGCGAAGGGAATGAATATGGATCATAATACGCTACTTGGGGTTTTGATTCCGTTTGTCGGTACGACGGCGGGAGCAGCTTGCGTCTTTTTTTTTTTTGAAAAATGAGTTAAAGCCGATCATCCAGAAAACGCTTTTGGGGTTCGCATCGGGGGTGATGGTGGCGGCGTCGGTCTGGTCGCTTTTAATTCCATCGATGAATATGTGCGAAGCGATGGGGCGTCTGGCATTTCTGCCGGCATCCATTGGGTTTATGGTGGGTATTCTGATGCTGCTTTTGCTGGATCGCCTGATTCCGCATCTGCATCTGGGAAGTGATGAGCCGGAGGGACATATGTGCGGGCTCAAGAAGACAACGATGCTGGTTCTGGCGGTCACACTTCACAATATCCCGGAGGGGATGGCACTCGGCGTGGTATTTGCCGGCTTCTTAGCAGAAAAGAGCGGCATCACGCTTGCAGCGGCGCTGGCACTTTCACTTGGAATTGCGATCCAGAACTTCCCGGAGGGAGCGATCATTTCCCTGCCGCTTCGGAGTGAGTCGGGGATGAGCCGGAAAAAGGCGTTTGCGATGGGAACACTCTCCGGTATCGTCGAGCCGATCGGGGCGCTTGCGACGATCGCCGCGTACCGCTATCTGGAACCGGTTCTGCCGGTTCTCCTGGCGCTTGCAGCAGGGGCGATGATTTACGTGGTTGGGGAGGAGCTGATTCCGGAGTCGGCGCAGGCAGTCATTCCGATATGGGAACGGTTGGATTTGCGGTCGGATTTGTACTGATGATGGTTCTGGATGTGGCGCTGGGATAAAAGAAAGCTGGCAGTGCTGGCATGGAATCCGATTGTCTGAAAAAGCGAACATTTGTTCTGAAAAAAAATGCGTTGCAAAATTTTTGAATTTATGTAATAATATTTGTAGCTGTTCAGTAGGTCCGCGCATTTACTGCGCTGACCGTACGAAAACATGGGCTAGCAGGCAAAAACCCATTGCCGCAGGCAATTTTTTAATGGATTTTTGCGCGTGACTGTGAAGGTACTGAACAGTTACTAATATTTTATAGTAACTGAGAACGGTTTACTACTTTTTCGCGAATGAAAAGTCTATAAAACAATGGCTGGCGGGTGTGATGCCAGAGAGTTAGAATGTTCTATTTGCATGATTTCAAAGTCATAAAATAAATACGTATTATAAGTGGAAGAAATCAGCTTGACCAGTGAAATAAAAGCTGCCGTTTGCATCATACGTAAATGGCAGTAAATATTATTCCAAGGTCGGGCACAGGAGGAATGAATCTATGGGTAAAAACACAGTATGATGCGGACAGCATAACGGTTCTGGAGGGGCTGGAGGCTGTCCGTAAGCGTCCTGGTATGTATATAGGAAGTGTGGGAACGAAGGGACTGAATCACCTGATCTATGAGATCGTGGATAACTCGGTCGATGAGCACCTGGCGGGCGCCTGTTCCCAGATCCGCGTGACGCTGGAGGCGGACGGCTCCTGCACCGTCCGGGACAATGGACGCGGTATTCCGGTGGAGATGCATAAAAAGGGTGTGGCAGCGGAGCGAATTGTGCTCTCGACCTTGCATGCGGGCGGCAAGTTTGACAACAATGCGTACAAGACGAGCGGCGGTCTGCACGGCGTCGGTTCGTCGGTTGTCAATGCCCTCTCAGCGCATCTGGAGGTCAATGTATATAAGAATGGACAGATCCATCACGATGCATATGAGCGCGGCATCCCGACGGTTGAACTGATCGATGGTCTTCTGCCGGTGGTTGGAAAGACAAGAGAGACTGGAACAGAGATCAATTTTCTGCCGGATCCGGAGATTTTTGAAAAACGCGGTTCAAGGCGGACTGGCTCAAGAGCCGCCTGCATGAGACGGCATATCTGAACCCGAAGCTGACGATTCTTTATGAGAATAAGCGGGCAGGCGAGGCTGAAAAGGTGACGTATTCGGAGCCGGATGGCATCGTGGCGTATGTGCGCGAGCTGAACAGCACGAAGACGCCGATTCATGATCCAATTTATTTTAAGGGCGTCAGCGACCAGATCGAGGTTGAAGTGGCGTTCCAGTTTGTCGATGCATTTGAGGAAAATGTACTCGGCTTCTGCAACAATATTTTCACACAGGGAGGGCGGCACGCATCTGGCGGGCTTTAAGACGCGTTTTACTCAGATGATCAACAGCTATGCGAAAGAGCTGGGAATCCTGAAGGAAAAAGATACAAAATTTACAGGACCGGATACGTGAAACGGCATGACGGCGGTTGTGGCGGTCAAGCATCCGGATCCGATTTTGAGGGGCAGACGAAGACAAAGCTGGCGAGTGCCGATGCGACAAAAGCGGTGTTCAGCGTGACAGGGGGACGAGCTGCAGCTTTATTTTGACCGGAATTTAGGAGGTATTGAAGGCGATCATCGCCTGTGCGGAGAAATCTGCAAAGATCCGGAAGGCAGAGGAACGCGCCAAGACCAATATGCTGACGAAATCCCGTTTTCCTTTGACAACAACGGAAAGCTGGCAAACTGTGAGCCGCGAGGCGGAGAAATGTGAGATTTTCATTGTCGAGGGGAGATTCCGCGGGCGGTTCAGCTAAGATGGGACGAAACCGCCGCTATCAGGCGATCCTGCCCATCCGCGGCAAGATTTTGAATGTGGAGAAGGCTTCCATGGACAAGGTTTTGGCCAATGCTGAAATCAAGACGATGATCAATGCGTTCGGCTGCGGCTTTTCGGAAGGATATGGCAATGATTTCGATATTGCGAAGCTGCGTTACCACAAGATCGTCCTGATGACGGATGCCGATGTGGACGGAAGCCATATTGATACCCTGCTTCTGGACTTTCTTATACCGTTTTATGCCGGAATTGATTCAGAACGGGCATGTATATATTGCGATGCCGCCGTTATTTAAGGTGATTCCGAAAAAGGGAAAAGAAGAGTATCTATACGATGAGAAAGCATTGGAGCGCTACCGCAGAACCCACACAGGGGAATTTACCTGCAGCGCTACAAAGGTATTGGCGAGATGGATCCGGAACAGCTCTGGGAGACGACGTTAAACCCGGAGAACCGTGTGTGTGCTCAAGCGTGTGGAGATCGAGGATGCCCGGATGGCGTCGGAGATCACGGGAGATGCTGATGGAAGCGACGTGCCGCCGAGACGGCAGTTTATCTACGATCACGCGGATGAGGCGGAGATAGATGCTTAATAGAAAGATTATGAATGACTGTGAAGGCACTGAACAGTTACGATTATGAAAGTATATGACAGGAATTTAGGAGATAGAAAATAGAATGGCTGG
>VOFH01004215.1_pt1 | contig 19262 bp, 26 predicted proteins | sample 5384091 | NCBI WGS metagenome assembly VOFH01 (sample SAMN12384727, study PRJNA508395) | human gut metagenome | isolation source: healthy gut G | host: Homo sapiens
TCAGCAGTTAAAGCTGCTCTTGGGATCTCGATCATAGTACCAACTTCGTATTTCAGGTCAACACCAGCTGCTGCGATCTCAGCATCAGCGGTCTCAACAACGATCTTCTTAACATACTTTAATTCCTTTGGTATCGCAGATCAGAGGGATCATGATCTCTGGGCAAACGTTCCAGTCTGCATGAGCCTTCTTAACATTGATAGCTGCACGGATAACAGCCTTTGTCTGCATCTTAGCGATCTCAGGATAGGTAACAGCCAGACGGCAGCCACGATGTCCCATCATTGGGTTGAACTCATGAAGTGCATCGCAGATAGCTTTGATCTGTTCAACAGTCTTGCCCTGTGCGTCAGCCAGTTTCTTAATATCTTCTTCCTCAGTAGGAACGAACTCATGCAGAGGCGGATCCAGGAAACGGATGGTAACTGGGTTGCCTTCCAGAGCCTCATACAGCTTCTCGAAATCTCCCTGCTGCTCAGGTAAGATCTTCTCCAGAGCTGCTTCTCTTTCTTCTACTGTTTCAGAGCAGATCATCTCACGGAATGCATCGATTCTGTTGCCTTCAAAGAACATATGCTCTGTACGGCAAAGACCGATACCTTCTGCGCCAAGCTCTCTAGCCTTTGCAGCATCTCTAGGAGTATCTGCATTGGTACGAACCTGTAATCTTCTATATTTGTCAGCCCATGCCATGATTCTTCCGAACTCACCAGCGATGGTAGCATCTACAGTTGGGATAATGCCATCGTAGATCTTACCGGTAGAACCATCAATAGACAGCCAGTCACCTTCATGGTATTCTTTTCCAGCCAGAACGAACTTCTTGTTCGCTTCATCCATAACGATCTCGGAGCAGCCGGATACACAGCAGGTACCCATACCACGAGCAACTACTGCTGCGTGAGAGGTCATACCACCACGGACAGTCAGGATACCCTGAGCAGCCTTCATACCTTCAATATCTTCAGGAGAAGTTTCCAGACGGACCAGAACTACCTTCTCACCTTTAGCCTTCCAAGCCTTTGCATCTTCTGCTGTGAACACGATCTTACCGCAGGCAGCACCTGGTGAAGCAGCCAGTGCCTTAGCTACAGGCTCAGCCTTCTTAAGTGCAGCAGCGTCAAACTGAGGATGAAGCAGTGTATCCAGGTTACGTGGATCGATCATCTTAACTGCTTTCTTCTCATCGATCATGCCTTCGTCAACTAAGTCGCAGGCGATCTTTAATGCAGCCTTTGCAGTTCTCTTACCATTACGGGTCTGTAACATGTACAGCTTTCTGTCCTCAATGGTGAACTCCATATCCTGCATATCTCTATAGTGGTCTTCCAGAGTATGGCAGATACCTACGAACTGCTCATAAACTTCTGGCATAACTTCCTTTAACTGATCGATCTTCTGAGGTGTACGTACACCGGCTACTACGTCTTCGCCCTGTGCGTTCATCAGGAACTCACCCATTAAGTGCTTTTCACCAGTTGCTGGGTCACGGGTAAATGCAACACCAGTACCAGAGGTCTCGCCCATGTTACCAAATGCCATCATCTGTACGTTTACTGCAGTACCCCAGGAATATGGGATATCGTTGTCACGACGGTAAACATTTGCTCTTGGGTTATCCCATGAACGGAATACAGCCTTGATAGCTTCCATTAACTGCTCCTTAGGATCAGTTGGGAAGTCTTTTTCCGATCTTTTCTTTATATTCAGCCTTGAACTGCTCAGCCAGATCATGCAGATCTTCTGCAGTCAGCTCAACGTCCTGCTTAACACCTTTTTTCAGCTTTCATCTTATCGATGAGCTCTTCAAAATATTTCTTTCCGACTTCCATAACAACATCGGAGAACATCTGGATAAATCTTCTGTAGCAGTCCCAAGCCCAACGTGGATTGCCGGACTTCTTAGCCAGAACCTCTACTACTTCTTCATTCAGACCTAAGTTCAGGATGGTGTCCATCATACCAGGCATGGATGCTCGAACGAACGGAAACCAACAGTGGATTTTCCTTGGTCACCAAACTTCTTGCCGGTGATCTCTTCCATCTTAGTAATGTACTCGTTGATCTGACCCTGGATCTCTTCATTGATCTCGCGGCCATCCTCATAGTACTGTGTACATGCCTCTGTTGTAATGGTGAAGCCCTGAGGAACCGGCAGACCAATGTTGGTCATCTCAGCCAGATTCGCGCCCTTACCACCAAGCAGTTCGCGCATGTTTGCATTACCTTCGGTAAACAAATATACCCATTTCTTCATACTTCTTTGTCTCCCCTTTTTATAATATTTTGACAAAACTTTGTAACCCAAACCATTACCGGAGCATTTCGGCCTCGGTTTTCAGTACTTTGATATTGTAACAATCTACCAATAGAATATCAAGCCGAAATTGATAATTTTTGACAGACTACCGATTTTCGTGCATAATGTCGAAAATAGCTATTGTGTTTTTGTTTGTTTTGTCTAGTACTTTGGTATTATGTAACCGCTTACATTTGTTCAACTTTCTTTACATGCTTTTTACAGAAGCTTTTTGCATAAAAAAGAATATCGCTTGCGAGATTCTCCGCCTGCGGCGGGTCGCTTTGCGACATATTTCATAACCGCCGCAGTGCGAAGACTCCCCACCGGATTTTTCCGATGGGAGTCTTTTGCACTTTTTATTCCATATACAATTCTAATCCAGCATGCCGTCTTTGATCACATTGTGGTCACGCAGCAGTTTTCCACTACAGTGCCCTTCACTACGCGAAGCAGCGGCTTCTTCAGTGCATTTAAAGGTCCGGGCAGTTCAATCTCCAGAGGAGACATGCCATCCATCAGCTTCACGCTGCTGTCCAATAACTCTCTGACATCATATACACTTCCCCATACCTCAGGAACGCCTCTGTCTACACCGAGCAGTCCGTATACCGCCTCCATTGCGGTTCTCACGGAATACTCTGTGGTGGCTGGAATCCTGGCAGCTCACGATACCACCTGTCACGACTTTTCCGCTTCTCGGATCTCTCTTACAGATATCCATAATATAAGGAATGATCTTATCATCTAATGTTGTGACGGTTGCAGATTCCCAGTTTGTTTTTGCAATATCAGAGCAGAATTTCTCCGGGTGTCCGAAGGACGGATCCTGTTTTGCAATATTTTTCCATAAATTCCAGCAGCCGCTTGTACGAACCTCTGCATCACCGTTTGGTGCATGATTCTGGTCTCCGTAAATAGTTCCCTCGGTACAGCTTCCGTTTGTGACAAATACGAGATCGTTTTCTGTTAATGTGATGCCCTCTTCCACACCTTTTACCTTACACTCGATTGTTTTTGCCACTTTCTTTCCATCTTTGATCTCAAAAATAACATTGATCACTTCTGTATTAAACTGAAAATCAACACCTGCTTCCTCGAGATACTTCTGCATTGGAAGGATCAGTGATTCATACTGATTGTATTTTGTGAATTTCAGTGCTGAGAAATCCGGCAGTCCGGCGATATGATGAATAAAACGCTGGAAATAAAGTTTCATTTCCAATGCACTGTGCCAATTTTCAAACGCAAACATGGTTCTCCAATACAGCCAGAATGTGGAATCAAATACCTCATCATCAAATACATCCTCGATCGTCTTATCGTAAAGATCCTCGTCTTTTGTCATGAAAAGTTTCATGATCTCCATGCAGCCTTTCTGACTTAAGTTAAATTTTCCATCAGTGTGCGCATCTTTTCCCTGTTTTTCCGTTGCACGGCAGAGAGAGTAGTTTGGATCTTCTTTATTTAACCAGTAATACTCATCCAGAACAGAAACTCCCGGCGTCTCAATGGATGGAATGCTCCGGAATAAATCCCACAGACACTCAAAATGATTTTCCATCTCACGTCCGCCACGCATTACATAACCTCTGGTCGCATCATAAATGCCATCACATGCTCCACCTGCAATGTCCATTGCCTCCAAAATATGGATGTGATCTCCCGGCATCTGTCCATCTCTTACCAGAAAGCAGGCTGCTGCCAGAGAAGCAAGGCCGCTTCCTACTATATATGCACTTTTTTCGTCAACCCCCTGCGGTTTCTTTGGTCTTGCAAAAGCTTCATAGTTACCGTTGGTATAATAAATGCCTTTGCTGTTTTTTTCATTTTTTCCGCGCTCTGTATTGCGGTATTCCTGCTCAGGTGCATTTGCTGCCGCTTTTTTCACCTCATTTTTGACGTTATTCTTATGATTCTTTGCGGCAAGTGCCACGGCTCCTGCTCCTGCTGCAAGTGCAGCTACTCCAAGTCCAATGTTTTTCTTTTCCATGGTTCATTTCTCCTTTCATCGATCCTCTTTTTTAGGCGTTTGCGAAACTCTTCATAATCTTCTTTCAATTGTTCAAAATCAACAAAATTTTCGAAAACACGCTTTCGCTACGTGTCGCTGGTAACGGTACTAAGAAGCCAGTCACAACGATTGTTGTACCTGCCTTCAAGTACCGACCGCTCCCCAGTGTTTTCTCAAGCTTTTGTTATTTTTTCACAATTCAATTTAGGTTTCTAGGAGTTTCGCAATTGTCTAATCTGTTTTTGATGTCTCTATGATAGCTTGCCCCAAAATGATTGCCAATTTACAAAAAAGGTGAAATGATAAAAATTTTATCACTTCACCTTTTTGTAAAAAATCCTATGGGTGTCTGCGAAACGCCCCATAATATTCTTTCAATTGCCAAAATCTTCTTTATCGCAAATTACATTTTTTCCTTCACCTGTTCAAAATTACGGATGGAATTGGCAATATTACCATGCAACGTCACTGCGAGCAGATCTACGATCTTCTGATAATCCTCTTTCATTCCGCGGTCGATCCAGTCTAACATGATTCCGACAAAACCGTATTTGTAAAAATCTGCAATAAACTGTTTATCTGTTTCCGGCAGATGATCTCTGAAGCATTTTTCCTCTACAACATCCGCAATCAGCTGGTATGTCAGTTTGTATAAAAAGCTCTCGATCTTTTCACGTCTTACCGAATGATAGACGTTCATAATAAACGGCTTGTTTTCCAGCACTGCCTCAAAGATCTGGGCAAAGCCTTCCTGCCAGGTATCGTAAGTTTTCTTATCCCGAAGGGCTTTTTTGCCGTCTTCCACACATGCCCACTCTACCAGATCATAGATATCCTCTTTTCTCCACAGATAAGAAGTGCCGGACACCTGATATGATATGGCAGGTCTGCTTTAATCGCCTCAGCAAGCATTCTGTACCCAAAACCGGCGAGCCTTGCATATTCTTCAGGATCTGAATCATAGGACATCATCATCTTCCGCATAAGATTCTGACCATAATCCGTCTCTGCGCACCCTCTTGACCCTGCCCTAAGAAGCACTTTCCATGGATATATCTTATATAATGGCTCTGCTCTTTCAAGAAGCCATATTTCCACTGCGGTCATATAAGACTTTTGAAGAGGTGCAGAATCAATGGAGATAAAGCCTTTTATCTTATCCGGATATAATTCCATATACATTTGAGCCAGATATCCCCCCATAGACTGACCGATAATTATGGGATTATAAATTTCTTCTTTACTAAGATTTCATAAAGCCATTCTGCCATATCAGACAGACTGTAATTATTCATGGTCTGGATAATGCATGTGATGGTGCATCCCATACAAACACATTCTGTTTCTTCTCAAAATATTCTGTCTGCTTTTCAAAAAGGCTATGGTCTGCCGTAAGTCCCGGTAAAAACACTAAGGTAATTTTCTGTTTATCTATTATATTTACAAAATAATGAATGCAGCCACAGGGTGTATTATAACTGTTTTCTGTCATTTCCCGTCCCCTTTCCATAAACCATTTCCCAATGATTTATCCTTCATATGCCACCTTCATTGACCGATTAACAGAAGACCTCATTGGATATCGCATTGACCTGCCTTAGCTTGTTTATAAAGCAGACCGCTTTTAATAAACAATAATAAGAACATTACGGTTATCGCATACGGCTCTCTTGCCATAGCCAAAAACAAAACAGCAATTATACTAAGTCCTACAGACAAAGCGGTAATTATCTTTTTTACCTTGTTCAAATTTGAAATAGACCATCAGTATTTTTACAATTCCTATAATCGTTAAACTAACAAACAATGCCCAATAACCACTGAAATGATGCTTAACTGAATGGCATTGGTCATTTCTTTATCCATGTGTTTTCTCCTCTGTTCTATACCTCATTGATTACTGATTTTTAAAATTCCGCAAACCTTTCCCGGCTTGCGGAATCTTCCAAACATATTATAATTTTTCCACGCACCGGATCAGTGCATCCACATTTTCTTCCTTCGTGGCCCAGCTGGTACAGAATCGCACGCAGCTGTGTGTGGCATCGATCCGTTGGTCATAGCTGTACTCGAACTGTTCTGAAATCTTCGCCAGGTGTGCATCCGGCACAATGACGAAGATCTGGTTCGTCCGGTTGGGTGCCAGATAGTTGTAGCCCTTCGCCGTAAATGCTTCCCGCAGCTTCTCCGCCATGGCAATGGCATGGGCGGAGATCTCCTGATAGAGGCCATCTGTGAAAAGCGCATCAAACTGCAGTCCCAGCAATCTTCCCTTGGCAAGCATGCCGCCGTTCTGCTTGATGAGATATCGGAAATCCTGTGCAAGCTCCGGATTTTTGATCACTACTGCTTCTCCGAACAATGCGCCGACCTTGGTTCCACCGATGTAAAAGACATCACAAAGCGCCACGATCTCCGGTAATGTCAGATCGTTGTCCGGCGCTGCCAGTCCGTAGCCCAGTCTGGCGCCATCTAAGAACAGATACAGTCCGTATTTGTGACAGGTCTCGGACAGAGCGGTCAGTTCCGCTTTGCTGTAAATGGTTCCAACCTCTGTCGGATTGGAAATGTATACCATTTTCGGCTGTACCATATGTTCAAAGCTGTCGTTGTGAATATGGGCTTCGTAAGTCTCTGCTACCTGTGCTGCCGTGATCTTACCGTCGGGGCTTTCTAGTCCCAGTACCTTATGTCCGCAGGCTTCCACCGCACCGGTCTCATGGACATTGATATGCCCTGTGACAGCGCAGAGCACGCCCTGGTGCTTGCGAAGTGCTGCATTGATCACTGTAACATTGGTCTGGGTCCCACCTACCAGGAAATGGACTGCCAGACTGTCATCCCCACATGCCTTACGGATCTTCTCGCGCGCCTCTTCACAGTATTTATCCTCACTGTAGCCCGGTGTCTGCTCCATATTGGTCTGCACCAGGCGCTCCAGCACCTTCGGATGCGCTCCCTCATTATAGTCACACTGGAATAAAATCTTATCGCTCATTTTTATTGACACCGCCGTGACAGTGTATTTCCTCCAAACGTTATTTATATTTTAGCTTTTTCAATTTGCAAACTCTTTACATTTTTCGATCGTTTCTATCTTATTTGGCTTCTCTGGACTTCCTGTTACTCAAATTCAGTCAGTCCTTCGTCTCCAGAACCCTTACCAGATATTCCCATACTCTCTTCGTGGAAGATATGCTTAAGGTCTCCTCGGTCGTATGAATGTCCTTCATATCCGGTCCCATGGATACACAATCAAGGTCTGTGATCTTGCTGCCCTAACAGTCCGCACTCCAGTCCTGCATGGATAGCCTCCACCTTGGGCTCAGTGCCGTACATTTCCGCATACAGTTTCACCATTTTTTCCCGGAGTGGAGAATGGACGCGGTACTTCCAACCGGGATAATCTCCGGTCACCACGTAATCCCCGCCTGTCAGTTCCACCAGTGCAGAAAGCTTTGCGATCAGGTTATCCTTCTCACTTTCCACGCTGCTTCTGACAGAATACTCTGCCCGCAAAACTTCCGCATCTGCTTTCAGGATACCCAGATTCAGAGAAGTCTGTACCAGCCCCGGCATATCTGCGCTCATCGCCTGTACGCCGTTGGGAGTCGCCTGCAAAAGGCTGCCACACGTTTTTGTAGCTTCCGGCGCAGCACAGGTGATTGTCTCTGCAGTGTCTGCTAACCTTTTGCGGTTACCTTTACGTCCGGATCCTTGGTGGCAAGTTCGTCACCCAGTTCTGCTGCCAAAGCTGCTACCTGCTGCTCTAAGCTTTCCGCATCTTTTTCCTCTACTACGACAACCGCTTTCGTCTGTCTTGGGATGGCATTGTCTGCCAGTCCTCCGTCCGCAGATACCAGTCCTACAGGCATTTTCTCAGACAGCTTCCACAGAAGTCTTCCCAGGATACAATTGGAATTGCCCCTTTCCTTATGTATCTCTCCGCCGGAATGTCCTCCTAAGAGGCCGGAGACTTCCACCTCATAGCGCACGCCCGTAAGCTCCTGTTTTTTCATCGGGAAACGGCAGTTCACTCTGGCACCACCGGCACAGCTGGTCAGGAAAATGCCTTCGTCCTCGGAATCCAGATTGATCATGCGATGACCCTGTAACATAGACAGGTCAATCTCTCTGGCTCCGTCCATACCGACTTCCTCATCCACCGTAATGATGACTTCCAGACGGGGATGCCTGATGTCCTCGGAATCCAATAATGCCAGTGCATAAGCCACAGCAATACCATCATCGCCGCCGAGGCTGGTATTCTCGCATAGACGCTGTCTCCGTCGATTCCTACCTTCAGTCCTTCCGTCTTCATATCCATGGTGCAATCCGGTGTCTGCACCGCTACCCATGTCCATATGTCCCTGCAGGATCACCACCGGTTCATTCTCGTATCCGGGAGTTGCCTCCTTGACCATAATGACATTTTTCATAGCATCCTGTATATAGAAAAGCTTATGTGCTTTCGCAAAGTCCACCAGGAAATCGCTGATCTGCTCCACATTGCCGGAGCCGTGAGGGATCTTCGAGATCTCTTCAAAATAGTAAAATACTTTCTTCGGTTCTAAGTTCGATAAAACACCCATTTTCATTTCCTCGTTTCTGCGCTTTTATAGAGAACAAAGTGCACTTTCAGTATAAGTATTTGTCATTTTTCTGTCAAGGAAACAATCCGAAGCATTCGCAGAACGCAGTTTGCATGGCTCTGAATAGTTATGCATAATAATATTTTTTTCTCTTGGCGATCAGGAATCCTATTGTCACAAACAGTGCCAGGAACTCTGCCAGTACGATGGACAGCCATACACCGGTTATGCCGATCAGTTTCGGCAGGATCAGCACGATGACGATCTGGAACACGAAGGTACGCAGGAAAGAGATTGCTGCGGATACGGCTCCGTTGTTCAGGGCTGTGAAGAAGGAGGAACCCCACACGTTCATGCCGCGGACCATGAAAGCAATGGCATAGATCCGAAATCCCCAGGTGGTCATCTCCAATAACTCCTGATCGTAGTTTGCGAAGATTTTTACTAACGGTCCGGCCAGAATCTGAGAAGCGGTCAGCAGAATCACACCGCAGGCTGAGATAATGACCAGACTTTTCCGGCAAAGATTTTTCAGTTCCGCATGATTGCCCGCACCGTAATGGAAGCTGACGATAGGAGCAGATCCCAGGGAATATCCCAGATACAAGGTCATGAAAATAATGTCTACGTACATGATGATGCCGTAAGCCGCCACACCATTCTCGCCTGCTGCTTCCATCAGCTGGAAGTTATACAGGATGCTAACGATAGAGGTAGAGATATTTGTCACCAGCTCAGAAGATCCGTTGGTCACAGTCTGCCAGATGACTTTTCCATGCCACTTTGTCTTCCCTAGCTGCAGTAAGCTGCCGTTCTCTCTGAAAAAATAGATTACAGGGATGATTCCGCCGACGAGCTGTCCCGCTGCGGTAGCCAGTGCTGCTCCCACCAGTCCCAAAGGAAATACCACGATCAACACATAATCTAACACCGCATTGGTCAGTCCTGCGATCACATTTACTTTTAAACTCAAAGCCGGCTTCTCCGCTGCGATAAAAAGCTCTGGAACAAATACTGCATAACAAATGCCGGGGAGGACAAAAACAAGATTCTGGAATAACGCACGCAGTCCGCTTCCAGTTCTCCGTCAGCCCCCAGTGCCAGTGCGATCTGCGGTGCCAGTGCAAAACAGATGAATCCACCACGATTGATACCGCCAGTGTCACATATACGATCAGCGAAAAATATTCGTTAGCCAGTTCCTTTTTCCCTTCTCCCAGCGTCATGGAGACCACGGCGCTTCCTCCGGTACCTGCCATGAATCCAAGAGTTCCCACACCCATCAGCACCGGCATCACCAGATTCAGGGCGGCGAAAGGCGTCTTTCCCACATAGTTGGATACAAAAAAGCCATCGACGATACTGTACACCGAAGTACATAACAACATTAAAATGGACGGTGCCACGAAACGCAGCAGCCGTTTATAACTAAAATGATCAGATAACTGTATTTTCATAATAACCTCATGCCTTACTATTACCCGCATGCCTTCCGGCACTTTCTCAACAGATACTTCTGCGAATTATGCAGGCATCGTTTTCGTGTCATCATCGGAGGTTCCTGCGATCACGCGGGATCCCCTTGTCTTGTCAGTTCCTCTATTTCTTCCCGGAAAAATTCCGTATGTTTTTTCATAGTTTTCAGGAATATTTCTGCCTCCTGCTCTCCTATCGCCGCCAATGCCCGTCGCTCCGCATCCATCAGCGGAACCACGATCCTCTCCACAGTCTCTTTCCCCTTCTCTGTGAGATATATCCTCTTATTCTTGCGGTTGTCTTCCTCCGTCCGCAGAATAAGCAGACCTTCCTCCGTCATATTTTTCAGTGCGGAATTCACTGTCTGGGGCGTGTAGAACCAATAGTCGCAGATCTCCCTCTGGGTAAACGCCTCTTTTTCCCGTTCCCGGATACAATACAGGATCCAGAAAGCCGTCTCCGACAGATTACAGTTTTTTGCATAGACCCGATACAGGTCATCCATCTCTTTGATCAGCTGATTGTACAATGTGATCTGCACAAAAGATTTTCTGCTTTCCTCTTCCATATCGCTTTCCTCCTGTAACTACATCGTTGCATCTGTTTGTTTTTATCCGAAATCGGACTAAACGGTATTATAATCCGAAATCGGATTATTGTCAACACATAAAAAATATGCAAAACTGACACTTCCCATTGTGTCCTTCTGCGTATCGTTATATAATAACCTTGGCATCAGTTCCGGGAGGAGTGCGGTTCGCCCGTATCGCCAGTGTCTAGGTTCACCTTATTGAATATCCCGTAGAACACTCGGCGGCTGATGCTATTCTGACATATTATGTTATTCAAAATTACTGTTTTATATTACCCCAACACACTACTATTACTTCTTTCTTTTTTATAAGTAATATTACGTATTATTTATTGACATACGTAATATTACATATTACAATGAGCTTTGAGGTTGAAAAGGAGATACCAAAAGATGCCAATGACCTCACAGGAGATGATCAAACTCCTACTCAGAAACGGTTTTACGGTTACCAGCCAAAATGGCTCCCATATAAAGCTGAAGAACACCGATACTCATAAAACCGTTATTGTTCCTTACCATTGCAAAGACATAAAAAAGGTCTGGAACAGGCAATTCTGAAACAAGCTGGCTTAAAATAACAAATATTAACAAGGAGAACCAAAATGAAAAACTTTTTTATCCGGCACTTTTTCATAAAGCAGAAGAAGGAGGCTTTTGGATCACCTTCCCGGATTTCCGAATGTATGACACAGGGGAAAATATGCAGGATGCCTACGAAATGGCATGGGATGCACTTGGTCTTGCCGTAGTCTCCCGTATAGAGAATAGGGAATCTCTTCCCCGGCCACAGAGCCCTACGCCATCACCGCAGTTTCCGATACCTTCTGTATAATTGTGCCCTTTGACCTCATAGCATACCAGAAAAAGCATAACTCCAAAGCCATCAAAAAAACTCTTTCCATTCCTGAATGGCTGAATGAAGCTGCTACAGACATGAATGTAAATTTTTCACAGGTATTGCAGGATGCTCTGATTCAGAAATTGAACCTGTAAAGGCGTGTTGCATTTTTAGGCAAAAATGCTTTTGATTCGGAAATAATGAAAAGTGCGGGAATGCCGATAAATATTGGCTTTCCCGCACTTTCAACGAAATTTCAAATAAGCAGATAACGGAATCGAACCCGCCTTTCCAGAAAGGAACATAAAATATTATACTCCATGTTCCTTTATTTTGCCCGTCCTAATTTTTACATTTTTACCATTTTACTTATTTGCTTATCCTTTTTACTTATCCAAGACTCCCAACCACTTCAGAGCGTTCCAAATGCCGTCTTTATCCACGTCCGTGGTGATATAATCTGCTGTTTCCAACACCTGTTTACTGGAATTACCCATAGCAATGCTGGTGTGGGCATACTTTAACATCGGCAGGTCGTTATTGCTGTCTCCGATGGCCACAGTGTCTTCCATGGGGATCTTCAAATAGTCCGTAATGTAACGGATTGCTGTTGCCTTGGAATATCCTTTGGGAACAATCTCGTAAAACCCTTGTTCTCTGTCAATAAAATCCAGTATTTCCGACAGGTCACGCTTCATTCCATCCATTCCCGCCGGAGTCTCTGCATAGGCATATAATTTATCATAGTTGCCCGGTGCATTGGCATAGCGATCGTATTTTCGATTCTCAATCTCACGTGCCATATGGCGGAAAGTCTCGGTAAATACTTCTTCTCCTCTGGGTGCATAGTCTTCCCTGCTGCCTTCCAGAACCGCATCCACATGATATTTTTTAATTGCTGTCAGAATTGCCTTAGACTCCTCCATGGAAAATGTCTTGTGCATCAGCTGTTTTCCATGAAATTCAATCTCCGTTCCGCAGCCCAATAACAATCCGTCGAATTCCACCTGTCCGGTAAGATTTTCCCCTACCAGCCGTTTCGTACGCCCGGTATTGATCATGCAGATATGACCGTTGGCTCTGGCGATGCGGATGGCTTCCTTCGTGCTCTCTGACATCAGTTCACTTCCTCCGCATATTAAGGTTCCGTCAATATCAAAAAATATTATCTTCATCTCAGATTCTTAAGCTCCTCTACCAGATCCAGATCGGATTTCTGTACCTTCAGATTCGTGGACACGGGCTCTTCACCGGGTCTTGTGATCGTGATCTCGATAATGGTTCCTTCCGTGATCGCTCCACCCATAAAAAATCTGCTTACAAACGCTACAAATTTGGGATGATTACTCTCGAAGGTATTCTTCGCATTCATCAGTTTCATCATCATTCCGGGATTTATCATAGTAGTCTCCTCTTCTAATCAGTAACTATTCTGTCGCCCTATAACTATCACATAATATCTTTACGAATGCAAGCATTCGATGAATATTTCGTGGTAGTTCCATGGTTCTGAATAGTTACAAAAAAAAAAGGCTGTCCGCACCATCCGAAAACAGTGTGTCCAGCCTTAACAGTTGCTTTAATTATGCAATCTTGGACTTAGCCAGCTCTGCAAGAGTCTTGAAACCTTCTGCATCGTTTACTGCCATCTCTGCCAGCATCTTTCTGTTCATGTCTACGCCAGCCTGCTTTAAGCCGAACATAAATTTGGAATAGGATAAGCCGTTCAGTCTTGCAGCTGCATTGATACGAGCGATCCAAAGCTGTCTGAACTGACGCTTTCTCTCTTTTCTACCTGCATAAGAACTGGTCAGAGCTCTCATAACGGACTGTTTTGCAACTCTGTACTGTTTGCTTCTTGCGCCTCTGTATCCTTTTGCAAGCTTCAATACTTTATTATGTTTCTTCTTGGCATTTTAAGCCACCTTTAATTCTTGCCATGTCTTATTTCCTCCTCGCCTGAATTATAAATAAGGTAAAATCTTCTTCATATTCTTAACATTAGTTGCATCCGTAATTGCAGGCTTTCTCAGATTACGTTTTCTCTTGGTAGACTTCTTGGTTAAGATATGGCTCTTGTAAGCTTTAGATCTCTTTAACTTACCGGTTCCTGTTGCTTTAAAGCGCTTAGCTGCTGCTCTGCTTGTCTTCATTTTGGGCATAACGAGTTCCTCTCTAAACTTTACTTAATCTATCGTGCCGGATCCCGGCACTTTTTAACTGTACGAATTAACGCTTCTCAGTTAAAAACATAGTCATGCTTCTGCCTTCTACCTTGGGAGCTTTTTCCACTACCGCAATATCGGACAGGCTCTGTGCAATATCATCCAAGATATGCTTGCTGTTGTTCATGTGTGCCATCTCTCTGCCGCGGAATCTCAGGGTGATCTTCACTCTGTCTCCCTTGGTCAGGAACTTTCTGGCTGCACCGATCTTGGTATTCAGATCGTTGGTTTCGATATTGGGGAAAGTCTGATCTCCTTGATATCGATGACCTTCTGCTTCTTCTTTGCTTCCTTTTCTTTTCTCACCTGCTCGTATTTGTACTTACCGTAATCCACGATCTTACAAACAGGAGGCTTTGCCGTAGGAGCAATCTTCACCAGGTCGAGTCCGGCTTCCTCTGCCATCTTCAGAGCATCTCTGGAAGAAACGATTCCGAGCTGTTCTCCGTCTTCTCCAATCAGACGTACTTCTTTATCTCTGATCTGTTCGTTAATCATTAAATCGCTAATGGTTGTGTACCTCCATAAGAAAATGTATTAAACAATAAAAAAGCAGATAGCATAACTATCCACCTGTTCCCTTCACGGACTGCCATCATTCAAACAAATTCCAAACGAGTTCGCTGTCTATGAAAAATCTGAACGCTTACCAGCCTGCGCCGTAAGGTGAGAGTGGATACTCTGCTTGTTGTGCCGTGTTCTTCACACGCTCAAATAGAATACCACGAAGTTTTCCTGATGTCAACCCCTGTTTTACAATAATATTACATTTTTTCAGATTACTGTATTCTATGTACCGGCGGTCTCCCGCCGAATCCGATCACTTGCTCTATTATCCGCAGTTTCGGAACATTTGTCAAGCCGGAATACTGATTTTTTTTTTTCCGTGATTTACTTTTTCCGTGATTTACTTTTCCGAAAAAGTAGCACAGGCGGTCTCTGCAGTCGCTGGCTCCGCAGCCCTTGATGTCCACATGCTCCGCCACACACTTATAATTACTATTATAAATGCACTTTACCGCCTCACAGTACTCTTCTTTTGGAACGGTTGTGGTAGCCTGCTCACCGTGAAGTCTGTAGCTTACCGTTCCGTCTTTTACTTCGTTCTTTCCAAGAATGATGAGGTAAGGAACTTTCTCTACCTGTGCAGTTCTTACACGGTAGCCGAGTTTCTCGGCACGCTCGTCGATTTCCACACGAATACCGTTCTCCAGATAGCTGAGAAGTTCATGTGAGTATGCATTCAACTCTTCATCCTCATTTTTAACCGGAATGATTCTTGCCTGAACCGGTGCTAACCAGAGTGGCAGATTTCCTTTTGTTTCCTCTAAGATATAAGCCATGAAACGGTCAAGGGAACCAAGGATTGCTCTGTGTAAAACAACCGGTGTTTTCTTTGTGCCATCTTTGTCAATGTATGTCAGATTGAATTTTGCAGGTAAGCAGAAGTCAAGCTGGCAGGTGGAAAGTGTGTATTCATTTCCGATTGCCGGTTTTACGTTTACGTCAAGTTTTGGTCCGTAGAATGCAGCCTCACCGATTTCCTCTGTATAGTCGATTCCGAGGTCATCTAATACTTTTCGGAGTGCATTCTCTGCTGTGTTCCACATCTCATCGTCATCATGATATTTTACTTTATCAGCAGGATCTCTTAAGGAGAGCACGCAACGGTAATCTGTGATGTTGAAATCCTTGTAAGTATCAAAAATCAGATCTACAACCTGTGAGAACTCTGACTCAATCTGTTCCGGTGTCACGAAAAGATGCGCGTCGTTCTGGCAGAAATGACGTCCTCTCTCGATACCTTTTAAAGTACCGCTGGCTTCGAAACGGAAATCATGTGCGATCTCACCGATACGGATTGGAAGATCTTTGTAGGAGTGCATTCTGTTTGCATAAATCATCATATGATGCGGGCAGTTCATTGGACGGAGAACAAAGGACTCTCCCTCCACTTCCATTGCAGGGAACATATTGTCTTTGTAATGATCCCAGTGACCGGATGTTTTATACAGATTAACCGTACCAACACAAGGTGTCATAACATGAAGATATCCAAGTTTTCTCTCTTTTGCTTTGATATAATTTTCAAGTTCCTGCCATACTGTGTATCCTTTTGGAAGGAACATTGGAAGTCCACGTCCAACAAGGTCATCCGACATGAAAAGATTCATCTCTTTACCGATTTTTCTGTGGTCACGGTCTTTGCTTCCTCAAGAAGTTTTAAGGTGCTCCTCTAACTCTTCCGGTGTCGGGAAACATACACCGTAAATACGCTGCATTACGTGATTGTTTGCATCACCTTTCCAATATACACCAGAGTATTTTACAAGCTTGAAGTTCTTGCATAACTTTGTATTGTCTACGTGAGGTCCACGGCAGAGATCCGTGAAATCTCCCTGATCGTAAACAGAAATGTTTCCATCTTCCAGACCTTCAATTAAGTCCAGTTTGTATGGATCATCTTTGAACATTTCCATTGCTTCTGCTTTGGAAATCTCACGTCTGTAAATCTTCTTGCCTTCTTTGCAGACTTTCTTCATCTCTTTCTCGATTGCTGCGATTGCTTCGTCATTGATGATATCATCGCCAAGGTCAATATCATAATAGAAACCTTCTTTTACAACTGGTCCTACCCAGAACTTTGCCTGTGGGTATAAGTGTTTTACTGCCTGTGCCATCACATGTGCGCAGGAATGGTTTAAAGTATTCAGTCTCTCGTCTGCTTTAAAATCTACCATTTTCTTCATTTCCTTTCGCTATATAAAAATAAGTTTCTGTAGGAAGTATCTCCGATGGAAAACTTTGCGGTATCAAGTGTACTTCCTGCCCTACCTGCAACCAGACCTGCCCTGACTTTGAAAAAAGGAACGTTGCAGCAGGCTCGATAAAGCTCCTTATGTCTGCAATGGCTGTGATAAACAGATTTCCCATTGCACCATTGCTCACAAATACACTTACAATGCCAGGTTTGCTGACCGCAAATATCGGGAATGCCTTAAGGAGTCCTGCTCCGGTATCAGCATGACCAGACAGGATCTTCACCAGAAAGACAGGATCATCAGTCCTCTGATCGGGCAGGGACAGTCTCCTTACCAGATCATTACGAACCATCCGGAACTGAAGCTGTCTGTGCGTAGCGTTTACACCTATCTCGACATGGGGATCCTGACCGCAAGAAACATTGATTTGAAGCGTAAAGTGAAATTCAAACCACGAAAGGTTCACAAAACACAGATCTCTGACCGCCGTGTTTTCCAGAACCGGACCTACGCCGATTTCCAACAGTTAGAACTGTCTTTTGTGGAAATGGATACCGTGCATTCTGCCTCCGGTTCCTCCAAAACACTGCTTACTTTCTTTTTTACAAGAGAAAAGCTGTTTCTTGCATTCCTGATGAACCGTAACACAGAGGGTGCTGTAAGACTCATCTTTGACCGATTGGAAAAGCGCTTTGGTACTTATGATTTTCAGACAATGTTTGAATACATTCTCACTGACAGGGGATCCGAGTTTGGAGATCCGGAATCCCTGGAAACCGGTTTTACAGGGATCCAGCGTACCAGTATCTATTACTGCGACCCTATGCGCAGTGGGCAGAAAGGCGGTCTAGAGCAGGCACATACCATGCTCCGGATGATCCTGCCCAAAAAGACAAACTTTGAGTTTCTGACCCAGTGGGATGTCAACCTGATCGTAAGCCATATCAATTCCACCCACGAGAAAGCCTTCAGGGCAGAACCCCTTACGATGTAGCACTGGAAACTCTCAGGCGCATTGCCCCTGACGAGGTCAATCTGACGCCCAAGCTGATACGCTTTACCCGATAATTCATTGAAAAAAACCTGCTGTCAGACTGGAAGTAAACTTTTCACATTTTTGATTCTGCCGCTTAAGCCTTCCTCAATGACCAGATACTCCGCTCCCAATGCCTTCTGTAACAGGCAGGTCCAGCGTTCCTCTTCATTATATCTGCTGCCGTGGTCGGCACTCTCCGACGGATCGGTGCAAAGCCCGTGGGTATTGGAATCTCCGATGCACAAAATATGTTTTTTCACTGTTTAACTCTCCGTTTTCTATTTCAGTCTGTAACCATCCAGGATCAATACGTCAAGCTTCAATATTAGGAAAAATACAATAACATCATCCCCCTGGCATTCCACATACATGCCCTCCAGTTCCAGGTTCACATCATCCACATTGTGATCGTCGAAATATTTGGTCAGGTTCATGATCGTCTCCATATAGGAATTATCTCCCTTTACCAGGATCCCCAGACCTTTTTCCGGCTCCTGCTCATAGAACTCCAGACCTTCGGTTTCATTGACATATTCACGTATTGCTTCTGCTACGGTCATTTGATTTCTTCTCCTTCTACTGTTCCTTGTTCATATTTGCTGCTTCTCTTTATTGTATCATAAGCTCACGAATTCGTGCTATCGCACTTTGCATCCTGCTTCGCAGGATATTCGTTCGCTAATGAGCCCAGAAAAACAAATGTCTGCTTGCAGCCACTTGTTTTTCCTTGAGGCTCATTATATCATAAAAGACGAACCCTGGCACCGCCAAAGTCCGCCCTTCATCATTTTCTTCTCTTATTCCTCATTCAACTTAGCTGTATAACTTATGATAATTCCCGTTTCTACCTTTCGCATTTTCTGGAAGAGTAAAAATTTATCTCTTAAGTTAGTGTCATTTTAGAATCAAAACAGACTCTTAATAGTTCAAATACTAAAAGGAAATCGGAATTATCAACAAATCAGGTTCATGAAATGTGACAAGGATAGAAAACCTTTCAGCTATATTTTCAAGTACCTGCGTTCCCGCAAGTGCGCCGGTACCACTGATATAGAAATAAATATCTTTCATGGATATAACGGAGGCAATACGATCCAGGAATCTGGTATAAGACATTCCCAACACTACACCCACTATTAATATTGTCTGAAGCATTATTTTCTCCAATTTCCTTGTAGCGTTTCCTTAATCTTTTCAACTGTCCCACACGAAAGTCTTTCCCATGAGCTAACATACATAACACAACTGCTGTCAATGCAGCAAACAACAGTCCTGTGTTTCCCGGAATCTGAAAGAACCGGCTCTCCGGCATAGTGATCCAACTCCATTGTTGCTCATATAAATCACTTTTCGTTTGATGTGCCATAAAAATCCAAAAACTCTATCATTTTACCAAACTCAGTTAACAAAAATATCCTAAGATCA
>VOFH01001136.1_pt1 | contig 19260 bp, 19 predicted proteins | sample 5384091 | NCBI WGS metagenome assembly VOFH01 (sample SAMN12384727, study PRJNA508395) | human gut metagenome | isolation source: healthy gut G | host: Homo sapiens
TGTATTAAAAGGCAGACCAGCTGAAGGACGCAGTAATCATTCACTATGCGGGAAAGCCTTGGTATCAGTGGAATTTGAATCGTTGTCAGGATATCTGGTTGGTTTTATTATGGTCTGGAGATGAATTCTGAAATCTTGTTGTTACGAGGATATTGCAAACGTCATTTCAAAGGATTTGGTAGGAAGGCCCAAATTCCAAACAGCAGTATTTACAGATTCAGCAGCATATTGAAACGATGGTGACGACTTTTAAATGGTAATTTAATATCCTTACACACAAAATTTTGCTCTAGTGTGAAATTGCTTTAAAATTTCCTCAATGTTCGCTTTATCTACTCATTTTACACAGTACAATGCTCAGCTGTGTTGGATAATTGGTTTATTGGATATCAATTATCATGAAGAGAGATTTATGATATTATTCAAAGGTTACTGTGTTGACATCTTTTCTTTTGATATTTTTAAATCATTGTGAGATTGAAGGGGGATGATTACTGTTTTCTATGTAGAGGATATTGATGATATGATTTGCTGTTTATTCAAAATATTTAGCTCAATTGATTCAAATCAGATTATAAGTGGCGATTGGCCATTCATGAAGAAGAGACCTTAAACATGGAGACATGGAAGCTTATCAGCAAGTGCTGGTAAAAAAACGAATCAAGGAGAAGAGTGTTCATGCATGATATAAAAAAGTCGAGCGATTGTTCTGGCAGGAAATCAGAACTATACCGCTCAGTTATCGACGACTATAAAATCCATCTTTTATCACAATAAAGATGTGAAAATTTATGTTTTGAATCGAGATATCCTTCCAGACTGGTTTCGAAACCACGGAGGATGGCTCAGCTCTTAGGGGCGACCTCATTGATGTCAAATTGAATCCAGACGATGTGAAGGATACCTGGTGGACAAGGGAACATATTAGTCTGGATGCTTATTCTCGCTACTTTATTCCTAAGTATATCTCAGAGGAAAAGGTGCTGTATCTCGATGCGGATTTGCTGGTTCTAAAGGATTTAGAGGATGTCTTTTGAAATAGATATGAAAGGCTATCCGATCGCAGCCGTAGTGGATACAGATAACCAAAGTTTTAATTCCGGTGTCTTATTAATTGATAATGGTTTGTGGAAACGAGAAAATATGACAGAGCAGTTGGTGAAGGAGACGAATGGCTCACTCCAGCAAGCTTTAGAAGGAAATATTCCTAAATTTAATGGGGATCAGACAATCTTTAATAAGGTCTTTCGTGATAGATGGTTGGCCTTGGATAAAAGGATGAACCTCCAAGTTGGTCATGACGTGACTGCTTTTATGAGTCATTGGCCAAATCACTTTATAGATAGTGAAGATCCCTATATTGTTCATTTTGTCTCTCACCGAAAACCATGGACGACGCTAAGTGCCAATCGTTTCCGCCAATTATGGTGGGCCTTTCATGATATGGATTACAGTCAGGTCTTGTCTCACCATATGGGGGACTTCCAGATAGAGATGGATCCAGATTATGAGCTCCATCTGTTCAATTTGACCAATTCTCAATCCTTCAAAACCTTGAGGAATTGATTCAGGGACATCCGAAGGCCTTGTTCCATATTGCTGCCTATACGGAAATGGGGAGAGGAATTGGTGCGTCTTGCAAAATATGAAAATGTGAGATTGTATCCAGAAGTCGTCCCTCCAGTATTGGAAGAACTTATCCATCGTTCTGCTGCCTATTTAGATATTAACTATGGTACTGCTGATCAAGCAACCTTGGCGGCTTATGCGAAAACAGGAAAACCGATCTTGTCCTTCCCAGAAACCAGACATAGTGAGCAAGCGCAGTTAGAGGTCAACACGATTGAACAAATGCATTCACTCATTAAAGAGCGTATAAAGACAGGGAAATGGGGAGAAGTTCACGAGCTTCCACGATTGCACTCCTTTACCATGACCCAAACGCAAGATTTCGAGTCAATCGAAGAACTGGTTTGTGCTCTTCCTTTTTGTACAGTTTCATATTGGTGCTTGACAGCTATGGGACCTAAGTTAGTCGAATTAAAAGAAACGTCCCAATGTTAGTTTGTATCCTGCGATCAATCAGGAGCAGTTGACCCAGCTGATTCATAGTGCGGATCTTTATTTGGATATTAATCATGGCGATGAAGCTGGTGAGATTCTATCACAGGTAGAATTGGCGGGGATTCCTAGTTTTTGGTTTTATAAAACCCAACACGGGAACCATGGGCAGTTTCTTTTTTCAAGTGAGCGACCACAGGAGCTGATCACGGCTATTGAACAGTTGGATGGGGAAGGAAGCTTACCTAAAATTCTCCTCTACCAACGGTTAAGACCATTGATGAGAGTCTGGACTTTATTAGGGAAAATCATTCATCTGTCATTCGTTTTGGAGATGGTGAAATCAATCTAATAGCTGGCCATTCTATCGCCTACCAAGATTATCATCCTGATCTGGCACGATCTCTACGTGAGTTGGTTGGAATGAACAGTTCAGAAAAACTCTTAGTCTGTTTGCCAGATGCTTTCGAAGATCGCTTCCAATTTTACATGGTGGGCAGAAGATTTTTGGAAAAGCATTTGGATCATTATGATCAGTTTTATCGTGAAATTGTCAAGCTCCTTGCTATGGATCTACCTTTATTTCACGCCCTTATATTGACTTTAAAGATAAAAGTCGAGCAGCCTCCCAGTTTGACAAACTTAAAAACTGTGGGAGAATCGGGATATTCTGATTGTTGAAGGAGCAACTTCTCGTACAGGGGGGGTAATGATCTGTTTGATCGTGCAAACTCCATCCTACGAATTGTTTGTTCTTCACACAATGCTTATAAGGATGTGGACACAATCGAGGCCCACGATTCGCCAATATGCGGAGGATCGCTTAATTCTGATTATGTTAGGCCCAACCGCAAAAAGTATTGGCAGCTCATTTGGCGAATGATGGTTACCAAGCACTGGATATTGGGCATATTGATTCAGAATACGAGTGGCTGCAGATGGGAGCACAGACGAAAGTCAAGTTGAAACACAAACACACGGCAGAATATAATTTTGACCAAGATATTGAATTCATCGAGGATGAAACCTACACCAAACAAATCGTGGCAGACTTATCTCGTTTGCCAATAGAATAAGAAAGATACATGAATAATAAAAAATGCAGTAGTATTGGCAGGAGATTATGCTTATATTCGTCAGATAGAGACCGCTTTAAAATCTCTTTGCTATCACAATCGCCAGCTTAAAATATACCTTTTCAATCAAGATATCCCAGTCGAGTGGTTCCGTGCCACGAGAGAGCATGTGAGAGACTCGGAGGAGAGCTTCTTGATATTAAGTTGATCGGACCACAGTTCCAGATGAATTGACGAATAAACTGGGTCATATCAACCATATGACCTTTGCACGGTATTTTATTCCAGATTTTGTTCAGGAGGATCAGGTTCTTTATTTGGATAGTGATCTTGTTGTGACTGGGAATCTTGATTCTCTTTTCAATCAGGAGTTGGGAGAGAATTATGTTGCCGCCGTTCGTTCTTGTTTTGATGCGGGAATTGGTTTTAATGCGGGCGTATTATTGATCAATAACCGTCTTTGGAAGGATCAGCAAATCCGTCAGGTTCTAGTCCAAACGACAGAGCGCGAACATGCAAATGTGGGAGAAGGGGATCAGTCGATTCTCAATATGGTATTTGAAGATCGCTATTTAAAATTGGATGATATTTACAATTTTCAAATTGGCTTTTGATGCGGGAGCAGGGGAAGCTGGTCATCGATTTGTGTTTGAAATCCCTTTGGACCCGCTTCCTTTGATTCTTCATTATATCTCTCCTGATAAACCGTGGAACCAATTTTCAGTAGTGAGATTACGTGACCAGTGGTGGCGGTATCATCTAATGGAGTGGTCTGAGGTGATGAGTCATTGGAAAGAACGTGGCTTTGAGTTGGGACCAAAAAATTCCAAGCCCCTTCTAACCTGTTATACACTAACGAATTCTTATCTCTTAGAACAGATAGAATATTTGGTCCAACACCTTCCAGAAGTTCGTTTTGAAATCGCTGCTTATACTTATATGGCAGTAGATTTATTACGTTTATCACAATATCCAAATGTGAGTCTTTATCCGAATACGTATCCGCTTTTGATCGAGCAACAGTTACCACAGGTAGATCTTTATTTAGATATCAATCATTTTGATAAAATCCCATTGATATATGAGTTGGTTGGTCAGGCCGGAATCGCGATGTTTGCATTTGAAAATACCCAGGGACAGGGACAAACTTACCAGGCTGTTTTTTCTCATGAACATCCAGAAGAAATGGTGGCAGCTATACGTCATTATATTGAAGAGCGTAGAAGTAAGAAAGGGGCCAGACTTATTGTGAGCAGATTTCGACATACCGTTGTTTTAAAACGGATCTCTTGGACCTTGTTTTTTCCTCTTTATATATATGTTAGGAAGCCAATTGCTATTACCTTTTTGTCAATCTAGATGATCCTAACTTTTTAGGTGGAGCCACTTACTCGTTAACTTTTACAAGTGCCATGATGGGAGGGAATCTAAAGTCGCTTTCTGTCTTCTCTGTCGGCTTATCCCCTGGATGTCTGCCATGATTCTCTGGCAAATGTTCACACTTTCGAAAAAGTCAAACTTAGGGAAATTACCAATAGAAATTCAAGATCGGAGACGAATGTATTTGACATTAGGGATTGCTTTGATCCAGTCATTGGCTGTTTTCTCTCAACTTACCGATTGAGGCGGGCATCCCCCAAGGGGTTAGCAATTGTCACAAATACGTTGCTTTTAATAGCGGGGGCCTTCTTTCTGGTTTGGCTGTCAGACCTGAATTCTTTCATGGGAATTGGCGGTTCTATTGTGATTTTGATGGCTAGTATGGTAGCGAATATTCCACAACAGATTGTGACGAGTATCCAACGCTTGCATGTTGGTTTGGATTTTATTCTCTTACTGGTTGTCATGGGTGTGATCTTTCTCTACGTTTCTGTTACTTTCCAGGAGGCACGCTATCGGATTCCGGTAAATAAAATTGACATTCATAATCGGTTTAAACAATACTCTTATTTGGATATTATGTTGACACCAGCAGGTGGGATGCCTTTTATGTATGCCATTTCAATGGTTTCTATTCCTCAGTATGTGTTGCTCTTATTGCGGATGGTGCTTCCTAAAGCTGACTGGATTCCCAAATGGATATCGGCTCTCACAATTGGGCAACCTCTCTGGCTGGTGCTTTACCAACTGATTCTATTTGTTTTGTCCATTGCTTTTTGCCTTTGTAAAATGTCAGTGGTGAACAAATCTCGGAGCGGATGCGGAAGTCCGGCGAATATATCTATGGTATTTATCCTGGTCCCGATACTAGTCGATTCCTGAATCGTTTAGTCATGAGATTTGCAGTTATTGGAGCAGTATATACTGTTTTGATGGCGGGAGGCCCCATGTTGGTCGTTTTAATGGATCCACAATATCTACAATTAAGTATGATTCCAGGTATGTTTCTGATTTTTAGTGGGATGGTTTATAATATTCGAGAAGAAGTAAAAGCCTTGACACTAAATGAATCCTACAAGGGATTGTTTGAGTAGAATGATAGTGAGAAATGCTGGTGCAAATACGATCGCTCTCAAGAATGTTTTGAGAGTGATAGGCAGCTAGATGAATCAATTGTCTGGCTACCTATCACTACGATGTTCGTAGCCCAGTAGAAAAAAGTTTTGGTCTTTGCTTATGGAAGATTGGTTTTCTATAGAAAAGGCATCTTTAATGCTATCCCCCGCTTTGTTGTGGGGATAAGCGGGATAAGCGCGTGAATTTTAATCAAAATAAAGTCATTGAAAAGGAGCACTATGTACTATTTTATTCCTGCTTGGTACGGGCAAGGGGTTGAGTTTTGGCAACCAGATATGACCCCATGGTACAATAGAAGAAAAAAATTGATTTTGATGATACACTCCATCAAGTGAGAATCTTTCAAGAACAGGATCTGGATCCAACCCTATTGTTGTTGACCTACCAACCTCATTTACGGTATTTTTTGCATCGATACGATCTTTTAGAAGCCAATTATTTCTCAGTTTTTGATGCGATTCAAGGAATTCCCTGATCAACCCATGCGTTGCCTTCAAGTGAAGGACTTAAGCTGGGGAGATGATTGTGATTTTATCTATACACCCTTTGCAATTGTAGTAGAGAAGAGGGGGCAACGTTACGCCGAAATTGAACTAGGACCCGAAGGATATCTGAGCATGATCCGCTATTTTCGAAATGGTCAAATCTTGAGAGAAGTGATTTATGATGATCGTGGCTTTGTTTCCAGTGTCCTTCAATTTCAAGATGGGCGGGCAAGTTATCGTGCCTATATGAATTCAGAAGGGATATGGCAGTTGTGCCATTTTCTTGATGGGCGTGGAATTGTCTGCAATCCGGATATGAAGCATCGCTTTAAAAAAAGACTACTATCTTAATTTGAAGAGGTTATTTGGGAGTTCTTTTGATCGCTATCTTGAAGAACAGACCCAAAGCTCGGATTGTTTTGTAGTGGCTTCTGAGCAAAGAATGAACCGAGATGTTTTTGAGCATCTTCCTCAGGAGAGCAAAAAGGTTTTAACCTGGTTTAAAGAGAGGAATCAATCAGATACAATAGAAGATTACGAACCCTATTTAAAAGCAACCAAATTAGTGGTTAGTGATCATCAGAAATTTGTGGATCAGGTTTGTGAATATTTCCCAGATCAGGCATCAAAAGTTCGACATATGGCGCCCTACGATACACGACTTTCTCTAGGGATGAGTCAACGTGTAAAAGAATCAAAAATCTTTTATCAGATCGATTTAGACCAGTTAGATATGGATGCCATTCATCAAGTATTGGCATTTGTAGCTAAATATCCTAGAACGAAGGTGTTATTTGGTTGTTTCAATGCCCAGCATGCTGACTTTGAAAGTTTTAAAAAGGAGTAGAAGACCTCATTTCAAGATCCTTTTCGACTAGATGATTTTGTATCTATTAAAGAAAGTCAGGAGCTGAAAACAAGCTAGTAGAAAATCAAGAAATGGAGTATCGTTTTGACTTTGTAAACCTTCTTGATGAAACAACTTTGATGAGGGAATTGGAGTACACACGTCTGATTGTTGATCTGAGTCCGAGCCTCATCGGTACACCCAGCTTGCTGGTATCAGCGCAGGGATCCCTCAGATAAATATTGTAGCTTCTGATTATGTTAGTCACTTAGAGAATGGTTATATTTTAGAACAATTAGAAGACTTTGAGGAAGCCGCATACTATTATCTAGGTCAATTAAAACATTGGAATCAAGCTTTAATTGCTGCAATTGATAAGATCAGAGAAAATACAGGGATCGCTTTGTCGCAAAATGGGAAAATGACTTGAAGGAGAAATAAAATGTCTAAAGTGACTATTTTGCAAATTGACGTGAAAATTGGATGAACCAGTTAGAGCTTCCCAAAAATATAACATGGATCTACCTGCGTGCCGGGCTAGCAAGTGATATTAAGGCACGAATGAAGCAGGGAAAAATAAAAATTTTGATGCTGTTTTAGTAGATGATCCGCTTGCCTTGTGGCTGTTATCGGATTTACGTGATTATTTGGCCCCCTATACTGTTTTTTATGATGAAACTATCAAAATTGTCGATCCGCGTGTAGAACAATTTACAAAAGAGGTGTGTGCAGTACCAACTGACTTCTCTCATCCTCAGGAACTCCTTCGGATCTTGCCAAAGGCGCTATTTTCAGGTCAGTATGGTGATAAACTGTTTCCTTTCCAAATTCAGGTACAACCACGATTTAAAGGGAAGGTAACCTATAATGGTCATGAGAATATGTGCCTTGAAGGAGACTATGGTTCTTCTTTTAAACCCCTATTAAATTGGTCTTATAATATACGAGTCGATAAAGATAGACCTGTCGAATTGTGGTTGGAGTTTGAAAAAGAAGAGACCTGCCAGTGTCAGCTGATTTTAAGAGTGATTCCAGAAGGTGCTGTTACCGATATTGCAAAGACGGTCATTGTCAGTGAAGAAGAGATGCGTGAAGGCGCGATTGTTCTAGACCAAGAGATGACCTATATGATATCTGCAACTCTTGAAGCCAAGGGGCAAGGGCGTCTCATAGTTGGAAATCTTCATCAACGTTGGACACGATTCCAATTTGGGAAGTACCTATTAGAGGAGGCATCTTACATGATCGTCACCGTCAAGAATTGAATTACTTCTTTCATCCAGGAGATTTCAAGCCACCCTTATCCGTGTATTTTGCAGGTTTTCGCCCGGCAGAAGGTTTCGAGGGTATTGGATGATGCGTTGATGGGGACTCCCCTTTCTTCTATTTTCAGATCCCCGATTACTAGGTGGGGCATTTTATATGGGGAGTGATGAGTTAGAACAAGGTGTACGAGATACCATTCAGCACTATTTGGATTATTTGGGATTTGATCAGGACCAACTGATTTTTTCTGGAATGTCAATGGGGACTTATCCCTCTATGTATTATGGTGCTGATTTTGAGCCACATGCCATTATTGTTGCAAAGCCTCTTACAAATATAGGAACGATTGGAAATAGAGCACGGTTGTTAGCACCGGAAGTCTTTCCAACAGGAATTGATGTCCTTCATATGCAGACAGGTGGTTTAGAAAATGCTGAGGTACAAGAACTGGATAACCGTTTTTGGGACAAGTTTAAGCAAGCAGATTTTAGCAATACAACCTTTGGACTTTCTTATATGAAGGATGAAGATATGGATCCAACTGCTTATGACGATTTGACCACTGCACTTTATTATTCAGGTGCTAAAATCCTCAGCAAGGGAACCACAGGACGACACAATGATGATTCGCCCACTGCGACAACCTGGTTTATCAATTTTTATCGAATGATACTAGAAAATGATTTTGGAAGAAAAGGATAGAGATGACATATATGAAAACACCTCAAATTTTATGGGGAGCGAATATGAGAACCTATATGCATGGTTCACAAGTTGAACAATTTCAAGATGGTTCGGTTCGTTTTTATAATCCTTTAGTGGCTTCAGGAACGGAGATACATTCTTGGACTGCCATACAAAATTATCAAGGAAGTCGGACCCAGCCAGTCTTACCTTTATTGAAAAAAGGTCAGACCTACCGACTAGATGCTTTTTATACGACGGTTCCACAAGACTCGGTTTATCTCAAAGTAAGTTTTTGGGATCGCTATGATAAGGAAGTGAAACAAATTATTGAAAAGAGCCATTCGGTCACATTTGTCTACCCTAAGGAAGCCTATTATTATAGTATTGCTTTGTTGAGTGCAGGCGTGCTGGAGTTGAACTTTAAAGGGATGGGCATTGAAGAAGTAGGTGATGGACATGTTTAAACGTTTAAGACCAATGAAATCTGTCAAAGAATTACTTCACCAAGTCAATAGTTGGGCTGAGAGGGTCGAACCATTAACAGATCAACAATTAAGGGACAAGACGATTACCTTTAAAAAGCGACTGGAACAAGGTGAAACGTTAGATCATCTGTTGCCAGAAGCTTATGCAGTGGTCCGTGAAGCCGATCGGCGTGTTTTAGGGATGTTTCCTTACGATGTACAGGTCATGGGAGCTATTGTGATGCACCAAGGTCATATCGCTGAGATGAGTACTGGAGAAGGAAAACATTGACAGCCACCATGCCTATTTATCTAAACGCTTTGACGGGTGAAGGGGCTATTCTTGTCACAACCAATGAATATTTAGCCAAACGTGACGCGGAAGAGATGGGACAGGTCTATGAGTTTCTAGGCTTATCTATCGGCGTTCCATTTGCACCAGATGGAGAAGATCTGGAAGCATCAGATAAACGTGCGATTTATGCATCTGACATTATCTATACGACGAATAGCGGTCTCGGATTTGATTACTTAATCGATAATCTGGCATCGAATGAAGAAGGGAAATTTTACGTCCATTTAACTACGCGATTATCGACGAGGTGGACTCGGTTTTATTAGATAGTGCTCAAACGCCATTAATCATTTCGGGATCTCCTCGTGTACAATCAAATTATTATGGCATGATCAATACCCTTATGACCACAATGGTTGAAGGGGAAGACTACATCTTTAAAGAAGAAAAAGGTGAGGTTTGGCTGACAGAAAAGGTGCTCATTCAGCAGAGGCTTATCTGGGGAATTGATAATCTTTATGCCAAAGATAATGGAGAATTTGCTCGACATCTCACCTATGCATTAAGAGCTCATAAACTTTTAAAAGAGATAAAGACTACATCGTTCGCCAAGGAGATATGGGAGCTGAGGTTGTCCTACTTGATCGAGCAACAGGTCGCCTCATGGAGTTGACAAAATTACAAGGTGGGCTCCATCAAGCGATTGAAGCAAAGAGTTAGTCAAACTTTCTCCCGAGACGCGTGCGATGGCTTCCGTTACTTATCAGAGTCTCTTTCGAAAATTCAAGAAGATTTCAGGAATGACTGGGACCGGGAAGACAGCTGAGAAAGAATTTCTAGATACATTTGGAATGCAAGTCATTCAGATTCCGACCAATCGTCCCAAACAAAGGGTAGATTACCCAGATAATCTCTATGTGACCTTGCCAGAAAAAGTTTATGCTTCTTTAGAGTGTATTAAGACCTACCATGCACTTGGCAATCCTCTTCTCATTTTTGTTGGATCTGTTGAGATGTCTGAACTTTATTCGAATTTGCTCCTCAGAGAAGGAATCGCTCATAACCTCTTAAATGCCAATAATGTTGCCAGAGAAGCTGAGATGATTGCGGAGTCAGGTCAGATGGGTGCTGTTACGGTTGCGACTTCTATGGCCGGAAGAGGGACCGATATTAAATTGGGCCCTGGTGTAGCAGAGTTGGGTGGTCTTGTGGTCGTTGGGACAGAAAGAATGGAAAGTCAACGGATAGATTTACAGATTCGCGGTCGTTCTGGACGTCAGGGAGATCCAGGAATATCGAAGTTCTTTGTGTCTTTAGAAGACGATGTCATCAAAAAAATCGGGCCTGAGTGGGTACATAATTTTACAAAGATTACAATGTGGACGATCGTGTTCATTACCAGGAACTAACAGGGCGTCGTTACCGTAGGTTGGTTGAAAAAGCTCAAAAGAGCAAGTGATAGTGCAAGCCGTTTTTCACGGCGTCAGACATTAGAATATGCTGAGTGTATGAATATCCAGCGGAGTTAATCTATGGACAACGTGACCACTTGATTTATCAAGACCAAGACTTGAATGAGACCATAGATGCTGTCCTTCATGATTATATAGAAAAATGTCGTAAAAGAGGGAAGCCTAACAAAAAAGGAAGATTTGTATCACTTTATTCTCAACAATATCAGTTTTCAGATTGATCAAATACCAGAAAATCTTGATTTACTAGATGAAAGGGCGGTCGCTTCTTTGATCTATCATTTCGCGTATGAAGAATTGAATCGAAAAAGAACTCTTAGAAGCTTTTTTGACCTTGTTCGCTATTTCCAATGTTTAGCGATGTTAAAAGCAATTGATGATAACTGGGTTGAACAGGTAGACTATTTGCAACAGTTGCAACAGGCTATTGGTGGGGCAACAAGCAAGCCGCAAAAACCCTATCGTTGAATATTACCAAGAAGCCTTTGCTGGTTTTGAGGCAATGAAATCACAAATCAAAAAAAGATATGGTACGTAATCTGCTACTAAGCCAAATCTTAGTCTCACCAAATGGTGAAATTGTGACCCATTTCCCATAAAAAGAAAGGAAACTATGTCAAAGAAAGATCTATTTCACGAAGAAGTTGAAGGGCGCATGGAAAATTAAAGCAAAAGCCAATCAAAAAAGAAAAGCGACAACAGGCGAAAGGATTAATAAAATCTTCACCACTTTGTTTGGTTTGGTGATTATCGTCGGTCTTCTTTTACCCTGCTTGGTTTGTTGAGGTGATTATGGAAGTTTTATGTTTAATCCTATTGATTGTTTTAAGTGTTCTACTAATTGTATTGATTACACTACAGCCACGGCAAACACAGATTTTTTTCTAATGATGCTATGAGCAATATCGGAAAAGGTAGTTACTGGTCAAGCCAGCCTTTGCTAAAAATCGGGACCTTGGTGACGAGTTTAGCTCTTTTAGTGTTACTTCTTTTCCTGATGATTTTCGTTTACAATTAGTGGTCAAGTTAAGATTGAGTCAGAGAGTGGGACAGAAATCGGTAATTCGTTAGAATTGATTTCGTCGTCCCATTCCGCACAGTTGAGTAGGGCTGTAAAAGCTGATGAAATCAGCGTAGTAGAGCCCACTCAACCACTGCGTCTTGCTCGACAATCCAAAAAATTGAGAGGCTAGGACTTTTGTCCCAGCCTCTTTTTAGAACAAAAATGAGTGTGTAGTACCAGTAATTTATTTGGATAGGGATAGCGTCTAGAAGGAGAACTTGGATATTTAAAACGGTTAAAAAATTTCAACAAGATACTAGTCATAGCAGAGATGGTTTGATATAATAGAGATTTTTGAAAAAAATACTATATGGTAGGAAAAAGAACGTATGCATTTTAAACGAACCAAAGGTGAATATCGCGAAACAGATCGCGTGACACGTTTCAAATTAATAAAATCAGGAAAGCATTGGCTCCGTGCAGCGACTTCTTATTTTGGACTGTTCCGAGTCCTCAAGGGAGGAGTTGACAAGGCCAGCGTCCGAGTACCACAGCTCGAAGAAAACGCACCTTCTTCAGTAAAAAGAGCACTTATTAAAGGGATTGTTAACCACGGGGGCCTTGTTAACAGGTGCTGCAACTACTTATCGTGTACAAGCGGATGAATCGAATGATGCATCTGCTCTTGAGCGTGCGGTAAGTCCAGCGACAGATGTTTTGGCTGCATCAGATTCAGCTGTTTTAGGTCACTCAACAGAGCCTTCGCAATCACAAACAGAAGCAGCGTCAGCCTCTGTTTCAGAGTCAGCTTCTGTATCTCATTCGTTAAGTGTGTCAACGAGTGCGAGTGAGTCTGCTAGCACGTCTGCATCAGAGTCAGCATCAACCTCGGCTTCAGAGTCAGCCAGCACTTCAGCGTCCCAAAGCGCCTCAACCAGTGCCAGTGAATCCGCAAGTAGTTCAACTTCTAAATCAACTCAAACTTCTGCGAGTCATCAGGGTTCTCAGAGCCTAACTTCAGAAGCTAGTTCTACAGGAAGTGAAGTAGGAGTTCATGCAGAGGAAGTGAGCAACTCGACAGTAGCTGGATTAGCTTCTGGTGAGACACCAGCCCTTTCTCCACAGGCTTCTTCATTGACTTCAGAAGTGACAGAGACAGCCACAACAGCGGTAGCGGCGACCGTGATCCAGGAAGATAAGAAGCGTGAAGACCAAGTAGAGGAAACTTCAGACGCGACTTCCGCCAAAACACTTCTGGAACAAAATACGTCTGAAGCAAATTACTTGTCAGCTTGGCAGACCGTTACTTAAATAATGTAACGGATGCACAAGCCCGTTCAGACCTTAGTGAAGCTATTCAATCTGTTCGCACTGAGTTGACAAAAGCTAACAGTTTACTTTCTCAGAATGAGGGAGATTTTGAAGGGCAACGCGATCGTTTAGGTTTGGCTGTTGAGCAAATGATGAGCACCATGCAAAAAACTGGTTTTACAGGAAATGTGGTCGATTCAAACGGTGCTCCAAGCATCGCTATTAATTTGGCAGCAACAACTAATGCTGTTCAAACTTATCGTGATTCAAGTGGTAAGACACAGTATATTTATTCAGGTACTTTGACAGGATCAGATGTTTCTGAGGGTGGGAAAAATACGATTATCAAATCGATGACCTATTCTTATGATACTGGGACCAACAAGACTACTTGGGTTGTAACGATTAAGCCATCCTTTAATACGAATAATGAATTTGGTATTTTAGTAACATCAGATGATACCATTAATTCTCTAACCATGACCTACAATGATAATGGGAATTTGATTAAAACAGAAGATTGGTCTTCAAAATTGACTAAAGCAAGTTCAATGCCCTATTCAAATTTGAAGGCAGTTCGTCAGCAGTGGAGAACCATTGGTGGTGGTGTTGCGGATAATATGCAATGGACAATTGTTACCGAAGGGTCAAATCGAAATCTTTATGTTCGAACTGCAACAGCAATCGTTGAATCAACACTAAAAGGAATTTTGACATCAGATGGGAATACGGCTTATCAACAACGTTATGATGAGTCGCCTCTAGCTGGTTTGGATATTGATGATAAGAATGATGATATTAAGTCGAATTCAGCTAGCCAGTCGGCTTCGACAAGTGCAAGCGAGTCAGCAAGCACCTCGGCTTCACTGAGTGCCTCAACCAGCGCTAGCGAATCCGCAAGTACGTCTGCATCACAAAGTGCTTCAACAAGTGCCAGCGAATCCGCAAGTACGTCTGCATCGCAAAGTGCATCTACAAGTGCGTCAGAGTCAGCAAGCACAAGTGCGTCACAAAGTGCATCAACAAGTGCCAGCGAATCAGCAAGTACATCTGCTTCAATGAGTGCTTCAACAAGCGCGTCAGAATCTGCAAGTACTAGCGCATCGCAAAGTGCTTCAACAAGTGCCAGCGAATCAGCAAGCACAAGTGCATCGCAAAGTGCCTCAACCAGCGCAACCGAGTCAGCAAGTACTAGCGCATCGCAAAGTGCTTCAACAAGCGCATCAGAATCCGCAAGTACCTCAGCGTCACAAAGTGCGTCAACGAGCGCATCAGAATCTGCAAGTACTAGCGCATCGCAAAGTGCTTCAACAAGTGCCAGCGAATCCGCAAGTACCTCAGCGTCACAAAGTGCGTCAACGAGCGCATCAGAATCTGCAAGTACTAGCGCATCGCAAAGTGCTTCAACAAGTGCCAGCGAATCCGCAAGTACTTCAGCTTCACAAAGTGCTTCAACAAGTGCGTCAGAGTCAGCAAGCACAAGTGCCTCTCACAAAGCGCATCAACAAGTGCCAGCGAATCAGCAAGTACATCTGCTTCAATGAGTGCTTCAACAAGCGCGTCAGAATCTGCAAGTACTAGCGCATCGCAAAGTGCTTCAACAAGTGCCAGCGAATCAGCAAGTACATCTGCTTCAATGAGTGCTTCAACAAGCGCGTCAGAATCTGCAAGTACTAGCGCATCGCAAAGTGCATCAACAAGTGCCAGCGAATCAGCAAGCACAAGCGCATCGCAAAGTGCCTCAACCAGCGCTAGCGAATCCGCAAGTACCTCAGCTTCACAAAGCGCATCAACAAGTGCCAGCGAATCCGCAAGTACAAGTGCTTCACAAAGCGCTTCAACAAGTGCGAGCGAATCCGTGGCACCTCGGCGTCACAAAGTGCCTCAACCAGTGCAAGTGAATCAGCAAGTACATCAGCATCACAAAGCGCTTCGACAAGTGCAAGTGAATCCGCAAGCACAAGTGCCTCAATGAGTGCTTCAACGAGCGCGAGCGAATCCGCAAGTACAAGTGCTTCACAAAGCGCTTCAACAAGTGCTTCTGAATCCGCAAGTACGTCTGCATCGCAAAGTGCCTCAACAAGTGCGTCAGAGTCTGCAAGTACGTCAGCATCGCAAAGCGCTTCAACAAGTGCGAGCGAATCTGCAAGTACATCAGCATCGCAAAGTGCATCAACCAGCGCAAGTGAGTCCGCAAGCACATCGGCCTCACAAAGTGCTTCAACGAGTGCTTTGAATCAGCAAGTACGTCCGCTTCCCAAAGTGCATCGACAAGTGCGAGCGAATCCGCGGCAATAACATCCGCTTCCCAAAGTGCTTCAACGAGCGCGTCAGAATCAGCAAGTACCAGTGCTTCGCAAAGTGCTTCGACAAGTGCTTCTGAATCAGCAAGTACCTCAGCATCACAAAGTGCATCAACAAGCGCGTCAGAATCAGCAAGTACCAGTGCTTCACAAAGTGCTTCGACAAGTGCTTCTGAATCAGCAAGTACCTCAGCATCACAAAGTGCATCAACAAGCGCGTCAGAATCTGCAAGTACTAGCGCATCGCAAAGTGCATCAACGAGTGCAAGCGAATCAGCAAGTACGTCCGCTTCACAAAGTGCTTCGACAAGTGCTTCTGAATCCGCAAGTACCTCAGCCTCACAAAGTGCCTCAACAAGTGCGAGTGAATCAGCAAGCACCTCAGCATCCCAAAGTGCATCGACCAGCGCAAGCGAATCAGCAAAGGCCTCAGCCTCACAAAGTGCATCGACGAGTGCATCAGAGTCAGCAAGTACATCCGCATCACAAAGCGCATCAACAAGTGCGAGCGAATCCGCAAGTACATCAGCATCCCAAAGTGCATCAACAAGTGCAAGTGAGTCTGCAAGCACAAGTGCCTCAATGAGTGCTTCGACAAGCGCAAGTGAATCAGCAAGCACGTCAGCGTCACAAAGTGCTTCAACAAGTGCTTCTGAATCCGCAAGTACGTCCGCTTCGCAAAGTGCTTCGACAAGTGCGTCAGAATCCGCAAGTACGTCTGCATCGCAAAGTGCCTCAACAAGTGCAAGTGAGTCTGCAAGCACAAGCGCCTCAATGAGTGCTTCGACAAGTTTGAATCTGCAAGTACTAGCGCATCGCAAAGTGCATCAACAAGTACGTCAGAATCCGCAAGTACGTCAGCGTCACAAAAGTGCTTCAACAAGTGCGAGCGAGTCAGCAAGCACCTCAGCATCACAAAGCGCTTCAACCAGTGCGAGCGAATCAGCAAGCACATCGGCCTCCCAAAGTGCTTCAACAAGTGCTTCTGAATCCGCAAGTACTAGCGCATCGCAAAGTGCATCGACAAGCGCAAGTGAATCAGCAAGTACTTCAGCGTCAATGAGTGCTTCGACAAGCGCCAGCGAATCCGCAAGTACTAGCGCATCGCAAAGTGCTTCAACAAGTGCTTCTGAATCGCAAGTACCTCAGCATCGCAAAGTGCGTCTACAAGTGCGAGCGAGTCCGCAAGTACGTCTGCATCAATGAGTGCTTCAACAAGTGCAAGTGAATCAGCAAGCACAAGTGCATCGCAAAGTGCCTCAACTAGCGCATTAGAATCCGCAAGCGCGTCAGCTTCAACGAGTGCGTCAGAATCCGCAAGTACGTCAGCGTCACAAAGTGCATCAACAAGCGCGAGTGAATCAGCAAGTACGTCCGCTTCACAAAGTGCATCAACCAGTGCAACGAGTGAGTCTGCAAGCACAAGTGCATCGCAAAGTGCTTCAACAAGTGCGAGCGAGTCCGCAAGTACGTCAGCGTCAATGAGTGCCTCAACAAGTGCTTCTGAATCCGCAAGTACTAGCGCATCGCAAAGTGCTTCGACAAGTGCTTCCCAAAGCGCTTCAACCAGTGCGAGCGAATCAGCAAGTACGTCAGCGTCAATGAGTGCCTCAACGAGTGCGTCAGAATCCGCAAGTACGTCCGCTTCACAAAGTGCTTCAACCAGTGCAAGCGAATCAGCAAGTACTTCAGCCTCACAAAGCGCTTCAACCAGTGCGTCTGAATCCGCAAGCACCAGTGCATCAAACTCTGTCATTACAAGTAAGGGAGAGCCTGCGATCCACTCTCTTGATAGCATTGATATTAATAGTGTTATTATCTCGGATTCTATTAGTGTGTCTGTATCTGAGAGCATCTCTGCATCGCAAAGTGTCTCAACGAGCGCCTCAGCCTCACAAAGTGCCTCAACAAGTGCGTCAGAGTCCGCAAGTACCTCGGCTTCCCAAAGTGCATCAACCAGTGCGAGCGAGTCCGCAAGTACCAGCGCTTCTCTAAGTACAAGTATTTCAGCTTCAACCTCAGCACAGTCGTCAGAGACACATGCGAAATTGCCACAAACAGGTGATCAGTCAGCTAATACAGCTACCCTGGGACTTGGTTTTACTAACAGGTTTAGTCGGCTTGGGAGTTGTTGCTAAAAGAAGAAAAGATGAGGATGAGAACGAAGACTATTAGATCGCTCTTGTCATCATGAATAAATCTCTGCTATCTGATACGGGATATATATGAAAGAGAGTGGGACAGAAATCGGTAATTCGTTAGAATTCGATTTCGTCGTCCCACCTCCGCACAGTTGAGTAGGGCTGTAAAAGCTGATGAAATCGGCGTAGTAGAGCCCACTCAACCACTGCGTCTTGCTCGACAATCCAAAATAATTGAGAGGCTAGGACTTTTGTCCCAGCCTCTTTTTTGCATATGATTTATAATTAAAAGCCTTCATTATTTCTATAATGGGGAAAATCGCTTTAGAAATGATGGAATTTTTGAGTGAGGATAAAAGGTAGAAACATATATAATGATGGTATAAAATTATTTACAATTATGTACTCAGAGATCTAAAATTGTGATAAAATGAATAAGATAGGCTGATTTTATAGTCGCCTTTCTAGTTTGTTTATCATTTATCTGATATAATAAATTGTTACTATTTAGAATTAATATTAGAGGAAGAAGAGTATGCACTTTAAACGAACCAAAGGTGAATATCGCGAAACAGATCGCGTGACACGTTTCAAATTAATAAAATCAGGAAAACATTGGCTCCGTGCAGCGACTTCTTATTTTGACTGTTCCGAGTCCTCAAGGGAGGAGTTGACAAGGCCAGCGTCCGAGTACCACAGCTCGAAGAAAACGCACCTTCTTCAGTAAAAGAGCACTTATTAAAGGGATTGTTAACAACGGAGCCTTGTTAACGGGAGCAGCTATGACTTATCGTGTACAAGCGGATGAATCGAATGATGCATCTGCTCTTGAGCGTGCGGTGTCCAGCGACAGATGTATTGGCGGCATCAGACTCAGCTGTTTTAGGTCACTCAACAGAGCCTTCACAAATACAATCACAAACAGAAGCGACGTCAGCCTTGTTTCAGAGTCAGCCTCTGTAGAAGCTTCAGTGTCTCATTCATTGAGTGTGTCAACGAGTGCCAGCGCGAGCACGTCCGCATCTGAGTCAGCATCGACATCGGCTTCAGAGTCCGCCAGCACTTCAGCGTCCCAAAGTGCTTAACCAGTGCCAGCGAACTGCAGAGTAGTTCAACTTTAAATCAACTCCAGCTTCTGCAAGTCACAGGGTTCTCAGAGCCTAACTTCAGAAGTTCTACAGGAAGTGAAGCTCTGAGTTCAGGCAGAGGAAGTGACCAGCTGACAGTAGCTGGATTAGTTTCTGGAGGCACCAGCCTTCTCCGCAGGCTTCTTCATTGACTTCAGGCGTGACAGAAACAGCCACAACAGCGGTAGCGGCGACAACCAAAGAA
>VOFH01002841.1_pt1 | contig 19249 bp, 31 predicted proteins | sample 5384091 | NCBI WGS metagenome assembly VOFH01 (sample SAMN12384727, study PRJNA508395) | human gut metagenome | isolation source: healthy gut G | host: Homo sapiens
ATAATATGCGACGATGTTACTGCCATAGTAATTATTATCGGCCCAAATCACCTGATCGCTGTAACCTTTAGCAGTGCTACGGAATGTCCGGACCAACCATTAAAGCTGCGTCCATGGGAAAGCGAATATGAGATCCGCTTTGATTCCCAGACATTTTCTTGAAATTTGATGTGGTGTTTTTTAATCCAGTATAGTATTTCGTGCTGCTGGAACTTGCCAGCATCTCTCTCACCTTTTCTGCATAACCCCAACACTGCCTGGGGCCGTTGTAACGACTCATATGCTTATATTCGCTTTTGACATAATCAATCGTTGCCGCCGCATTAATGTCGCTTGTGCAAGCGCCCCCGTAAAATTTGCACTTTCACTATTTGCATTAACTTCCTCCGTATTGAACGGTATCAAAATAACCGTCAATACGATTACCATTAGGGAAATGAAAAGTTTTTTCTTCATATGTTCTCCTTACAAAATTGAACAAAGATTTTAACTTATTTCCCCAATACCCATTTCATCTTTACAGATGTTTTTCACAGTATTCTGCGATACTGCAGTTTTCTACAGTCCGGCTTTCTCGCCGCACAGCAGTTCCTGCCATGAAAAATCAGCGAATGATGTGTCCTTGACCAGCGATCCTCCGGCAAAACTTCCATCAAAGCAAGTTCTGTTTCAACACGTCTTTTGCATTGACGAGCCCGATTCGATTTTGCAACCCGGAAGACATGGGTGTCAACGGCGATGCGTTGATGTCCAAAGCCTACCGGACAGCACTACATTAGTTGGGTTTTTCTGCCGACACCCGGCAGTTCTACCAACTTATCGTAGTCGTCAGAACCTGCCCGTCATATTTTTTTCTGCCAAAACCTTTGGCCATATTGACGATATTTTTGATTTGGTTTGTACATGCCGATTCGCTTTATGTATTTGCTGACCTCTTTCTGGATCTGCATCGCCGAGGGCAAAGGCGTCCGGATATGCGGCAAACAAATCAGGCGTAACCTGTTAACACTTTTGTCCGTCGTCTGTGCCGACAATGCCACTGAAACAATCAGTTGAAATACATTTTGATGATGAAGCGCACATTCCGCTTCAGGATAAGTTTCTTCCAAGATATCCAATATCTTATTTATCACTTCTTTTTCATACAAAAGATTATACAAGAAAAAACAAATTTTGACAACCAGTAATCCTTGTGTCAGTAGATGGAATTTCATCTTCCGCATATAATTGACAGTCTTGACAAAATTGTACGACTGCTGCCTGACATATAATTGTATACAGTTATTAAGGAGGAACAAAATGTCAATCATTCAATATTTAGAGGACGGTAAGACTAGTAACCAACCATTGTCTACTAATCTCTACTCAGAACTGCAAGAGGATATTCTCACAGGAAAATTAAAAGCAGGCGAAAAACTCACAGAACAAAAGATCTGCGACGAGTATAAAGTGAGCAGGACTCCTGTTCGTGAAGCCCTGCGCCAGTTAGAAATGGACGGACTGATTGAAAATATTCCCAATAGAGGCGCCTTTGTATTAGGACTTTCAGAACAGGACATTGAAGATATGTATGTGCTTAGAAAAGCCTACGAAATACAAGCGGTGCGTTGGGCCATTGAAAGAATTACTGAAGAAGAAATCAACGAACTGGAAGAGACTTTTGAATTCATGGAATTTCTACACGATGAAAAAACGATATCAACAAAATGCTCAACATCAATACTGCTTTTCATCAAATCATCTACAATGCAACACATAACAGAATGCTGAAACAGCTTTTGTCTTCTTATCAAGTTTATTTGAAACACTGTAATCCATCTAATTATTATGCACCAGACTACCTAACCAATGTGCTGAAGGAGCATAAAGCGATATTTGATGCTTTCATGGCTAAAGACGTCGAAGGAGGCGCTCTCGCCATGAGCATTCATATGGATAATTCGGGAAGCCGGAAGTTTAAATAATCTTGATGTAAAATCCAAAATCTCGACTGTGTTAATTTACGATAGTTTTAAAAAAGGATTGTCTCAAAGGGAGACAATCCTCAATTTTGCTCTATTTTGTTGTAAACAAAGCGCTTCTCCGTTGGAATCGATGACCACAGTGTCGCCGTCAACAATCTCACCTTTAATCAGTTTTGACGCCAGCTGTGTTTCCACGTTCTTCTGCAGGTATCTCTTCACCGGTCTTGCACCGTAATTCGGATCATAAGATTCTCTTGCGATGAATTTTTTACCCTTATCTGTCAGTTCCAGTTTGACATCACGCTCAGCCAGGCGGTGTTCCAAACCGACCAGTGACAGCTCGATGATTTTGACGATCTGCTGCTCCGTCATGGGCTGAATACGACGATGTCGTCAATTCTGTTGAGGAACTCTGGTCTGAAGTAATTTTAAGCTGATTTTCCACATTTTCCTTTGTCGCCGCATCGATAGAGCCGTCGGCCTTGATATTGTCAATTAACTCACTGCTGCCGATATTGGACGTCATGATGATAATCGTATTTTTAAAGTCTACGGTTCTTCCTTGATTATCGGTCAAACGCCCATCGTCCAACAGCTGAAGCAAGATGTTAAATACGTCAGGATGAGCTTTTTCAATTTCGTCGAAGAGAATAACGCTGTATGGACGCCTTCTTACGGCTTCTGTCAGCTGACCGCCTTCGTCATAACCTACATATCCTGGAGGCGCGCCTACTAGTCTGGATACAGAATGCTTCTCCATATATTCTGACATGTCAATTCTAATCATGTTTTTTCTCAGTATCAAAGAGGGCTTCTGACAAGGCTTTGGCCAGCTCTGTCTTACCTACCCCTGTTGGACCGAGGAAAATAGAAAGAGCCAATGGGCCGGTTCTCTTCCTTCAGACCCGCTCTAGCCCTTAAAATAGCCTCAGAGACCGACAAAACACCCTTCTTCCTGGCCGACTACCCTTTGTGTGCAGAATATCTGGCAATTTCAGCAGTTTTTCCTTTTCAGATTCTACCAGCTTTGCAACAGGAATCCCTGTCCAGCCGGAGACTACATCGGCAATTTCTTCTTCACCGACTTCTTCTTTTAATAGACGATTCTCTTCTGAGTTTTCATTGCTGCGTTTTCTTCTTCCAGCTTTTTTCTCTAATTCGGGCAGCACGCCATATTTCAGCTGTGCTAATTTTTTCAAGGTCGTAGTTTCTCTCAGCCTCTTCCATCTGATGCTTTACTTCTTCAATCTGTTCTTTCGTGCCTTTCAGTTCGGTGATTGCTTTTTTCTCATTTTCCCACTGTGCCCGCATAGAGGCATTTTCTTCTTTCAGTTGGGCCAATTCTTTTCTCCAGGGTTTCCAGCCTTGCCTTTGAGCCTCTGTCGGTTTTCCTTGCCAAGGGCTTGCTTCTCAATTTCAAGCTGCATGATTTTTCTGGAGATTTCATCCAGCTCTGTCGGCATACTGTCAATTTCCGTTCTGATCTTTGAAGCCGCCTCGTCCATCAAGTCAATCGCCTTATCAGGCAGGAATCTGTCAGAGATATACCGATCTGACAAGGTCGCACAGGCAATCAGAGCGTTATCTGTGATTCTGACGCCGTGGTGTATTTCAAAACGTTCCTTCAAACCTCTCAAAATAGAGATGGTATCCTCAACCGACGGCTGGTCGACCATGACCTTTTGAAAACGCCTCTCTAGCGCAGCGTCCTTTCTCGATATACTTTCTGTATTCGTCTAAGGTCGTCGCACCGATGCAGTGCAGTTCTCCTCTGGCCAGTTTTGGCTTCAGCAGGTTTCCTGCATCCATGGAACCTTCCGTCCTGCCAGCGCCGACGATGTTATGAATCTCGTCGATAAATAAAATGATTCTTCCTTCCGATTTCTCGACTTCGTTTAAAACGGCCTTTAATCTCTCTTCAAATTCTCCACGAAATTTAGCGCCTGCAATTAAAGCGCCCATGTCCAGGGCAAAGATGGTTTTATCCTTTAGTCCTTCCGGTACGTCTCCGTTAAAATTCTCTGTGCTAGCCCCTCTACGACCGCGGTTTGCCGACTCCCGGTTCACCGATAAGAACAGGATTGTTTTTGGTTCTTCTGGACAAAATCTGAATGGCATGTCTGATTTCGCTGTCTCTTCCGATACAGGGATCCAGTTTTGCCGTCCCTGGCCATTTCCACCAAGTCGCGGCCATATTTGTTCAAGGCGTCATAATTCTCTTCTGGATTCTGACTGGTAACTCTCTGATTGCCTCTGACTTTTGACAGGGCATCCAGGAATTTATCTTTTTTATATCATATTTAGAAAAAATCTTAGCAGATGGTGTTCCTCTTTCTCCCTAAAAAGGGCCAGATAAATGTGTTCCTACACTGACATATTCATCTTTGAATTTGTCAGCATTTTTCTCAGCATCTATCAAAAGCTGATTCAGTCTTCTCGAAAGAATAGATATTATCTGCTGCCCTGACACTTTGGAAGCTTTTCCATCTGTTCCTCAAGATCGGCAATCAGTGACGTCGGATCCACCTCCATGTATTTCAGAAGCTTTGGAATCAGTCCATCCTTCTGCATCAGCAAAGCCAGATACCAGATGTTCTCCGTCCAGCATCTGATGTCCCTCAGAAATGGCTATATTTTGACAGTCCATGATAGCTGCCTGTGCGTTCTGTGTAAAATCTCTCTAGGTTCATAATGTTCACCCCCAAATCATGTAACATTTATTCAGTTTAGCTTTATTTTTAATCTCTAGTCTTATTCTATACCTATTAAAACAAAAAGTAAATTTTTTAGCACCTCACATATAGAGTGCTAATAATTCTTCATCTCATCTTTGACTTGGAATAACTTACAACCGCTGTATGGGGAAGTCAATGGTTTTGGAGTATGGAATTTTAAAATATTTTGATTCAGTCCAAAAGGAACAGTCTGCAGATTTTATCTGCGGGCCTCATGCTTTCTAAAAATAATCGTATTTACCAGCCAGCTGCATAAACGAAGTCAACTCCTGGAGTCAGTATATAATCTGTGACATTTAAAATATCAGGACTAATAATATTAAAAATCCTTTGTCATATACTTTGTAATACCATGAATACTTCTCCAGATTAAAAAATCTGGGTTACAATGCCGAATCCATCCAATGGAGGCACTGGAAGCAGGTTGAAGATCATCAAAACCAGGTTGATTAGAATGACATACTGAAAGATATTCACAGCACAATACTTCCAATTCTCCAAAGGCCCAGGCTGGATTGACAGATATTATAATCCGCAAGATGAAGGTAAAGATGATGGCGATGAAAAAGTTCATGGCTACACCGGCAATAGATACCAGAAATTCGTCTCTTCTTCTGTGCTTATAATATCTGGGGGTCAATCTGTACCGGTACGCCCCAGCCAAATCCTGCCAAAAAGCAATGCGATGAATCCAAAGGGATCAATATGCGCCGCCGGGTTGATGGTCAATCCCCCTGCAGTTTCGGTGTAGGATCTCCTAAAGCATAAGATGCTATGCCATGAGCAAATTCATGGAAAGAGAGGCCGATAATGATGCCTGGAAGCATGAGCAGTTCGCTCATGAGCCAATCCATTGGATTTTCAAACCTGCCCTTCTACAATATTCAGTATGACCAGCATGATTAGAATGACAAATGCTGGCGATTTAACAAAACGTTTCAAAATTAATTCTTTCCTTTCCCAATATATTTCATCATATTTTATCACAGAATTGAACAATTTGAAATATTATATTACAAAGATGGCCTTTATGGTCAAAAATGAAAGGTGGTTTTTATGAATAATTCTCTTGTGTGTATCGACGTTTACACTGTTACAGCAGGTGATACACTTTTATACCATTGCAGATAAATACGATCTGCCTGTAAGTCTCTTAATGAAGGTGAACTGCATTACCAATCCGTATAATCTGGAGATTGGAACAAGACTATGCATCCCTGGAGACGAATCTCAGCTTACAAAACCAGAAGAAAAACCAATGCCTTCAATGAAGGTTCATGTCGTAGAAGCTGGCGACACCTTGTACTTAATCGCAAAAAAACATGGCGTAAAATTAGACGATGTCATGAATGCGAACCCAAATATCGATCCATATAATTTAATGATCGGTACAGAACTTTACATCCCACTCTAAACTATGATAAAATGATAAAAAACTAAGGAGGAACGTTAGATCTGTGAAGATACAAATACGGCTCCAGCATGCAAGCCGTGCAAGATTAAAGGAATTTTTAACAGACAGCATACGCCCATCGAAAAAGGGCTTATGGTTGCAGGCGGACTTATGGCCGGAATTGTGATCGGTATGGTCATCTCCCCAATTCGAGGCGGAATTGGGCTTGAGGTTTCTCTCGGCTCTCACAATGGCTGCGGCAATTACGATAACGACTGTAGCAAAACAACCAGAAAATCATGATGTTCAAGAATAAAAGACGGCGCTTTATTTACGCCGTCTTTTTTTCTATTCCTTCTTTACAGTTGGTCAGTCTGCTCTCTTTACCAAAGATAAATTCTTTTTTCGTCGCAAAGGATTTTTCTTCTAACTCCATATCAAACTGATATTTTCAATTGGCAGACCTTTGCTTTCTGCTGCCGCTTTGATGATTTCCATGGTCAGTTTCGGACTGACTACCAGCATTGGCGCCAGAGTATTGGTGAAGATAGCATTCTTTTTGAAATCCTTCTTCCCGATTTTTGCCAGTATTGCCATAACCGTAAATCAACTTTCCAAAAGGTTCCTCACCTTGATTGATAAAATCAGCCATTTGAATCTGGTTTCCGATAATTTCCATCTCTGCGCCGTGGTAACTGCAGGAAAAATATATATCGTCTCCATAGACGGCTTCATTTCTCTGGCTTCTACTTCCTAAGAGTCCCATTCCTTCGAATTCACTGCCATCTGTTCGTACTACTTTGCTGCCCCATAGTGCAATAGAGGTCCCTGTTACAACCATCGGCCTTCCGGCTTCTACAAAATTCTGAAACAGTTCTTTATAAGGTTTCAGCCAATCTAATATGGTAGGATAGGATGCGATTTCTCCCGGCGGACAAAAATGACGTCATAATCCATCGCGTCAAAATTCTCTGTCTCAAAGTCAACTTTTTCGATCTGTGCCTGAAAACCTGCCAGCTCTGCAAAACGAGCCAGAGCTAATATATTGCCTCTTTCGCCGTGAAGATACAATGTGTCCGGGAAGAGCCATGCTATTTTCATCGTATTCATTTATCTTCCCTCCTTTTCGATATACTTTTTTCATATAGTAGAACGTATGAATCCACGTAATCAGATAGATATTATCTGTTTCAACGCTTTCAATTTCTTTGAAAATGGTGTCCACCTCTTCTGTATCAGCGATGGAAATCATGGACTTGTCCACCTTCGTAAATCAATCTATTTGCAGTGTCATAGCAGACTCTGTCAGAGAAGCAGAAATACTTTTCCACATTGGACTGTACTAGTTTATCTAATTGGCAGTCAAATGCGTAAAAGGAGTTGGCATAGTGTGGAATCATGTCAATCAGCGGACACAATCCCAAACATACCATCTTTTTTCCGGATCTGCCGCCATGACGTTGATACAGGTCTGTAAGGTCTCTGGATTTTCCTGCTTGATTCTCATATATTTGATTGTCTTGCCTTTTATATTTCAAGATTTCAAAACGGCCGCCCACGTTTTTGAATTCTCCGAAAGCCTTTGCCGCTTCTGCGGGACTGATGTCGCCCAGTTCTTTGGCAACGGCTAAAGCGCCGGCATAGTTATAGCACATATACGGCGTGTCATATGGCATATTGAAGCTTACGTCCTCAAATTTAAACGAACGATCAGCAAAATTTACATCGGTAACCGTATAGTCTGCTGTGTCGTCACTTCTGTGTCCGCAATTGACACAGTGGAATTTGCCAACTCCGTCGTTGTTATAATAGTCAAAGACAATTTTATGTCTGCACTTCGGACAGGCCATGGTCGGATAAGTACCGTCCTTGGTAAAGACTCTTCGTGCCGTTCTACGCCATAGGTGATGATTTTGTCGCTATTCTCGTCAAAAAGACTTGGTGCGCGGCTCTTCGTTATTCAGAAACAGACGCACATTGCCGCCGATTGTAGGAAAGAGCTTCCTGTAGATAAAATCCGGATCGCCGTTACGCTGCACCTGGTCCTTCTGCAGGTTGGTAATCATAATGTTCTCTGCCGGCAGCTGTTTGTAAATCAACGGCAGATATCTTTCGTCCGTCTCAAAGATGATGTAGTCTGCCTTTATCTTTCCTGTCAGCGTAGAAGCTTTTGAAAGAGCTGTAGCGACGCCGTAGATCAAATTTGCGCCTTCCAGGTTTGCAATGATCTTTTACCGTTACTCTTAAATATGTGGTGAACTAGGTTCGTCGTAGTAGATTTTCCGTTGGTTCCTGTGATAAAGAGAACCTTTGCGTAGTCAATTCCTTAAAATGAGCTACCATCTGCGGATCAATTTTCATGGCTTTTTCTCCAGAGAAGTTCGAGCCTCTGCTCTTGTCCACAATATTGATGATGACGTTGATTATCTTTGCAAACCAAAGTGCAATATAAAATTTCATTCTTCCCCCTCCTAATGGTCCTTGCCACAGTTTCTTGAAAAAGAAACTGATGGAAGACTAACTTATGCTATAACGCCTCGCAAACGTAGTGAGCGACTTGGCATGTTTGTCGTATAATGGTCCTTGCCACAGTTTCTTGAAAGAAACTGATGGAAGTTCTTATGCTTTAAATCCCCAAGAGGGGCAAGCATTTTGCGTTGCCCGATTGGACGGATTTAGTCGTAAAATTATAGTATATCTGAAAGCAATCTTGAAATCGCTTCTTTAAACTTAATTTAACAGATCGATTATTGTAGTCTTCTAAAGTCAGTTCATGGCCGTGTTCAATATCTTTCATGAACTGATCGTCCATTTTCTTTGCAAACCCTTCAGGTCTTCGCGTGAAGAAAACCGCTGTCATAGATGTACACCCTCCCCTGGATCTGATCAGTTCTCCACCAATAGGCATAGGTCGCCCAATAGACAAAGATATGATCTGGCATGCAGGGAATCATAATCCTCACGTCTACTCCTGACTGTGCAGCCATTTTCAGCGATTCCAGCATACTGGGATCTGGAATGAAATATGGGGTTTGAAGGTATACCGTCTTTTCTGCATAAGTAATCATTCTCATCATGGAGCGTTTGATTTCTTCCCTCACTGAATTAGGTCCGCTGGAAACAATCTGTATGGGGGATGCGCCTTTATCCTCCATGGGATTAAAATATATTTCTGCCAGTTCAATGTTTTCTTTTTGAAGCAAAACGCCAATCCATAACAAAAGTAGCGTTGAGATCCTGTACCGCACTGCCGCGTATCTTGATATGGGTGTCACGCCAATATCCGAATCTCCGCTTAAATCCCAGATATTCGTTGGCAATGTTAAATCCGCCGATATAACCTTCTTTACCGTCTATGACGACAATTTTTCTGTGATTTCTGTAATTTAACTTCAGATTAATATATTTCAATTTGGGCTTAAAAATATGCAACTTTGCCGCCAGCTGCCAGAAAATCGCGCAGTTTTCTGTTAGTGATAAATCTTGACCCCATAGCGTCCATCATCAGCTTTACTTCTACGCCCTCCCGGGCCTTCTGTGTCAAAGCCTCGAGAAACTTTTTACCCACCATATCGTCTTTGACGATATAATACATGACGTTGATAGATTTGGTGGCATGATTGATATCTCTCATCAGCTTGTGAAACATCTTCTTGCCATCATCAAAAATCTCTATATCGTTATTCTGCGTCAGATAAGATGCACCATACACCTGATTTAGTTTTATCATGTGCTTCCACTTTTCTGCAGTATCATTTACAAATTCAAATTTTCCGTTATCGATGCTTTCAATTTGGTATTTTAATTCCTCTGTGATGACGCTTTTTTCACTGTCTGTCAATTTATATATCTTTTGTCTGGAAATATTTTGCGCCAGTATCATGTAGAAAAATATACCCGCGATGGGCAGAACAAAAGAACTAAAATCCAAGCAAGTGAAGCTGCTGGATTTTTTCTTTCTAAGAATATAATAGCCAGTGCGATGATTAAGTTGATACTATAAATAAACGCAGTCCAATCGTGTTCTGTGAAAAAGCTGATAAAATATGTCATTCAATATACCCCATTTTGATTTTAGAATTACCATTAATGGGAATATTTTATCACAAATCTGCAAGAGAATCCATAAATTTTATCGTTCTTCAGTAAATATTATGCCCGCATTAACTTACATAATTTGGATTATTTCTTGATTTTACCAATTTCATGCGATATAATATTGGTAAATAATTACAGGAGGTAGATTTATGAATCAAGCAGCTGAACCAAAACGAAATCATCAGGACACTGTTTTCCGTATGCTTTTTTTCTGAAAAAGAAAATGCAATTGAATTGTTCAACGCACTAGAGGATACAAACTATGGCCCTGATACAGAGGTGGAATTCACCACTTTAGAAGATGCGGTCTACACAAACCTGAAAAACGATCTCGGATTTATCATCGACAAACAATTTATCATTTTGACGGAACATCAAGCTGCTATCAATCATAACATGCCCCTTCGCCAATTGGAATACATAGCAAGAACCTATGAAAAGCTAGTAGACGCAGTCGCACTATATGGCAGTAAAAGGGTCAAAATCCCCACTCCTGAATTTTTGTCGTCTATACAGGCAGTCAGAAGTGGAAAACAACGACATTAAGATTATCTGATAGTTTTTGCATAAACCACCGGAAAATTCGGTAGAACTTGTGGTAAAAATCATTAAGATGCATTATAATAATGATGACGAACAGAGCCAGAAAGTTTTGGAGCGGAGCGAAAAACTACGGGGTTACAGCCTTTTACTGGAATGCATTAAGGACTACCGCAGCCAAGGAAAAAGACGCAAAAGAGGCAGTCAATATGGCTATCCAGCGCTGTATCAGTGAAGGTATCCTAAAAGACTTTCTCGAGAAAAACAGTCCGGAGGTGGGGGAGTATGTTGTTCAAGGAAATCACAAGCGAAGAATTTGCTGAAATCAGAGCGAAGGAAGCAGCCGAAGAATACTACAACAAAGGCCGCAGCGAAGGCATCGAGCTTGGTATCACCAATCTGATAGCCGCCTACAGAGAATTCCATCTGTCAGATGACCAGATTCTAAAAAGTTGATAGAAAAGTATCAGATAGAAGAGACAGAGGCTTTGGCCTATCTGGAAAAATCCAAATAATAAAAACCAAAAGACCTGAAACAATCGTTTCCATTACGACAGTTTCAGGTCTTTTCGATTACAATATGATACAGATAAAATAGTCTTTTCCTTCGTTGCTGATCTTCTGCAGCGACCTCTGCACTTTGACCTGCAGTGTCTCTGGCATAGATGTCAGTTTGCCGTCCATCTGTTCAACAACCAGATCCTGCAGAGATTTACCGAAAAGATTTGTATCCCAAATCTCGTTTTCTTCCTCGGAACCCGAGAATTTCTCCATCAGGAAACTTGCCAAATCTGCAGACTGTTGTTCAGTGCCCACAATCGGAGAAATCTCAGTACTGATATCCGTTCTAATGATATGCAGACAAGGCGCAGATGCCACCAGTCTGACACCGAATTTATTGCCCTGTTTAAAGACCTCTGGCTGCCCAAGATTCATCTGCTGCAGCTTCGGGTGGACGATGCCGTATCCGGTGCGGCTCACACTGCTGAGCGCTTCTTCCATATCGTCATAAGCCTGCTTCGCTTTGGAATATTCTTTTAACAGCAAGAATAGTTCACGATCGCTGGCTACTGGATGATTGAGCAGTTCCTCAATAATCTGATAATAAAGACCATCTTTCAGCTGAATCTCAATGATGACTCTGCCTGTGGCCATTTCACAGCTGACCACGCTGGCCTTCTTTACATTCTCGTTGGCCATGATGGCTTGAATCGACGGTTCTACACTGCCCATAGTGTCAACGGTATCCATCCAGGAAAGAACGGTACCTACAATGCCAGCTTTGATCCAGTGGTCTGGTGACAGCGCATCCATGTATTCTGGAAGATCGATAAACACTTCGCTGACTGGGAACTGCCCCAGCAGTTCGTCAAAGATTTTCTCTGGAATGTCCTTTTCCATGGTAGCGCAGTTGGCTGGAATGACCGGCGCCGCATATTTCGTCTGCAGTTTTTTCGCCAATTCCTTTGTTTTATATGACGAAGGTTCGCTGCTGTTTAATATGATTACAAAAGGTTTACCAAGCCTGCTTGAGCTGGTTAGCTGTTTTCTCTTCTGCTTTTATGTAATTCTCTCTCGGATTTCGCCAAAACTTCCATCACAGGTGACCATGATACCAACAGTTGAATGGTCTGTAATTATTTTTCCGTTCCCCGTTCAGCTGCGACTTCAAAAGGCATCTCTTCCTCATCCCAAGGAGTCTTTACCATCCTGCTCTTTCCATCCTCCTGATGTCCGAGCACGCCTGGAACAAGATAGCCGACACAATCCACCAGTCTCATAGACATGGATGCATTGTTAATTTTTACTTTTACAGCTTCTTCAGGAACAAATTTAGGTTCTGTCGTAGTAATGGTCCTGCCATCACCACTCTGCGGCAGCTGATCGACTACTCTGGTCTTGACATATGTGTTCTCGATGCCCGGCACAACAAACAGTTCCATAAATCTCTTGATAAATGTAGATTTACCTGTCCTCACTGGGCCTACAATTCCTGCATATATCTCTCCGCCTGTTCTCTCAGCTATACTCTTATAAATATTTCCATCAGTCATACCTTCATCCTCTTTCTCACATAACTCTATAAAAATAGTATGAAGGAAGTACTGAATATATTCATCTATTCTACAATTTTGTATTGAATTGCATTAATAATTGCCGCAGCTATATTACTGCCGCCTTTTTCTGCCTCTCGCTACAATGCAGGGTACGCCTGAATCAATCATCATTTCTTTAGATTCCACCACGTTGACAAATCCCACCGGTACGCCAACTACGGCTACAGGAGAAAGCTTCCCCGCCTTTACCAGGTCACAGATGGACATCAAGGCTGTCGGCGCATTACCGATAGCAAAAATAACTGGTCCATCCAGGCGGCTGGCCTTTTCCATACTGACAAGAGATCTGGTCACGCCTCGTTCCTTTGCTTCAGCAGCCACGTCCGGATCGCCGATGAAGCAGAGGACTTCTCCGCCGTATTTTTTCAATCCGTTTTTTTGTTGATGCCGGCGCGGGCCATGGTCGTGTCTGTCACAATGTATGCGCCGTTTTTATGGCATCCTGCAGCTTTTCAATGACGCCGTCACTAAAGTACATGCTGTCTGCATACTCGAAGTCAGCAGAAGTGTGAATGCACCTCTTGATGACTGCTTCATATCTTGGGTCCAACACCTTGTCACCTAAGATTTCACTGATGATTTCAAAACTTTTTGTCTCTATCTGGTCTGGTTTTTACGTTTTCTATTTTCATTATCCTTCTATACCTGCCCTTGCTGGGATTCCCCTTGTCGAATGGGTGTTTTACTTTGTCAATTCTGGAAACATAGTCTGCCAGTTCCACCAGCTGGTCGGTAGGATATCTGCCGGTCAGTACGACTTCCAGCTGCTCAGGTCTGTTTTTAAGAACGATGCGACCACTTGGTCGTCCAAAAGTCCTGCCTCGATCGCTCCCAGACACTCGTCCAACACCAACATATCATAGTGATCTGTCTCTAACATTCTCACCATATCTGCAAACTGCTGTGCGTTGACCGTTCTCGTTTCCTGTTTTCCTCTTCTGTCATCTGAAAGAGAACTTTTTGATCGGTTTCGTACCTAGTACTTCAATGCCTGGCAAGTTTCGCAGCACATTCAGTTCGCTGCTGTCTCCTGATTTTAGAAACTGCATGAAGAGAACATGCAGACCGTAACCGCAAGCTCTCACTGTCAAGCCTACAGAACAAGTCGTTTTGCCCTTTCCTTCATACAATAGATATGAACTAATCCTAAATCGTTTTTCATTCCTCTACCTCCTAATGGAGTTGCCCCAATTTGCGTAGCAATTGCTGGGAACTCCTTATGCTTTTGCGCCACAGCTTTAGCTGGCTTGGCATAGTCGTAATGGGTTGCCCCAATTTGCGTAGCAATTGTTGGGAACTCCTTATGCTTTGGGAGACCTAGCCCGATTCAGCGAAGCAGAATCGCTAGCAGGTCCCCTGCGAAAAGATGCAGCGCTTCAGCGCGTGGCATGACGGCTCATTCCCAAGAGAACAAACGCAGTGCTGTTCGATTGGTGAATTAAGTCGTACCATTAACAATCTTGTAAAGCAATTCCATGTCCAGGGATTTTCGAAGCCCCTCAGCCAGTATATCATACTGCGTCTGTTTGTGCGCCTCAATATCAAAAGCTTTTACATCCGAAAGTCCAGGCCTTTGGCTGCCAGCAGCCCTTCCACTATGGTCCTGGCGATTTCTTCCTTTGTCAAAGACACCGTGAATATAAGTACCGTAGACGTTTCCTTCGTTGATGATATTGCCCCTCAACACCGGACACACCCATGTGAATCTCATAGCCCTGGTACGCTTTGGCCTGAAAGACCCGCAAAGATACCGTCAACACCGGACAAAATGCCGCTGGCAAGCTGTCCGTACCTTTTGATCTTCAAAGATCGTACTGTGGGGCAATAACCCGATGCCGGCCATATCGCCGCCGTGTTCCACACCGTTTGGGTCAGAGAGAGACTGTCCCAGCATCTGGTATCCACCGCAGATTCCAAAGATCGGTTTCCCTTTAGCGTAGAACTTGAGAATGGAGGCTTCCAGTCCTGACTGTCTGAGCCACAGCAAATCAGACATGGTATTCTTTGTCCCTGGCAGCATAATCATGTCAGGCTCCCCTAATTCGCCTACAGAACCAACATATCTCACATTCACCCCTTCTATGTATTCGAAAGGATTAAAGTCCGTAAAATTGGAGATTCTCGGTGTTCTGATCACAGCAATATCGACCAAAGCGTCCCCTTTGCGGCTCACAAATCTGTCAGTGAGGCTGTCCTCATCGTCTACATCCAGATGCATATAAGGAACCACTCCGACTACGGCACCTGAATAATATCCTCCAGCATGTGCAGACCTGGCTCAAGAATTGTTACGTCGCCTCTGAATTTATTGATGACCACACCTTTGACTCTGGCTTTTTCCTTTTCGTCAAAAGAGCAGCATGGTCCCTGCCAAAGAGGCAAAGACACCGCCTCTGTCGATATCTCCCTACCAAAAGCACCGGCGCGTCAGCCATTTCGGCCATGCCCATGTTGACAAGGTCATTATCTTTCAAATTGATTTCCGCCGGACTGCCCGCACCTTTCCAACACGATAACGTCATATTCAGCCGCCAGGCTGTCAAAAGCCTCCCCTTTACGGCGCCTCTGAATTCGTCCTTTTTTTTCATAGAAATCCTTAGCAGAAAAGTTGCCGTATACTTCACCATTGATGATAACTTGAGCCTTCATCGCTGGTCGGCTTCAGCAAAATCGGATTCATCCTGCAGTCAGGGGTTAATCTGGCAGGCCTCTGCCTGCATAACCTGCGCTCGCCCCATTTCCATTCCATCTTTTGTAATATAGGAATTCAGCGCCATGTTCTGAGATTTAAACGGAGCAACCTTATAACCGTCTTGCTTTAATATTCTGCAGATGCCGGCTGCCAGAAGACTTTTACCAGCATTTGAGCAGGTTCCCTGTACCATAATTGTTTTAGCCATTGGTTTGTTCCTCATTTCTCTTAGTTACTTGGGCGAGGCTCTCTAAAAAATAGGTATTTTCTTCTCTGGTCCTCACCGCAATGCGGTAATAATGTTCATTCAGCGTCATATAGTTAGCGCAGCTTCTAATCATAATATCAAAAGCCGATAAAGGTTCAATTAAATCTGCTTCGCTTTTGAAGAACACGTAGTTTGCTTTCGGTCCATAGGTTTGATACCCCAGTTCCGCAAGGCCACGCAGAAGATAATCCCGGTTCTCCTTGACATAAGCCTTGGTTTCTTCCACAAAACCGGAAAGCTGCATGGCTGCTATGCCGGCTTTTTGACGCCGGTGTTGAAACGGACCAGGGCTGCAGACAACCGTTAATCAAGTCGGCGGTCTCTTCATCACTGCAGATGCAGTAACCCAGACGAAGACCGGCCATAGCGTAAATCTTCGTAAAGGCCTTCAGAATGATGACTTTTTCTAGTTGATCTACAGATGCCATAATAGAATAATTTTCTTCTTCATCGAGGAATTCACAGAAGCATTCGTCAATCATCAGATAAATGCCCTTCTCAGCACACAGCCCCGCTAGCCGCAGTACGAACTCTTTCTCCACCGGAATACCCGTAGGATTGTTCGGGTTGCAAAGGAACATCATATCATAGGAGTTGTCAAAAGGTCAAAGATATCATTCTGAATTTGGAAGCCTTTTTCTTCCTTTAACAGATAATGGTCTATTTTTCTGCAGTCTGCTGCTGCCAAAGCCTGCTCATATTCAGAAAAAGTCGGAGACAATAAGCGCTTTAGCAGGTTTCAGGGCCAGCGTGCTTCTGAAAATGATGTCTGCTGCGCCGTTTCCGCAGCAGATCAGTTCTTCCCTGTACTTGATGAAATTTACTGATTTCTCTAACTAACTCCCCGATTAAAAGGGTCGGGATAACTTTCATATTTGTCAATATTGCCGATGACTGCCTGCTTTACTGTTTCCGGCATGCCCAGCGGATTCAAGTTAGCTGAAAAGTCATATACCTTGTGATCGAACTTATAAATATTTCCGCCGTGTGTCTCTTTTTATCATAAATATACCACCAAAATTAGTCTGATTCCTTCAAAGATGATGAGGCTCAAGAGGGACGCAACGTACATGAGATTCGTTGCTTTCACGATATCTTCCGCCGAAACCGCTCTATTGTCATCGCCGATCGTCTTTTTCTTATATAGCTTTCCAAAATAAAAGGCGTCCCCTGCCAGCTGGATGTTTAGAGCGCCCGCACAGGCAGATTCCGGATTTGCACTGTTGGGACTGGCGTGATTATGTCGATCGCGCAAAAAACCCTCCAGGCGTTTTGCCATCCAGTCCGACTAAAAACGCACCGATCACCATGGCCATCCCTGTAATCCTTGCGGGAATAAAGTTCAAGATATCATCAATAATGGCTGAGAATTTGCCAAAATAGAGGTATTTTTCGTTTTTATATCCCACCATAGAGTCAGGGTATTGACGCCTTTATATAAAAACCGAAAGGCGCTCCGCCGAGAAGCATAAAAATCATCGGTGCGATCACACCGTCAGAGGCATTTTCTGCCACGGTCTCCACTACAGCTTTCGTAATCTGCTTAAAGTCGAGGCTTTCGGTATCCCGACCCACAATCCAGGACAGATATTTTCTGGAGTTCTGTAAATCGCCTGCTTTGATGTATTTATACACTCGCATACTCTCTTGTTTCAGAGATTTACCCGCAAAAAATCTGATAACAGAACAAGGTTTCGACCACGTACCGCAGCCAAAGGATTAATCAGCGCCAGACCCTTCAGCAGAAAAAAGGCACTGCAAAGGATGTCGCAACGACGATCAGGTTCAGAAAGATTCCCGCAATCAATGCTCTCTTTTACTTTCCGGAAAAATTCTGCCAAGTATCGTTTCACACCCGCTGATTAGAAGTCCGATCAGACGAATAGGATGCGGCAGCCAATATGGATCGCCAGATCAGATCAATAGAAAGGCCACGGCGACGATGATGACTATCTCCATAACCGTCCTCCAAACTCACCGCATTTCCTGACAAAAAATTCTCCGCAAAGCGGCGATTGCTCCACAGATGGAGATGAGGATAACCTGCAAAAAGATGGTATCGCTCGCCACGACGGCCTGCCAGCACTTGCCGCTGCTCTTTGCTGTAAAACCATCCCTTGATGATCTGTGTCACTGTAATGGAACTCATGACACCTAATCTGCTCTCCTGCTTTGCACATCAAATTATCCCGGTTGGCAGTGGAGGGTCTTGTAGCCAAAATCGAACCAGCCCTCTGTCATATGGGAATTGCCGTCGATAACACCTACGGTCTCAAAAGTTTCGCCATCCTTCGTGATGGTGCGGCCCAGGTATACCATGAACCCACCGCACTCCGCATAAATCGGCATCCCTTTTCCTGCCGCTTCTTTGATTGAAGACATCATAGACTGATTTGCCGTCAAACGCTTCAGATGCTCTTCGGGATAGCCTCCTCCTAAAATCAATCCGCAGATGCCTTCCGGCAGTGCATCGTCTTCCATAGGTGAAAAAACACCAGCTCACCACCTAAAGCTGTGGGGAATTCAAAATTATCTTCATAATAAAAACACAAAGGCTTTGTCTTTGGCGACACCGATCTTCACTGGCTTTTTGCAGACCGGAGTTATTTTAAGCTCTTCATATGTAGCTCTGGCGTGGATTCTGCCAAGGCGAGAATGCCGTCCAGATCCAGTGACTCTGCTGCCGCCTTTCCCATTATTTCGATTTTCGTTTTTAAGTCTTCTATCTCCTGGGCCGTTACAAGTCCCAGATGTCTGCTGCCGATTTCCCGCTTCTTTCAGTTGAGGAAGAAATCCATAAACCTTAGGTTCAATTTTTCCTCAATCATTTTTTCGATATACTGGATACATTCCTTTGCGCAATTGTTCAGAATCACCCCTGCACTTGATTTTCAGCAGGAATTAGAGATAGCCGGAAATCTCGCTTCAAGGGAGAGCTCTTACTTTTACATTGACGATCAAAAGTTCCAGCGTCTGGGTTTTCCAGAAAATATGGTTGGCTGAAAATCGTCAAGTTTTCAAATCCCAAACCGTCGTACATTCCCATGACGCCTTCAGATAATCGCTACGTCAAAACCGGCTGCGTCTTTTGACAGCAGATAAACACCACCGTATCGGCCGAGCAGAGATACAAATCAGATTTCTCGATTTTGTACCGATAATTTCGCGCTGTGAAACATAGGATCGATGTAGTCTGGACCACATTTAAACTGGCCGCTTTCTGTCCATAAGGCTTTTAAAGTCCGCAGACTACTGTAGTCTTGCCGCATCCGCTTCCGGTGCCGGCCAGCAGAACTCTGTTGATTTTACTTTTCAAAGGTCTTTGCTCGCTTTTATAATATATACTGGATTCTCTGCTTTCATCAGATTGTACCGTCCTAACTTCTGCGCCTGGGAAATGTTTGCACAAGTAATGTCCATCTCCATAGCAATGCGTAACTGG